>OJBE01000013.1_pt1 | contig 135985 bp, 128 predicted proteins | sample 1590521 | NCBI WGS metagenome assembly OJBE01 (sample SAMN05416807, study PRJEB24817) | seawater metagenome | isolation source: Sea water | place: Canada:Atlantic | collected 2013-07
GAATTATCTGAGAAACGTCAGAAGATACGTGCTCAAATTAAGCACTGTATGAAGGAGCACAAAAAACTCGATAAGCGCAAGCCTCGGGAGCGAGAGCGAAAAGAACAGCTCGAACAATCGATCGATACGTTATCCAAGCATTACGAGAAAGTTGATCAATTCCTAAAGACGCAACCCCAAGGATGGGGCAAGGAAAACGGCCAAAAGAAGTAAAAAGTAACATCACCGATAATGAGTCGGGAAAAATGTTAACCAGCAAAGGAACGATCCAAGGTTACAACGGCGTCGCTGCTGTGGATAAGAAACATCAGATTATTGTAGAGGCTCAGGCATTTGGTGAAGGACAGGAACACCACACGTTAAAGCCTATATTAGAAGGCATTCAAGCCCGATATGATCGCCTTGGAATTAGCGAAGATGTCCTGGCCGATCAGGTTATCGTTACCGCAGATACAGGTTTCTCGAACGAAGATAACAATTTCTACCTGAAAGAAAATCGAATTAATGCCTACATCCCGGATAATGCATTTCGTTCGAGGGATAAAAAATTTGCAAAGCAAAAAGAAAAGTACGGCAAGCGTCATCAAGATAAAAAAGTGGGAGTTAAACAGGTTATTCCATCGAGCGAATTCAAGCTAAATCAAAAGAATAAAACCTGCATTTGTCCTGCTGGCAATTTGATGTGGCTAAAAGACGAAGCTACTCAGAGAAATGGTGACAAAAAATTCGCCTTTGAAGGGCGACTGACTGATTGTCGAAGCTGCCCTTTGAAATATGACTGCATGAGAAACCCAGACTCTCCGAATGACCGAAGTGGTCACGGTCGACAAGTCAGCTTTACGATAAATAAAGGTAAAAGTGCGACTGAGTGGATGAAGAAGCGTGTCGATAGTCAGTTTGGCAAGAAAGTCTATGGTCATCGAATGTCAGTAGTCGAACCCGTATTCGGGAATATCGGCACTAACAAAGGCTTGAACCGGTTTTCGCTGAGAAGCAAAGCGAAAATTCAGGGACAATGGCTACTGTTTAGCTTGGTTCATAACATTGAAAAGATCATGAATTATGGTCAAATGAGAGGTGTATAGGCTACTTTAGTGCTGAATCAGGCCGTATGCGCGTAAAAAATGAAATTGGCTGTTTTTTAGTCGATTATTTTTGTACATTACTGTTAATTAAAAAATTAATAGCAAACAAAGGAGCGTAGAAAGATGGATTTTTCTAAGAGTGTTTTTCTACAGGCTCGTTATTGAGGTGAAGCTATGTTAGCTGAAATTGGATATTTTATACTGATTTTTGGTGCTGTCATTGGCGGGAACTTCGTAGTATTTCGAAGTATGAGAAGACGAGGAATACCTTTCAGAACCGCTTTCTTACCAACGCCAGCAGGCTTTAAGGCTGTATATGGATTAAACTTTGAAGAGTGGGCCTGTTTGCTATTTTTAGTAGTCCCCTCTTTTTTTATTGGAGCATTGGGTATTTCTAATGCTGGCTAAGAATACCAATAACAAGCGGCCGTTGAGGCCACTGAAAAGCATGGCGGGACGCGTAAAAAGCACGCGCCCCAAGGCCGAGCGTTAAGTTCCCGTGTTACCCATAATTAGTAGACACCCTGTATAGTTATATTTACTACTACGGAGGTGCTTGAGATGGCACGTAAAAAGACCCAAGCTTACACAGAAGAATTTCGCCGCGAGGCCGTCAAACGCGCAATAAACAAGACAGTCAAGGTATGAGAAAACTCGTCGAAGATTCGTATTAAATTTCACCGCTGAAATTATCCTGGTGGTAGTGAGTTGTAGATGCGAATAACTGCTGATTTTTTTACGAACTGTCTGTTTTTTAAGCGAGGCTTAATCTCAGAGGCTTCTGATGATTTTGGTTTTTAATTTGATTAGATTTTTTGGCTAAGAAAGCCTTAGCTTGCAGGCCTGAATCCCTGCAGTTCGCCTTCGTTCTCGCTGGTCATCCCAGAAGAGTGAGATTTTAGATTTCACTTCATCCACAGCGCCAACGATGCCTTTGAACTCCGATTCGAAATTTTGAGTGATGTAGAGCCAGTGCTCAGGGTCTATACCTAAGCGATCCATTATTGCGGGTTCGCTTTCTGATATTGCTCCGCGTTTATTTTCTCTGATTTGTCTACCAGTCCACAAATTGTAGGGAATAATTTGCACAGCCTTTAGGCTGCCCGCAGGGTGAGTCTCATGGACGAGACGAATGAATCAATCAAATCTAGGTAGTCAGTCAGCCGCATAGGTATGCCATCGGGCATATCTTGTTTGGGATTACCTGCGAAGTTTAATAGCTCGGATACTTGCTGTTGCGGATGGTTGGGTGAATATGCGTTTTTAGCTTTCTTCGCTCGCTTTTGTATTGATGTGTGGGGAGAGCTCTCAGGTGTTTTGGCCATTTTTGCGCGAACGGGATTTAAATCGACATAGGCCATGCAAGCAGCTAACGCTTTTTCATCGAGCAGTGCTTGAGACTTAAAGCGGCCTTCCCACAAATTGTATGGAACAATTTGCACAGCCTTTAGGCTGCCCGCAGGGCTAAGGCCATGGATGGCCTTAGTGATAAATGCCCAGTGCAGTTGTCCTCCTCATTGGCTAGCCTAGCGACAGTCTCATTAAGCCTGCGCATGTACCAGCTAATACTCATGAGTCTTTCGCGTAATTCTTTAACCATGTCTTCAAGTTTGGCTAGTTGAGCTTCTGACAGCTCGTCACCGCGCTCAAGTTTCTGGGTTAGCAGATTACCTTTATAAAGCTGGTGCCAGCGTTGTACGACTTCTACATCCGTTAGATCGCGGGCTTTAGGTTGGTTTACGTGAAGTACGATATGAAAGTGATTAGACATCACAGCAAACGCGGCAATATCAATGCAGAAGACTTTGGCTTGCTCAATAAGTAGATGCTCAACCCAACCTCTGCGATGCTCAAAGCTACGACCATTTGAATCTGTACCACACAAAAACGCTTTGCGAACACAGCGAGACACACAGTGATAATAGGGTGTCGCTTCGAGCGAGATCAGTTCCTTCCTTGGCTTAGGCATAGTGCCTCCTGATGTTAGTTCTTAGTAGAACCGTACAGGAATTGACCTTACTAGAAAATCAGGCATTATCATTAGGCTAACTGTTCGGGTTTATTCAGTCCGGGTTTATTCAGTGATCCTCCCCGCTTTAACGGACTTAGTAAACGTTTGACCGAATATTCTAAGGAGAGATAACTAATGCAAACTAAAGCAAAATGCCTGTGTGGCTCCGTTAATTTTGAGATTGAATTATCAACTTCCAAGCCTGAAGTTGCTGCATGCCATTGCAGTATGTGTCGAAAATGGTTAGGTGGGCCAATGTTGGCTATCGATAGTGGCAAGCTTATAAATGTATCGGGTGAGTCTTTTATTACTCGGTATTCATCGTCGGAGTGGGCAGAGCGGGGTTTCTGTAATAAGTGTGGTACGAGTCTGTTTTACTACTTATTACCTGCAGAGCAGTATCATTTTCCTGCTGGGTTATTTGATGGCGAGTTGTCGTTCAATTTTAGTCATCAGATTTTTATTGACGAAAAACCAGATTATTATGACTTCGCTAATGAGACTCAGAACATGACCGGTGCCGAGATATTTGCTCACTTTGAAAGTGAAAGTGAAAGTGAAAGTGAAAGTGAAAACGAAAATGGCAATAACACATAGCCGCATATCCACATGGCTACATATCACATAGCTGAGAGCTGAGAGCTGAGAGCTATAAATTTTCAGCTCGCACAAGAGTGTGCAGGTAGAGACCTATACAGTAGTCTTCAGTCGAACAAAGGAGAAGTGTCGATGCAGCCATCTAAACGTGAGATTGAAGCTGGTCAAGCGGTGTATAACCGAGGAACGCTGTCGGTTTACGATATTGTCGTTTTGGGTATTTCGAATAGTTTTATCTGGAAGTGTCCTTCGGTAAGAATTGAACAGCATTACAACAAGCATGTCTCAGACAATCATTTAGAGGTTGGTGTTGGTACGGGTTACTTTCCGGATCGTTGTCATTTTCCGTCTCAGCATCCACGCGTTGGTCTGATGGATATGAATCCAAATACACTAGTGTTTGCGTCTAAGCGTATTGCCAGATATCGGCCTGAAACCTACATTCAAAATGTTCTTGAGCCAATTGATCATGAATTGACGTCATTTGACTCTATTGGAATTAACTACCTATTCCATTGTGTGCCAGGTTCAATCACAGAAAAGGCGGTTGTGTTTGATCACTTGGTAAAACTGATGAAGCCGGGCTGTAAGGTGTTCGGTTCTACGATTCTTCAGGGCGGGGTTGCACGTAGTTGGACGGCACGTAAATTAATGAATTTCTATAATAAGAAAGGCATTTTTTCTAATGAGAGAGATGATCTTGAAGGTCTAGAGAGTGCTCTTTCTGAACGATTTAACAACGTAGAGATTGAAGTGGTGGGTTGTGTAGCACTATTTTCAGGTAAGCGTCCATAGCCTTCTTAGCTATGGCATAATAGATTATTAAACACTCCGTGCATGTTGTATTGCAGGGTATTATTTTTTACAGGGAAGACTTATGATTTTAAACAATACTTTTAGAATATTAACATCAATCATTATTGGTCACTTGGCTGTATTTTCCTCTAAGGCCGTAGCAATTGATTTCACAATAGTGACGACGCCATTTTATGCTGAAACGACTGCTACTGGGCCTGATGGCGTCAATCCTATATCAATGGAGATGCGATATGACGGAAATAATAATTCTTCATTGACGCTTCCGTCTCCTCCGGGAGCGCCAGGTAAGTTAAGGTTGGTCGGTAATCATAAAACATCTAAATACTTTTTCTGGGTTGAAAATGATCCACGAAAAACAATTATGACAATGAATGAAAAGCAGTTTTCTGAATCTCTAGGTGTCGACCTTTCATTAGCTAAAAGCAAAGGCACAAAAAAAGGGTCACAAACAATCATTGGTGAAGCTTGTACGATGTGGCGTGTAGACGTATCGATTGTCGTTCATTCAAAGGATGCTGAAGGGTTCTTTGAAACCTGTGTCACTCATGACAATATCGAGCTTAAAGGAACGCATAACGGTAAGGTCTTGCATGAAATGACGAAATTACAAAGAGGGCCTCAACCTCAGTCGATGTTTGAATTACCCTCCGGTTGGAAGATCGTTGATATGAACAAGATTATGGAGCAGTTAAAGTCGCTTCAGAAGTGATAGGGCATGCTGAGCGTGCTTTGCGGTACGCTAGCCTTTGAGTAATTAGTTAGGGCTGGTCAGTGACTACAGTGCCGTTTATGCCACGGCATTTTTTTTATTTGTATTTAAACCCCAGCTACATGTAAGACACCTGTATTCTATCTTTAAAATATCGGTGCATGATCAGTGGTTGATGCTTCTCGCTATTGTATTTTGTAAATTCAGGATAAATATTGTACTTATCTTGTTCCTCATGCACTCTAATATTGAGCGTATTACTTTGAACACCCAGTGGTATTCATGAAATCAAAAGGAATGAAATATGACTTCGCCAGTTTATAAGTTGATTGTCAATAACGAATCGACGACTGAAGGGGATGTTCTAATCTTCTGCCAGAAACCAGATGCCAATACCCCTGATATTCAAACTTACGCATGGCTATCAAAATTTTTATACCCAGGTGTTAAAGCTGATTTTTCTTGGCAGATGCAGTGGGCCTTTATGTGGAAACAAATTAACTCAATTAATGAGTCACAGCAGATAGTGCCAACGGATTTGCAAACGAATAACAAAATTACATTAGATTATGATTCAGGTCATCAAGCGTTCCACTTTGCTGAACAAGTACAAGGTGATTCTCCGGGTAGCTTATATATTGAGGAGTCAGCTAATGTTCCGAGTGGAATGGCTCAAGTTGGGCTTGCATTGTCGGGGCATCCTGCGTTTTTAGTGAACTGCCAGCCAAATATGAATGTGGTTATTACTCCTAAGCCTAGTTACTTTTTAATGTTTGGAACACATGAAGATAATGGGCCTATCAGTATTGACCAGTACTCAAAAGCTGTAGCGTTGAACTACCCGCCTAACATCTACTCCCTGACGGCGACTATCCACCAAGATGGTAATATCAGCGTTGAGAATTCACCGTTATTGTTTACTGATGAAAGCTGAAATTATCTTTGAAGTACGCTTACCTGAAGCGGTTATCATCTGTCCATTATTTAGGGATGCACTAGGCAATTATCGCATAGAATTAGGCAAGTAGTGGTTGAACCTTTCTTCTATAATGTGTCCACTAGTCTGTCCCATTGTTTAGAGGTGTTTATGAAAACGGTTGGTTATGCCGCGCATTCTTCTGATGCAGAGATGGTGCCTTACCATTTTGAACGTCGTGCTTTACGAGCTAACGATGTAGCGATTGAGATTCTGTTCAGTGGCATCTGCCATTCTGATTTGCATACAGTGAATGGCGATTGGGGGCCTCAGGCGTATCCATTGGTTCCGGGGCACGAGATTGTGGGGCGTGTGCTTGAGGTTGGCTCAGAGGTTAAGCATTACAAGGCCGGTGATCAGGTTGGTGTGGGTTGTATGGTGGATAGCTGTCAGTCCTGCGATCAATGCGACCACGGTGAAGAGCAGTATTGCCGTCATGGCATGACGGCTACCTACGGTTCCCCAGACCGCGTCTCAGGTGAGGTGACACAGGGTGGTTATTCAAAACATATTGTTGTGCGTGAAGAGTTTGTCTTGCGTATTCCTGAAGCCCTTGATCTGTCTCGTGCGGCGCCTATTTTATGCGCGGGCATTACCACCTTCTCGCCGTTGCGTACTTGGGATGTGCGAGAGGGCAGTCGTGTTGGGGTGATCGGTTTGGGTGGTTTGGGGCACATGGCGGTGAAGTTGGCTGCGGCGATGGGCGCTGAAGTAACGGTGCTCAGTCGTTCTAGTAAGAAGGAAGATGAAGCCAAAGCATTGGGTGCGAATGGGATTTTGGCTTCAACTGACAAGGCAGCAATGAAACAAGCTGCGTCCTCATTCGATTTGATCATTGATACCGTGCCGGTTAAACATGATATTGGCGTCTATGCGCCGCTGTTAGATGTGGATGGTACCTTAGTGATCGTTGGTCAGCTTGGCCCGATGAGTGAGTTTATGACTGTACCTATGGTAAGAGGGCGTCGTCGTGTGGCGGGCTCTTTGATTGGTGGTATTAAAGAAACTCAAGAAGCACTCGATTTTTGCGCTAAGCACGACATTCACCCTACGTGTGAGGTCATTCGTCCTGATGAAATCAATCATGCGTTTGAGGTTATGGCAAAAGGTGATATAGCCCACCGTTATGTGATGGATATGTCTGGGCTGTCTGTTTAGACTCTCGCCTGTTTAGCTCAATTGCCTATCTCATAGATTAATACCTCGCGATGCGGGGTATTTTTTTGTCTATCGGGAATGACGACCTCATGCACCATTGGAAGTACTGACTAAAACGTGCAGGCTCGACGCTGCACTTTTGAGAGTTTGTTTGGGGGAGGTAATTTGGGGTGGGTTCGTAAGCCTCTCATTACTGTTTGCGCCTGCTGTCGTAGGTTGATTGCAGGATGATTGTTGGCTTGGTGTGGACTATCTTGTATCAATCGGCATTCGCTACGAGCATTTAGGCCGAATTGGCATTACAATTCGTCGATGAATGGATGGTCAGTACCTTACTGCTCACCCAGAGAGTCTTGAATCAGAAAAGACAGTACACTTACTGTCACTGTGTACCCTGTAGGATTTCAATGAAAAAGACCTTTAAGCTAGAGCACCCAAAAATCAAAGTGCCTCGTGTCGTCGATTCGATCAAACACGATATCAGAAAGTTTTTGAAAAAAGAGCGCCAAAAAGTGTTACCAGAAGGCACAAGCCATTGGGGCTTTGATTGTAAATTAGGCCAGTCTGAAGAAGTCGCAGAAGAGGTACATTTGTCTGTACTAACAAAAGGCATCGATGCACTTGTGGCTGATAATATTATGACCATCTATGTTGAGATTATGCCAAGGGCGGTTGTGTCCGATGCTGGTAACGAATCGTTTGAAGAGGAGGGTTAATTATCATAAATAATGATGTTTTGCGTCGTGTTCGTTATATCTTTGATTTTAGCGATCAGCTCGTCCTGTCTATGTTTGAGCTGGGTGGCTACAAAGCCACTAAGCTAGAGTTGGTCGGATGGTTGGCTCGTGAAGAAGAACCAGATTTTGTTATGTGTTCTGACGAGATGCTTGCACGTTTCTTGAACGGATTGATTAGTCACAAGCGCGGCCCAAAAGATGACGGTGTGCCTGAGCCTGAATACGTTTTAACGAATAATATCATTCTTCGTAAGCTCAAAATTGCGCTAAACCTACAAGCCGACGACGTGCTTGCGATCTTTAAGCTTAATGACTTCACCCTAAGCTCGCATGAGTTAAGCGCATTTTTTAGACGTCCAGATCATAAGAATTACCGACAGTGCTTAGACCAGCTGCTACGTAATTTCCTTGATGGTATGGAAAAAAAATACAGAAAACGCTGATTTCTTTATTGCGGGTGGTTTAACAAGGATGTTACGAATCTGCTAAGCAATAAAGTCGGAGCTACTACAGTTTCAGCTACTACAGTTACAGCTACTACAGTTACAGCTACTACAGCTACAGCTACAGCTACTACAGCTACAGCTACTACAGCTACTACAGCTACTACAGCTACAGCTACTACAGCTACTACAGCTGAGCGGTGAAGTTCGGGAATGCTCCCTCAGAATTTTTTTGAATCCTTCCAAAAAACCTTTAGCAAACTTTCGACAATATTTTAGTATTCTTCTGGGTTCTCATGGTGGACGTTCATACGGATCTAGACTCAGAGTTAATGTTCACCCTGTTGGGTGATGCTTACTTGGCAATCGAGTGTTAAAACCTACAGCATAAGTGTTTAAAGTTAACAACAATCAAACTCGTTAATATACAGAGGCTTTTTAGCAATGTTACGTCATATGTCATTAAAAATTACTATCTTCACAGCAACGCTACTGGGTACTGGTCTTCTTGGGTTATCGCACTCTGTGAATGCGACGCCTTCGATTAACGAAATGCAAGGTTGTCAGGCTGTGATCGATTTCGTTGAAATAAAATCAACTGAAGCACGCTCGGTATACAGTGAGAAAGATATCAATGTCGTTTTGAAAGGTGTGCAGGCGTATGACGTTTATATTCAAGACGAAATAATAACGCCGGGTTTACTTCAATACGTAGGTGGCGATAATGATAAGGCCGAGGCACTTCAGCAACAGGTCGATGTTTATAAAAGCGGGTTAGTTGAAAGCTTTAAAAAACGTTTTCCTGATAATCGTTTTTACACTGATGTGGCCATTTCATTGAATGACTGCGCCAAGAAAGCTGTGCCTAGTGGTGATGCGCTCGAAGATTTAAAAGCCTCGTTAATGAAAATAATTGAGCTGGCTCAATCTCATTGATTGTGATTTATGCTAGCGCTAGCCTTTAGGGTTAATCATTAACCGTCGGGGCTTATTTTCTGGGTGCTTAACGCTTAGTAAATTTTAGTATTTTCGTCATCGTCATCGTCATCGTCATTGTGATGTTTATGCTTTTTCCTTTCGGGTTTATCGAACCCTTTATCAGTTAGGCAGGTTTTGAATACTTCACGATCACCATCAGCGGTATCACGGCATTCTTTCATAGCTGTTCTTAATTCGCTGTTCTCATGATGTTTGCCTTTATGTCTATCCTTCTTGCCACCGTCTCGTGATGGTTTTTCGTAACCAAGAGCTTGCATGCATTCTGCCATGGCGGCACGATCATCAGGGTTTGCATCGTGGCAGATTTCTTTGGCTTCTTTGAATGCAGCCCGCTCTTCACTGGTCATGTTTTTGTCTTTGGCGTAAGCCATGCTGGATGTAGCAATCGAGGTTGCAAATAAGGTCAGTAGTAGTTTATTCATTAGTATTCCTTTTATAAAACTTCTTGAATTATGCGAAGCGCGCACTCACAGGTTTGGGTTGTCGAGAATGCTAAAACGCTCATGATTAATTGAACTATTACGTTATATCCCATGGTTTTATTGTCGGTAAGCGAATTTATTTAGCTTTGCTCAGTCTGCCTTTTATCTACAATTCGTTGACAATATTGAACAATCGGCAGTGTTGCCTATGTGTGAATTTCAGAGATTCACGTCAGTGATGTGTTTGTCTCTATTGTCACCGTGTGACGTCGTCAATTTAGGTTAAAGGGTGTCTTAACGACGAGAGATACGGAACTGAATGGAATTCGCTGAATCTATAGGTTGTGCGGCAATGTGTGGTTTAAGTGTTGTTTTTTGATGGTTTGATGGAGTGTTTGTTTGTGTTCTGGTCAATGAAATCAATACATATCTATTCATAAATTCCGTGGTTTATTACATAAGGTGGCTGATACTGTAGTTATAGGACGTTTTTGTTGTTTGTCTTAAATGTCGGAGTTGTATATGCGATTAGATGACATGTTAGAGGTGAATAGCCTTAGAGATTTTAGCAAGGCGAGTCGTTCGGTGTTGGCTATTTTGAAACAGCGCACAGGATTAGATACGTGGATGACCACGCGCGTCAGTGGCCCTGATCAAATTGTACTTAATCTGATCGATGATGCCTTTGGTGTCTGTCGTGGTGATGTTCTTAGCTGGTCAGGGTCTTTCTGTCGGCAGATGGTAGAAGGTAACGGCCCTTGCGTGGCGTTGGATATTTCAACCGAGCCTGCTTATGCTTCGGCTCCAAATGGTAAAAGCTTTCCCTTCTCTGCGTATGTCGGAGCACCGATTAAGCTTGAGGATGGCGAATTGTTTGGCACTGTGTGCGCTTATGATTCTCGTGTTCAACCTGAAGCGTTGAAGGACGAGCTACCCCTGATTTCTTTATTGGCTAACCTGCTGGGTGTACTGGCATCCTACGAGTTACGCTTACTTGAAGTTGAGCGCGACAACGAGCAGCTGAAAAAAGAATCTGAGCGTGATGAACTTACCGGGTTGTTAAATCGCAAAGGCTGGAATCACCGATCTTCGAAAGAGGCCTCAAGAGGGCGGCGCTACGGGCAGCCAATGGCGGTGTACATTTTAGATTTGGATGACTTAAAGCAGGTTAATGATTTGGAGGGGCACCAAGCGGGGGATGCGTTATTACAGCAAGCTGCTGAGGTGTTGACCGCAACCATGCGCGAGCACGATATTGTTTCTCGGTTGGGTGGCGATGAGTTTGCTGTTCTGGCCCTTCGCACCAATGAGAGCGCAGCTAGAGATGTATTTGATAAGTTAATGTCGGCATTTGCTCAGGCTAACATTAATATATCGATTGGCTACAACTGCCATCACTTGGGACGAGACCTTGAGGAATCTGTCGTTGCTGCCGACAAGGCGATGTATTCCATGAAGTCACAACATAAAAAAGGCAATGTTGCCTGCTGATACTTGCACGCAACATTGGATGTCCTTCAATTCGGTATCACAAATGCCAGCATTGCCCGCTCACTAATACTCAAAATATTGTCTCTTCCCGTCTAAATATAACGATGTTGTTTTTATCGTCTATCCTTTATGGATTCATGTGCCAATCACTTATGGTTGTGTGGTCATTAGTTCTAAGGTGGTGACTTATGTTGATTTTTATCCGTGATATGGCTTTGGTTGCAGCAATAGTACTGTTGTCAGGCTATTCATTCGCTGCTGACCCCGATGTTGAAAATGATACTAATAGAACAATAAAAATTTACCATGATGCCGATTACTCAAATCATGAATCATCTGCATTAGCGATGATGATGGGATTGAACACTGCTTTAGATGAAGTTGGATTTCAGCTTCAAGGTTATCGCTTAGAGTTGGTGCCTAAAAACCATCGCGGCAATAGTGTTCGTAGTAAGCAACACATGAAAGAGTTTATCGAAGACCCGGATGCGTTGTTCATACTCGGCGGATTACACAGCTCACCGTATATTCGCTATCGTGACTATATCAATGAGAACCAAGTGCTTCTTCTTATTCCTTGGGCGGCAGGTGGGCCAATTACACGTTACGATCAGGGATTGAATTGGGTATTCCGTTTGTCTATTGATGACACAAAAGCGGGGTATCGAATGATTCAGTATGCTCACGATAAAAAATCATGCAAAACCCCTCATCTTCTATTGGAAGATACCCCTTGGGGAAAGTCCAATTTTGAGACTATGTCTAAAGCAATGAAACAATACTCGGATGTGAAGCTCTCGGTAAGCTGGTTTAACTGGAATACAAAAGTGAATTCGGCACGTATATTATTGCGCGATATTGCTAATTCAGGCTCTGATTGCATTTTGTTTGTTGGTAACTCTATTGAGGGTGTTGATATCTTCGAAGCCATAGTCTCCCTTGAGGAAAGTCAACGCCTCCCTGTTGTCAGTCACTGGGGTATCACGGGTGGAGATTTTGAGAAACACATCGACGCTCAAAAAAGGGAGAAGTTGGACTTGAGTTTTATTCAGACATGCTTTTCTTTTTTAGGCGATAAAGATAATGCAATTAAGGACTCCATATTTGATCGAGCGAAAAAGCTTTATCCTCAGGCTTTAGAATCATCAGTAGATGTTTCTTCACCGGCTGGATTTATTCATTCGTATGATTTGGGAAAGTTATTTATACAGGCAGTGAATGAAATTAAATTGACAGGTGATGTTCGTGTTGATCGTGTTGCTATTCGAAATAAACTTGAAAATATTAATACGCCTGTTGAAGGTTTACTGAAGATATACTCTGCTCCGTTTTCTGCTTGGAGTACTGATGATCAAGACGCTCATGAAGCACTGGGTTTAGATGACTTTTGTATGGCAACTTACGATAAAAATGGCCATGTTGTCGTTTACCCTAACGATTATATTAAGGAAGTTGACTGAATTATGTCACCAAGGTTTTTTTATCTCTTTGTATTAATTTGTCTAACGCTCTCCATTGTAGTAAGTGTTACTCTGGTGGGGCATCGTGCAGAGCGTTCTGTGTTTACTTTGATTGAGCAGGCGAATCTTAGTAAGGCTGAGCTGACGAGTCGTAGTTTAGAGCAATACCTTAGTGCTCGAATAGCAATTCTGAATGATCTTTCAACAGTTCCTGTACTCATTAATAGTGTTTTAGGTGCCGAGTATTCTAAGGCGAATCTGGCGGATTATTTGGATAGTTATAAAATTTTAGGTGAGAAAGAGAAAATTGTTATTTATGATTTCTTAGGTGATTCTATATATTCAAATAATGATGAAATAGTTGATTCGGTAGGTTCTAAATCGTGGTTTTTAGATCTTATTGATAAAAAAGAAAAAGTTGTTATTCGAGCTGTTGAGAGTGATATCGGTAGCGAATTTGTTATTTATGTGCCTATTTTTTATCGGAACAACCCTGAAGGAGTGTTGGAAGTACACTTTGGTCAGAGCTTGGAAGTGTTGATGTTATCTGACTTAGGTTCAGTGAGTGCTATTGAAGTTAATAATTCATACTTTAGTTATTCGAGCCTTCACCCTGATAAAAATTATACAAATATTCTCGATTCTTTTGTCGGTTCTACTGGGGTTAAACTTCGTTACTTTGTGGATAGTGAGGCAGTTGAAAGTGAGAAGTTTTATTTCATGTTGGATATTGGTTTGGCAATTTTAATTAGCTTGTCAATATCGTTTATTGTTCTATCTATTCTTGGCCGGAAGTATATTTTAAATCCTTATCTTCATCTTGAGAGGTCTAGAAAACAGATCAATATAGAAAAAGAAAAAAATGACCTTCTGGCACAAGCCATTGAGGAAAGTACCGTTGGTATTTCAATATCTACTGCTGAGGATGGGTATCCTCTATCTTATGTTAATAAGGCATTCTCAAGAATAACTGGATACTCTAATGATGAAGTTGTTGGGAGAAATTGCCGTTTTTTACAGGGTGATAATACTAACAAAGAAGAGGTTGATAATATCGCTGGTGCTATTCGTCGTCGCGATAAAATACGAGTTGAATTGATCAATTATAAAAAAGATGGTACTGAGTTTTGGAATGATTTACGTTTATCTCCAGTGTTTAACTCAGAAGGTAATTTGCTGGCTTATGTGGGGGTTCAGCAAGATATTACCGAGGAAAAAGCTAATCAAGAAATTCTTTTGAAAGCGTTAGACGATGCTCAAACAGCAGTTGTTGCTAAGAGCGAGTTTTTGGCCAATATGAGTCATGAAATACGTACACCAATGAATGGAGTTTTGGGTATGTTGGGGCTGGTACTTAATGCAGAGTTGGATTCAGCCCAAAAGCGTCGCCTTGAGATTGCACAAAACAGTGCCACATCACTTTTAACCTTAATAAACGATATTTTAGATTTCTCAAAAATTGAGGCTGATAAGCTAGATTTAGAAAAGGTTGGTTTCAATGTTCGTAGCCTGATCGGTGAAGTTGGTGAGGTTATGGCCTTAGAGGCAGAGGGGAAAAAAATTGAACTGGTATTGGACTTGATTGGAATTGACATTCCAGTCGTTATTGGTGATCCGGGGCGAATTCGCCAAGTGTTAACAAATCTTGTTGGTAATGCGATTAAATTTACTGAGTTTGGTGAAGTTGTTGTGTGTGCTTCTTTCAAGGTCTCAGCCATTGATGGCAGTGTTAAGTTGAATTGCTCAGTTAAGGATACTGGTGTTGGTATTTCAGAAGATAAAGTTGCATCGTTATTTGATGCATTTAAGCAAGTCGATGCCTCTACTACTCGTAAATACGGAGGGACTGGGCTGGGTTTGTCGATTGCTAAAAAGCTGTGTGTGATGATGGATGGCAGTATCAGTGTTAGTAGTGAACCAGATAAAGGAAGTACTTTTAGTTTTGAGGTTCCAGTTGAACTATCAGAATCTTCGAAAATTAGTGCTCCTGAAGTCGATATGACAAAACTAAATATCCTTATTGTTGATGATAATGATGTTAATCGTGAGGTATTAAGAGGACAGTTAGAGCATTGGGGGGCAAAAGTATTTGAGGCATCTTCTGGATACGAAGCTCTGGTACTTTGCGAACAATACTGTGAAGAGCAGAGCGGACGTTGCTTTGATATAGGTTTTCTGGATATGAAAATGCCTGAAATGGATGGCATGGAGTTAGGAAAAAAAATCCTTGCCAATAAAGAGTTTGGTGATATTCGTTTAGTTATGATGACGTCAATGGGTTATCGCGTAGATTCAAAAAGATTTGCCGATGTAGGATTTTCTGGCTACTTTCCAAAGCCAATGACGACTTCCAACTTATTTGATGCACTTAACATTATTGTTGATGATGGTGAAGTTCTGGACGATGCAGCCCCCATTCTTACTGAACACTATTTGAAATACAGACATAACCCCGCAGCTAACAATGGCTTAGAGAACGCCAAAGTATTATTGGTGGAAGATAACAATATTAATCGTTTAGTCGTTGAGGGGATTCTACAAGATTTAGTATTGAGCCTGGATATGGCACAGAATGGTCAAGAGGCACTTGATGCAATGCTGAGTTGTGATCCGTCAGATCCCTATGCTTTGGTAATAATGGATTGCCAGATGCCAGTGATGGATGGTTATGATACAACAAGAGCGATACGCCAAGGCAAGGCTGGCTTACATTATAAAGATATTCCTGTTATCGCAATTACTGCAAATGCAATGGATGGTGATCGTGAAGCATGCATTAATGCTGGTATGAGTGACTATATCAGTAAGCCTATTGATAGCCACCAGTTGATCAATAAATTAAAACAGTGGAATAGTATTGTTGATAATGCCCCTGAAACAGCCCCAGAGCTAACCTTACAAGAATCTGATGTCAATACTTTGATCGAACCAATCGTTACCGATGTGGATTTATTAATGACTGAATCTACTATTTGGAATTTGTCAGAGTTGTTGGATAGAGTCGGTGGAAGTGAAGATATCGCTCGCCGCTTGATTAATATTTATCTAGCCGATCACGAAGACATGTTCCACGCTATCAGTCTGGCCCTTGAATCAAATGATAATGAATCGTTAAAGACTACTGTACATCATTTAAAAGGGGTAGTCGGAAATCTTGGGGCTGTTGCATTAGTTACGGCAGTGCGCGAGTTTGAACAGGCTGCTAAAAGTGAGACTAAGGACCAGTATAAAACATTGTGGGCGAAGACGAATAAGTGCAATCAAGAACTTCTTGGGTTATTTGTCCAATATGTGAAACCTGTATAGCGCACGATAATTCGCCCTTACAAATCCCGCTGTAGTCCTTTATTCTGCTTTTAAATGTTATTTGTAGGGCTATCTCCGAATGTCAGCCATTCATCAGGCTATTTCAAATCTTTCTCAGGTTATTGTCGGTAAAGAACAGCAGATTCGTTTATCTGTGGCTTGTTTACTCGCCGATGGCCATTTGTTGATCGAAGACTTACCGGGCATGGGGAAGACGACACTGTCTCATGCTTTAGCCAAAGTGTTCGGGCTTGAGTACCGTCGTATACAGTTCACCAGTGACCTATTGCCCGCGGATGTGTTAGGCGTTAGTGTATTTGAAAAAAACCTAGAGACAGGCGAGGGAGCTTTTCGTTTTCATCCCGGCCCTGTGTTTGCCCAGGTGGTTTTGGCGGATGAAATTAACCGAGCCACGGCAAAATCGCAGAGTGCTTTACTGGAGGCCATGGAAGAGCGTCAGGTGACGGTTGAAGGTCAGACACGTTGTTTGCCCGATCCATTTTTTGTTATTGCTACTCAGAACCCTTCTTCTCAGGCGGGTACTTTCCCGCTGCCAGAATCTCAGCTAGATCGATTTTTGATGTGCTTAAGTCTTGGCTACCCTGATGAAGGTGCTGAACGCGAGCTTCTGGAAGGGCGCAGCCGTCGTGAGTTGGTCGATGAATTAACAACGGTGGTTGGTAGTGCTGAGTTGATCACCCTGCGTGAGCAGGTTGCTGCGGTTAAAGCCTCTGCCTCAGTTTTAGATTATTTACAACGTTTACTGGCTTACAGTCGCCATGATGGTGGTTTCCCTTATGGGTTATCCCCTCGAGCTGGCTTGTCGCTATTACGCGCAGCAAAAGCGTGGGCATTGCTCGAAAATCGTGATTTTTTAATTCACGAAGACGTTCAGGCGGTTTTGGCGTCGGTGGTTGATCATCGTTTACAACCATTAGCGTCTCGTAAGTTGCTCGAATATGTCCCTGTGTTGGCATGATGCTGTTGTGTAATCGAGAGGTGGCATGAAGAGTATTCGCCAATGGCGTATTGATTTGTGGCAGCGCTGGTTGAATCGACGCATTCCGCCAGTCACTAAGCTCGCGCTCAATCATAAGAATATTTTTATCTTACCTTCGCGTACGGGGTTAGCCTTCGTTGCCTTGTTGATTTCGATGCTACTGACGGCCATAAATTATCAAAACGCTCTGGTGTACGCACTGACCTTTTGGCTGCTCAGTGTTGGGCACGGAACAATTTGGCTGACGTTTAGAAACTTATCTGGATTAAACCTCGCCGCAGGAAAAGGAGCGTCGGGTTATCTGGGGGACACTTTTTATTTACCTGTACGATTGTCTTCGTCCAAAGGGTGGGCTGTCGCGCTTAATTTGGGGTATCCAGGTCATGAGTTTGCGGACTGTACACTTGCGCCGGATACCTCCGAGACGTTGAACTTGGCCTTTGTACCCGAGCAGCGCGGCTACTTACCTTTGCGGCGCTTAAAAATCCAAACCTGCTATCCGTTTGGATTGTTTACCGCATGGAGCTGGGTGGCGTTGGAGTATCCAGTACTTGTTTATCCCAAGCCTGACCATACCCCTCTTCATTTAGCGCAAGGAAGTGATGGCGAAGCGGCAGCATCATTACAGCAAGCCAGAGGCAACGAAGATGTTGCTGGTATTCGTGAGTATGGTTACGGCGACAGTATGCAACAAATTGCGTGGAAGCATTCTGCCCGTACGGGTGAATTGAAAAGCTTAGAGCGAGAGCAAGATGACGGAGCCTTATGCTGGTTAGATTGGGCCTCGTTAGCGGGGGTTGATACAGAAGTGCGTTTGTCGCGTTTGACCTCCTGGGTAGATCAGGCTGAACAAGCAAACTGGCGTTATGGTTTACGAGTGCCAGGGGTGGAAATAGCGCCGGGAAATGGCGATCAACATCGTATTGCCTGTTTGGAAGCCTTAGCGTTATGGCAGCCTGATAGCTTTGCGCAGGAGGCCTTATGATGAATACGGCTTCCTCTTCTTCCGCGCCAAACGTTTTGACTAGCGTGGCGACTAAAGGTCAGGCGCAAGTATCAACACACCTTCCACGGCAGACATTGTTATTACTTGTTGGGGCTTTATTGTCCTCGCTGGTGTTGCACCTCAATTATTTACCGGTGTGGTTTTACGCTGCCGCAATGTTTGTACTCGGTTGGCGGGCGCTGGTGTATTTCGGCTATTTATCATTCCCCAGGCGCGTAGCAAAAACGATTACGGTACTAATTGCTTCTTATGGTGTGTACGTCACGGCTGGAGGGCAAATTACCTTAGAAGGCAGCGGTGCTTTTTTGGCCTCAGCGGGTTTATTGAAATTGCTCGAAATGGCGAATCGTCGTGATGCCGTGTTCGTCGTATTTATGGCGCTGTTTTTACAGGCGAGTGGTTTTTTGTTTGATCAAAGTATCTTCGCCGCCGCTCAAGGCATATTCACTATGTTACTGGCGATGACGGCCATGATCAGCGCCCAATCGGCAAACCGCAGCGGTATTCATCCCGAATTGCCGGTATTCGCGACGGCGGGGCGGCTAATGTTATTTTCGATTCCTTTTATGTTGATTGTGTACTTTTTATTCCCACGGCTTGGGCCGCTTTGGAGTGTCGCCTTAAATTCGGATTCTTCCATGACGGGATTGTCTACTCGAATGCAACCGGGGGATATTTCAAGTTTAAGCCAATCTTCAGAGGTCGCTTTTCGGGTAACGTTTGATGATGAAAAACCCGCACAACGTGATTTATATTGGCGAGTAATGACGTTAGATTTTCATGATGGAAGTGGATGGGCGCAATCAAAGTTAGATGAGACGGCAGTGATCATGCCGCAAAAAACAGATGCACATCGGTATGAATATGAAATTATTCAAGAAGCGACCGGGCAGCAATTTTTATTTTCTCTGTCTGAGTCCGTGTCTGAAACTCAAGGCGTTGAGTTTGCGATGACTCGAGTACTGTACAGCGACCGCCCAATTTACGAGCGCAAGCGCTACCGCGTAGCCTCTATTGGAACTGATCAAGTAGTATCGTCGTTAATTACTGGTACTGGAATAACGACCTTTGGAAAGACGAGCTCTGGAATAGAAGACCCTACCATCCTCAAAGGTAGGGTTGAAACAGATGCGCTAGACACCAGTGATATAGGAAGGACAGATAAGAACAGTTCAGTGCTCAGCACCTATTCTAAATTACCAAATGACAGTAACGCCCAGACTATAGCGTGGGCAAAAACACTCCCCAAAAATACGGCTGAATTTATTCAAGCGTTTACCCAGTACATCTCACAGCAAGCGTTTTATTACACCTTGAAGCCACCAAAATATGGCGATAACGACATTGATAAATTCTTATTTGAAGGTCGCAGAGGCTTCTGTGAGCACTACGCGTCGGCTATGGCCTTTGCCGCTCGAGCGGCGGGTATCCCTTCACGTGTTGTTGCTGGCTATCAAGGTGGTGAGTGGCATACGGAAGGGCATTTAACCGTGCGTCAGTATGACGCCCATGCTTGGGTGGAGTTATGGACAGGGCAAGTTTGGCAACGAGTAGACCCAACGGCCGCTGTGGCACCATCAAGAATAGAATATGGGTTAGAACGAGCTGTAGAGAATGAGGGGAGTTTTCTCTCACAGGAATTACTCTCCCCGCACCGGTATCGCTCAATCAACTGGATTAATAACTTGCGATTGAAAATGGATAACATTAATTATCTATGGAGTCGCTGGGTGTTGTCCTATGATGAAAAAAAGCAGTCTGACTTTTTATCACGCTGGTTTGGTTTAGATGATCTTCTTGATGGCTTGTACATACTTGCCAGTACCATTGCCGGGTTGTTTGTTTTTGGAACCGTTTGGCAATGGTGGTTACAGCGTCCGGCAAAAGAGCGACGATTAATACTTGCCTGGGCGGGTTTAATACAGCAAGCCGAAAAAGCGGGTGTGAGTGTGGACTCTGGTTTGCCACCACTCAGTTTGCTCAGTCGTCTGGCTGAATATTATCCTGAATTATCCGATCATTGTGCCGAGGCGCAACGGTTGTTTATAACAGCGCAATACGGTGAAGGCCCTGATATTCATGCCGATGCATTACTTGCTCGGCAATTGAAGGGAGTTGGTCGACGGTTAAGGGGTCTCGACCGTAAGATGCGCCGAGATGGGCGCAGGCCAAGCACAAAAACATCCGCTTCCAGCGATGTTTAAAAATGGCCCGTACGACTCCCCATTCAGTAATGATGTCACCATGTTGGTGAAAAGATCATCGTCCGACAAGCTGCAAAGTGCCCCAAATCCATAAGCACCAAAGTAAGCCATCTTGCCCGACGGATTAAACACTGCAAGGGCGGGGCTGGCGGTCAGCGGAATATCATCATTCTGTTGTTGACGAATAACAGTCGCACGAGGATTTAGCTCTTGTGCTTCTTTAATTTTTTGGTCGCTGGTGGATGCAGGTGCAAGCATCACAAAGTTAAGTTGTTCGGGAGTGAATGCATCAATAATTGCATTAGTGTGACGAGCGCTGACGTTATTGCACAAACAGTCTGGGTTCCATAAGTGGATGACCGTCACTGGGTTTAAATCCGTTTGTGGTGATGGCAGCCGAGAATATAGCGTGGTGAGTTTTTCAGAGACTAAGGTTAGATTTCGCGCAGCCGGATTATCCGATGCTTCAACAAACGGTCTCACTGCTTGTTGCTGAAACCACCACAACCCAAATAACGACCCGGTTAGCCAGACAATTACTAAAGTGGTTATTAGTGTGACCTTACGAGTGCTGTGAGAGTGTTCTGGTTGATTCATGAATTTGCTCAGGTGGTTATAAGAAACAGATGATTAAACAAACAGGCGGTCATGATAGCGGTTGTATCGTGCTAAGGTGCCTCAAGTAACGCGTATGCAAGAGTCTACAATTATCAATATTACCCCGGATGAATTAGACCGCCTAATTGCCGTTTCTCAAGATCCAGTGTTGGTCGATGTCTGGGGGACTCATTGTGCCCCGTGTAAGGCGCTTGAAGAGTTATTGCTGCGCCAGCAGGACCATTTGTTAAAGGGAATATCTGTGCATAAATTATGCGCCAGTGAATTTCCTGATTGGTCGGCAGAGCAGGCTATTCGGCAAGTACCTACGGTGCTCTTGTATCTCGATGGCAGGCTAGTGAAACGTGAGACTCAAATACTCAGTAGTAGCCAGTTGCGGCGCTTCGTTGCCTCCGTTCGCTGTGTTGAGGCCTATGGGGGCAAGGTTGATGGGGTCGATAGTGTAGACGATCTTATCCTTGCTGGAGACTATTCCGGGGTTCGCACATTGTTGGATGCGCTGTCTGGTGAGGAGTTGCGTGCGCCGGCGTATCAGCGGGCTAGTTCTATGTTGGCAATGCATGACATGGCATTGGCTTTTTCATTGATGCAGATTCGCGATGACTTTATTGCTATGGCGCTCAGTCATGGCTGGGAGCTTGCTGTAAAGGGGCTTTATAACCAAGCCCTTGCGGCCCCAAGTGATAATGAACTTCAGTCTTTGTCATTCGCCTTACTCGACTTGCTGCCGGACCGATTGCTGGCTCAGCATTGGCGGCGGGAGTTTTATCAGATTAAGTAATCTGTAGATTATGAGTTATACCGTTATCTATATTGGCCTTGTATTTAAAATAAGGCCCCTTGTTACTCAGCTAGCGATGGATATTGGATTGAGGGCAGGGTGAAGGCTCGGGTGAGAGACCGGTTAAACTCCGGTTAGACTCCGGAGACAGTCGGGTTGAATCCCGGATTGAGGGTCGGGTTGAATTTTATACTTGTGCAGCCACGCTCTTCTGTTGAGGGTGTGCCATTTTGCTATTTCTAGTCATATTGAAAAAAACACATGATCTTAGGGCCTATGGGGATAAGTCTTGCTGCAGAGTGAGCGCAGCCCGCTATAGTTTTTACTAATAATATTCTCAATAAGTGTTTGGCAATGATTGCAGGTATGGGAATAACAATTAGTGAAACGTTCAGTGGAGACACAGTGTGAGTTTACGTCGACGTCTAATCATGATGATGGCAACCCTATTTATGATGGGGGTAAGTTATTTAGCTTACGATCTGGTGGTCTATAAAAATGATCTAGAAGCGCAAAAACATACTCAACTTAAAAACCTAGTCAGAGCGCAAGCTAGCCAGCTCGGTGCAATGTTGTCTTCCGGTATGAGCGAACAAGAAGCACTGACTGGTCTAAAAGAAGCTCGGTATGCCGATAATGAATACTTTTTTGTGATTGACCGTGACTTGACGATGGTGATTCATCCATTTAAAGAGTCACTAAGCGGTACCTCGGTAGCAAGCTCTAAAGACCCTGATGGTGTGTTCTTATTTCGCGAAATGAGAGCGGCCGTCAGTGCAGGTGGTAGTGGGTTTGTTAACTACAAATGGCCACGTCCTGGTAGCTCTGATCCAGTTCCTAAACTGACTGCAGTCACTAATGTGCCAGGGTCCGATCTGATTATAGGTACGGGTGTATACATAGATGATATTTCGGCCTTAGTCGTATCTCGGTCTTGTCGAGTCGCGATTTTTTCCTTACTTTGGCTGGGCATCATGGTCGTCTGGAGTCGATATTTAATTCAAGCGATCAGTGTGCCGGTAACAAAGATAGAAAAATGCATGGCCCAGTTGGCAGATGGCGACCTTTCATCGCAGTGTCCAACGTCAGGTACCTTGGAGTTTGATCGCCTTTCGAGCGCGATTAACTCTATGAGAACACGTATCGGTGAGATGATTTCAAACATAGGGGCAGACAGTGAAGGGCTGATTGCTCAGTCGCATAAGTTAACTGAATCAACCCGGGAAGTCAGGGAAGGATCAAGGTGCCAGCATGGAGAATTGGATCAGTTATCTGTGGCCATGACGGAAATGGTGCAAACGATTCAGGTGATGGCGCATGTTGCACGCGATGCATCTCACAATATGACGGAAGTAACCGTCGCGGCATCAGGCGGTGAGCGTGCCATCGAATTGGTTCAGGAGCGCGTCCATAAGGTGTTGGAGCAATTAGAGAGTGCCGTTGGGTCAATCACCCAGATGAATGATTCAGCGGAGCAAATCTCGAATGTTGCTGAAGTGATTGCCAGTATTTCAGAGCAAACCAATTTACTTGCATTGAATGCAGCGATTGAAGCGGCACGGGCTGGTGAGTCTGGCCGAGGCTTTGCGGTAGTGGCGGATGAGGTTCGCACTTTGGCACAGCGCACGGGGGTTGCGACAAATGAAATTAAATATGTGATTGAAGCAATTACGGACGTCGCCAGTAAATCAGCATCAACGATGAAGCAAAGCGCAGATCAAACCAGAGAGTGTGCGTTACAAGTAGAAACTACGCGCTCGCAGTTGCATGATATCGCGATAAAAATGACGGAGGTTCAAGACCTCAATGTTCAGGTTGCCACCAGCGTGACCCAGCAAGAGCAGGTGGCTACAGAAATGGATAAAAATTTAGCGGCTGTCACTCATGCTGCGGATGCTCATAGTGATACTGCTGAACATCTAGAGCTTGCGAGTACTCAAGTTCATAAACTGACCACAGATGTTGCTCAACAACTTAGTGTGTTTCGTCTTTTTTAAGGTAGCACTTATTTAAGAGTAGCTCTTATTTAAGATAGATCTGATTTAGTAATTAATGCTTATTGATTAACGAAGACGGTTGAGAGTTTAGCGGGTGCGGTTTAAATTTAGGCATAGACTATTTTAGTCGCGCTTCATGAAGAGTTTAAAATCGTGTCTGTTATTGGTAGTAGTCAGCAAGCCCTATTCGGACGATTCAGTACTGACCTTCCGCCAGGGAAGGTTGAATGGATCGGTGTACGCCCTGAACGCAAAGCTCCTATGCTTCGAATGCAGGAAGCGCTCGCGGTTGAAACTCAGGGTTTACATGGTGATCGTCGAATGGAAGGCACGCCGGGATCGGGACGGCAAATCACGTTTATCAGTTCTGAGCATATTGAGGTTGTGGCTAAGCTTCTTAAATTCGACAAAATAGATCCCGCACGCTTGCGTCGTAACGTCGTGGTGAGTGGGATTAATTTACATGCGCTGCGCCATCAACAGTTCCGCATCGGTGAGGCGGTGTTTTTGGCTACTGCAGCATGTCATCCGTGTTCGAAAATGGATAAAGCATTAGGGCAGGGCGGCCATGCCGCTATGCTCGGTCACGGCGGTTTATGTGCCAAAATATTGCGCAGTGGAGTGATTCGTGTGGGGGATGCCGTCGAGTGTTTGATGGCCGAAGAGCGACTGCCTATGTAAGCGACTACCTAGGTAAGCGACTGCTGATGAAATTACCCGCAAGGCAACTTGTTTACTGCATTTTCTCTATTATCGTCTCTGCTCTATTAGAAATAGACATTAACCTCGCCACCAGTGCGATGGCTGCAAAAGTAAGGCCTATGATAAGTCCAATCCAAAACCCTGCCGCGCCCATCGGTTCACTCGCTTCGTAGGCTAAAAACCAGCCAGAACCAAAACCAATCAGCCAGTAAGCGACAAAGGTGATCAACATCACCGCAAAAGTGTCTTCGTAAGCGCGCAATGCCCCAGCAGCGGCTATTTGAATCGCATCAGAAATTTGAAAAAGAGCCGCAAAAAACAGCAAGGAGGTACCTATGGCTACGACCGCTGGGTCGGGGCTGTATAGATTTGCGATAAAACCGGCAAACAATGTAATTAGTACGGCATTAAACAGCGCTAACCCTAAGTTAAGCTTGACGCCCAACCAAGAAGATCGCTTGGCGTCTTGCGTGCCCGTTTGACCTTTCGCAGTACTGCCAAGGTGATGTCCGACACGAACGGTCATCGCCATACCTAAGCTTAATGGCAGCATGAAGGTTACAGAGGCGACGTTAAGCGCGACCTGATGACCAGCAACAACGACAGGGCCAAGATCCGCAAGAAACAAAGCAATGGCAGTGAATAAACTGACTTCAAAAAAAATGGCAATACCGATTGGAAGCCCCACTTTTGCGAGCGCCAATAGGTCGGAAAAGCGACTGCGCAGTGCGTTAGCAAACAGCGAGTAATTTTTTTGTAGTCTGTGTTTGCGTGTGTTGGCCAGCATGGCAATGCTCATGATCAGTAATACGGTGGCGCTGCCGACGCCGCAGCCAACGCCGCCAAGTTCAGGCAAACCGAACAGGCCGTAGATGAGGACGTAGTTGATCGGAATGTTGAGTGCCAACCCAATCAGCATGATACGAGTGACATGTGATGCCGCATTCAATGCTTCTGCATAGAATCGCAAGGCTAAAAAGACGCCCGATATCGGCATTCCTATGGCGATCGCGTATAAATATTGGCTGGCAACTTGGGCGGTATGGGCGTCGTCGACAAATACAGGAATAGACCAACCGATGTAGGCAACAAGAGCGCCCAAAATAAGCCCGGACGTAACGCCCAGCGCAATGGCAGTGCTGAGCAGTTTGGGTAGGTTTGCAGCATCGTTGGCGGCGTTGGCTTTGGCAACCGCAGGAGAGAGCGCGACTAATATGCCTGCGAGAAACAACCAGACTGGTGTCCAAACAGCACTACCGATGGCAACGGCGGCTAAATCGCGGGTGCTTACGTAGCCAGACATTAAGGTGTCTATGGTGCCCATACCGACCTGTGCAAGCTGTGTTGCAAGAATTGGGGCGGTCAGTTTTAGAATGGCTCGGACTTCGCTCGAAGCAAATGACATGCGGATAAATCGCCAAATAGTATAATACGTTGAAAATTAAGCGTATTGTGCCCGTAGATAGTGAATAAGCAAATGATAAACAATGCGCAACAACAGAGAACGCAACAACAGAGAACGCAACAACAGAGACGACTCTTGCTCCAATGCAAACCGATGAATTAAATCGAACAGAAAATCCGCAGGCCAAGCGTGAGCTTAAGGTTGAGGATTTGATCGTCCTATTTGAAGATGAGTTTTGGGCCTCCGAAAACACACGTTTAGTTGCCGGTGGCGGTGATCCCGAGTATTTACCCGCCAGCAAAAATACACCGTATCACCAGGTGATTTTTGCTCATGGGTTTTATGCATCAGCGTTACATGAAATTTCTCACTGGTGTATTGCTGGAGTAGAGCGTAGGTTGTTGCCCGATTATGGCTATTGGTATGAACCCGATGGTCGTTCGGCTGAGCGCCAGAGAGAGTTCGAGCAAGTTGAGGTGAAACCTCAAGCCATAGAGTGGATATTGTCTGAAGCTTGCGGGCGTCGTTTTTATATTAGTACCGACAACCTCGACGGCGATCCTGTTGAAGTCGAGGCTGGAAGGCGTCAATTTACTGCTGCGGTAGTCGTTCAAGCGAATAAATACATTGAATCTGGCTTGCCTAAGCGGGCTGAGATATTAAAACAAGCGCTGTTAGATTATTATCAACGGCATCTGGAATTTGGCACGCATCTGTTTGTGCCTGAAAACATCTGATCGGAGATGGGTTTGTTAAAGAAACTGTTCAAACGGGATAACTCGAAAAAAACTGATTCACGGACGTCAAAAACGTCTAGTGGAAATCCAAAAGCAGCAAATGCTGCAGCCAAAACATCGGTCAGGGGCTCAAAAGGGAAGGTCGCTCCGACCAGAAATACTAACAATGCTAAGCCTGCTCATGGTAAAGCGGCGGCGAAAAGCACAGCACCTAAATCAGAGTCTAAAGTAGACGTTAAGCCTTGGAAGCTGGAAGAATTTAAAGTTGAGCCTGCTGAAGGCAAAACGCGTTTTCATGATTTGATGCTTCCTGAGTCAGTCATGCGTGGTATTCATGAGCTTGGCTTTGAATACTGCTCGCCGATTCAGGCTGAGAGCTTGCCTGCGGCATTACGTGGTCGCGATACAATTGGTCAGGCGCAAACGGGCACAGGTAAAACCGCCGCCTTCTTACTCACTATCTTCAATCGTATATTGAATGTGGTACCTGAAGAGCGTTTTGCTAGCGAGCCGCGTGCATTAGTCGTCGCCCCTACCCGCGAACTTGCTCTTCAGATTGGTAAAGATGCCGAAGGTTTGGCCAAATACACCGGGCTTAATGTTGTCACGGTTGTTGGTGGGATGAACTACGAATCTCAGCGCCAAATGTTACGGGACAATGTCGTCGACGTACTAGTGGCAACGCCGGGTCGTTTGATCGACTTTATGCGTAGCCAGGATGTCTACCTTGATCAAGTTGAAGTGCTGGTGCTTGATGAAGCTGACCGTATGCTCGACATGGGCTTTATTCCCGATGTGAAGCGTATTGTTCGTGCGACGCCGACCAAAGACATTCGTCAGACCTTGCTGTACTCAGCAACGTTTAACTTTGATGTTCGAATTTTGATTGATCAATGGACAACGAATCCACATAAAGTTGTTATCGAGCCTGAGCAGATCACGACCGATCGTGTTGACCAAAAGCTCTATTTGGTGGCAGAAACTGACAAGTATTCGATTCTTGAGCGTGTATTGGCTGAAGAGAAGCCCGAGCGGTTGATCATCTTCGCAAACCGTCGCGATTTAACGCGTAATTTGTGCGATAAGTTGAATAAAAATGGCCATTCCGCCGCTTTATTGTCGGGCGAAGTTAGCCAAGAAAAACGTATTCGTACACTTGAGCGATTCCGTGAAGGGCGAGTAAATATCATGGTCGCTACAGACGTCGCGGGTCGTGGTATTCACGTTGATGGTGTCAGCCATGTGATTAACTATACCTTGCCGGAAGACCCTGAAGATTACGTACACCGTATTGGGCGTACTGGCCGTGCGGGTGCGAAAGGCGTATCGGTAAGCTTAGTATCTGAAGATGATGCGTTTTGCCTACCTGACCTTGAGAAGTACCTAGGTACCAAACTAGAACTGACTCAGCCTTAAACCAGTATTCGGATTGCGGTGATATTAGGGACGCGGTGTGTTTAAAGTATTTCAAGTGACGGCTGTTTCGATAAGCTTGCTGTTGGCTGCATGTGCGAGTCAGCAGCAAGAAGGGGCTGAATCCGCAGGCTTAGAAATAAAAAACTTAGAAACAAAAAGCCTAGGTCCAAAAACACTTGAAACAAAAACACTTGAATCAGATCCCCTTGAAGCAGCAAGCTTCAGCGAGACAAACTCTGAGTCAGCTGATGCAGGTTCAGAGTCAATGGTTTCTGGTGGGCTTACACATGATGAATCCGTCGTTATTGATGCCTCAGGCAATGCGCCGCCGCCATTTAATGCCGTGACTCCGCAATGGACCGAATCCTATCTTGAAGATACCGATTCGGCGTTATTGGGAGGTGCCGAGAACGATCACGTTAACTCGTATTATTACTTTGGTCTTCATGGTCAGCGAACGCTGATTGGTCTTGAGCGAGTGAAGGGCAGTAACTTTCAGCAGTATTTCAGTTTATTAATTTTTGATCATCAAACCCTGCTTGGCTATTACGAAAATATTCCCAATTTACCTTTTGTCGTCACTGACAGTGGCCAGTTAACCTTTCCGCGTGGCTACGAGTTGGATGATGTTATTCTGATTCAGCAAGAGCGTTTTCCGCCGTTATGTTTGGCTGAATATCCATGCGTCGATTGGGTGACTGTTGTAGACAATAAGAACACAGATACGAAAGTCAGCCCTAGGGTAGATGCTAGTCCCAGCGCTACCGTTGAGGCGAAGACTCAAGCTGAGTAAGAATGTTCTCTTCTAACCACTCCGGATCATCTACCGGTAAATCATGCCCAGCCGTCGGGTGAGTGAGTAATGGTTTATTCCAGCGTTTAGCAATACGACGAGTGCAGCCAGATCGCACCAGTCGGTCGTGAGTCGCGTTATAGAAAAATACATTGTCTATTGGTGCGGTGATTGGGCCTTTGTAACGACTTGCTGCGAGCAGCTGAATGAAAACATTACGCCAACGAAGAGGGTGGTTTTCTGCAAAGCTTAACCATTTATTCTGCTCTTCTAGAGAATAAGGACGGTTCATTGTTAGGCTGTAAATTGTCCGTTCAAGTTTAAGCAGAGAGCCAGCACACGCTAACAGACGAAAAAAACCTACCGCAGACATGCGCTCCCAAGGTAACGACATATTCGCCAAGCTGGTGTTGATTAAGTGCATGGCCGAAATTTCTTCAGGAAACTGACGCGCCCATTCGGTTGCAATCATCCCACCCATCGAGATGGCAATGACGGTAATAGGGCCCGAGTGTTGTTCTCGTACTTGGTGTCTGATGCTATGCATCATCGTTGGAATATCGGAAGGTGTGGTCTCGTTAAAGCGGTAGCCGTTGCCCGGAAGCTCGACCTCTATAACGTTATACTGTGTTTTAAAACGGTCAGGAAATCCCGCCCAGTGATAGCGACTGCGAATTAAACCTCGCATAAACACTAACACTGGACGTTGATCAATTGACATAAATTGCGGTTACCAGATGCGGAAGTAACGATGTAAGCTAAATTGCATAGAGGTACCACCATCAAACTCTTTGCCTAAGTTCGTGCGTTCAAGATTTAGGCGGTAATCCCAGTGGTTGTAGGTACGAGCAACGCCGACACGGAAGTGCCAGTAATCATCCGTGCTCGTGTCCCCAAAATTAGTATTATCGTCGGTGTTGTCTAGACGATGGTTAGCCATGTATAGCTCAATTGAGAAGGTCTTAGTTTGAAAAATGTAGGCGGTTTCCAATGTGTGTAGATTGAAATCACTGCCGTAGTAGCCCTCTCCAATGCGATAACCCGCTGTGAAATTGTTATCCCACAATAGGCGTAGCGCCCCCTGATTGTAAGCATCTGCACGTCGATCTTCATCACCATAAAATGTGAAGCGGGTCAGGCTGGAGTCTATTGACCACTTGCGGTAAAGCGGTAAATGAAAACCGGCATAGCCATCCCATTCAGAATGTAGGTCATCGTTTTTACGATGATCAATGCCACTTCCCCAAACACCGCCATAAATACCTGAGGAGTGAGTGGCTGTCGTGCCAGCCTGCCAGGTGATGTTGCCGCCGGTTTGGCTAATGCCGTCGCGAACAAATTCGGACGTTAGGCCAAGATCAGCCGTAATGTCAGCGTGAGAAAGGGTAGTTGTAGCGCAAAGCGCAAACAGCAAAGGTAAACGACGCAAGGAAACCATGAATATCAGAAAGTCCGTAGCAAAATAACGCGGACGTCAGTGTAACGGATGCGGCGGCGGCTTCACACTATTGATGTGAGTTTTCCATCGTATCCGGGATACCAACGGCCTAATGCTGCCTCCAATGCCAACCCTTTTTCGTTAGCGGTGGCCGGTGCCCAGTCGGGCATTGTTCGCGTGGCTGCCATTAAAAAGTCAAAAAGAACCAAGTGACGGCGCAATATTCGTTGATGGCGATGGGGCAGTACGGGGTTGAATAGTCCGTGGTAGCGGAATAGGTGACGAGGGTTCTTCTTTACCCACAGCCAAGACCCCATTTCTAACGTCATCGGGATAAAGCAGCCATCGGGCTGTTGGACTTTATAATCGTCGTAGAGGTAATCCCATAGGTCACCGTTGGTGGTGTAACTGTGCGCTTGCGGCTCAAATAGGTATTGGTCATGGTGCGGAAAGCTGTGCTCGAATAACTCAGTGAGGATATGCGCCGCGCCAATGTCAGGCCAAGGCGCTGTGCTTTTCGCGTAGGGAAACCACATGCGATCGCGAGTACCAAAGCCGGAATGACAATCCAAGCTAATACAAAATTTTTGCCCTTTGAGTGCGTGATGGACGGCGTCGCTTAAGGCTTGGCTTTCGGGCTGCATCGGTTGTCCCGCAGCTCCTCGATACCAAGGAAGTGATGAGCTAATGCGTTGTCCACCCACTAGCCAGGGTGTTTTTCCTTCAGCTTCTACTGGCGCATTGCGCATAAGATCAATGCCACTGGGATTGCAGCGGCTGTTATCTAACATGCCGCCGGGATTCACTAATGGAATGATTAATAAACGAATATTTTCGAGTTGGTCGCGTACAACGGGGTCCCAGTGAAGTCGGCGAATTAAGCTTTTCATAAAAGCTAAAATGACTTGTGTTCCTATGCGTTCAACACCATGTACGCCACCAACAAGTGACAGAACTGGCGCATCTGGGGAGTTTGATCCCATTTCCAGGACATAAAAGGGAAGGTGCTCACCTTGATGTTGGATGTGCGCGGGCACACGAATGCGCATGTATTGCTTCCCTTCTTCAAGAAGGGATTCTAGTTCCGTTAGTTCAGGTAGCGCTGCCTTGATGCGGGAAATTCGTTGAATCACGTTGTTCAGGACCTTATGCTCTTGGCCGTAAATTGCCAGTAGCTTTTATGTTACGAGTACTAACAGAGTAAACCCTCAATGAGAAGTTTTCACGCACCACCAGCGGATATGCCCGAGAAATTGCGCATTCGACGATGGATTCAGACCTTATGGCCATTCCTTCTAGAGTATCGAGGGCGCGTGGTTGCTGCATTCTTGTGTTTGCTTGTGGCCAAACTGGCCAGTGTGGGAATGCCCTTCCTACTTAAGTATCAGGTTGATCATTTGGACGCGACGGGGGTGTTGTCTGAAGATTGGTGGATCGGCTTTCCCCTGATGTTGTTAGTGGCTTATGGCGCTGTTCGGTTTATAACGGTATTGGCCGGTGAGCTTCGAGATTTGTTGTTTGGCCGGGTGACCGAGCGGGTGATGCGCCGCATGTCTCTGACCTTGTTTCGGCATTTGCACAGCTTGAGTTTGTCTTTTCACTTAGACCGCCAAACAGGTGCGTTGCAGCGTGATATTGAACGAGGCACAAGCGGTATCAGTTTTTTGATGCGCTTTATGATTTTCAATATCCTTCCTACCTTGCTTGAACTGCTGCTCGTGATTGTGCTCTTGTTCGCGAATTACCCACCAATTTTTGCCCTAATTACCTTGGTCGCGGTAGTTCTTTATATTGGTTATTCGATTCAGATAACGGAGTGGCGCACACGTTATGTGCGAGAAGCGAATAAGATGGATTCCACCACGCACGCACGGGCACTGGATAGTTTGCTGAATTACGAAACCGTAAAGTATTTCACCGCTGAAGAGCGTGAATCGGCGGTGTACGATGAGTCGCTAGGGCGCTGGGAAGAGGCGCGTCGGATGAATCGTTTATCGCTTTTCACTTTAAATAGTGGGCAAGCATTGATTATCTCTGTGGCTATGGCCGCGATGTTAATGTCGTCAGCACATTATGTGCTGACGGGCGAGATGACCTTGGGTGACTTTACTCTGGTCAATGCCTTTATGTTTCAGTTGTTCTTGCCACTTAATTTTCTCGGTTTTATCTATCGTGAAATTAAAGCCTCAGTGGCGAATATCGAGCGCATGTTTGAGCTGTTGGATGTTGAATCTCAAGTGCCTGATAATGGAAAAGCAGCCTTGAGTGTGAGCCAAGGCCGAGTTGAATTTCGTGATATTCAGTTCGGGTATAACGAAGATCGACAGATATTAAAGGGGTTAAACCTAGCGCTGGAGCCGGGGCGGAGTTTGGCCTTGGTGGGTGGAAGCGGTGCCGGGAAGTCGACGATAACGCGTTTATTATTTCGCTTTTATGATCCGCAATCTGGGCAGGTGTTGATTGACGGCCAAGATACTGCGTCAGTGACGCAGCATTCCTTGCGGCATAGTTTAGGCATAGTGCCTCAAGACACGGTGTTGTTTAACGACACCTTGCGCAATAACTTACTTTACGCCAAGCCGGACGCTAACGAAGAGGATCTTATCGAGGTGATTCGGATGGCCAGCTTAACTAGGCTAATAAATGATAGCCCGGATGGGTTAGATACTCTGGTTGGTGAGCGCGGTTTGAAATTATCTGGTGGTGAAAAACAACGTATTGCGATTGCGCGCATGTTGTTAAAAGAACCCGCGATTATGGTGTTCGACGAAGCGACATCATCACTTGATTCTGAAACCGAGCGTACGATCATGGCTGAGATTCGGAAGGTTTCAGAAGGGCATACGGCCTTGATTATTGCTCATCGATTATCGACGGTGGTGGATGCAGATGAAATTGCCGTGATCGAAGACGGAAGCGTCGTGGAGCGCGGAACACACCAAGGCCTGCTCGCGAAGCAAGGGCGTTACTCTCAACTGTGGTTGGCGCAGCAATCAACCGACTCTGGTGAGACTCAAGATCAAGGAGGCGATGATAATGCACCTATTGATCATTGATGCCATGAACGTTATTCGACGAGTCTATGCAGCGGTTGAAGGTAATGAACTGGCGGATGAAGCAACACGAACCCGCTCGCTGGGCATCATTATGAGTAACTTAGAGCGCTTAAAAGCAACACACCTCGTGATGGTGTTTGAGCATCACGACATTACCTGGCGGCATGAGATTTGGCCAACCTATAAAGAAGGCCGCTCGCCTATGCCACAGGCGTTGGCTGATGACCTTGCCAGTATTCGCCAGTATCTCGAAAGTAATGGCGTGCATTGTTATGACCAAGATGGCTGGGAGGCGGATGATATTATCGCCACTATCGCTGTAAAGGCCGCCGAACGATCGTTAGATGTCACGATACTGTCGACAGATAAAGGGTTTTGTCAGCTTGTCTCTCCTAAAATTAAAGTACTCAATCACTTTGAACGCTTGATGTGGGATGAAGATCAGGTGCGAGATCGCTGGGGGTTTATTCCTAGTAAGTTGACTGATTTTTGGGCTTTGTGCGGTGACCAAACGAATCATCTGCCCGGTGTGGCTGGCATAGGTACAAAGGGCGCAGGGCAGGTGTTGGATGCTTGTGGGTCGTTAGACCAAGCCATTGGCTGGCCTGAATCAGTTCCGCAGCGCTATCAAAAACCGTTGCAAGAAGGCATCGAATTCGCAATGAAGACCCGAGTGCTGGCGACTCTACGTCGGGATGTTCCGGTGGGGATTAACCTTGCATCATTGAGAGCGAAGGCCTGATTCGCTAGAATTCGTGCCCTCATTTATCCCTTAACTGTTATTACGACCTCAGCGATTGAGTTCTAGGAGTGTTATTTGTCCGTCGATATCCGTGTTCGAGGTTACCACCTTGATGTCTATCAGCATGTAAACAACGGACGTTACATGGAGTTCTTAGAAGAAGCCCGCTGGGACTTTATGGGGAAAACAGGGTTTACCGAACAACTTGAAGGGCTAGGGCGTGCCTTAGTGGTTGTTAATATTAATATCAATTACCGCCGCCCTGCATTACTTGATGACCTACTTAGAGTGACCGTTCGTTTAAGTAAAATCGGCAATAAAAGTGCTCAGTTTGAGCAGGTAGTGACTCGTATTGTTGATGGTGAAGAGCAAGACGTAGTCGCTGATGCCATGGTGACGTTTTGTGTGATGGACCCTGACGCCGAAAAGGCCGTCGTACTTGCAGGTGAGCTGCGTAGCATTCTTGAGAAGGCAATGGAGTACTAATATGAGTCTTAATGCGGTATTGAACGAGATTAATGAGTTTTTGCTGTGCCCAACGCCGCAGGCGTGGGTTGATGTGGCGCTTGAAAATCAAGACATCATGTTGATTGACCACGCAAACTGCGAAAAGAAAGCAGCTTCTACAGCGATGACCTTGTTGTACCGCCACCTTAATCGAGAAGACTTGTTGAAAAAAATGAGTCAACTTGCCCGAGAAGAGCTGCTGCATTTTGAGCAAGTGGTGACGATTATGAAAGATCGTGGCATTCAATATAAAAATCTGACGTCTTCGCGCTATGCGGGGCGCCTTCGAGATTGTGTTCGCAAAGATGGTGTTGAAGAACTAGTCGATGTACTGATTTGTGGCGCGTTGATCGAAGCACGCTCTTGTGAACGTTTTGCTTGTTTGGCCCCCCACCTCGATCCAGTATTGGCGAAGTTTTATAAGTCGCTACTGCGCTCAGAAGGTCGCCACTATCAAGACTATCTTGGCTTGGCTAGGCAGTACGCCGGTAAGGATATCGAAGATCGGATCGGCGAGTTACGTCGAGTCGAGAAGGATCTGATCGAATCTCCTGACTCGGAATTTCGTTTCCATAGCGGTGTTCCCACTCTCAATCATGGCGCTGATAATGATGGCAGCATCTCGGTAGCGTCCTGATCCTTGCCTAATTATTGGCATGCTCGAATAATTTTCTGGCAAACATCGGTTTCCGTCTCGTAAGTGTCGGTGTCTATGACGCCGGCTTTAAGATCTCTTCCAGCTTGTTTTAGACGTGCTTGCGCATCTTTTAAATCAGTAAAGCGGCGGTTTGCTTCTAGTGCGTGTAAGGTTGCTGCTGCGGTCATTTGGGATTCTCCTCTCGTTGTTTTTAATAAAACTAGACCTGTATGGGAACCTTAGCTATGCCTAAAGGTTCCGAATGCGTGCAAATGTGACAAAAATAAATCGATCATGATTACAAAATGAACAATTCGATCAATGGAAGCTTATTTATGCCCCGTTTAGAGACAACTTCCTGGAAGACTCCGGACCTTGGAGGGTTTGATTCAATCGTAGGTGGCGAACGAGTGTTTCATTTTTTACATGGCAATGGTTTTTGCGCCAGAACCTTACAGCCGTTGGCGTGCCAGTTACGAGAGCAGACGTTAGGCGCAAGTGATTTATTATTTACAGATCTACCGGGTCACGGTGTGTCACCTCAGCCTCAGCGTGTTCAGCCAGATTGGAATGAAATGGCAGCGCAGGTCGCAGACAGTATTGCTTCGAGAAGCCGAGGGCCGGTTGTTGGTATTGGTCATTCTATGGGGGGCGTAATCACATTACTGGCGGCGGCGCGTTTCCCTGAATTGTTTACTCGTATTGTTTTGCTTGACCCGGTGCTGTTTAGTTCAGAGATTATTTTATTTCAGCGAATGATGCGTAAGACGGGTCTATGGAACAGAACCAAGCTAGTCAATTCAGTGCGTCGACGCAGGTGTGAATGGCCAAATAAACAGACCATGATAGACAGCCTCAAAACTAAACCTCTGTATAGAAAATGGGATGCTCAGGCGCTGGCGCTGTTTGCTGAATACGGCAGTCGTACTAACGACGACGGTTCTGTGCACTTGGCGTGTTCTCCTGACTGGGAAGGGTCTATTTTTGGCTCTTACCCAAGAGGTTTATGGAATGCCGTGCGTAACTTGGGGGTGCCTGTCGATATCTTTGTCGCCTCGCAGTCGTATGGGTTTATTAGTGGTTCGGTTGATCGGGCGTGTCGGGCAAATGGCAATATTCGCCGTCATGATATTGAAGGGTCGCATTGCTTTCCGATGGAAGCGCCAGAAACTGCCGCGCGGCGTATTTCTGTCATCATTGCCCCGGATAATAATTGAGGTTGCAAAAAGGCGTCTGAAAACCTTTGTCAATTGAAAGCGGCTGGGCTAAGGTAAGATTTACAATTCGTATTAAGTGGTAATGAGTAGGACCTATGAACATGGAGATTCAGGCGGCGCTAGACGTTGCTGATGAGACTGATTCATTTCTTCAGATTACAGACGTCATTTACGATAAAGAAAATGACTCTGGCTATAAAACTCTGAATGAAGCGGAGAAAACAGTATTCTGCATTGATCAACTATTGCGGGAAATGGAGAACGGAGGTTTCGTTCAATTTATTCACCATGAAGCGGGTGCTCTAACAGAAGATACGTTGGAAGCGCTAGAGCGAATTAAGGCACGTGTGTCTTACGATTTACTCGATAGCTTGATTGATCTTTTCGAAAATCGAGACGTTCCTACCGATGAGGATGATCGCATAAACGCCTTCGACCATATCGAAAGTGAACATGCCGATGAAATCGCTAGCTTAGATGATAGATTTTACGATAGCGGTGAGAATCTCGTTGAAATGACTCTTCGTTATGTTCAAAAGAATCTACGCGATTTTCATTAATCCAATGTAAATTGGGTTTGTTTCGTAGCTTTTGAATGGCTTGGTGTGAGATGTGTCAGGGTTTAGATTCACTGGCATTGAAAACACCTTGCCTTTTATTGGTTGCGTTAACGCACTATTGCAACATGCTATTTCTATCTGTTACGCGAATGGCTCGTGTTGCAGTTCTTTGCTATTAGAAAATATTAGCCATAGTAAAATATGCTCTCTTAATGCACCTTCTCAAAATGCTTTTGAGCCAGCGTATGTCAGGGATGTGGTTGTTTTAGGTGTGTTGTTTAAGGATTTATATGATCAGATTCATTCTGAGTGCCGTATTTCTTATCACTTCGATATCAGTTGTTCATGCTGCAACAAAAATTGATGGCGTCAAACTACCAGATGACTTGTCGTTTGAGGCGTCTGAGCTTGTCTTGAATGGCGCGGGTGTTCGCAGTAAATTCTTCGTTCATGTGTATATCGCTGCTTTGTATTTGGGAGAAAAGTCTTCAGATGCAGAAACCATTATCGCAGCAGACGAACCAATGAATATAAGAGTGGTGATAACCTCCGATTTGATAACGGGTGAGCGCTTTGCAGAATCCGCAATGGATGGTTTTGTTCGCTCGACCCATGGTGATTTATCTGGCATTAAGAGTGAAGTGGATGTAATGATTGAAACGTTTCGCAGCTCTTTAGAAAACGGCGACGTGTTTGATCTCAATTACGTACCTGATGTGGGCGTTGAAATTTATCGCAATGGTGAGAAAAGAGAAGTAGTGCCCGGTTTGGCCTTTAAGCAAGCCATGTTTGGAATTTGGCTGTCAGATGACCCGGTACAAGGGCATTTGCGTGATGACATGTTGAGTAAATAAGAGCACATGTTTTGTTTTTGTTGATGGCTTTTTCTCCTCAAGTTTTTGTTGGTTCCTACGTATTAATCTGTGGATTTTTTCATGCAAAGGATTGCTAGAAAATGACTGAAGACCCCCTTCAAAGTACCTCCTCTGAGTTTTTGCCTGAGCGTTTCCCTGTGCTTGTGGTTGATGATGATCGCTCGGTGCTGGATGTCACTCGGCTCGTACTGTCTCGTTTTAAATTTGAACATCGTGGTATTGATTGTTTGGAGGCAAGCAGTGCGGAAGAAGCGAAAAAAACACTTCAAACTCGTGATGATATTGCCGTGATATTGCTGGACGTTGTGATGGAACACGACGCGGCAGGATTAGACTTGGTTGAATACATTCGTAGTGAGTTGGGTAATCGTCGCATTCGTATTATTTTGCGTACAGGGCAAGCTGGATTTGCCCCTGAATATCGAGTCGTTCAAAACTATGATATCAACGATTACTTAGCAAAAAGCGAATCTACGCAAGAGCGTCTGTTTGTGTCATTAACAACAGCCCTTCGAGGTTATCGTGATGTTGTCGCCGCCGACGTTTATGCCAGAAGAGCATTGGAGGCAGAGCAGGAGCGAGAAGTGGCCGCTCGTGCTCTAGAGTCTAAAACTCAGTTCCTTGCTCATTTAAGCCATGAGATTCGTAATCCCTTAACAGGGCTCGTGGGTATCGTTGAGCTACTTGAGTCGGAATCACTTAGCCCTAACCAGATTGAGTTGGTGGGTGATCTTGAGTACACAGTCCAATCCTTATTGGGGGTTGTTGATGATGTGTTGGATGTTGCCAAAATTGAAGCAGGTAGATTGCAGCTCCACCATGAAGCTTTTAACGCGCGTTTATGGTTGCAGCGTAGCTCTGCTGTGTTGGCGGCCAATATTCGGCGTAAAGGGATTACGTTGACGTCAGAGTGTGTTGAGGGGGTGCCTGAATACCTAGTGGGTGATGCCTCTCGTATGCGTCAAATACTGGTTAATTTTTTGAGCAATGCCTGCAAGTTTACGCCAGAGGGAGGGAGGATACATGTGCAGCTCAATGCCGAGTCTAGGCGTGATAAATTAATTCTGCACTTGTCTGTTTCTGATTCAGGGGTTGGTATTGATTCTTCCAAGCTAGCGGATGTCTTTCAACCCTATGAACAAGCCAGTGGTCTTACCGCGTTGGAGTACGGGGGGACAGGGTTAGGGTTGAACTTATGTCAAAATTTAGCCGAGTTAATGAAGGGGCAGGTTGGAGTAATCAGTCAGCCGAATAGAGGTTCGATTTTTTGGTTTGATGTGCCTGTGGATGTCATGTCTGAGACCACTGAAGCTATCGACACTCTGCCATCTGAATCGCTAAATATTGCCGTCTGTGAAGACGATCTTACCAATCAAAGAACGTTACAGGTTATTTTGACTAAGCGAGGCATGACCGTCGAAACCTTTAATCATGGTCAGGAGCTTCTCGATAGTGATGGTTGGAACAAAGTGGACGTTATTTTGATGGACTGTCATATGCCAGTTCTTAACGGAATGGATACAACTCGCCAGTTGCGCAAGCTAGGATGTACGATTCCAGTGATTGCATTGACGGCAGGCGTGTCTGATACCGAGCGCCAGTTGTGTTTGGATTCTGGTATGGATGGGGTGATGGCGAAGCCAGTTGATTTTTTGCTGTTACACGAGCAGGTATTGGCGTTTGTTCGTCATGGGCGTCACCCAGTACGCACGTCGCTTTAAGTGCTTTTGAATATTCATAAAAAAACCGCTATCGAGTGATCGATAGCGGTTTTTTTATTATTGTGTTTATTCAGCGTTAGTCGGTTTGTTTTTCACCAAGTTTTGCGATGGCTGCTAAACGCTTAATAATGTCGCCATTAATCGTACCTTCTGGGAATTCGCCATTCTCGTTGATGGTGCCCGGCTCGCGATCAAGCAATAAATGCAATGCTTCATCAACATGGCGGACACAATAGACGTTGAATTTCCCTTGCTCTATAGCGGTAACCACATCCTCATGTAAAACCAGATTGCGCTGGTTAGACTGAGGTATGATGACACCTTGGTTTCCAGTTAAACCACGTGCTTCACATAGTCGGAAAAAACCTTCAATTTTTTCATTTACACCACCAATGGCTTGGGCTTCACCGTATTGATTTACTGAGCCAGTAATAGCAAAGCTTTGATCAATCGGCGAATGAATCAATGCCGAAATTAAACACACCAGTTCGGCCATGGAGGCACTATCACCATCGACATAACCGTAGGATTGTTCCATGGCGATGTGAGCCGAAATCGCTAGTGGAAATTTTTGGGCATAACGATTACCCAAGAATCCACTTAAAATCATCACGCCTTTTGAGTGTAATGCTTGGCCCAAGGACACTTCACGTTCAATATCCACAACGCCTTTAGAGCCTGGATAAACCGTTGCAGTTATACGAGCAGGGGAGCCAAAACTTGTATCCCCCAGTGACATTACGGTTAGCCCGTTAATTTTACCAATGGCTTTATCAGAGGTCTCAAGGAGTACTGTGCCATCGAGCATTTGCTCAAATAATTTGTCGTATACACGCCCAGTGCGTTCTTTGTTAGCAACCAGTGCGCGATCAATGTGTGTGCGGGTAATTAACTCATCCTGGGCTAGCTTTCGAATAAAATCGGCTTCAGCTAATAAATCGAACTGGTCGCCAATTCTTGCGCTGAGCGTGTCTTGCTGTTCCGCAAGGCGAGCGCTGTGACACACCATTCTTTCAACCGCGTCACGATCTAGGTCAGCGTATTTTTGTTCTTCAATTCGGCTTTTAATTAACTGCGAGTAAGCGGTAAGGTGCTCTTCAGTTAATGGGATATCGCTGTCGAAATCCACCACGGTTCTGAATAGTCGTTTGAAGTCTTCATCGTATTCTTGCAGAAGGTAATAAATTTGGCGTGAGCCAATTAGCACCAATTTGAAATCAAGAGGGATAACCGCTGGCACCAATGACGTTGTATTAACTAAACCAATTTCAGAATAGGGTGATTCCATTTTTAATTGGTTGGATTGTAGTGCGCGTTTTAGTACGTCCCAGACCATGGGTTCGGCCAGTACTTTTTCGGCGTCGAGAATTAAATAGCCGCCGTTTGCTTTGTGTAATGCACCCGGTGCAATGCGCTGATAGTTTGTGACCAGTGCACCTTGATCGCTCACGTACTCAATACGGCCAACTAAATTGGCGTAGCTTGGGTGTGGCTCATAAATGACTGGCGCGCCACTGTCAGGCTTGTGGTGCGTTGCAATATTTGGCAGTAATGAATCTTCAAGGCTGCTGCGTTTTGCGTATTCTTCACGCAAATCCATGATGCGTTCTTCAACCAGTTCCTCTAGCACTAACGAGGGGAGGTGTTCTTCCATTTCGTTTAAGTATTCTTGAATAGGCTCGTGGTCTTTAAATGCTTCCCGAGTGGGGACTAATAACGGCGCGACCGCATCACGAATAGTGACTTTGTTGAGGCTTCGCAGCTCATTACTGCTTTCTCGTTTCCATTGGGGTAGCTCAGCGAGTTGCTCGCTGAGCATATGCTCGAGTTCACCAATGGTATCGTGAAAGGTGTCGCGCTCTTCTTCGGTGAGTTGAGCAAATTCGGTTTCGTCTAATGCCTTACCTTCGCGCATTGGGGTGAAGCTAATGGCGTTTGAATCTCGGTAAACGGCCACGTTGCGTTTATGTGCTTCGCGCTCAACGGTTTCGATTGCCTTGTCGTATCGACGGTTAAAAATGTAATCGATGGCCGATTTCTTTTGCTGGTACGTGGGGTGTTCCAATACCGCTGGAAAGCTGGCTAATAATTGATCAATCAACTCGTTGATTAATTTTTTAAATTCACCCGCTTCGTGAGGGTGTAGCGATACTGATCTAGGCTCACGAGGGTTGTTGAAGTTATTTACATAGCACCAGATGTCGGGCGTTGATTGACGTTTTGCTTCACTTTTTAGGTAATCTCGCACATAGGATGATCGACCGGTACCTGTGTCGCCCATTACAAATATGTTGTATCCCGGACGTTCCATTGCGACACCAAATTGAATCGCGTTAACGGCGCGTTCTTGGCCAAGTACGCCATGAAACGGTTCCACTTCTTTGGTGGTTTCAAACGGGAGGGACTTAGAGTTGATTGTCTGTGTTGCGAGTGTCTTTGGAATTGGAGCTGGTTTCTGTGTCATTTCAAAACATAATCATAGGTAGTTGCCTTCACATTATTGCCATGACTCATATAAGGCAAGTAACCAAGTAGGAAAACTAGGCAATTATCGCTGTAAATGCGTATTCGTTCGCTGAATGGGCGTCTTCCATATTGCTTTTAGCGATCTTGCTGGGATAATCGCGCCAGTTTTAGAGTTAGGAGTGGTGGATGTCTGTCCAGCCAGAAGACCGTACCACAATAGATATGTTCGGCACGCCGCGGCCAGGTCGACCGCGAAGCAATCCTTATGATCGTGCCAAGCAGAGCCGTCATAATAAACGCTCGCAGCGTATGCGCGATAAACACGCTGGCCTGCATCGTCTTGAGGTTAAATTGCCTGCGGATATTGTTGATGCGCTTGATGATGTTGCAGAAGACTTAGGGCTTAGCCGAGCAGAGGTGATTGGTAAGGCGTTGGAGCAGTGGCTGCATCTTTGATGAATTTTCATATTCAGTGCTCTAACTCCTTGATTTAATAATCTGTTTTGGCTAATGTAGCCGCCTCTTGAGGTTCCTCAAGACGTTATGGTGACCCTTGCCGGTCCCCTCGCAACGATACACTGCGAACTCCGCCAGGTCCGGAAGGAAGCAACGGTAGTGGTCGACTCGTGTGCCGGGGTGTGGCTGGTAGGGGTTATCTCCAAAATATTCTGACTTTCCCCTTTCTTCCGGTTATCATGCGACCTTAGTTTTTATTATTGGGTTTGCCTAATTTCATGAGTTATCAGGTACTTGCGCGTAAATGGCGTCCACGCTTCTTTGATGAGATGGTGGGTCAGGAGCACGTCCTGCGAGCGCTAATCAATGCGCTGAATGAGGGCCGTCTGCATCATGCCTATTTATTTACCGGTACGCGCGGTGTGGGCAAAACCACCATTGCTCGAATTTTGGCCAAATGCCTCAACTGTGAGCAGGGTGTCAGTGCACGTCCTTGTGGTGAGTGTTCATCTTGTAAAGAGATTGCTGAAGGTCGCTTTGTCGATTTGATTGAAGTGGATGCGGCGTCTCGTACTCGCGTTGAAGACACGCGCGAACTGCTTGATAACGTTCAATACGCGCCGACAAGAGGCCGCTATAAGGTCTACCTGATCGATGAAGTGCATATGCTGTCTACTCACAGTTTTAATGCGCTGTTAAAAACTCTCGAAGAACCCCCTGAGCACGTTAAGTTTTTATTGGCGACTACCGATCCGCAAAAGCTTCCGGTGACGGTCTTGTCGCGTTGTCTTCAGTTCAGTTTGAAGAACATGACCCCTGAGCGCATTGTGGAGTATCTGGGTAAAGTACTTCAGGCTGAAAAAATTGGGTATGAAGAATCCGCGCTTTGGTCTTTAGGTCGTGCTGCTCAAGGCAGTATGCGTGACGCGCTGAGTTTAACCGATCAAGCCATTGCTTATGGTGAGGGCGATGTAAGCGAAGTACACGTTAACGCTATGCTGGGTACGATGGATCGCGGTCGATTATTTCGCTTGGCCGGGATTATGGCCAAAGGTGATGCGGGTGAAATTCTTGCTGAAACTGCGTCTATGGCAGAGCACTCCCCCGATTACGATGAAATCATTCAAGGTTTACTGCATATCTGGCATCGAGCCTCGTTGGCTCAGGTGGTGCCTGATGCCATAGAAAATACCGAAGGCGACCGTGAAGCGATTCTTAAGTTATCGATGGCCATGCCAGCGGAAGACTTGCAGTTGTGTTATCAAATCGCGTTGCAGGGCCGTAAAGATTTGGCCTTAGCGCCTGATCCTCGCCAAGGTTTTGAAATGATCTTGTTGCGGATGTTGGCGTTCCGTCCTGCGCCTGATGTGGTACCTGAATTAGATCTTGAATCAGCCCTCGAAAAAAAAAAGTCTCTGACGCCTAGCGTTGCGCTCATCGAACCTGCGAGTTCTGATCTTGAGAATGTGAACGACACCCCTGCGGGAAATGGATCAACGACGGATGATGTCCCAGTTGTTACACCGCTCACGGAGGACGAGACACCTACGCGACCGCAGGAATCTGAACCGCTACACCCTAAAAGTGCACCCAGTGAAGCAGTGCCTAATCAACAACCTGCACCTGATCAACCTGTCCCGGATCAAACAGCGCCTGATAAAATAATATCGCCTCATATAGATGAGTTGCTTCAGCCCAACGAAATAGGCCTACCAGTTGAATCCATAGATGAACTCGCTCCGTCTGCGCCTAGCGTCACGGAAATAGCACCGCCTTCAGGGGATTCTCTAGATACTCCTGCTTCATCTCGAACGCCTATTGCAGATATTTTGAATGCTCCAGCGCCGCTTTCTGATCCTTCCGATACAGTATCTCAGGCACCTGAACTTCCTTCGGTTGCAACACAACCCTCTGCGACAGAAATCAACACTCCTGTTCATGAAGAGTATAACCCTGCGGAGGGTGTAGAAAATTTAGCCCCTCTGGCTCCGCATACTTGGTATCAGTGGGTCGAATACCTCCCTCTTGCAGGCTTGCCAATGGCGATCGCTAAGAACAGTGCGTACATTGGTGAGGAAGACGGTTTGATGGTTTTCGATGTGGATACGGCTCAGTCGGCCCTGTACAACGATTCCCAAAAATCACGTGTGGAATCGGCCTTGCAGCAACTTGTGCCCGGCGCAAAAATACTGATGACGTTGCGTCCTCCGCGTGGCGAGACACCGGAGCAACGTCGTCACAGATTAAAAACAGAGGCTCTATATGGAGCCAAGCACGCGATTGATAGTGATCCCGTGGTCAATCAAATCATCAATGATATGGGCGGGCAGGTACTTGAAGATACCGTTCGCCCGAATACTTGAATAGTAGACAGTGAGGAATGACGAATGATTAAAGGCGGAATGGGCAACTTGATGAAGCAGGCCCAAAAGATGCAGGAAGAAATGGCCAAAGCTCAAGAGAAACTGGCTGAAGCTGAGATCACTGGCGAAGCGGGTGCTGGCCTAGTGAAAGTCACCATGACAGGTCGCCACGATGTTAAGCGTGTTGAGCTTGATGATTCCATTATGGAAGAAGATAAAGAAATGGTTGAAGACTTACTAGCCGCGGCAGTGAATGATGCGGTACGTAAAATTGAACAAAACAACCAAGAACATATGTCAAAAATGACCGCCGGGATGGGCTTGCCTGCGGGTATGAAGCTTCCATTTTAATGGCGGAAAGCGTCCGCCTTTAACCATAACGTAGGTCATTGATGAAATCGTCTGGAGTCCCTAAGAGTTACCGCGACTTATGTCGTGCATTTGATACCTTGCCGGGTATTGGTGAACAGGGTGCGCAGCGATTGGTGGAATGGCTTATTTATCATGGTGACGTGCAAGCGTTTTCATCAAATTTGGCGGCGTTGCAAGGCTTAGAGCGGTGTCCCTTGTGTAATCGTTTGGCAGACGCCGCTGCGAAAGGTTGCTCAAATTGTGTCGCGTTAGGCGAGGATGAAAATGACTCCTTACGGTCTAAAACAGTGATGATTCTTGAATCTGAACAAGATGTTGCACGTGTTCAAGAGTCTGGCTACCAAGGGCGAATGTATGTTCTTCACGGGGTGTTGTCTCCCGCTCGAGGTGTTGGCCTAGAGCAACTGAAAGTCCCTAGCTTATTGGCCATGCTTGAAGGGTTAGGTGATTCAAATTTGATGATGCCGCTGGCTGACAGTGTAGAGGGGCGGGCAACCGCTGAATTTATTCAACGTAAAAGCGGCCTTCAAGGCAAAATACTTACCATGAAAGATTTACTGGCAGAACTGCAGGGTGCTCAAGGATGACTGAACTGAATATTCCTGCTCCGATTTGGATCAGTGATAATGAATCCTTGGTCAAAGCTTGTGACGAGTGGAAGAGCAGCGCTTATATATCGCTTGATACTGAGTTTATTCGCACGACGACGTTTTACCCTCAGCCGGGCTTGTTTCAGCTGGCGACGGATAGGGCTTGTTGGTTGCTCGATCCTCTTAGCATTACAGATTGGGCACCATTTAACGAACTCATGGTCTGCCCAGAGATCATTAAGGTATTTCACGCTTGCTTGGAAGATCTTGAAGTTTGTCGGCAACTATTGGGAGTGTTACCGACCCCGCTGTTTGATACGCAGATGGGCTTGGCTTATATCGGAGAGGGTGGATCTGTCGGATTTCAACGTGCTGTCGCCGGTATTTTGGATATTGATATCCCCAAGGGAGCGACTCGCACCAATTGGCTTCAGCGCCCGTTAACCGAGCATCAGGTTGAATATGCCACAGCCGATGTGTATTACCTGCATCAGCTTTATCCGAAGATATTGGCGCGACTCGAAGCACTTGGGCGACTTTCTTGGCTACAAGAAGATTGTGCTCGTGTTATTGAATTAGCCAGTGCCGTCAGCGATGACTACAGTCAAGCCTATCAGCGGGTGAAGTTGGGCTGGAAGTTACGACCACAAGAGCAATATGTACTTCAGCAGCTATCCATTTGGCGAGAAATAGAAGCACGAGAGCGTGACGTTCCGCGCAACAAAATCGCAGATGACCCCACCCTCTGGAACATGTGCCGGTTTAAAGCTCGCAATCGGGATCAGCTACAAAAAGCCGGGTTAAGAGCTCAGGTGTTGCGAGATCAGGGGAAAGTTATTTTAAGAATCATTGCCGATGCGTTAGATGCTCCAGCCAGTGAGTGGCCATCTCAATTAGATCGCCCTTTACATATTGAAGCGGCAGACCGGCAAAAGAAAATGAAAAAACTCGTGGTTAAACATGCCGAAAAGCTGGATATTCCTCCGGAGCTTTTAGCTAATAAACGTATTCTCGATGTGTTGATTCGCAGTGAAGGAAACGTTATTCCAGAAGCGCTATCCGGTTGGCGGATGGCGGAGATTGGTCGCCCATTGATCGACTGGCTGTCTGCAGGCGATGTGAATGAAAACCTAAGTGTTGATGTAGATGAGTAAAATGACAAAAGTATTGTGCGACGTGTTTAAAACCCGCAATAAAGATGAGATGTACTTGTATGTATCCCGTACGGATGGCGTGACTCGTGTGCCAGACGATCTCATGGATATGTTTGGCCGTCCGGAATTAGCGATGACTATTATCATCACGCCGGATAAAAAGCTGGGTCGTGCTGATGCGGCAAAAGTGCTGTCTGAGATTGAAGGAAAGGGCTACTACTTACAAATGCCCCCGCCTAAAGATCCGCAAACCCTTGACCTATTTACAAAGCGCGATGTTGATTAAATGAGTGCTCAGCCGTTTTGGGAGACAACCTCTCTTAAAGATATGACACGTAAACAGTGGGAATCTCTTTGTGATGGGTGTGCCCTGTGTTGTCTTCATAAGCTTGAAGATGAAGACACGGAAGAGGTGTATTACACCGATGTCCACTGTCGCTATATGGACACCGCTAACTGCAATTGCACCGTGTATCTAGAGCGGCAAAAAAAAGTGCCAAATTGTGTTTGGTTAACGCCGGATCAAGCCAGTGAGTTTCACTGGTTGCCTGATTCTTGTGCTTATCGCGTGCTGGCAGAGGGGCGAAAGTTGGCGGACTGGCACCCACTGATTAGCGGCGACCTAAACTCTGTTCATGAGGCGGGTGTGTCGATTAAAGGCAAAGGCGTAGCCGACGATCAAGTGGCGGAAGAAGACTGGGAGGATCACATTATATGGAAAGCCTAAATGACTATTTGTTTTTCTGGGGTCTGTATTTCTTAGCAGGCCTAGCCGGGTTTTGGTGCTGGGGAAAAATGGCTTTTTGGGTGAAAACCAAAGGCTTATTTTATCACTTGTATAGTGCGTTGGGAGCAATCTTGATTTTCACGCCTGCGCCGGTGGCTGGAGATTTGTCCATTCAGCTAGCGCCGGGTTTTATTGTCTTGATGTTTCATATTATCTCGCAAGGTATTGCTGGCTTTAGCGACTACATCCTTCTATTTTCTGCATCCGCAGTGATAGCCTTTTCAGTGACCTTAGTGGGTATTTTTGCTGGTCTTGCCCCTTCTGGTGAGGGTGATAGAAACGCAAAAAATACCCACAAAGAACGCACGGAACCTGTGGTAGGTAATCCATTTAGATGAACATTTTTTGGCCCAGTGTTGGGCCGAAAAAACTCCTTTTCGTGTATTTTATCTCGTTGAAAACGTTCAAATTTTGCACATTTATTGATGCTTTTTGTGCCCCGCCTGTATTTAGGACTAAACCTGTCTTTTGGTTTGTTCGTTACTTTTCTGGCTAACCGCTGAAACTTTGCTAGTTTTAATTCAAGGCGAACTTAATTGGACGCATGAACTCACTGCCTGAGAAGTGCAGTGTTGGAATTGGTGTCAGACAGGTAATAGAAATACCAGATTACTCTGGTGTTTAAGAGGATACGGAAGATGGCTAATCACATTTTCATTCTTGCGACCGTAATGCTGCTTGCCGGTATTTTTGGTGGCCTGGTGAATTTTTATCTATACGGGGACAAAGATCCGGATTCGGCGAGTCTCCCTCGATTTTTGGTTGTTGGGGTGGGTGCCTCATTTCTGGTCCCCGTCGTGCTAGATATGGTTAATAGTGAACTGGTGCTTGAGAGTCAGGGGGACCCATCACAACTGCTTATTTTTACAGGCTTTTGTTTGGTGTCGGCATTATTGAGTCGTTTTGTGATCGACAATATGTCGGATCGTATTTTGAATGAAGCTCACGTTGCTCGCCAGCGTTCTGAGGAAGTGGAACAAGACCTACGCATTATACAAAATGAACTTCTTCCTCTGATTGATACAGAAACAGAAAAAGACATGAGTGGATACGATCCACAAGTGGCGAATGTGTCGGACGAATTAGACACGACTTCAACTCAAGTTTTACGAGTACTTTCCAATGGTCGTTACATCTTCCGCTCTCTGGCTGGGGTGTGTCGTGAATCAAATCACGAAGAATCCACCATTTTGAAAACTTTGAATGTACTCACTACGCGTAGCTTAGCTGGCAAGGTCAGTGGTAAAAATGGTGTGCGCTGGCACATCACCGAAAAAGGCCGACGCGTATTAGAAAGCAACCTCTGAGTTAATATGCCCACGGGAGCAGGTATGCATTTATTGCGGATACTGGCTAGCGCGTTATGTATTATCGTGGTTAGTCAGTCGTCTCTTCAGGCTGAAGAGCGTAAGTCAGATGTCAGGGTTGTCATCGATATTTCTGGCAGCATGAAAGACACCGATCCAAAAAATCTGCGTCAGCCTGCTCTCAATTTATTAACCGAACTATTACCGGACGGTTCTCGTGCCGGTGTTTGGACCTTTGGTCGTTACGTCAACATGCTAGTGCCGCTAGAGACAGTAGATTCACAGTGGCGCAACTCTGCACGCGAAGCATCGCCTAAAATCACCTCCCTCGGGCTTAACACTAACTTGGTCGAAGCGCTTGATCGCGCCCTTTATCAGGCCACGCTTGATGGTGGATATGATCAAACCGTTATTTTGTTAACCGACGGTCGTATCGATATGGATACCACTGAAGGTGACCCCACATCTAAAGCAAACGCCGCTGAACGAGCGCGTTTGATTCGGGATGTCTTACCACGCTATACCAGCAAAGGTGTTCGAATACACACGCTGGCTTTGTCTGATGGTGCTGATGCAGCGATGCTTCAACAAATCGCGATGGAAACTGACGGTCTCGCATTAAAAGCTCACACGGCCGATGAGTTGATGCCTGCATTCTTGAAAGCGTTCGACCGTGCAGTACCCTCTGAACAGGTTCCACTAAATGGCAATACATTCAGCATTGATGACAGCGTTAAAGAATTCACGGCCTTAATATTCAGGTCGCCATCTGCTAAACCTACTGTGCTGGTTTCACCAACCGGGCAGCGATTTTCTCGTGAAATGGCAGCGAGTGGTGATCAGCTACGCTGGCACAATGATCTCAACTTTGACTTGATTACCATTAAGTCTCCCGAGTCTGGGGAGTGGTTGGTTGACGCCGATGTCGCACCGGACAGCCGCGTCCAGATTCTCTCGGATTTACGTCTTAATGTATCCGGATTGCCGGGCAGTTTATTTTCCGGCGTGCCTGTTGAGTTAGAGATTGCATTAGTTAACGAAGGTGATGTCGTTGATGAAGCCACTATTTTGCAGCTCACCGATGTTAGCTTGCAGGTCACTGCGCCCGATGGTCGAACCGGCAGCAAATTGCTATCAGATCCAGAGCAACTACCAGTTGATGGTATCTTTCGTGAAACGCTCAGTCGCTTGACGTTGCCGGGTGAATATCAGTTGGAAATTAACGCTATTGGGCGGACCTTTCAGCGTCATCAGGTGTTAACCGCCACATTAGCCGAGCCAATGCGAGTTGATGTAACCGAGAATATTGACGAGCAATCACTGAGTATTCGAGTGTTCTCGGAAAGCGATATGGTGGATTCTACGCTCAGTCGTGTCATTGCACGAGTATCCAGCCCAGATGGCAGCTCCGTTATTCAATCCATGGTATTTAATGACGCAACACGATCGTGGGAAATGACTCTGACGCCAGACAAAGGAGAAGGGCAGTATGAGGTGATGCTTAATATACGCGGTGTCTCTAGCAGCGGCATGACGTTTAAAAGCAAGCCTGAAACGATTGCGAAACGCTTCCCGATGGAACGGCCTGGCATTATTCCTGAAGAGCCTGGCGTGCTGACATCAGAGTCTGTAGTGGAGGCGCCTTCTGATGCTGAGTCACCGCAGCCAGTCCCTTTCGAGACTGACGCTAATGATGCGACGCCAGAGCCTGAAGAGGTGTCTGAGCCGATTAATCCTGCCGAGTTGGAGGAGGAAGCGCCAGAACCGGCGGCACCAGAGCCGACAGTGCCAGACGAGGCTGTGGCCGCTGAAGCGCCTGATGATGTCGAGGATGAGTCAGGGATTGCATGGTGGGTCTACGTCATTCTTGGAATAGCAAATTTAGGCTTGATGGGTGGGCTGGCTTGGTGGTGGCTGAGTAGAAAGAAAAAATCATCAGCAGAAACCTCAGTACCAGACAGTGACAGCAAGCCTACCAAGTTGCCTGAGGGCGAATTGGATATAGGAAATCTTGATGATGCCGATCTAGAAAGTGGCGACTTTGATGATTTTAATAGTGAAGCGGAAGAGGAAATTCCAGTAGCTGACGATGAAAGCCACATTCCAACCTCGATGGGCGGTGATACCGATATGGGCAGTGCCGTTGCCAAGGAAGACTTTAAGATCGACGAAGAAGCTACGGAAAGTGAGGGGGATGACGACGAGTGGGGTGAATTCGACCTACCAGATGATGAAAACCCCAAAACCTGATTTGACGTAAAGCTTGATGGATATTCTGTACATAATGCTGTTTGTGTCTGATTTATCGACACTTTTCTAAGTGTCGCCTTGCCGTCCTGTGGGTGCCTCCTTATACTCTGGCGTGTTTTGAACAGAGTGCACTGACGGACGTCGAGGTTAATATGAAATTCCAAGGTACTGGTGAGTACGTAGCAACACCTGAATTGCAGATGGCAGTGAATGCCTCAATCACACTACAGCGACCACTGTTGTTAAAAGGTGAGCCAGGAACCGGCAAAACCATGCTGGCTGAACAGTTAGCGGAATCACTCGGTACCGATCTAATTCAGTGGCACGTTAAAAGTACCACCAAAGCGCATCAAGGCTTATACGAGTACGATGCCGTATCACGCCTGCGTGATTCTCAGTTGGGCACGGATCGTGTTCACGATATTTCAAACTACATTATTAAAGGCAAGCTGTGGGAAGCATTCACCGCAGATAAGCCTGTTGTTTTGCTAATCGATGAAATTGATAAAGCAGACATTGAATTCCCTAATGACCTGCTGCTTGAAATCGACAAGATGGAATTCTACGTCTACGAAACTCAAGAGCGTATTGTTGCCAAGCATCGTCCTATTATTCTGATCACCAGTAATAACGAGAAAGAACTCCCTGATGCATTCTTGCGTCGTTGTTTTTTCCACTATATCGACTTCCCAGATCGTGACACGATGAAAGCAATTGTCGATGTGCACTACCCAGACATTCAAAAGCAGCTTGTTAATGAAGCGCTTGAAGTCTTCTTTGATGTACGTAAAGTGCCGGGCTTGAAGAAAAAACCATCGACCTCTGAATTGATTGACTGGCTAAAGCTATTAATGGCTGATGAGTTGGGTGTTGAACTGCTGCGTAACAGCGATAGTACAAAAGCCATACCGCCGATGGCCGGTGCGCTGGTTAAAAATGAGCAAGATGTTCACCTGCTAGAGCGCTTGGCCTTTATGAGCCGCCGTCGGGGCTAATTGATGTTAATCGATTTTTTCGACACCGTCCGCAAGGCCAAAGTACCGTGTTCTATACGTGAGTACCTAGATTTAGTCGGCGCTGTTCAGGCACATGTGGCGTTTGCAGATCTCGAAGAGTTTTACGCTTTATCGCGGCTGTGTCTCGTCAAAGATGAAAAGCATTACGATAAATTCGATAAAGCGTTTGCTGCTTATTTTGAAGGCATCGATGCCATGCCAGCATCGTTTGAAGATGCCAGCATTCCTGCGGATTGGATGCGCAAGGAAGTTGAGAAGTTCTTGTCTGAAGAAGACATGGCCAAAATCCAATCGTTAGGCGGATTCGATGAGTTAATGGATACGCTCAAAAAACGTCTTGAGGAACAGAAAAAGCGTCATCAAGGCGGCAACAAAATGATCGGTACTGGTGGCACATCGCCGTTTGGGTCTGAAGGATACAACCCAGAAGGCGTGCGTATTGATCAAGGGCGTTCACGGCATAAAAAAGCCGCCAAGGTGTGGGAACAGCGTAACTACCGTAATCTGGATGATAATGTTCAGTTAGGTATTCGTAATGTGAAGGTCGCGTTGCGTCGATTGCGCAAGTTTGCGCGTCAAGGTGCGGCAGACGAGTTAGATATGAACGACACTATCGCCTCGACTGCGCGAAATGCCGGATTTCTTGATATACGTATGGTGCCTGAGCGGCATAATGCGGTAAAAGTGCTTTTGTTTTTTGACGTGGGTGGCTCAATGGACCCGCATGTTCGAGTGTGCGAAGAATTATTCTCAGCGGCACGCACCGAGTTTAAGCACATGGAAACCTTCTATTTTCACAATTGTCTGTATGAATCTGTGTGGAAAAATAATGTTCGTCGCATGAACGAGCGCACAGAAACTTGGGACATTTTGCGCAAGTATGGCAACGATTACCGAGTTATATTTGTCGGTGATGCCATGATGGCACCTTATGAAGTGACTCATTCTGGCGGCAGTGTTGAACACTGGAATGAAGAGGCTGGTGCGGTATGGATGCAGCGCATGGCAGATCACTTCGGCAAGCTGGTTTGGTTGAATCCAGCGCCAAAGGATCATTGGGGAAATGGCGGATCGCTTGGGGCGATTCGAAGCTTAGTCAACGACCAAATGTACCCAATGACACTAAGTGGGCTAGAAGATGCGATGAAGTTTTTAAGTAAATAGACAGTAATAACAACAAAATAATAAAGCCCAGACGCTAAACAATTTGGAAGAACCATGGTCATTGGTGTTACACAGACAGATCGAAATACCCATAACGTTATTGGCATGACTGTCCCGACTATAGTCCCGACTATAAAAAAGATAACAGGGCGATAAACCATGCAGCCTCGGCGCTTGATTAAAACACTACTTACACTCTCGTCGTTATTGCTGGCAATAATGACCACAAATACTGCATCGGCTGCTCAAAATTATATTGGGCTGCGCAGTGGCCCTGCGCCGGCATTTCCTATCGTATTTGAAGTGACTGAATTTCGTGAACTTCGACCTGTAAGTCGTCGTGGTAGTTGGCTACTCGTGACGGATGAACGTAATCGCGGTTGGATTCATGTCGACGATATTCACAAAATTCGTAGTTTTCCGCGGGATGAAATGTGGAAGCTTATTAATGACGCGCGCCCGGGCGATACCCGGTTAGAATTTGGGTTGTCAAGTGATGAGGCTTATTCCTTCAGCGTCATAGGGCCGGTGTTCTCAGAAAAATTATACGCGGCGTACACACGTGGCCCAGAAGGGCGGACATCTTGGTCTAAGTTAGAGGCCGGTGTGACGCGGGAATTTGGTGAAGTTCAGGATGACATACGTTTGCACTGGCGTGCTGGTCTTGGGTACGGCATGGAAGGTACCTATAGCACACACTGGCGCCTTGCCGACGATGAACCTGTCTGGTTGGGTGCGGGTGGGGTAGAAGCCGTTTGGCAAGTTGAACGTTATTTTGAAATAGGGCTGCGTGGTGATGTATCTGTCACTTTAGATGCTGATACAACCACACACACCACAGCTTCTTTGGTCTGGAGAATAAGAATATGAAAAAGGCGCTGATGGTTATCATCGCTGCGTTAGCACTTCCGACGCAAAGCTTGGCGGCAGATTCGCAACTATATCGTCCTAAAGTGCAGAACAATGGCCTTGATGAGATTAAAGGCACGGACGTTCAACGAGGTATGTTTGGCGCTGGTTATGCCAGCACACTAACCACCAGTAATGATATTCAGCCGGGCTTGCTCATTTCTGGCCGCTACTTTGCTGGCGAAAAATGGTATCTGCTGGGGGAAGTCCAGCTTGGTTCTTACAGTACTACTGCAATTATTCAAGATGGTGTAGAGGTTAGGGGCGACAGCGAAGACGCTTTACGTTTTGGCGCTGGGGCTGGCTTGTCTTTGTTGCAGGGTAATGCCAGCACCTCAGGCATTACTGCAGTTCCTTGGGTTCTCGCCGCTGAGCTGGCGGTGGGAGAACAGTATTCTGGTGATACCAGTGGACGCTATACGTCGCTAGGTATGTCGCTTCAGTTTCATGGCGAACGAGTGTGGACAGCGTTAGGGACTCGCCAGTTTTTAATCACAGACGAGCGCCTAGAGCGCCTTAATTCCGACGGAGGAATGCAGTGGGATATCTCACTCGGTTTGTGGTTCTGATATTGCTGAGTAGTGTGGGCTATGCCGACACCGCCAGTCTTAGCGTATCTCAGGATGCATCCGATCAGGCAGGCATGAAGAAAGAGGCGCAAACATTAAAGCCAGGCGACATGGTGCCTGATTTTACAATGGCGGCGACCAATGGTTTTGGCCAGCGCCTGCAAGAAGCACGTGGTTCTTTTTTGATGCTTATTTGGCTGGGGAATTGTGATGAGTGTTCTGAGCGATTAGTGCGCTATCAATTGTTGGCAGAAAGCTTATCAATGGATGGTTTAAAAGGCTGGTTTGTATGGACACCTAAAGGCGATGACGAGCCGCCAAAAATGCGATTGCCGGTATTAAAGTTTGATTCCTACTGGCCGCAAAGTTGGGTGTTTGAAGATCAACCGGCGATCATGCTCATTAATGCAGATGGTCGTTTGGATCACCTAATTACTGGTGATCTTAATGATAATTATCGTGAAACTGAACAAGTCCTGATGCGTTGGATGGCCCGTGGCCTCGACGGTCAGATGACGGAGTAAAGAATGAAACATCTATTGATATGTGCACTGTTGGTGTCGGGTACTGTGTTCGCAGAAGATGCAGCGATACGTGAAGATGTTCGCACGGTAAAAGAATCCGTGCTTGAGCTGAATCGAGATCTGTATGAGCTTGAACGTGAACTACTCAGCCCAGCGACCACTCGAGCAGCGTTTCATGTGACGCTTAATCACGGCGAATTTTTTGAACCGCTATCTATCGAACTCAGCGTAGATGGTGACATGGAATTGCAACACCTTTATACCGAACGCCAAGTTAAGGCTTTACGTATGGGGGCTGTGCAACCCTTGGGTGATCTTAACCTAGCGCCGGGTAAACATGACGTCACCGTCGTTGTTCGAGGTATTAATCACTTAGGGCAAGGGCGCGAATTAAGCATTACTGAAACAGTCACGAAAACAGGAAAGCCACTAATTACCGAATTAGTCATTATCGATCGGGAAGAGCTGCAAAGCGCCCGAGTGCAGTTGAAGTACTGGTAATTAAATGCGCAGATACCTTTTTATACTTGTCCTTATTCCGCTGTTTGCATTCGGGCAAGAAACAGCCTCGGGTCTAGATGATCCGTTGGATTTTGAACTAGAAGAGCTTGGCGTTAACGACGGTGCCGAGCTTAGAGTGTTGCGTGGTAATTTTTACTACAGCTATTTAATTGGTGATTACTACCGCACGCTGTATTACTTAGAACGCTGGCAAACTTTAGCTGGTTTGGAAGACACTCCTGAGCTTGAAGCTGAAGTTATGCGTGCGGCTGTTTACTTGGCGCTAGGCTTAGAAACCGAAGCTGAGCAAACCTTTTATCAAGTCTTTCAACAGGGTGGGTCAGCGTCTGGTGATGCGTGGTACTTTCTTGCTCAGCGCTTGTTTGGTGCCGGTTTATACGAGCGTGCTGAATTAAGTGCACGTAACGCGTTGAGTGCAGAGCCAAAGGTTAGTTCTCAAAACGACCAAGAAACACGGTATTTGTTATCCAGCAGTATTTCCCAGCAGGATCGAATTGAAGAAGCTGAGGCTGCACTAGATGGCATGCGTGATAAAAGTATTTGGACAGGCTATGCCCGTTATAACTTAGTACTTGCAATGACGCGGCAAAACTACAAAAGCCAAGTACTTGAACGTGTCGTGGATGAAAGTATTTATTACCTACCAAAGACCGATGAAGGAACGGCACTTCGAGACCGTACTCTGCTGATTTCGGGTATCGCTGCGATGGAGCGTGATAAACATAAATTAGCCAATCAATATTTTCGCGAAATCACACTTGAATCTGTCTTTTCTGCACCGGCGTTGCTGCACTATGGCTGGAACTTACTTGCCCAGTGGAAGTATGAAGATGCTATCCAGCCATGGCGGATTTTACAGCACACGTATGATGAATATCATCCTGCCGTTATTGAATCATTATTAGCGGTTCCACATACCCTAGAGCTAGTTGATGCCGTTAATCAATCGGTGCTTGCGTATGAGCGAATCGAAGACACCTTGTCAGTGATGGTTGATGAATTAAAAGCAGTTAATCAAGCCGAGGGAATTAAGAGCTGGTTGGGAGAGTGGCGCGCAAATAACGCCGTGCAAGATTGGGGCTGGCAGCGGCAGGCGCTTACCGATCTTCAAGACAGTGAAGTCACTCGCTTTACTCAAGGACTATTGGATGACGATCTTTTTGTTCGTGAGTTAGAAACGCTTCATGACCTTGATCGTATTTATGCTGACTTGCTCAAATTTAAACGAGATTTAGCACTTTGGGCAGATATTTTAGTACAGCGCCGAGAGCGTTTAGAAGCGATTGGCGGTGATGCCTTATTAGACTCCCTTGAGGAACGTCAAATGGACGTATTAAGGGCAACACTCGCGGTGCAGGATCGATTACTTGACGAAGAAGAAACGGTTTTCTCTTATGCCTCTCGTGCGGATAAAGTTCGCGTGGAGCGATTACGAAATGTCGTTCCGGCGGTGACCCACCTACAGAAAGTAGGGACTCCAACTCGTAATTTAAATCCTTATAAAGAACGCTGGAGGCGTATGCGTGGTCTGCAGTTATGGGCTATTTATGAAGCTCAGCCTCAGCGCCAGTGGGATACGCAGCGTGACCATATGATTATGCGTGCTGAGACCGACAAGCTTTTTGCACAGCTAGAAAATACGCGTACTTCGTTGGTATGGGCCGATAGTAGTTGGAGAGGCTTCCCTGAGCGAGTTAACGCAGCGCAAACGAATGTGGATACCGCACTTGAGCAGGTAGAAGCACTCCAGCAGCGACAAGAGACGGTATTGACGGAGATTACACAGAATTATCTGACTGAACTTGATGAGCGGCTCACACTCTATTTAGCGCAAAGTCGTTTAGCGTTAGCGCGTCTTTATGATGATTCGTTGCAAAATGAAATGAGTATCGATATGGAGGAGACTGAAGAATGACTCGTCTTTTCATGTTGATTATTACCGTCACGTTTTTATCCGCCTGTAGTTTGTTTAAAGACAAAAATGAACCATTGCACTTGTCTGATATCGGCTCACTGAAAGTTAGGTTGTCTTCTGATGAACCATTAGGTGTTGATCATCGAGATGTTATTCGTAGTTATCAGTCTTACCTTGAAGTAGGGTCAGATGCAGAAATGCGAGTGCGAGTTGCGCACCGAATCGCAGGCCTAAAGCTTCAGTGGGATGAAGTTCGCCTTGAACAGTTTGATGAAAATATTGATATCGTTGTTGCTGAAGATAAAGCCATGGCGGAAGCTTCGATTGGCGATTACGAAACATTAATTTCAGAATACCCAGATCGGATTGATAACGACTCGATTTATTATCAGCTTGCCAAAGCGTACTCCATTGCCGGTCGTCCTAATCAAGCCATCGCAGTTTTGGAAGCGCTAACAGAACTGTATCCAGAATCCATTTACTACATCGAGTCTGAATTTCGCCTCGGCCGTATGCTGTATGCAGTGGGTGACTACCAAGGCTCAGAGCAACGATTTTCTGAAGTAATCGCATTTGGTGCAGAAGGGAATCAGTACTACATGGATGCCCAGTATTTAGGGGCGTGGGCGATATTTAAACAAAATCGTTTAGAAGAAAGTTTGCTCGCATTTACCGCAATGGTCGACGAACATTTTCCGGACGACGAAACATTGCTTGCGGCAGAAGGGTCATCCTATGAGCTACTCAATGATACGCTGCGCATCATGGCGATCATCATTGATTACATGGGAGACTGGACCGAAATAGCTCGTTTTTATGATGAACACGGACCTCGTTACTACGAATACCGAATTTATGCTGAGCTATCTAATCAGTACTTCGAGAAAAAATATTACAAAAGCTCGGCCTCAACTTTGCGTGCATTTGTTGATCGTTATCCGAATGATGATAAAGCCCCACTCTATTACCGCCGTTTAATTACCGGATATGAAAACGCAGGCTACCCGGAGTTACGTCGTAAACATAAACAGATATTTATCGAACGCTTTGGCGTGGGATCTGAATATTGGGAAACCCACGGGGAAGACGTTCGCACATTAATTACCGTATCCCTAGGTGACTACATTTGGGATCTTGCAACCTTCTCCCACGGGTTTGGGCAGCAGGCTAAGTCCACCACGGCTAAGCGCGAGCGACTAGGTGAGGCAGCCCACTGGTATCGCGAATACATTCGCAGTTTTCCAGATGCTCCTGATACTGTGGAAGCTCATTTTTTGTTAGCTGAAATTTCTTTTCAGCTTAAGAATTATGACGATGCTCGTAATAACTATGAAATCGTCGCTTACCAATATCCATTTTATGAAAAAGCCTCTGAAGCAGGTTACGCCGCATTGCTGGCTTACGATAAACATAATCCAGAACAGGGTGATGAGCTTCGTTGGCGTCAGTTGACCGTAGCAAGTGCCAAGCGGTTTGTACTTGAATTTCCGCAAGACGAACGTCGCGGCACAGTGCTAGTAAATACCGCTGAAATGTTACTTGGTGATAAATATTATGACCAAGCTTTAACCACTGCACGATTGGCTCAACAAAGTGGTGTCGAACTCGAACCGCGCTATGCCTATGGTGCGTCATTGGTTCAGGGGCATTCCGCCTTCGAACTTAAGGAGTATGCTGAGGCTGAATCTGCGCTCTTAAGTGCGTCGACGTATGAGAAATTAAGCAGAAAAGACCGTGGAGCATTACGACAAAAAGCCGCTGCGTCGATATATAAACAAGGTGAAGCGGTAAAAGATAGCGACCCTGACCTCGCCGTGGAGCAATGGTTGCGCTTAGCCGAAGTTGTCCCTGAAAGTGAATTGCGAGAAAGCGCCGAATACGATGCAGCGACTCTGTTAATGCATGTTGAAAATTATGAGCGTGCAGAGTCGGTATTGTTGTCCTTCCGAGAAAATCATCCAAACAGCGAGTTCAGTAAAGATATTCGCAGTAAATTAATTATCGCTTATGAAGGCCAAGAGCAATGGCGAAAAGCGGCATTAGAGCTACGTGCGATTTCGGACGGTGGCACAGATGATGAAGAGAAACGTGTGGCGGCTTTTCAGTCGGCTGAATATTTTGAAAAAGCGGAAGACTACGATAATGCCATCGTGATGTATAAGCGTTACGCGCATACTTATAAACGCCCATTCGATCCTGCGATTGAGGCGCACTTCAAACTTGATCAAATTTATGCAATTCAAGACGAGGAAGAAAAACGTCGTTTCTGGTTAGATAAAATAATTACCCTGCATAATCGAGCGGGTGATGATCAAACTGAACGCTCACGTTACTTGGCTTCTAAAGCGGCTTTTGATTTGGGTGAGTTTGATCGCAAACAATTCGACAGCATTGCGATAACGTTGCCGCTGTCAAAAAGCATCGTGAAAAAGAACAACGCGATGCAAGGTGCGTTAAAACGTTATACCCAAGCGGTTGAGTTAGAGGTACTTGAATTTACAACACCAGCGACCTTCCATATTGGTGATATGTACGCCAAATTCAGTCAAGGCTTGATGGATTCAGAAAGACCTAAAGGTCTTGATGAGGTAGAAGCTGAAGAATATGACTTTTTGCTTGAAGATCAGGCGTTTCCACTAGAAGAGGCTGCGATAGAAATTCATCAAACTAACATTAGTCGTACCTATGACGGCCTGTACGATGTTTGGGTGAAAAACAGCTTTAAATCGATGGCTGAGTTAATGCCAGGTCAATACAACAAACAAGAAAAGGCGACGAGCTATGTTGATCAGATTCGCTAGTCTTAGCTTGCTGGTATTCAGTCTAGGATTGGTGGGGTGTGCGACAAACAAACCCGCGATCTCCGATGCTGGACTGGTTGATGAAAATGGCAATGTGATAGCTGTACCGTTACCTGATGGCTTTGAGGATAACTATCGAAAAGGCCTATCTTTACTGGAAGACGGCGAGACTGATGAGGCCGTCGAGCATTGGGAGAAAATGTCCCAAAGTGATCCTGAATATTCAGGCGTATGGACAAACTATGGGTTGGCCTTGTTTCGGCAGGGTAAAGTAGAGGAGGCTTTGGTTTCTTATGAGAACGCCCAAGCGGTAGATCCTGCGTATTGTCCAGTTAATGGCTTAAAGGGTATCGCGTTACGTGACTTAGGTCGGTTTGATGAAGCCCAGAATAGTTATGAGGCTGGAATTGAGTGCGCACCAAAAGATGCTCGTAATTACTATAATTTAGGCATATTACATGATCTGTATCGAAATGATCTTGTGGCCGCGTTAGGTAATTACCGTAAAGCGCGTCGCTTAATGCCTGACGAAGACGTGTTGAATATTTGGGTGGTAGATCTGGCACGACGCAGTGGCGAACCGGAGGAAGATCCTGCCGAGCTAGACGATTGGGAGCAATCACTGAATGAAGTTAGTGCGCCTGTCGCCGATACTTCCGTCCAAAACGCTGTCGATTCTTCAGGTGTTGATTCTGCGGGTGTTACCTCTACGGGTGATGCTGTAGACGCTGATGCCCCGAACTCTGTTCCAGAAAACTCAAGCGACGTGCAAGCGCAAGACGAAGAAGTACAAAGTGAAGAAGGGCAAGGTGACGCTGAAAATACGGAAATAAATGACTCTGATGTCACCCCCGGTGGCGAAGACGAGGTTGGTCAATAATGAGAGTTTTATGTGTACTTAGCCTTCTGCTGTCACTTGAGTTATTCGCGGCAGATGATGACGTAGTTAAACTGCAAGGAATGACGATTCGCGGTAATAGCGAAAACCCAAATGTCTTATATGTTAACGCGTGGCAGCCACCACCGGGAACAGGGCGCCTGTATGAGCCTGTGACTAGTTTTAATCGTCACTGGTTTCAACCGCTTACAAGAAGCAGCCTGCAGCGCGAAATGCGCTATGGTAAGCGTTATACCGAAAAAGACGATCACGTCACACGACTGCATGAAGTCCTTGAAATTCAGTAATCTACGGTTTTTTCCGCTACCATTTAATGGTTAAATCAACGCCAGTGTTAGGTGTAAGCTTCCTGACCTCAATTTTAACAAGAACAATGATTCAGATACCGGAGATAACTAATGGATGTCATCATTCGCTTCCTTCAGGAAGGTGGTGTGTTTATGTACCCGATCGCAATTATCATGATGATCGGTCTAGCAGTCGCCATTGAGCGCCTGATTGTTTTAGCCAAAGAAAAATCAGGCAACCGTCGTGCCTTTGATGAAATGTACCCCATGCTGCAAAAGCGTGATCTTCGCTCTGCACTGAACTATGCCAATAGTTCTGATACTCATATTGCCAATATCTTTGCTGCAGGCATTCAGCGTATTCCTAATGCACAGCGTCGTGAGGAAGTTGAATACGCGCTTGAAGAGTGCCTAATGGAAGCGATTCCGCAATTAGAAAAACGTACGCCTTACATTGCTACCTTGGCTAACATCGCCACCTTAATGGGGCTGCTTGGTACGATTATGGGTTTGATCGCTGCATTTACGGCGGTTGCGAATGCGGCACCTGCTGAAAAAGCGACACTGCTTTCACAGAGTATTTCTGTTGCGATGAACACCACAGCATTCGGCCTGATCGCCGCGATCCCGCTCTTGTTGTTCCATAGCTACCTGCAAACTAAAACCTCTGAGATTGTAGACAGCATCGAAATGGCCGGTGTTAAGTTCTTGAATACCATCACAGAAAAGAAAGCAGGACAAAACGGCACTCCTACTAATAACGGTTAATCGGGGAGACTGTTTCGATGAGACGCCACAAGAAGTTAAAAGAAGAGGCGGAACTCAACGTAACATCCTTCATGAACCTGATGATTGTACTGGTACCTGTATTGCTGATGAACATGGTGTTCTCTCAGCTCGCAGTACTGGATCTCAGGTTGCCAGCAGGTGATCAACCTGGTGAGGTTAATCCGGAGGATGTCACGCTTGAAGTGACGATAAGAAAAAGCGGCTTTGTTGTATCTCGTACTTATCTGAACGAGACCGTAGAGCTAGCTTCATTGCCTGCTAAAGCAGACGGCCCTGATTATGATGGCTTGTCTACCGCCTTGCAGGGCGTGAAGAAAAACGCAGTATTTGCTAACCGAAGTGAAATTACTTTGCTGGCTGATCCTGCAACAGATTATCAGACGTTAGTCACGGTGATGGATACGGTTCGTTTGTATCCAGCGGTGGTCGCTGCATCATTGGTTGATGCTGTGCTGTTTCCGGATATTTCTTTAGGTGAAGCCGATGCGTTGGAGGTGACACCATGAAAATGTCACGTCGTGCACAGCGTATGCAGCGCAATCATAAAAGAAATAAAAAAGTCAGCGCTCTTAACCTGACCTCCCTGATGGATATTTTCACCATTTTGGTGTTTTTCCTGATGGTGAACCAGTCTGAGGTTGAAGTTCAAAACACAGATACGGTGGAGCTGCCGGTCTCTGTTGCTGAAAATAAGCCAGATGAACAGCTAACCGTTCTTGTTACTCAAGACGATATTTTGGTTCAAGGTCGTTCAATTGTCTCCGTTGCCAACCTAAAAGGCGTTGAAAACGATTTGATTGCACCCTTGCAAACTGAGCTTGAATATCACGCGGGCAGAACCGCATTGGCTCCGGGCGAAGAAGGCCGCCCAGTGACCATTATTGGAGACAAAGCAACGGCGTATTCCGTACTTAAAAAAGTAATGAATACTTGTGCAAAAGCGGGCTTTAGCAACATCTCTCTGGCCGTCAACCAGAAACAACCGGGAGGTGCGTGATGAGCGGTATTAATCGCGCTCCTGAATTACCATGGAATGAAGGCCAAGATGGTCGTCGTTTATGGTTGATCGTCGGTATTCTGTTGTTGATTGTTTTTACCGTGGGTGTTGTTGTTCCTTTTATCGATCTGCCACAAAAAGATCGTTCTGAGCTTGAAGAGTTGCCGCCACAATTGGCGAAAATGATTGAGCGTAAGAAAAAGGAATTACCAAAGCCTGTGCCTAAGCCAGAACCAAAACCTGAGCCTAAGCCCGAGCCAATACCTGAACCGAAGCCCGAGCCAAAACCTGAGCCGAAGCCAGAACCTAAACCTGCGCCTAAGCCCGAGCCAAAACCTAAGCCGAAGCCAAAGGTAGAAGCGACGGAAGAGAAACGTCAGGCAGCAAAAGAAACCGCTAAGAAAGCCATCGGTGCTGATGCGTTGTCTGCCTTGAGTGCATTAAAAAACTCAATACCAACAACGGCATTGAACACGTCTAGTTCGAGTCTCAGTACAAAAGGGACGAAAGCGACCAATGTGGGTTCTGTTGTTGATCGCTCTGCCGCGACTAGAGTCTCGGGTGGGGTTGATGTTGCCGCGTTAACGAACGTGACGTCTGGCGAACAGCTGGGTGATCGTGAAGTGACTACCGTGGAAGTAACTGCGGAACAAGTCGCTGCCGAAGTGCAGTCTACAAAACGTAGCCAGGAAGAAGTCAGATTGGTGTTTGAAACGTTTAATGTTAATTACGATCGTTTGTATCGTAGTGCGTTACGCAAAGACCCAACGCTAGAAGGAACGGTGACTTTAGCTGTCACTATTCAACCGGGTGGTTCGGTATCATCTTGTAAAGCTGCCAAGAGTGAGCTGAAGGATGCGAAGCTGATCCGCCGTATTGAATCTAAGTGTAAGCAGATGACGTTTGAAAATCGTCCGAAAGTGGATGTGATGAAGGTCGAATACCCGATCCGATTTAATCCGTGATCATGAAGCCCGGCTAGCGCCGGGCTTTTGTTTGTCTGTGGTTTGTGTGGTTGATTATCAAACGGGTATCAGTATTTGCAGTCCGTTGTTAGCACTGAATGCATTCGTATTAGTGTCCTTGCCTTATTTTTCAGAACCTTATAAGTTTTTACTCATACACCTCTCAGGCTAGCTATGCTTGTTATAGGTTAAATACAATAAAGTATTTTGCGCATAAAGGAGTCGCAATGGACATTCAGTTCTTTCAAGATAGATATCCACCGAGCATCCCTAAAACAGTTGATGTTAACCAGTACTCATCAGTTGTAGAGATATTCAATAGGTTCGTACAAAAATACGCTGAGCGGCCAGCATTCACTTGTCTGGGTCAGACCATGACATACGCTGAACTGAATGCACAAAGCGCGGCCTTTGCTGCGTATCTGCAAAATGAAACATCTCTCGTGGCGGGAGACCGAATTGCGGTTCAACTTCCCAATGTGTTGCAGTATCCAATAGTTGTTTTTGGCGCTATGCGTGCCGGGATGATTGTCGTCAACACCAATCCGCTATACACCGAACGCGAAATGGAACACCAGTTTAATGATTCTGGGGCTAAAGCCTTAGTGGTATTGGCGAATATGGGTGATAAGGCGGCAAACGTTGTTCCTAAAACGGGCATCAAGCACGTATTTGTCACTCAAGTAGGTGACATGCACGGAATCGTGAAGCGGTTGTTAATCAATACTGTATTGAAGCATGTTAAAAAAGAAGTCCCAGAATATAGTATTGCAGGCGCCGTGCCATTGCGGCAGGCACTAAGCCACGGCACCGGAAAACAATATACGCCAGTGGTCGCGACAGCAGAGGATGTTGCCGTGTTGCAATACACAGGTGGCACCACAGGCGTTGCTAAGGGAGCGATGCTGACACACGGTAACTTGATGGCCAATATGATGCAGTCTCATGGCGTGTTTAATCACGTTATAGATGAGGCGAATGAGGTCTTGATTTGCCCATTACCCCTGTACCATATTTATGCGTTTACCGTGCATTGCATGGTGTTGTTAGAAACTGGCAACCACAACATTCTTATTCCTAATCCGCGTGATATTCCCGGTTTTATTAAAACGCTGCAGAAGGTCGAATTTACTGGGTTTGTTGGCTTAAATACTTTATTTGTTGCGCTATGCGCACAACAGGACTTTCGTGCCCTGAATTTTTCGAAGCTGAAGTTAACCGTTTCCGGCGGTATGGCCTTAACAAAAGCGGCATTTGATGAGTGGCGAAATGTCACTGGTTGTGACGTTGCTGAAGGCTACGGTATGACCGAAACTTCCCCCGTGGTGTCGTTTAACCCGTCAGACAATATAAAACAGGGCAGTATAGGCATGCCGGTGCCTAACACTAACTGTAAAGTGATTGACGATGACGGTAACGATCTACCTTTGGGAGAGGCCGGTGAGTTGTGTGTGAAAGGCCCACAGGTGATGAAGGGTTACTGGCAGCGCCCAGAAGCGACCGCAGAAACAATGACGAAAGATGGTTGGTTAAAGACAGGTGATGTGGCTGTGATTGGTGATGATGGATATATGAAAATCGTCGATCGTAAAAAAGACATGATCATAGTTTCTGGCTTTAATGTGTATCCCAATGAAGTGGAAGACATTATTGTCTCTCATCCAGATATTATAGAAGCGGCCGCCATTGGTATTCCGGATGTTAAAAGCTCTGAAGCCGTCAAAGTATTTGCTGTTCGAAGTGATCCCAGCCTCACGGAAAAGGATGTGATTGATTACGCTCGCCAAAACTTAACGGGTTATAAAGTGCCTAGATACATTGAGTTTCGGGATGAGTTGCCAAAAACCAATGTAGGTAAAATTTTGCGTCGTGAGTTACGTGACGAAGAGTTAAAAAATCATCCGCAGTGAGCGATTAGGTGGATAGTACGAAGCTGATGCTTGGTCATGTTAAGATAAACGCCCCGTAAACCGGGGCGTTTTCGTTTCCACAGTTGGTAGATTGAATGTTTGCAGATGTAAAAAAAGCCGTTGAACATTGCCTGATTCGCGATAGGCACTCGGTTAGAGAGGCACTTAAGCGTATTCGTAAACTTCCTGAAGATCAGCAAGCGGATAAGTTGGCGCCTCTCCTTGAACGAGTTAAGTCTAGTCAGGCCATTGCGGGTTTGCGCGAAACTATGCCTGCGCTTAATTACCCTGAGAACTTACCAGTCAGTGAGCGACGCGCCGAAATATTAGAGCTCATTATAAGCAATCAAGTGGTTGTGATTGCTGGAGAGACGGGGTCGGGGAAAACGACACAGCTGCCCAAATTGTGTATGGAGGCTGGCCTAGGTATTTATGGTCGCATTGGTCATACCCAACCTCGTCGTTTGGCTGCGCGATCCGTGGCTCAACGGATCGCTGATGAGCTTCAAGTGCCATTAGGCGAAGCGGTGGGGTATCAGGTTCGATTTACCGATCAAAGCAATGATGCGTCACGTATTAAAGTAATGACTGACGGCATACTTTTAGCGCAAACCCAGCGTGATAAATTCTTAAACGAATACGACTGCATCATTATTGATGAAGCTCATGAGCGTAGTTTAAATATTGATTTTTTATTAGGGTATTTAAGGCAACTTTTACCGAAACGTCCGGACCTTAAAATTATCATAACTTCGGCCACTATCGATGTTGAGCGCTTTTCACAGCACTTCAATAATGCCCCAATTATTGAAGTGTCAGGTCGAACCTTTCCTGTTGATGTGCATTATCGCCCCTTAGTTCGTTCCGAAGTGGATGAAGAAGATAGAACGCTATACGAAGGTGTTGCAGATGCGTTAACAGAACTTCGCACGTTCGACAAAAAAAATGGACGCCCCGGAGATGTGCTGGTTTTTCTTCCCGGTGAACGAGAAATTCGAGAGTGTGCCGAATACCTTAGACGACTATCAATTCCAGCGACCGACATCCTACCCTTGTATGCGCGTTTAAGTGGCGCAGATCAGCAGCGAATATTTAAACCTCACGGCGGACGTCGTGTGGTACTAAGTACCAACGTTGCCGAAACTTCGCTCACGGTGCCGGGCATTCGTTATGTAATTGATTCGGGGGTTGCGCGCATTAGTCGATACAGCTATCGAACTAAAGTGCAGCGCTTACCCGTAGAGGCTATTTCTCAGGCCAGTGCAAATCAACGCGCGGGGCGATGTGGTCGTACCGAGCCCGGCATCTGCATCCGCCTTTATGATGAGCAAGATTTTAATAATCGATCCGAATTTACCGACCCAGAAATTCAGCGGACTAATTTAGCGTCTGTAATTTTACAAATGCTTAATTTAAATCTGGGTGATATTCGTCAATTTCCATTTGTTGATGGTCCTGATGATCGTTTTGTAAAAGACGGCTACACCTTATTAGGTGAGTTACAGGCCGTTGATGAGCACAGAAAAATAACTGCTGCTGGCCGCACTATGGCTAAGTTGCCGGTAGACCCACGTATTGCTCGAATGTTAATTGAATCTGGAAAACGTGGCTGTACACACGAAATGATGGTTATTGCTTCTGCACTAACCATTGCCGATCCGCGAGAGCGACCGCAAGACAAGCAACAAGCGGCCGCTGAAAAGCATAAATTGTGGGCGGACGAAGACTCGGATTTTGCGACGTTAATTAATTTATGGAATCAGTTTGAAGAAGAGCGTCAGAACCAAACTCAAAACCAATTAAGAAAATGGTGTAAAAAACACTTTCTTTCCTACCTTCGTATGAAAGAGTGGCGAGATGTTCATCGTCAATTACATTTACTGCTGCGCGAACTGAAACTCAAAGTAAATGACCAACCTGCAAATTACGAGACGCTTCATAAGTCCATTCTTGCGGGAATGCTTAGCCATATCGGATTTCGCGCGGAACACAAAGAGTTTCTAGGAGCGCGAGGTCGTCGTTTTATTATGGCACCGGGGTCGGCCAGCTATAAAAAACCGCCTAAGTGGTTGATGGCCGCAGAGCTAGTTGAAACTACGAAACTCTATGCACGCATGATCGCTAAGATAGAACCGGAGTGGATTGAAGAGCAGGGTAAGCCACTACTTAAATATCAGTATTCAGAACCACACTGGCAACAGAAACGTGGCCAAGTGGTGGCCTCTGAGCAATCTTCACTGTATGGATTGATCGTCAATCCTAGAAAAAGTGTGGATTACTCCAAGAGTCACCCTAACGAAGCACGAGAAATTTTTATTGCTGAAGCATTAGTTGGCCAGAACCTTGAGTCAAAAGTCGATTTTTATCGTAAAAACTGTCAATTATTAACCGAAGTGACAGAGTACGAAGAGAAATCACGACGCCGAGATTTGGTAATAGATGATCAGGCACTGGTTGAGTTTTATGAGGAATACCTTCCGCCTGATATTTCTACGCGTCGCAATTTGGAGCTTTGGTTTAAACGGGTCGATCTTGCTGAAAAATCTCAGCTATATTTCACACGTGAGTTTTTGCTCTCTGATGCGGCGCGCAGCGTTTCGGCGAACGATTATCCAGCGTCATTAGAATTGAATGGTATGCAGTTTCCACTTGCCTATTCTTTTGCTCCCGGCGCACAGGATGATGGAGTCACCATGACGGTACCAGCTGCAATGCTTGAACAAGTGCCTGAAAGAGTAACGGATTGGTTAGTCCCGGGCTTTATACACAACAAAATCACCGCAATGCTTAAAGGGCTGCCGAAACAAATTCGTAAGCAATTTGTTCCTGTGCCTGATACGGCGACCAAGTTTTTGAAATCAGTGTCTATTGGTCAAGGTAACTTACATGTACAGCTAGCGGAGTTTTTGAATCAAACATTGCGTCCCAAAATTACGCCGGAAGAGCTATCAGAGATTGAACTTGATCATCATTTTTTGATGAATTTCAAAGTGCAATCTGGCGATAAAATCATCGCTGAGAGTCGTGATATTCATTGGTTAAGGCAGAGCTGCCATGATGCCGAGGTCAATACTGAAACCGTCTTAATTGATGATCGCTTTAATAATAAGCCTGTTCAGCAGTGGGATTTTGGCAGAATCCCGGAAACAACGGAGGCCGAGGTCGCAGGTTTGCCTATTAGAGCTTACCCTTGTTTGTCTGTTGTAAGGAATGAGGTGGTATTAACGACAGAAAATAATAGTGACGTTGCGGAGAGTAATCATCGGCAAGGTACTCTGGCTTTGTTACGTCAACAGCTCAGTGGTTTGGATCGTGATTTACGCCAAGAAGTGCAAAAGCGGATGAAGCCACATTGGTTGCTGGCAAAAGGGATGGGCACGGAGCAAGAGCTGACCCGTATGATTGTTGATGCGGTGATCACGCATGTACTCTTACCCTTGGACGAGTCGCTACCCAGGACGCAGGTAGAGTTTGATCAGCGGCTAGAACGGCGCGGCGAGCTATTTACGTTTGCCGATGAGTTGCTTGTTCAGTTGGTTGAATGGCTAAAGATTCGCCATCGTGTCCTAAAAAGCTTGCGTGGTGCTGTCTCAATGGATAAGGCGATGGCTTTCAGTGACACCAAGGCACACATGGAGCGCTTGGTTGCGCCGGGGTTCTTATCAGCAGCCCCCTGGGAGCGATTGAAATGTTATGCACGCTACCTGAAAGGTATGGAATTTCGGATTGAAAAGTTACAAGGTAATTTGCCACGTGACCGGCAATCCATGTTGGAATTTGAGTCTTTGTTTAACCCTTGGATGGACGCGCTGAAGCGTGATGAACCGGAAAAGCGCGCTGTTCTTGAAGAGTTTCGCTGGCTTCTTGAAGAGTTTAGGGTGTCTTTGTTTGCTCAGCCGTTGGGCACTAAAGAGCCAGTGTCGTTGAAGCGACTTAATAAAAAATGGCAAGAAATTATACATTTTGAGTCATTAAGCTAATCCATCTGCAGATTAGCGGCGTATAGGTAGTAACCACCCTGCGTTTGGGGGGGCATTACCATAAAGATCAATTCGATCCTTATGATTAAAAACTACCCTGAAAGACTTGAAAGGAAATACTATGAAAGCTTCTAATAAAGCGATGACTGCGATTCTTGGTACTGCATTTGTGACTGCGATGTCAGTTGGATCAGTGAGCGCTGCAGAGAACCCATTTGCTTCTGCTGAGTTGGCACAAGGCTATCAACTTGCTGCTCATGGTGAAGGCAAGTGTGGTGAAGGCAAGTGTGGTGAAGGCAAGTGTGGTGAAGGTAAGTGCGGTGCTAAATCTGAGTCAGAAGGTAAGTGCGGCGAAGGAAAATGTGGTGCAAAGTCAGAATCTGAAGGCAAGTGCGGCGAAGGTAAGTGCGGTGCAAAGTCAGAATCAAAAACCAAACACAGCGAAGGTAAATGTGGTGAAGGTAAATGTGGCGGTAAAAGCTGAGTGGTTGAATGACTAATAATACGATTCAAGGGTCAGGTCTTGGATTACGACGCGCCTTAGCGGGCGCGTTAAAATCCAGTATCGACGCTGGTGATCAGCTTCCGATTGATTTTCTGGAAATAGCTCCAGAGAACTGGATGAATGTGGGTGGACGGTTATCTAAGCAGCTTCGGTATTTTACCGAACGCTTTCCGTTTGCTTGCCATGGGCTGTCTCTATCTATAGGTAGCCCAGCACCCCTTGATGAAGAATTTGTGCGCGATGTTGGGCGCTTTTTAGATGAACACGGGATTGGCGTATACAGTGAGCATTTGAGCTATTGCTCCGATGTTGGTCACATGTACGATCTTATGCCGCTGCCCTTTACTGAAGAAGCCGTCAATTATGTCGCTGAGCGTATTCAGCGCGTACAAGATATTCTTGGTCGCCGCTTGATTGTGGAAAACGTATCAGCGTACGTTGAGCCGGGAAAACAAATGTCCGAGCCTGAATTTGTGCAAGCGGTGTTGCAAAAGGCCGATTGTGACTTATTGTTGGACGTTAATAATGTTTACGTTAATTCCGTGAATCATGGCTACAACCCACACGACTACATTACTCAAATGCCCACCGATCGCATTCGTTATTATCATATAGCGGGTCACTACACTGAAAATGATTCATTGCTGGTAGATACCCACGGTGCTGATGTGATTGATCCTGTGTGGGCGCTACTTCAACACGCTTATGAAACACATGGCCAGAAAGCCACCTTACTTGAACGCGATTTTAATTTCCCAGAACTCTCTGAACTTAGTTCGGAGCTGGAACGTATTCGTTCCTATCAAGAAGACATGTCTGATGTAGGGCCATCCCATCTAACTTCAGTGCGGGGGATTTAAATGTCTGAGCTAGCAAGAATGCAGGCTGCATTTGCTCGAGATTTACGCACAAGCGGTCATGAACAGTTCTCAGATGCTCCTGGGATGTCCATTTATCGTGAGTTGTTTTTCAATAATATTTGCGGCTTTATTGATGGCGCTTTTCCTGTATGCGCAGATGTTGTGGGAGAAGAAGGCTGGAGGTCTCTCTGTAGAGATTTCTTTTCGAGCTACTCGTGCGATACGCCTTTATTTTTGAAGATATCTGAAGAGTTTTTAGCATACCTTCAAGCTCGCCCTGAGCTTTACCAAGACTTTCCTTATCTTGCTGAATTAGCCCATTACGAATGGTTGGAGCTGGCTGTTGATGTGATGGAGGATGTTGATACGCCAGCGATTGATGGTGGGGATGTCGTTAATGGAATTCCTGTCGTTACTCCCGCGTTAATGACGGCTTGTTATCATTATCCTGTGCATCGAATCAGTGTAGAGACTTCAGTGACGGCTGGAGGGGGAGTCGGAGGGATAGCTGAGGAGATCTCCGGGTTTATTGTTTATCGTAATTCGGATGATTTAGTAAAGTTTGTTGCGTGTAACCCTATGACTCTCGCGATTATGGAGCACCTTTTGGCGGGGGAGCAATTAACAGGCAAAGACGCTGTGTTGGCTGTGCTTAGTATGATGGGACTTGCAGATAATGACGTTGCCATTAATGGTGGTATCGAAATACTGAACACATGGTTCTCTCAGGGGATCTTATTGGGTGCTGCAAAGCACTGATGATTCTGAGATGATGCTTTTCAAATGACGTTAAGACTCACGAATAGCGAGAAAGATTGGTGATCCCATCCTTAGTTAAGAGCGCACCTTCAATAATAGCCACCACTGCTGTTATAGCGTTTACCGTGCCAGTTAATGCGGCTGAAGATTACGATCCGTTTGAAAAAACCAATCGTAAAATCTTTGCGTTTAATGATTACCTTGATCGTAATCTCCTTGTGCCAGTGGCCAAGGGGTACAATGCAATTACGCCAAGAGTCGTAAATAACGGCATTTCGAATGCCTACTCCAACGCATTAGAGCCGTTGACGACCGTTAACGATGTGGCTCAGCTGAAGTTTGGTCGAGGAGTAACGGCTGTATCCCGGTTTGTTGTTAATAGCACGGTAGGATTTTTTGGTGTGTTTGATGTGGCGAGTAAAATTGGTTTGCCAGCGCATAAAGAAGACTTCGGGCAGACCCTAGGGTATTGGGGAGTAGGGAATGGGCCTTATTTGGTGCTTCCTTTATTTGGTCCTCGAACTCTTCGGCATACGGTAGGCCACGTCGGGGATTACTACACAGGAATGTCGTACACTTATTTCGGTGATAATTTAGGCGAAGACGCACTAATGTTCGGGTTGAAAGGTTTGGATCTTAGGGCTAGCTTGCTCGGTTCTGAAGAGTTCATTACTGGGGATCGTTACTTATTTATTCGTAGTGCTTATCTTCAGAATCAGGAATATCAGGTTAATGATGGTGTTGATGAGAACGAATTTGAAGATGAGTTCGGTCTTTTTGATGAGTAGGTATTTCTATCTATCACTGTGTTTCTTTAAAAACAGATAAAAAAGGCCTCTAAATAGAGGCCTTTTTTATGTTTGTCATTTAATTACTTGCGGCGAGTAGGGAGTACGCTTTTTAGCTTCTCATGCATTTTGCGAATTGCGTCTTCAGTTTCTTCCCAGCCGATGCAGCCGTCAGTTACTGATAAGCCGTATTCAAGATCATCCAGGTTCGCCGGAATATTTTGGCGGCCATGTTTGATGTTGGATTCAATCATTAAACCAACGATGGACTTGTTGCCTTCCAGAATTTGGTTGGTAACGTTATCCATTACTAGTGGCTGCAATGCCGGGTTTTTGTTCGAGTTTTCATGGCTGCAATCAATCATGATATTGGCTGCTAGGTCTGACTTTTCTAACGCTTCCTCAGCAATTTTAACGTTGACTGAGTCGTAGTTTGGCTTGCCACCGCCGCCGCGCAATACTACGTGAGCGTATGGGTTGCCCTTGGTCGATACGATAGATACTTGGCCGGATTGATCAATACCCAAGAAGCGGTGCGGGTTAGCTGCCGACTTCAGTGCGTTGGTGGCCACGGTAAGGCTACCGTCGGTGCCATTTTTAAAGCCTACCGCTGATGATAACCCAGAGGCCATTTCGCGGTGGGTTTGTGATTCAGTCGTTCGGGCGCCAATGGCTGACCATGCAATCAAATCTTGAACATACTGAGGCGAGATTGGATCAAGCGCTTCTGTTGATAGAGGTAAGCCCAGCTCAGAAAGATCCAATAACAGACGGCGGGCAATGTGCAGGCCGTCCTGAATCTTAAAGGTGTCGTTCATGTAGGGGTCGTTGATTAAGCCTTTCCAGCCAACCGTGGTACGTGGTTTTTCAAAGTACACTCGCATAACTAGGTAGATGGTGTCGCTGACTTCTTCAGCGAGATCGCGTAAGCGTTCGGCGTATTCTTTGGCGGCATCGACATCATGAATTGAACACGGGCCGACCACAGCGAAGATGCGGTGATCGCTGCCATCGAGAATGTTGCGAATGACTTCACGCCCTTTTGTTACGCTAGTTACCGCAGATTCTGAAATAGGCATTTCTTTTTTCAGTTGTTGCGGTGTGATTAGTGGCGCTATGGATTCAATGTTTAAGTCTTCTACGCGATTGTCAGTCATGGTTTTACTACCTGTATTTTCTGCAATTGGCTTTGCCAGTTTGTTATTGGCTTTAAAATTGTCTGTGGATTCGTGTTGAGAAGACGCTGCTTTGAGCGCTCCTTTGGTGATGTTCTCAATTTGATTTTGACGCCCCAGAGGTGGAGAGTTGCCCCACTGAGAGACTGCTGCCGCAGTTAAAGGCCAGCCGTCTTCCGAGCAGGCCTTCGCGATTGCACTTTTGGTTTTAAAGTAGGATACAACGTCGGCTGTCTTCATAGTCTCAGATTAAGTTATCTTAGTATGAAGTCAGGATATGAACTTAACTTTATTAAGTAAAGTTAATTTTTAGCGAAGTTTGGCTTGGATCTCTTTGAATTTCTCAACGTTAGGGCGTTCGAATAACATAGGTTGTGCTTTTCCGGTGCTGTCGAGCAAGCCTTCTTTGGCGTATCGCTTGACGGTGACAGGTTTGATTTCAAGGAATGTGGCAACTTCTTCGATGGTCATTAGTTGTTCTGACATGGCTTGGCCTCTCTTTGGGTCTGTCTTCTGATCTGTTTTTGGTGGTGTGTTGTGGCAATGAGAGAAGTCTAGTTGGTCGTATTAAAGATGCGAGAAGGTAGGTTTGATGTTTTGATTGTGGCGCCTGACTAGACTGACATCCGTGTCGGTCTGTAATTAGAAGATCATGTAGCGAATGCCCATGCCCAGTAAGAGGGTCGCGAGGGCGGTGCGGAGTATGGCATCGGGAACCTTCCTGCTGAGTAGGCTACCTAAATGGATGGCTGGTATTGAGCCAACCAGTAGCGCTCCTAGCAGCATGAAGTCCACATTGCCCATGGCCATGTGGATAGCACCTGCGGCCAGTGTTAGGGGGACGGCGTGCGCAATGTCGGTGCCTACAATGTGAGTGCCGCGTAAGGCAGGGTAAAGAATCATTAAAATGGCGGTGCCGATTGCTCCCGCTCCTACGGATGATAAGGTGACAAAAACACCCAGAAGCACACCCATAACGATGGTTGCGTGGGGGCGCAAATGTGCCAGTCGTCCGGCAGACCTGGCAGTAGCGAAATCTTGTATTTTTTTACGCATCAAAATAACGATGGCAGTTAGCGTGAGCATAATGCCAAGCGCATTTTTAAGCAGGTGGCCGTAATCCTCTGCTCCGGTGAAAAAAGTACTTAGCAAATAGCCGGTGATAAGTGCCGAAGGGAGGCTGCCTATTGCTAGGAGCTTCACTAGCCCCCATTTGATATGACGTTGCTGATGGTGGCTGTAAGCGCCGCTTGCTTTTGTTAATCCGGCATAGAGTAAATCGGTCCCAACAGCAGTGTGCGCGGGAAAGCCAAAGGATAGGAGAAGTGGGGTCATGAGTGCGCCACCACCAATTCCTGTTACGCCAACAACTAAGCCGACGGCAGCTCCGGCGGCGATATATAACAAAATATCCATTAATTCGACTACATTAATACTGTGAGACTATATAGAAGGCGACAATGTAGTCGCTATCATCTATTCTGGAAAGGAATATTTGTTTATATTTTTATAACTAATTATTCAGTTTTGATTCTGCTTGGGGCATGGTTGCTTCGCAGTGTTGGAGTGTTAGCGGCACGTTGTTAAGAAGTTTGCTGCGCTGGTGAGTCATTTAATGTGATCTATTTCAGGCGGAGAGAGTATGAAGTTACAGCAGTTGAGGTATATCTGGGAGGTCGCTCATCACGACCTGAACGTGTCGGCCACCGCTCAGGCCTTGTACACCTCTCAGCCTGGTATTAGTAAGCAAATACGACTTCTTGAGGACGAGCTTGGTGTCGAGATTTTTGCCCGAAGCGGTAAGCACCTAACGCGAGTCACTCCAGCCGGTGAGGCTATCCTCAAGATTGCTGGCGAGATTCTCAGGAAGACAGAAAGCATCAAGCAGGTGGCGCAAGAGTTTAGTGATGAACGTCGTGGCAGCTTGTCTGTTGCGACTACGCATACGCAGGCGCGCTATGCGTTGCCAAAAGTTATTGAGTCTTTTATGAAGGCGTACCCTGATGTGTCGCTTCATATGCATCAAGGTACACCTATGCAAATTGCTGAGATGGCAGCCAATGGCACCACAGATTTTGCGATTGCGACCGAGGCGATGGAGCATTTTGGTGATTTGATAATGATGCCTTGTTATCGTTGGAATCGAAGCATCTTAGTACCCAAAGGGCATCCGCTAACTCGAATTACCAGGCCTAACCTAGAGCAAGTAGCTGCTTATCCTTTAGTTACTTATGTCTTTGGTTTTACCGGTCGCTCCAAATTGGATGAGGCGTTTCAGGGACAGGGGTTGACGCCTAAGGTGGCGTTTACTGCGGCGGATTCAGACGTAATTAAAACGTATGTTCGTCTAGGGGTTGGGATTGGCATTGTGGCCAGTATGGCTGTTGATCCTGATGTCGATGACGATTTAGTTGCGATTGATGCAAGTCATTTGTTTGCTTCAAGTGTGACCAGTATTGGTTTCCGGAAGGGGACTTTTTTGCGTGGTTATATGTTTGATTTTATATCTGCTTTTGCACCGCACTTGTCGCCAGACTTGGTTGAGCGTGCTTCGCAATGCAGTAACCGCCAAGATATGGCGGCACTGTTTGCGGGTATTTCTTTACCGGTGCATTAATTTTTTTGTATTAACCTTTCGAGATGATATTACCTGCATGAAGTCCGCACTCTTTGTGCGTGGCTTCTTCCCACCACCATCGGCCTTCGCGTTCGTGTTGGTTTGGTAGGACTGGGCGAGTACACGGCTCGCAGCCGATGCTTGTAAAGCCCTGCTCGTGTAGCTTATTAAAAGGCACATCAAACAATCGAATGTATTCCCACACTTGAGATGACGTCCAGTTCGCCAGTGGGTTGTACTTCGTTAAGTCGCCACTTAGTCCCTTGAATGTGGTATCTGCTTCGACAATGTTGACGTCGGAGCGGGTGGGGCTTTGGTCTTTACGCTGACCCGTTATCCAAGCATCAAGTGTGGAGAGTTTTTGGCGAAGCGGAGTGATTTTACGGATGCCGCAACATTCTTGGTGGCCATCTTCAAAGAAGCTGTATAGCCCTTTTTCTTTAACGAAAGATTGAAGGCTGGCTTGCTCTGGTGTGCGTACATCTATACGAATACCGTAATGTTTGCTGACTTCCTCAATAAAACGATAGGTTTCAGGATGGAGGCGACCGGTGTCTAGTGTAAATATATCGGCATTGGGGTTCAGCTTGACGGCCATGTCAACAAGGATAATGTCTTCAGCGCCACTGAAAGAGACACCTATAGTGCTGTGTTGCTCAAAAGCGTGACGAATAATGTCTTTAGGTCTGCTCTCGGCGAAGCCAGTGTTTAATGCTTCAAAGTCGGTAGAGGCCATGCTGAGTTTCCTAAGTGTTTGATAAAAAATTATTTTATCATGGGCTTGATAGGTCAAATAAGACTAAAAACGAATATTCTTAGTCTGTGAAGTGATTTTGGGTAACATTGGTTGTTTTTGAAAAAGCTTCTGGCTAGAGTACCGGCTTTTATATTGTCCTGAATCGTTGGAGTATCCATGGAAATCGCATGTTTAGATCTAGAGGGTGTACTGGTTCCTGAAATTTGGATCGAGTTTGCTAATAAAACTGGCATTGAAGAATTGAAAGCGACCACGCGCGATATTCCAGATTACGACGTGTTAATGAAGCAGCGTTTGGCGCTACTGGATCAGCACGGTTTTAAGTTGCAGGATATTCAGGATGTTATTGCCACGCTTTCGCCATTAGAAGGCGCTGCTGAATTTGTTAACTGGTTACGTGAGCGTTTCCAGGTAATTATTCTGTCTGATACGTTTTATGAATTTTCTCAGCCGCTAATGCGTCAGTTGGGCTTTCCTACGTTATTTTGTCACCGTCTCGTGACGAATGATGAAGGTCGAGTGGTGGATTATAAATTGCGTCAGGCTGATCCTAAGCGCCAGTCTATCCGTGCTTTGCAGACAATTTATTATCGTACAATTGCGGCTGGTGATTCTTATAACGATACTACTATGTTGGCTGAAGCCGATGCGGGCATTTTGTTTCATGCGCCGCAAAACGTGATAGAAGAATTTCCGCAATTCCCAGCCGTGCATACATTTGAAGAGCTCAAGAAAGAGTTTATCAAAGCGAGTAATCGCGACTTAACACTTTAAGTCCTATCTTCAGCACGCATCCAATTTATATGGTTGGCCTGAGTGTATGGAGTTGTGTTGCGAAGTGGTGTTGTGACGTGAGTGGCGGAGTAATGTGGCGGGGTGCCTAAAAAGGCACCCTGTTAACCCTCCAGCTTTACTTATAAGGGGGTGTCTAAGATTTGCTGAACCTTGTTGAATATTTCTTGATACTCGCTCTCTAGCTCACTGTCGATAACTATGCCGCCACCACCCCAGCATACAGCCCCTTCTTTTTTTGCTTCGATGGTTCTGATTAAAATATTGAAGTCGCAGATTCCTCTGTCATCTATATAGCCAAACGATCCGCAATAGGCGCCACGAGGTTGCGCTTCTAATTCTTTGATTATCTCCATGGCGCGTTTTTTCGGCGCTCCCGTAATTGACCCACCTGGAAATATATCCCTGATCGCGTCGATCAGTATGGTGTCGGGTTTAAGTTTTGCGCTTATCGTTGAGACGAGGTGGTGTACGTTGTGATGAGATTCAAGCTCGTAGAGTTTTTCAACCTTTACGCTATGCGGTAGGGCATGAATGCTTAAGTCGTTGCGTAGTAAGTCAACGATCATGAGATTTTCCGCTTGGTTTTTAGTGCTTGCTGTTAAATCTGCGGCATTTTGTCTATCTATCGATAAGTTATTACTTCGTGGTGCTGTACCTTTAATTGGGCTGGTCGTTAATTCTTGGCCGTTGATGCGTATTAACCTTTCTGGTGACACGCTAAATATAGTTCTGTCGTTTCTTTTTATATAGCACGCGTGTCGCCCATTAAACTTAGTTAATAGTGGGTAAGGAGAGGCGTTGGTTAAATTGTCGTTACATATAAAAGGCATTGCGAGATTGATTTGATAAGTATCCCCGCTGGCAAGATAGTTTTTAACGCGGTTGAAGGCCTTGTTGTATTGAGTTTTGCCCCATCTATGTGACCATATTCTTGTTTTGGTTGCTTGAGTTGTGATGCGTGAAAGTTCGATAGCGCTATTGAGCTCGTCCTTAATGGATGAGATCTCGCTTGGATTTAGACCATAGAGAGACTGGGCTGTGCAGGTGTCGCTTTCTGTGTCTATTAGTATGCTGAAGTTGAAATACGAAAAACTCTTGTTGATCGCGGGCTGATCGTTAGGGTAGTCAATGACACCAAGCCAGCCTGAAATGAACCCTTCGCTACTGTGAGTTTCTGTGCTTACGCGGGTATTTGTTAGAGTGTTGAATCCAGTGTCTGGTGAAAGTGTGAGTGTGTAAGCTGAGCCTGAGGCTTTTGGCTCAGTAGGATCACTGCTTAATGTCAGTGAATTGTAATGCTGATGTGCTGTGGTAGTCGGGAATAGGGCGCATTGCGTTAAAAAATGCACAGATTTCAATAAGTTAGCTGCTGAGATGTTTAGATTGTAGGTGAACATTTTAAGCCATTTTGAATTGCAGGATGAAATCTAACTGATTGATTTTAAAAGATTTTACATTATTTCTTTACCGTGATTATACATGGGGTGGGGTTAAAGAAGCTATTCTCCGTAACTTCTTGTAAAAAAATGGTAGACAAGTGGAAAACAACATAATAGATTGGTTGCAAGTCTCGTGTAGCGGGGCTTAATTGAAACACCTTAGGGTGTAAATCAATGTTTGATGTGTGAGTGACTCAATGATGAGAATCTTGTATATTAAGCGAACGGGTAAATGACCCGCTGTACTACACAAAAAAAATAATCGGAGTGTGCACATAATGAAATTCCTCAAGAAAGCTTCTCTTGCTGCGTCAATCGCTGCTGTATCTTTCGCTGCAAATGCTGAATTGGTAGCAATGGACGAAATGTCTATGGCTGCTGCAACTGGTCAGGCTGGTATCGATCTAGATATTTCTTTGACTGGTGCTAATGCGATTAGCATTGGTAGTATCCTTTATCGTGATACTGATACTGACGGTGGTGTTTTAATCGATGGTGTTACTATTGGCTCGGCTACTGGTGGTACTGTAACTCTTTATAATCAGATTGATATCGAAGAAAATGGCGATATCGTTATTGGCGGTATCAACCCTGATACTGGTGTTGCAAATGTTCAAGACTTGGTTATGAGTATTGGTGATATTTCAACAGTTGGTGCTACCTATGATGGTGTCACTATGAATGCTGATGACACTGCACTTCTAGGTATGGGCGCTAATCTAGTTGGTGCATCTACTATTTACATGACTCTTACTAGTGGTACTACTACTATTGGTCAGGATGATACTGATACAACTATCGTAATGTCTGGTGGTTCTGTTGAGATTACCTCTAATGGTACTGATCAAAACACAGATGTGACTTTGTTGAATAACGCTATTGGCCTTAAAGGATTGCAGGTGTACGGAACTGATGGTGTAGGTTCTGGTATTAGTACTGATGCTACATTGGTATTCAATGATAACGGCATTTCAATTACAAACGTAAATCTTGCTGGTACCATTTCGGTATCATCTGTTGAATTGGGTGGCTCTTCTATCGGTTCTCTAGCAATTTCTAATATTGCATTGAACGGTGCTGCTATCACTATCTCTGGTCACTAAGATCGGTTGATTGTGTTGTAAGAAAACCCGCCTCGGCGGGTTTTTTTATGGCTGAGTGTTTTTGCGAGATCGTTGTTAATTGTTGATTTACTTACAAAAAAAACCATAAACAAGTGCTAAAAGCTTGGTCGTTTCGTGTATTTTCTGTAACATAAGATAAAGCGATACAATAAAAATTATAATAACAACTGGAGGGGCATCCGCCTTACTATCGTGCTTGTTATATTACTCGGATCAATCATAGGTTTTGCAATGGCTCATGAGTTGGCTATTGTGAACGAGCGTGAGCAGGGCGACACGGTTGTGCGCATTGCTGTCGATGAGGATTACCAAGAAGATTTGGTGGTCAACGTTGAACCTCTTGCTGTAAAAAAATTCAAAAACGTTGTGCGTCAGGCATATGATTACTCATGTGGCTCCGCAGCATTAACCACCTTGCTTGACTACTATCTTGGTAGAAACTTCCAAGAGCGTCAGGTTATGGAGGGTTTACTTCAATTTGGTGAAACTGAGCGTATTGTTCAACGTCGTGGTTTCTCTTTGTTAGACATGAAGCGTCTCGTTACAGCTCTAGGGCATCCATCAGGAGGATTCAAGGCTGAAGCATCAGACCTTGAAACGTTAGATCACCCAGCCATCGCGCCAATTAAATATGCGGGATTCAAACACTTTGTTGTTATCCGCTCGGTGTACGATGGCCGTGTCTATGTTGCTGACCCAGCGCTAGGTAATATTTCTTTTACTTTGTCTAGATTTCTAGAAGTATGGGACGATAACGTTTTGTTTATAGTGTTTCCGAACGGCCACAAGCCTGCAAGCGGGTTAGAGCTTCACGAGGAAGACATGCGTTTTGTGTCTGACTATATTATTGCGGAAAACACCTTTAAAGAATTCCCACATTTTCAAATACGTAGCGAGCACCAGTTGGCCAATGCTGTGTATAAGTCATTCAATAATGCTGAATTCTCATATGGCCTTCAGGTCGATGAAAATGGTAAGGCTGTCATCGACAGTGAAGGTAACTATGTGTTTGAGAGTACTGTTAAGGGCCGCGAAAGCGGAGGGGATCCTGACAACTTTAATGTAGTTATTCCTGTTGGCGAGTCTGTTGAAAAACATCTGCGCTATAGAAGAAAATAATAAATAGGTTGGCATAATGATGAAACGTTTAGGAATAACACTTTCAGTTACATTACTTTTGGCTGCTGTTCAGACAGTATATGCTGATGAGTCACAAGATATCGATCGTGCACGTGATGCCCTGACCAAGCAGGATAGCGATGCTGATACTGAAAAAGCACTTGAGCAGGTTTTTGAAGCAGCTGAAAAAAACTACTCGCTGCTTGAGAAAGGTGGAATGTCGTTAAACTATAACTTCGATTACACCTACTATGGTGATCAGCGAATTGATCTTGAAATTGTACCTAGTGGTACTTCTTCGGTAATTCGCAATGCAGACGTTAGTCCTGTTGCTAGCCATTCATTTACTAATAGTTTTGCGTTTGATTACGGCTTGGCGAATAACATCACTTTAGGGTTTCGCTTGCCATTAGTTGCTAAGTTTGAAACTCAAGACGAGCTTTCTGGTTATGGCATTGGTGATATTTCAAGTACGGTTCGCTTTCAGCCTTCTGAATATATTCCCGGAAAGGCGTCTCGTACTTATTTTGGTTCATTGCGTATGCCGACTGGCGTAAGTCCATACGAAATTAATGAAAATGAAAGCCTGCCAACAGGCGGTGGTACTTTCGGACTTAGTGGCGGCATAAGTACCTCGAAAGTTCTTGATCCGGTTGTACTTTTTGGCTCCTTGTCTGGTAGTTATTCCTTGCCTGCAACTGGCCTTAAGCAAGCGCGTGGGGATCAGGAGTTGCAGGAAGTGAATAACGGCGCTGGTGTTTCATTCTCGATGGGTTTTGCTTATTCACTATCTTACGACATATCCCTGAGTGCTTCTTTCCAAGGCTCCTACTCGCATGAGAGTGAGTTTGTGCTTTATCGCCCATCTACGGGGCAAGAGACTCGTCAGAAAACGTCTAGCCAGATGAGTGGCATTATGAATTTCGCCTTAGGTGTTCGTGTCTCACCTAAAACGATTGCTAACGTGAATGTTGGCTTTGGTATGACAGAGCTTTCCCCTGATATTATTTTAGGTTTGTCATTACCAATTGATATCGAGGGTGCAAAGCCGTCGGAAGGTAGCTGAGATCAGTCATGACTGATAAAAAGATAATAATTAACAGTTTATGGCGGTTTAAGATGCGGAAGATTGCGTTTTTGGCGATGATGGTTCCGGGGCTGGCGAATGCTGAGTTACTCCAGAATTTATTTATCGATAACAAGGCGATGTCCTTGGGTAATGCGGTAACTGCTGATCCGACTGGGATTATGGATATTCACTATAACCCTGCGGGTTTGACGAAGCTTGATGGTCGTCAGTTTCAGCTGCAGTTTCATAATATCATGCTTAAATCAGAGGCGAAGTTCAGCCTGCCTGATGATCATGATCCTGATAAAGATGGTCTTCTTGCCATTAGTGAAGATCCAATTCTTGATGAAGGGAAGAGTCGCGCAAATGTTGCCGCCTATTTCCCTTTTATAGGCACGGTTGGTATACCTCTTCCTATTGTTGCTTTGCCAACAGTCGGGGTGTCAATTAAACCGCCGGGTTCTAAATTTACATTTGCTAATGCACTGTATGCGCCTATGGCTGCAGGTTTCTCAAAAGATAAGGATGATCCAGGCCGCTACCAGGCCCGTGAAGTAGCCATTCAGCGTTTGACCTATCTTTCTCCTTCGTTTGGTTATCAGGTAACTGATGAGTTTTCTGTTGGGGCAGGTTTGTTATTTTCTCATCAAGCCGTAGCGTTAGAGCAGGAATTGCGTGCGCCAAACGTTCTTGTGGGTGTTCTTGAAGAGTTGCAGGATGCGTTTGGGTGTTTTGAAGCTGACGGTACGCCTACAGGGCAGGACCCGCTAGCCCCGTTTATCACGTTGTGTGGTGGTAATGTTGGTCCTTACGACGATATTGGTACGCTTAGTATTGATATGACGGAGTCTCTGTCACCTTCATTCAACTTGGGTATGCTATGGGAGCCTAATGGTTGGTTTAAGTGGGGGGCTGTTTATCAAAGTGAGGCCAAATCTCAACTTAAGGGCGAGTATGAATTAGAATATACGGAGCAATTCTCTGACTTCTTCCGTAACTTCAACTCATCCATTATTGGTGCCATCACAGGTGCGATTTTCTCTTTCCCTCAAGGTCAGACCTATGAGGCTGGGCATGTAAATACTGAGCTTACCTATCCTCAGCATTTTCAAACTGGTGTGAAATTTCGCTATTTCGATATTTTCCATTTGAACCTAGATTTAGGTTGGACGGATTTCGATGAGTGGGACAGCTTGTATTTGAAATTTGACCGCCCGGTAAGCTTTTTGTCTACTGCTAAGATCTTGTCTCCTGAGATTGTGACAGATACAACGTTGGATATGCCTTTGGGCTTTAGAAGCGTCTGGACATACAATGTAGGTATGGCGATGGACTTGAACTCTCGTATTCAGTTACGTGCCGGTTTTGAACCGCGTAATAGTTCAATTCCTAAAGATGCTCGCAGTCTTCAGGCCCCTATTGGTTTCGCTCGTATGTATGCGGTTGGTCTTGGTTACCAATGGGATTTGGATACTGTTATCGATCTCTCTATGAGTTTTATGAAGTCAGTTGAGCACATCAATGCTGACCCTCAGGATGCCAGCTCGAATAACGAATACCCTTCATCCAGTAACTCTTTAAACCGGAACTGTTTAACGTGTGTTGTCACCAACCCTTACCCGGGTCTGGATATCGATACCAAGCTGACGATTGGTCATGCGGGTATCAGTTTCCGTACCAAGTTCTGATTCTTTTACTGCTCGCCGTCGTAATGTATTCATCATCAGCTTTTGCGGCTGATGGTGAATATTATACGTGGGTCGATGCCCAAGGGCGTATTCACAATACTCCCGTTGAAGATAAGTCTTCAACGTCAGAATCAGCCATTAAGCAGGATGAGCCTCCTAGCACGCCTCCCGGAGATACGACTGAGTATATTACCGAGGAGCAGTTGCAGCGTAACCTTGATCAGTATGATGAAGACAACCCCGCGTTCTATGTGTGGGTTGATGCTAATGGTGTTATGCATACAGAGAGGTTTGACTCTAAGGCTGAATCTGAAGCGGTGCAGTCTGAGGCTGTTGATGATAGTGAAGCCGTCGTTGGCTGGTCGCCAATTCTAGCACCGCCTTTTCGTGTGTCTGATGAAGTTACTTCCGGAGCTTGTTGTGAAACTTTTTCGGATCAGTTTGAACCTGTATTAGAGTCTTATAAGTCTGTCCAGTTATTTGATCCTACTCGCTACCGTTCTTTTATTACTGGAATGGGAAATCGTCCAGCTTGGTATTTTCACATTGGTAATCAGCCTGCAAAAAGCTCAGGCCAGCGTTTTTTGGTTTTGCGTGTTCGTGGGGCTGAGATATCCGGTACCCTGATTGCGTTGAATTCTGAGTATAAGCCACTTCATCTTGAACTTGATGTTGAAATGGGTACGCAAGCGGAAACTTGGCGTAGTGTCGCTTATCAAGAAGCTAAAGTTTTAATTGAAGATCCAGAGGTCGTTGCCTTTATCTTTTACCCCGACTTAAAACCTGCAGAAGATCTTTCGCTTGAAATACGATGGGCGGATGGAACGTCGCCATTTTAATGTAACGACACTCAATGCCGAGTTGTCAGGGGTTTTGCTATCCTCTAGTAAAGCGCCTTATCGAAAAACTTCGTGTCGCCGACTGCTTCTTATTCATGGTGCTGGAGTTGCGGGTGAGTTAACGTGGGGATTTGTTGCTAATTACCTACAAGACTGGGATGAAATTCTTATTCCCGACCTGCCATCCATGGGTGGTTCTGCTTTCCACCCCCAGGTAAATGTAGGCGATTGTTTTAATCGGGGGGTGGGCTTTGAATTATATATCGACTCTCTTCATGAGTTACTTCGTTGCTTCAAATGGAACGATTTTTCTTTAGGTGGTTATTCTTTTGGTGGTTTGCTAGCTCTACATTTGAGTGAGCAGTATTCATTGCGATCACTTGCATTGATAGAACCTGCCGCCTTGTTGTCTGCACATGTTAGCGACTTAATTGATAGAGGGCGCCTTTATCATGATATGGGTAATGAAATTTCATCTTCTCCAAACTCTGAATATCTATTTCTTCAATTTCTAAATACCGTATCACCAGACAGAAGTTCTGATGAGAAAATGGACGCGTTGGCTATTAAGCGTTTAATGGCCAAGCCTCTTGGCCTGGCGCATGGTGTTTTAGCGGTAGGTGAAGCGTTGCAAGCACATGCCGACGATTATGCCGTTTGGGTGCCTAATATGCCCGGCTGCAGTTTTGTCGGTGGGCTTTCGGGCCAGTTGATGAACGAGCGTAATCGATTACTCGCATCCATGTCATTGGAATGGCAATTCCATGAGATACCCGAATCTGATCATGGCTTGATTTATACCCGCCCACGCCAAATAGCTCGCCTGATGGATGCATCGTTACACGTAGGGTGGGAATAGTTCGCTAAGTGATGCTTTTTGTCGGCCTCAGCGTTTGAGGCCGGTAGTTTGCATGATGCGTGTTGAGATTTCTTCAATCGACTTATCTGTCGTACTGATGAACGGAATGTTTTCACGTTCGTATAAAAACTCAACCTCATCAACTTCGTGATAACACTGCTTCAAAGACGCATAACGGCTATTAGCTTTTCGCTCGGTACGGATGGCAGATAAACGTTCTGGGTCAATGGTGAGACCAAACAATTTTTGTTTATGCTTTAAGAGTGACTTCGGCAGGCTGAGTTCGTCCATATCCTCTTCGGTTAATGGATAATTCGCGGCTTTAATGCCGAACTGCATTGCAAGATATAAACACGTCGGAGTTTTCCCTGATCGTGAAACGCCTACTAAAATAACATCGGCATTTTCATAGTGACGAGTACGAGCGCCATCATCATTATCAAGGGCAAAATTAATAGCGTCGATTCGGTTTAAGTAGCTGGCACTGTTGGTGGCTGAGTGGGATTTCCCAACAGAGTAAGAGCTTTCAGTATTTAGTTCTTGTTCAAGAGGATTTAAAAAAGCCTCAAAAATGTCCACTTTGAACGCATTGGCCGTATCGATAATGGCTCTAATATTCTTATCAATGATAGTGTCAAAAACGATGGCAGGCATGCCAGATTCGACGGCGGCAAGGTTTATCTTTTCAACCGCGCTGTTCGCCTTTTCGATAGAATCGATGTATGGCAAGGTGTCTCTAGAGAATTCAATTTTATCAAACTGGGCTAGCAGGGCGTTGCCCAGCGTCTCGGCAGTAATGCCCGTGCCGTCAGAAATGAAATAGGCAATGCGCTTCATATGGTAATATGTCCGGCGTCCACTTAGTATTAGCAGTCGCCACTATAGGCGAATCCCCCAGTTGTTGAAAGCATCACCAAATGAAGGAGTTGTACGTTGACTGATTACGTTCTCAGGTTTGATCAGGTTTCCATTAATGACGTTGAGCTAGTAGGCGGAAAAAATGCCTCGCTTGGCGAGATGATCGGAAACCTAGCTTCTGCGGGTGTCGAAGTTCCAAATGGTTTTGCTACCACGGCAGATGCATACCGTGAATTTTTAAGTTTTGATGGATTGGATCAACGAATCGCCGAAGCGCTAGACGGTTTGGATGTGAACGATATTTCTGCGCTGACCACTACTGGCAAAAATATTCGAACCTGGATACACGAAGCGCCGCTACCTCCGCAACTGGAGACGGCGGTACGTGAATCATTTGCTGAGCTCCAAGCGGGCAATGACACCATGGCAGTTGCTGTGCGGTCGTCTGCAACGGCTGAAGACTTGCCGGATGCATCATTTGCAGGGCAGCAAGAAACACACTTGAATATCGTTGGTGTCGATAATGTATTACATGCAATTCGCGATGTATTCGCTTCGCTATTTAATGATCGAGCCATTGCTTATCGAGAGCATCAAGGATTCGACCACCATAAGGTTGCGCTGTCCGCAGGCATCCAACGTATGGTTCGCAGTGAAACGGCCTCCAGTGGTGTAATGTTTAGCTTGGATACTGAGTCAGGCTTCAGTGATGTTGTATTTGTCACCTCCTCTTATGGGTTGGGTGAGACGGTTGTACAGGGTGCTGTAAACCCGGATGAGTTTTATGTTCACAAGCGTAATCTTGAAGAAGGCCGTCCGTCTATTCTGCGCCGCAATTTAGGTGCTAAAGCCATTAAGATGATTTATGGCTCTGACGCGTCGGTGGGCAAATCGGTAGAAACTCAGCGAGTCGATCGAGATTTGCGTCGTATATTCTCTATCACTGACGATGAGGTCGAAGCACTTGGTCGTCAAGCTGTGATTATTGAAAAACATTATGGCCGCCCGATGGATATCGAATGGGCCAAAGATGGCGACGACGGAAAGCTATACATAGTACAGGCTCGCCCTGAAACAGTGAAAAGCCGCAGTAGCAAGCAAGTTATGGAGCGCTACCTGCTAAAAGAAACCGGCAAGATTCTAGCGGAAGGCCGCAGTGTTGGTCACCGTATCGGCAAGGGGCGGGTGCGCGTTATTGATCACATCGACGATATGGATCAAGTTCAAGACGGTGAAATCCTTGTGGCGGACATGACCGACCCTGATTGGGAACCTGTAATGAAACGCTCGGCCGCCATCGTAACTAACCGTGGTGGGCGTACGTGCCACGCGGCGATCATTGCTCGCGAACTTGGTATTCCTGCGGTGGTAGGGTGTGACGATGCGACCGAACGTTTAGTTGATGGTCAGGAAGTGACGGTATCTTGTGCAGAAGGCGATACAGGATATGTGTACGAAGGCGCATTGGACTTTGATGTTCGTACCAATAGTGTCGAATCGATGCCAGATCTTGATTTGAAATTGATGATGAACGTAGGCAACCCTGACCGTGCCTTTGACTTCCAATCTTTGCCCAATGCTGGAGTTGGCTTGGCTCGTTTAGAATTCATTATTAACCGCATGATTGGTGTACACCCTAAGGCGCTACTGAACTTTGACCAGTTACCTGATGATGTTAAAGCCACGGTTGAACGTCGAACGTCGGGTTATGCTGAGCCAGTTGATTTTTATATCGATAAGTTGGTCGAAGGCATTTCTACCTTGGCCGCCGCTTTTTGGCCAAAGAAAGTTATCGTGCGGTTGTCTGATTTTAAATCGAATGAATACGCCAATTTAATTGGCGGTCGCTTATTTGAGCCGGAAGAAGAAAACCCTATGTTAGGCTTCCGGGGTGCGTCACGCTATATCTCTAAAAAGTTCCGTGACTGTTTTGAGCTAGAATGTCGAGCCATGAAAAAGGTACGTGACGACATGGGTTTCACCAACGTAGAAATTATGGTGCCTTTTGTTCGTACCGTTGGTGAGGCGGCGCAAGTGGTAGAACTGCTCGAAGAAAATGGATTAAAGCGCGGAGAAAACGGTCTGCGTTTGATTATGATGTGTGAGCTACCAGCCAATGCTATTTTGGCTGAAAAATTCTTAGAGCACTTTGATGGATTCTCAGTGGGCTCTAATGATTTGACCCAGCTTACCCTTGGTTTGGATCGAGACTCAGGAATCATTGCCCATTTATTTGATGAGCGTAATGAAGCAATTTTAGCCCTGCTCGAAAATGCAATTAATGCCTGTAAAAAAGCAGATAAGTACATTGGAATTTGTGGCCAGGGCCCATCAGATCATCCCGACTTTGCACGTTGGTTGATGGATAAGGGAATCGACAGTATTTCTTTGAATCCAGATTCGGTACTGGATACTTGGTTTTTTCTTGCCAACAAACAGGACTAAGGACAACAACACTCTATGAAGAGCAGCAGTGAGCTGTTTCCAGTAACGCTTTTGCGCGCCGATATACTTGGTGGTCTGTCAGAAGATATTTATCTGGTAAAGCATAATCGCGATCCGGACCAAAGTGTTCAGGTTGCGTTGTCCCGCCTGGGGAAGGCCGATCAAGAAACCGAAAAGCGTGGAGCTCCCGTTGTGCTAGTACACGGCAGCTTTACCAATCGTGGCTTTTGGTTGTCGCAAAAAGGTCGTGGCTTGGCATCATACTTGGTAGAGCAAGGTATGGATGTGTGGATGATGGAGCACCGTGGTCATGGTCAATCCCCTAGAAATGATGACTACGAAAACAATACAGCAGAGCGTTATGCTCGGTATGATGTTCCGGCGATTCATGAGTTTATCCAGGAGCAAACGGGGAAATCCCCTGCTTGGTTAGGACATTCGTTGGGCGGTACTGTGATAGCTACGGCTGTTTCATTGCAAGCCTTCGCGACTCCGCCACCTGCCTTTGTGATGATGGGAACACAAGTGGTTCGTCCTAATCTCAGTTTGCAGATTCCACTGGCAGGTCAAATCGCTCGGGGTGTCGTCCGGTTTAAAAAAGAACTGGATGGTCGGCAAATGAAGATAGGTCCAGAAAATGAACCTGCCGGGATTATTAATGAATACCTAGCCAGGCACAGCCTGTTCGGTCGCTGGAAATCGCCATCCACTGGCGAGCTACTCCTGCCGCTTTGGAAGCAAGCAAATGTGCCCATGCTAGGCATATCTGCCGTGGCAGATACAACTGACCCAGCCAAATACTGTCAGCGGTTTTATCGCATGTATGGCGGGCCAAAAGAAGAGTTGTTATTGGGTAAATCTACGGGGTTCTCGAAAGATTTTTCTCATGTTGATATGGTCGTAAGCCCAGAAGCTGAGGCTGATGTCTGGCCGAGGATCAGTCAATGGCTGAGCGCCTATGGCCATAAGGCATTATGTTGAGCAATAACAAAGAGGGTGCCCCTAAGACGGCTTTCTTAGTGGGAGCAACAGGCTTGATTGGCTCTCATTTGCTCAGGCTACTGTTGCAAAGTGAGCATTATCGCTGTGTGATTGTTCAAGCACGTTCTCTGTGTCCTAGCGAATATCACGACATGCAGATGAATGGACGATTAGTCTGGCTCGATTTTGACGCTAAGTTGCCGGATGGCGTCGATGAATTTTTCTGTGCGCTGGGGACTACTCAAAAACAATCCGGAAAAGCTGGATTAGTTAAGGTAGATCGAGATCTAGTTATAAAAACAGCAACTTCAGCCGTCGCGGCGGGGGCAAGTTTGCTTTCAATTGTGAGTGCTCTTGGGGCTAATGATAAATCACTGTTTTTTTACAATCGCATCAAGGGCCAGATGGAGGCCAGTGTTGAGCGTTTAAATCCAGATACGCTTCAGTTTTGGCAACCTTCATTATTGCTCGGTGAGCGATCAGAGAGTCGTTCTGGAGAAAGTCTCGCAAGTATGGTCATGACACCGAACTGGCTGGGAAACTTCAGCGCCCGAGAAGGAGCCACTGTGGCCAAGGCGATGATAAACGCCGCACAAGTAGCCAAGCCAGAGCATATTCGCTATAAGGTGCGAAGCATCGATATGTTTAGCAAGTTAACTGATTGAATATTTAAGAAAGGGGAAGCCTGATGACAAATTACGTAACACCAGACCTATGTGATGAGTACCCAGATCTAATTACTGTGGTTGAGCCGATGTTCAACAATTACGGTGGCCGAGAGTCATTCGGTGGAGAAATCATTACAGTTAAGTGTCACGAAGATAACTCCAAAGTGAAAGAGCTGGTTGATACCGATGGCACTGGCAAGGTCATGGTGGTGGATGGCGGCGGTTCTATGCGTAATGCACTGTTGGGCGATATGCTGGCAGAAAAAGCGGCAAAGAATGGCTGGCAGGGAATTGTTATCTACGGCTGCATTCGCGATGTTGATGTGATTATGGAAACCGAGTTAGGTGTGCAGGCCTTGGCAACAAACCCATTAAAAACTGAAAAGCGCGGTTTGGGTGATGTTAATGTTGTCGTCAAATTTGGCGGGGTAGAGTTTGTACCTGGACAGTATGTGTACGCCGACAACAACGGCATCATTGTGTCGCCACAAGCGTTAAGTATGCCTGAGTGATGTCTACTTGCTCGTAGATCTCACTTAAATAATGAAGCCCAGCTTTAGTCTGGGCTTTTTTGTGCCTATTTAGATTGAGAATGCAGGGGATTGTATACAATGTAGTCTTTGGTGGTATTGATTCTCTGGTAATAGGGCGTAATATAGCGCCACTGATTTAGTTTTGTAGACAATCTATGTCCGACAACCAAACCCTAGCCGAGAAAGTTTTCTCCGAATTAGCTACCGCCATTGTGCGAGGTGAGATTCGTCCGGGGGAACGTTTGTCTGAACAGGCGTTGGTCGATCGTTATGGTGGCAGTCGTGCGCCAATGCGCGAAGCCATACAAAAGCTAGAAGCTCGAAATCTAGTGGTGCGTGTCCCTCATGCTGGTGCCAGAGTCGTTTCTCTATCGCTTGAAGAATTACGAGACATCTATGAGGTTCGTCTTGAGCTTGAAAGCATGGCTTGTCGCTTAGCGGCTGAGCGCATGACGGACAGTGAAGTCGCTGCACTGCAAGAATTACTCTTAGAGCACGCTCGAACCATCGAAGCCGATCAAGGCCAAAGTTACTATCAAAAGTCAGGCAATCTTGATTTTCATTTTCGTATCATCGAAGGCAGTAAGAATCGTCGTCTTCATCAGATGTTATGTGGCGATCTTTATCACATCATTCGTATGTATCGCTATCAAACCAGCACCAGCAGTAAACGCCCTCAACAGGCATTGGGTGAACATCAGCGCATCGTTGAAGCGATCGCCGCTAGGGATGCAGAGCTGGCTGAATTATTAATGCGTCGCCACATTCAGGCGTCGTTGACTAACCTTGAACAACGTATGGTTCGTGAAAGCACAGAATCAGGCATTTAAAATCCAAACAGGCACAGGAGACCTTAATCATGACCCCAGGCCAGAAATTTCGTAAGGCACTAGAAGACAATAAACCCTTGCAGGTTGTTGGTACGATCAACGCATACGCGGCCATGATGGCTGAGCGTATCGGCCATCAGGCGATATACTTGTCAGGCGGTGGTGTTGCCAACGCCTCTTACGGCCTGCCTGATTTGGGTATGACATCTCTGAATGATGTTGTAGAAGATGTACGTCGTATTACAGCGGCGTCTTCGTTGCCTTTGTTAGTAGATATCGACACAGGTTGGGGTGGCGCGTTCAACATTAAGCGTACCATTGAGCAGATGGAAAAAGCCGGTGCTGCGGCGGTACACTTGGAAGACCAGGTAGCGCAAAAGCGTTGTGGTCATCGTCCAAACAAAGAAATCGTATCTCAGCAAGAAATGGTTGATCGTATTAAAGCGGCTGTAGATGCTCGTATCGATCCAAGCTTCTTTATCATGGCTCGTACGGATGCGTTTGCTCAAGAAGGCCTAGACGCCGCCATTGAGCGTGCACAAGCGTGTATCGAAGCAGGCGCGGATGGTATTTTTGCTGAAGCCATTAAAACCGAAGAAGACTACCGTAAATTTGCAGCAGCTATTGATGTCCCGCTGTTGGCGAACATTACGGAGTTTGGTCAGACTGAACTGTGGAATCGTGAGCAGTTAGGCGAGTGGGGTGCTGCAATGGTGCTTTACCCATTGAGTGCTTTCCGAGCAATGAACAAAGCGGCCGAAACTGTTTACAAAAGCATCTTGGAAGAAGGCGATCAGCGCAAGGTTGTCGATATTATGCAGACTCGTATGGAGCTGTACGACTACTTGAACTACCACGATTTTGAACAAAAGCTAGATGCACTTTTTGCAGAAGGTAAAAATAAGTAATTGAATAAAATCAAATGCTTGGCGATTACTTTTAAATAATTTATTAACTTTGAGTTAGGGGGTGAGTTGAGACGTACAGTTGCTAACTGATGTCTCCTTCAACCCCAGGAGCGAATAAGAATGGCAAAAGAACTAAGCGGCGCAGGCCTTCGTGGCCAAGTGGCAGGTAAAACGGCCCTTTCAACGGTTGGTCAAACTGGATCGGGTCTTACTTACCGTGGTTACGATGTAAAAGATTTGGCAGCCAACTGCGTGTTTGAAGAAGTGGCTTACCTGATATTAAAAGGTGAGCTGCCGACTCAAACTCAATTGGACGAATACAAAGCCAGCTTGAAGTCGATGCGTGCATTGCCAGAAGCGCTAAAAACCGTACTTGAGCAAATTCCAGCTACAGCCCACCCGATGGACGTGATGCGCACCGGTTGCTCTATGCTGGGTAATCTTGAAACTGAAGAAAGCTTCGACGCACAGCAGCAAGTGACTGACCGTATGTTGGCGGCTTTCCCAGGCATGATTAACTACTGGTACAACTTCAGCCATAACGGCAAGCGTGTGGATGTTGAAACTGATGCCGATTCAATCGCTGAACAGTTCTTGTGGACCTTGCACGACGAGAAGCCATCAGAGCTTCACGTTCAGGTCATGCAGGCGTCACTTATTTTATACGCTGAGCACGAATTTAACGCGTCTACTTTTACCGCACGCGTTTGTGCCTCAACGCTGAGCGATATGCACTCCTGTGTGACTGGTGCGATTGGTTCACTTCGCGGCCCGCTACACGGTGGCGCTAACGAAGCGGCGATGGAGCTGATTGAAAACATGACCAGCCCAGAGCAAGCCGAAGAGCAAATCATGGGCATGCTGGCACGCAAAGATAAAATCATGGGTTTTGGCCACGCCATCTACCGTGAGTCTGATCCGCGTAATGCCGTGATTAAAGAATGGTCTGAGAAGCTCGCGCAGAAAAACGGCGATACTAACTTGTACGATGTATCGGTACGTTGTGAGGCGGTCATGTGGCGCGAGAAGAAATTGTTCTGTAACGCTGACTTCTTCCACGCATCTGCGTACAACTATATGGGCATCCCAACTAAATTGTTTACGCCGATCTTCGTATGTAGCCGCCTAACTGGCTGGGCTGCACACGTCATGGAGCAACGTGCTGACAACCGCATTATTCGCCCAAGTGCAGATTACGTCGGTGTTGAACCGCGTGAAGTTGGTCCGATCAGCGCACGCTAACATTAAAGAATAACAGGCTGCTTCATTTTTAATGGAGCGGCCTTTTGCCGTTTACGCGATAAGAATCTGAGAGATCTTAATGAATACTAATTTCCGTAAAAATCTTCCGGGCACTAGCCTAGATTATTTCGATACACGCGCCGCGATTGATGCGATCAAGCCGGGTGCCTACGATGGCTTGCCATACACCTCACGTATTTTGGCTGAGCAGCTGGTTCGCCGCTGCGAGCCGAGTGAGCTTAACGATGCATTGAGCCAGTTTATTGAGCGCAAACGTGATCTTGATTTTCCTTGGTATCCAGCGCGTGTCGTAACTCACGACATTCTTGGTCAGACTGCATTAGTCGACCTTGCTGGTTTGCGTGATGCGATTGCTGCGCAAGGCGGCGACCCATCCAAAGTAAACCCGGTGGTTCAAACCCAGCTGATTGTTGACCACTCTCTGGCGGTTGAATGCGGTGGTTTTGATCCGGATGCTTTCCAGAAAAACCGCGACATTGAAGAGCGCCGTAACGAAGACCGCTTCCACTTTATCGAATGGACCAAAACTGCATTCGATAACGTTGATGTGATTCCAGCCGGTAACGGCATCATGCACCAAATCAACCTAGAGAAAATGTCTCCGGTGGTTCAGGTACGCGAAGGTGTTGCTTTCCCAGATACCTGTGTTGGTACCGATTCACACACGCCGCACGTTGATGCGCTCGGTGTAATCTCGGTCGGTGTTGGCGGGCTTGAAGCCGAAACCGTCATGCTGGGTCATCCATCTATGATGCGCCTTCCTGACATCGTTGGTGTAGAGCTGACTGGCAAACGCCAGCCGGGCATTACTGCCACCGATATCGTATTGGCGTTAACGGAATTCTTGCGCAAAGAACGTGTGGTAGGTGCCTACCTAGAGTTCTTTGGTGAAGGCGCATCAAGCCTAACCATCGGCGACCGGGCAACGATTTCCAACATGACCCCAGAATACGGCGCGACAGCGGCTATGTTCTACATTGACGAACAAACCATTGAGTACTTAACACTGACGGGCCGTGAAGCGCCTCAGGTTGAATTGGTAGAGCAGTTCGCTAAAGAAACCGGCCTATGGGCAGACACCCTAAAAGACGCTGAATACGAACGCGTATTAAGCTTCGATCTTTCAAGTGTTGGTCGTAACATGGCTGGTCCATCAAACCCGCATGCACGCGTTTCAACGGCGGATCTCGCTGCCAAAGGCATCGCCAAAAACTTAGCCGCGGCTAAAGCCGAAGAAGAACAGGGCTTAATGCCAGATGGTGCAGTGATTATTGCAGCAATCACTTCTTGTACCAATACCTCGAATCCGCGCAACGTCGTAGCGGCAGGTTTAGTAGCGAAAAAAGCTAACGAGCTAGGCTTAGTGCGCAAACCTTGGGTGAAGTCTTCGTTTGCGCCGGGTTCAAAAGTTGCTGAGCTGTATTTGAAAGAAGCAGGCCTGCTGCCTGAGCTTGAAAAGCTAGGTTTCGGTATCGTCGCGTTTGCTTGTACTACCTGTAATGGTATGTCTGGCGCGCTTGATCCTGTGATTCAGCAAGAAATCATTGACCGTGATTTATACGCTACCGCTGTCCTCTCTGGTAACCGTAACTTCGATGGCCGTATTCACCCATACGCGAAGCAAGCCTTTTTAGCGTCGCCACCACTTGTGGTTGCCTACGCGATTGCGGGCACCATGCGTTTTGACATTGAACAAGATGTCTTGGCTGTAGTCGATGGCAAAGAAATTCGCTTAAAAGACATCTGGCCTTCGGATGAAGAAATCGACGCCATCGTAAAAGAGAGTGTGAAGCCAGAACAGTTTCGCGAGATCTACATTCCGATGTTCGATCTTGGCGAAGCAACAAAAGCGGAAAGCCCTCTATACGACTGGCGTCCAATGAGTACCTATATTCGTCGTCCGCCGTATTGGGAAGGTGCGCTTGCTGGTGAGCGTAGTCTGAAAGGCATGCGTCCGTTAGCCGTATTGCCAGATAACATCACGACCGATCACCTGTCACCATCAAACGCAATTTTGATGAGCAGCGCGGCGGGTGAGTACCTGCACAAAATGGGCGTCCCGGAAGAAGACTTCAACTCCTATGCAACGCACCGTGGTGATCACCTCACGGCACAGCGTGCGACCTTCGCCAATCCGAAACTGTTGAATGAAATGGTGCTGGACGATAATGGCGAAGTGAAACAAGGCTCACTGGCGCGTATCGAACCCGAAGGTAAAGTGACTCGCATGTGGGAAGCGATTGAAACCTACATGGAACGCAAGCAGCCGCTGATTATTGTTGCTGGTGCTGACTACGGTCAGGGCTCATCGCGTGACTGGGCTGCTAAGGGTGTTCGCTTGGCCGGTGTTGAAGTGATTGTTGCCGAAGGCTTTGAGCGTATTCACCGCACTAACTTGATCGGTATGGGCGTACTGCCTGTACAGTTTAAAGAAGGCACCACACGTAAAACACTTAGCCTAGACGGCACGGAGACCTATGACGTGGTCGGTGAGCGTTCAGCACGTTGTGATCTAACGCTAGTCATCACGCGCAAAAACGGCGATGTTGTTGAAGTACCAGTGACTTGTCGTTTGGATACCGCGGACGAAGTTATCACCTACAATGCCGGTGGCGTATTGCAGAAGTTTGCTCAGGACTTCCTGAAAAAAGCATAATGTAAAACGTTAGCTAAGTCCTAAGAAAGCCTGCTTTCGGCAACGAGAGTGGGCTTTTTTTGTGGTTTGCTGTCAAAGGTTGAGTGTTTCAATCTGCCAGGATGTACTTAATCAAAACAGCAGACTTTCAAGGGGCATATTTCAGGGGCATATTTCAGGGGCATATTTAAGGGGCATATTTAAGGGGCAGGTTCGTTGATTTCGAGGTGATCATTGATTTTAGGTGTAATTCTAAAAAATTATCATTAGGCTAATTATTCATATCCTAACTTTGAAATTAACGGAGTGACTCATGTTTTCTTTTTTCAAAAGTGATCCAATCAAAAAGCTTAAAAAACAACACTTGGCGTTACTTGAACAAGCTATGCAATATCAGAGAAATGGTGATATCAAAACATACTCTAAACTGATGTCTGAAGTTGATGAACTAGACAAAAAAATACAAGAAATTGAGAGCTCAAATTCTTGATAGCTACTGTTTATGTGTTGAAGTATTCGTGGTTGGTTTGAGGGATGCGGTAGAGTCAATGGTAGAAAGATTGAAATTGATTTAGTCGACCTTTTCGGTACTCTATTTCTTCTACCTTAGTGGTAGTGCTTATTGTTATGGCGTATCCAGACGTTGGCAAATTCATTTTCTGTAGAGGTTCAAGGATTAGTGAGAAATATCGTTCAGGTGCTTTCTTACGCGACGTAAAGTGGCTGTAATCTCTACCTCATCATCAATATGGCCTGACTCTGTCGGGCCATGTTCGGTATACTTTCGCTCAAGTATAGTTGTCTAACTATTTTAATTTCACTCTGTTATCACATGGAAATCAATCAATCATGAGTCACGCACCGCAAATTAAAATTCCTGCCACTTACATGCGAGGCGGCACCTCTAAAGGTGTATTTTTGAGCCTTAACGACTTGCCGGAAGCTTGCCAGGTGCCTGGCCCTGCACGTGATGCTATGTTACTTCGTATTATTGGCAGTCCTGACCCATACGGCCAGCAGATTGATGGCATGGGTGGGGCGACGTCAAGCACCTCTAAAACTGTGATTTTGGCAAAAAGTGAGCAGGGGGATCATGACGTTGACTACCTTTTTGGCCAAGTTGCCATTAATAAAGCGTTTGTTGATTGGTCAGGTAATTGTGGCAACTTAACCGCCGCTGTTGGTGCATTTGCCATCAGCAAGGGCTTGGTCGATGTAGATCGTATACCTGAGAATGGTATTTGTGTGGTTCGTATCTGGCAGAAAAACATCAGTAAAACCATTATTGCGCATGTGCCAATTACGAATGGTGAAGTGCAAGAAACCGGCGACTTTGAGTTGGATGGTGTGACCTTCCCAGCAGCTGAAGTGGTTGTCGAGTTTATGGATCCTGCTGATGGTGAAGGCTCCATGTTCCCAACAGGAAATTTGGTCGATGATCTTGAAGTACCCGGAATCGGAACCTTTAAGGCAACCATGATTAACGCCGGCATTCCGACTATTTTCGTTAATGCGGCGGATATTGGTTATAAGGGCACTGAACTGCAAAAAGACATTAACTCAGACGCCGATGCACTTGCGCGATTCGAAACCATGCGGGCTTATGGCGCGGTAAAAATGGGATTGATCTCAAATATTTCTGAAGCCGTAGCTCGTCAGCATACGCCTAAGATTGCATTCGTTGCACCAGCAACGGCTTACGACTCTTCAAGTGGTAAAGCAATTTCTGATTCTGATATTGATGTGTGCGTCCGTGCGCTGTCTATGGGTAAGCTGCACCACGCTATGATGGGCACTGCCTCGGTGGCCATTGCGACCGCTGCGGCAGTACCAGGCACGTTGGTAAATCTTGCCGCCGGCGGCGAAGAGCGTGACTCAGTGACGTTTGGGCACCCATCAGGCACGCTACGCGTAGGTGCGGCGGCTGAGCAGGCCAATGGTGAATGGACTGCGAAAAAGGCGGTCATGAGCCGCAGTGCGCGGGTCATTATGGAAGGGTGGGCGCGTATACCGGGCGATACCTTTTGATATCTCAATGAAGTCTGGTTGATGCAGTATCAGTTAGGGTGTTGCATCAAATCGCACGCAACAAAAAGCCCGCAATTGCGGGCTTTTTGTTGACTAGAGAGTCTGAATATTAATCTTCAGACTTCTCCGTCTTCGCTTCATTGCTATTGTCGTTATTGCGCGGATCATTCGGTGCGCGACCAGAAGAAGGAGTGCGACGGCGACGACGAGGTTTGCTCGCAGTTTCAGTGCTTCCTTCTGGTTTAGGTGCTTCAGCTTTAGGCGTTTCTTCTGCCTTAGGGCTTTCTGCTTTTGCCGGAGCAGCTTCTTGTTTAGGAGTCTCGGCCTTTGGTTTTGCAGGCTTGCGAGGTCTAGACCTAGGAGCTGGCGCATCAGTCTTTGGCATTTCTGGCTTAGGAGCTTCAGCATTAGAGACTTCTGAGCTAGCAGTTTCATCCTGTACCGTTTCTGCCTTAAGGGGCTCTGATTTAGTTGCCTCTGATTTCTGAGTCTCTGGTTTTGGCGCATCTGGCTTAGAAACTGCAGCTTTAGGCGTTTCAGTATTGGCTGATTCAGCTTCAACTTTAGGCGTTTCAGGCTGTGGAGTTTTAACCGGTGCTGCTTCTGATTTAGGAGCTTCGCTGGGCGCTTCATCTGGAGCAGCTTCGACCTTAACTGATTCCACCTTAGGGCTTTCAGCTTTTGGCGTTTCTGGTTTAGGTGATTCTACTTTAGGTGCCTCTACTTTAGGCGCCTCTGCCTGTGGGTCTTTAGCTGCTGTCGCATCCGCCTGAGTATTTGCTTCCGGAATTGCATTCTCAGCCTTGTCGACACGCGGGCTACGAGTGCGACGGCGGCCACCACGGCGACGATTGCTTGTGCTTTCGGCATTCGCTTCAGTTGCAGTGTTTGGTTTAGCTGCCTGAGGTGCTTGCTGAGCATTGCTTTGATCGCTTGCCGTCTCAATGGCAACGTTACCATTTACGGCATCGTTGTCGGTTGAGTCGCTAAGGGCCTGTTTTGCCGCAGGCGGACGAGGTTCATTCCCTTTGCTGCGATCACGGCGAGGTGCGCGCTTGGCGTTGGGGTTCTCGTTTGCGCTGTCTGTAGGCTTTCTGCTCTGGCGTTTCGCATTGCCGTTGCTGTCTTCAGACTTTTCTGCACGCTTGTCATTGCGAGAATCATTGCGTGTGTCGTTACGAGGTTCGTTGCGACGATTGCGACCATTTTTGCGTTGGTTATCATCGCTGCCGTTAGCATCTTTACGATTGCGGCCGTTGTCAGAATTACGACCTAAATCTGCACGATTGCGGTCTTGGCGATTGTTGTTGCGCTTGTCGCCATCTGATTTGCGCGAGCTGTCAGATTTACGATCGTTGTTACGACTCGAAGTCTTCTTGCGCGGCTCCGGTTTAACTTTAACTTCGCGGCGAGTTGATGGTGTAGGCGTCGCTTTAGTGTCGTTTTCGCTATCAAACAATGTGCTGATAGCTTGACCTATACGGCCCCATAGACCACCACTGCTGCTTGGTGCCGCTGCGGTCGTTTTAGTTGGTGTTGTAGGCGCAACCGGGCGAGAAACTGTGCTGACAGCCGCTTCTTGTTGCGGTGCTACCTCTACATTCATTGCTTCTGAAAGATGCTCTGGCTCTTCTTCGTCAAAGCGGTGCTCGAAACTCACTTCACCAACGAGAGTATCGTCTGGACGTAAACGCTGAACTTCGTAATGCGGCGTTTCCATATTTGGATTAGGAAGGATCATCACCAAACACTTATGACGCTGCTCAACGCCAGCAATCAAGGCGCGTTTTTCATTCAATAGGAATGACGCCACTGAGACAGGAACAATAGCGCGAACCTGTGCAGTATTGTCTTTTGCAGCTTCTTCTTCAATTAAACGAAGAATCGACAAGCTTGCAGATTTAGTGTCGCGTACAACGCCGGTACCACTACAGCGAGGGCATACGTGTGATGCAGTTTCGTCCAAAGATGGGCGTAAACGTTGGCGTGACATTTCCATTAAGCCAAAGCGTGAAATACGACCCACCTGTACACGTGCACGGTCAATTTCTAGTGCGCGCTTTAGGCGAGTTTCAACTTCACGCTGGTTTTTGTTGGCCATCATGTCAATGAAGTCGATAACAACCAAACCACCCATGTCGCGCAGGCGCAATTGACGTGCAATTTCATCCGCCGCTTCTAGGTTGGTGTTTACAGCTGTCTCTTCGATGTCAGCGCCTTTGGTAGCGCGGGCTGAGTTGATGTCGATAGAAACCAATGCTTCGGTTGGGTCAATAACAATAGAACCACCAGAAGGAAGTTTAACTTCACGCTGGAAGGCGCTCTCGATTTGACTCTCAATCTGGTAGCGATTGAATAGCGGAACCGGATCGTTATAGCGCTTGAATTTGTTTTGGTACTGAGGCATTACCTGCTCAACAAAAGCCAGAGCTTCGTTGTGAGCTTCTTTGGTATCTATCAGTACTTCGCCGATGTCATGGCGTAGGTAGTCACGAATCGCACGAATGATGACGTTGCTTTCTTGAAGTAACAGGGCAGGTGCGCTGCGCTCTTCTGAGGCACGAGTGATGGCTTCCCATAGGTGTACTAGGTAATCCAAATCGTTTTGTAGTTCTTCGCTTGAGCGACCAATGCCTGCCGTACGAACGATAACGCCCATTTTGTCAGGTACGGTAACGCCTTTCATGGCATCACGCAGCTGTGTGCGTTCGTCGCCTTCAATGCGGCGAGATATGCCGCCAGCGCGAGCGTTGTTTGGCATCAATACAAGATAGCGACCGGCAAGGCTTGCTTGAGTAGTCAGGGCAGCGCCCTTGTTGCCACGTTCTTCTTTATCAACCTGAACGATTACTTCTTGGCCTTCGCGTAGGACTTCTTTAATGCTGATACGGCCGGGGCCTGGATCTTTGCAGAAGTATTCGCGAGAGATTTCTTTTAGCGGTAGGAAGCCGTGGCGCTCAGCGCCGAAGTCAACAAAGGCCGCTTCGAGGCTAGGCTCGATACGTGTGATTTTACCTTTGTAAACGTTGGATTTTTTTTGCTCACGAGAGCCGGATTCGATGTCCAAGTCATATAATTTCTGACCATCGACCAAAGCAACACGCAACTCTTCTGGTTGGGTTGCGTTTATTAGCATTCTTTTCATGCTGGTACGTTTTACTCATTAGGGCAACGTACCCACTGGCAACGCAGGCTTTTCTGCTGTGTCTGTTCAGCAGCGAAGGGATCGAGTCTAACTTATCGGTCTAAGCAGTTGGCTTTAAACCTCGCTGGTCGTAATGGTTAACGCCCAGTTATATATACGGATCGCTTTCGCAGTGTTCATCACGGCCTACTGGGCCGGTTATTACCAAAATATTTATGGGTGCTCTGCCTGCGGGGCCGTCTTACTTGTTGCGTCCCGATGAGCATGGGTGCCTGTTATTCAGGGTCACCGACACTGTCCATAATTTGATAATGCGAGATTGCCTGCAGGTAGCTGCTGGTTTATCTCACCGGGCAGAGCGTCATTAAGGGCTCCGCCGAATCAATTTGAGGAAGCGTTTTTACCGTCTCGCTTCTTCCTTTATACTTGGCCGCTTATCGGCCTGTCGGGGAGCGGACTCTGAATATCATCAGATTCGCTTCTTGTAGCTCTGTTAACACCCGAACGGGCTGAATATAGCAACAATGTACAGTGGCAGCAAACACCTGTGCGAATTAATCCCTTTTAAACACGGATACCTGATGTCCAGACCTCAGATCGATGCTTCAAAAGTCTCCATGGTTACTGTTGATGATGGTAATGACGGGCAGCGAGTCGACAACTTTTTAATCTATTTGCTCAAAGGCGCCCCTAAAACTTTGGTGTATCGCATCATTCGTAAGGGTGAGGTGCGAGTAAATAAAGGCCGGGTAAAGGCCGATACCCGCATTAAGTCCGGAGATATAGTGCGTGTACCTCCAGTAAGGCTGCCTGATGCGGCTGAAGTGCCTGATGTGTCGCCTGCACTGCAGGGTATCCTAGATAACTCTATTCTCTATGAAGACGACGGCCTGATTGCGGTTAATAAACCGCACGGGTTGGCGGTGCATGGTGGTAGTGGAGTGTCGTTAGGATTGATTGAGGCATTGCGCAAGCTGCGCCCGAATCATGAGTTTTTGGAGTTGGTGCATCGTCTCGATAGGGATACGTCTGGCGTCATCCTCGTCGCGAAAAAGCGTAAAGTGCTAACGGTGCTGCAAAAAATGTTGGTTGATAAAAAAGGCATTCGCAAACGCTACTTGGCTTTAGTGCATGGTCGTTGGGATAAAGCAACGACGGACATACGCCTTCCTTTATTACGTACCGAGCGCAAATCTGGCGAGCGAATTGTCGTGGTCAGTGAAGAGGGCAAATCCTGCCATACCAAAACTCGCCTTTTGGCGGCGGCGGGGCGCTACTCCTTGATCGAAGCTGAGCCGGTGACAGGGCGAACACATCAAATTCGCGTACATACCTTATCTCAAGGTCACATTATCGCGGGTGACGAAAAGTACAGCGATCGCATTGAAGCGCTTGCCGATAAAGAATCGGGTATTCGCCGCTTGTGTTTGCATGCTTGGCGGCTGTCTTTTACCAACCCTTTAAATGGTGAAAAACTTCACTTAGAAGCGACTCCGGATAAAGAGCTTCGCAATATATTTCGTAATGCCGGGTGTGAGGTTGATTTGTCTTCTAAGTACCTGACTGAGTCGCCAAGCAAAGAGATCACTAAATGAAATACGATTTAATTATTTTCGACTGGGATGGAACACTAGCAGATTCAACTGGGCGCATTGTGGATAGCATGCAGCGTGCGGCTAAAGAATGTGGCCTCCCAGAAGTGCCTGACGCTAACGTGCAAAATATCATTGGCCTAGGTCTGCCTGAGGCCATACGTACCGTTTGGCCTGGTGTCGCCGCCGAACAGATGACGCCAATGCGTAACGCATATGCGCGCTACTTTGTAAGTGATAGTCAGATTGATATGAGTTTATTTGAAGGTGCGGAGGTCATGCTGTCGCGTCTTAGGGTGAAAAGAAAAACGGCTGTCGCAACAGGAAAAAGCCGAAAAGGACTAGATCGCATACTTGCTGACCTAAAACTTGAATCGCAATTTGATATTACCCGCTGCGCAGATGAGACCTTATCAAAGCCAGATCCACTAATGCTCAATGAAATATTATCGGTATTAAGCATCCCATCAACTAGGGCACTAATGATTGGCGATACCTCTTATGACTTAGATATGGCAGCGGCAGCAGGAATTGATTCCGTGGCAATGAGTCATGGCGCGCATGAAGAAGATGTATTGCAGGCTTGTGGGCCACTGGCTATATGTCATAGCATCTCAGAACTTGAAACGTGGATAGAGATAAATGGATAACCAGAATACCAGTCGTCCGACGGATGACAGTAAAGAGTGGAAGTTAATTGAGAAGGCGCTCATGGCGTCGCAAAAAGAACAGCGCACGTCACGTCGCTGGGGGATATTCTTCAAGCTCCTGACCTTTTCTTACTTGTTCATTATTATGGCGGTTGTATATACCGCTAATGATAAAGCGGGCGATAAAGGTGGTTTTGTGTCCGGCCCTCATGCTGCCATTATTGAAGTAAATGGTGTGATTGCTGCCGACCAAGAAGCCAGTGCGGATAACATTATTGGCTCTTTGCGCGATGCCTTTGATGCTGACGAAGCGTTAGGTGTTATTCTTCGCATTAATAGTCCAGGCGGAAGCCCGGTTCAGTCGGGTTATATTTTTGATGAGATTCGTCGCCTGAAAGAAACCCGCCCTGATTTTCCTGTGTATGCAGTGATTATGGACTTGGGTGCCTCTGGTGCGTATTACATCGCGGCGGCGGCGGATGAAATATATGCCGATAAAGCCAGTCTAGTAGGTTCAATTGGTGTGATTGGTTCAGGGTTCGGTTTTGTCGACACTATGGAAAAGCTAGGTGTTGAGCGTCGCCTGTATACCTCGGGCGAGCATAAAGCTTTTCTTGATCCTTTCTCACCTCAAAACGAAGAAGAGAAAGAATTTTGGCAGGGTGTGCTCAAGGTAACGCACAAGCAGTTTATTTCTCAGGTAAAACTAGGACGTGGTGAGCGCCTGAATGAAACCCCGGATATGTTTAGCGGTTTGGTTTGGACAGGTGAGCAGGCGGTTGATATGGGGCTTGTAGATGGACTTAGTTCATCAAGTCAGATCGCTCGCGATGTGCTTGGAACTGACGAGCTGGTGAGCTACACCTATCGTCCAGATCCGTTCGCTAAGTTTGTTGAAAAGTTCGGCATGAGCTTTGGTCAAGGTGTTGCCACCTTTTTTCAGCAGCAAACCATGGTATTACGCTAGGGCAAAGTGTTAAATAGTTTTGACATAGAGGGGCGACATACCTATGATGTCGCGCACTATGACAGACGCACCGATTCCAATGCGTGTCGATGGCAAGAAGTTAGTTGATATTAATCAGCAACTTACGGGAATCATCGATAGCGCTAAATTAACCCGACTGGCTGCTGCTACAACGCATGTTTATACGCCTGTACAGTGTCATGTTGAGTTTTTCCGTGATCCAGAGCGTTTCTTGATTCTTTCAGGAGATTGTTCGGTCAGGGTGGGAATGGAGTGTCAGCGTTGTCTGAATGAAGTTCAGGCAGATATACGCAGCGAATTCGAGCTTGGTCTCGTGCTTAATGATGAGCAAGCTAAGAAATTGCCTCGTCGCTTAGAGCCAATTGAGCTAAGTGAAGAAGGTCGTTTAGAACTTTGGGAAGCAATTGAGGACGAAATTTTACTTTGTCTTCCAGACTTCCCAATGCATGGAGATGGCGAATGCACAGCATTCAATGCCAATCCTGAAAAAGATAACAGTGCTGAGGAGCTAAAGCGGCCTAATCCGTTTGAAGTTCTTGCGCAGCTCAAACAGAAATAGCGTTTAACTAGGAGCCAAATCCCATGGCGGTTCAAAAAAGTAAAGTAACACGTTCACGTCGCGGCATGCGTCGTTCACACGATGCAGTTGATACTGGTGCAATCGCACTATCTTCTGATTCAACGACTGGTGAAGTTCACCGTCGTCACCACGTGACTCCAGATGGTTTCTACCGTGGTAAGAAAGTCGTGGAGACTGGCAGCAACTAATCACTATGCTTAACATAGCGATTGATGCCATGGGCGGGGACTTAGGTCCCCGCGTTGCATTCCGGGCGTGCAAAGCGTACCTAAAGAACGAGTCGAGCGTTCGTCTTATTCTTCCTCTTGAAGATGAATATCACCCCCTAGCTAAAAAGAAATTAGCCCGCTTCGCTGACCGCGTTGAAATCATTGGCTGTACAAGTCACGTCAAAATGCACGACTCCTTGCGTACTGCATTACGAGAGCATTCTGACTCGTCAATGATGACGGCCTTGCAACTGCACAAGTCAGGCGACGCGAATGGCGTACTGTCTATTGGTAATACCGCCGCCTTGCTTATGATGTCGAAGCGAGTTTTAGGCACACTAAACGGTATTGAAAGGCCTTCTTTAGCAACGCAACTCCCCACCAAAGATAAGCCACTGCTTATGATGGATCTTGGGGCCAATATTTGCGTTAACTCCGAACAGCTCTTGCAGCTCGCCTACTTGGCGGTCGCTTGGTATAGAGCGGGTGGTGTCGAAAATCCAGCGCTCTCTTTGCTTAATATTGGCTCTGAGCCAGGCAAAGGTCCGGACACGATAAAGGCCGCTGGCGAGTTATTGACGCACCGTCTTGAAGGGCTCTATGCTGGGTTTGTTGAAGGGGATCGTTTATTTGATGGTCACTTGGATGCAGTTATTTGCGACGGCTACTCTGGCAACATTGCGTTAAAAACTACGGAGGGATTGATTGAGTGGCTGCTCGATATGATGAGTGCAGAGCTTCGTCACTCAAAAGCCCTGTGGTGGTTTTTGCCATTTTGGAAAGCTACGATGCGCCGTATTGATCGGCAAATGTCTCCGGCTCGTCATGGCGGTGCTATGCTACTCGGTGTGTCTGGCCATGTAGCGAAAACGCACGGCAAGTCTGATGAACGAACCTTTCGTTATGCACTTGAGTATTTGGTGCGGCAGGTCAGAGAGCGCGATTATCGTGAATTAGAAAGTGAATATAATCGTCTGACGGCTGATTTTACCGACGAACTCTAGCTCTCCTTGTTTGCATTTGTAATTTTGCGGTGCATCCTGCCTAAATAATTGTCACAATACGCACCCTTGATATTCCCTGTATTCAGCAACATCTTTTCTGTATTGGACTGAATTACAAAACTAAAAATAACGATAAGGCACTGGAATGACTGATGTAATTGCATTCTTCCCTGGTCAGGGCGCTCAGCAGGTCGGTATGCTCGCCGATATCGCCGCTGAATACGCAGAAGTACAAAACACATTCAATGAAGCCTCTGAAGCCCTTGGCTTTGATTTGTGGGCTTTGGTTCAAGATGGGCCGGACGATCTTCTCAATCAAACCGTGAATACTCAGCCGGCATTGCTCGCCGCAAGCACCGCATTGTGGCGTATTGTCAAAAAAGAAGCGCCTGCGTTGAATGTAACCGCAGCGGCGGGTCACTCTTTGGGCGAATACTCTGCACTGGTTGCGGCTGATGCCATTGATTTTTCAGATGCAATTCGACTGGTTCGCCGTCGTGGCGAGCTAATGGAAGCCGCTGTGCCAGAGGGTCAAGGCGGGATGGCAGCGGTTCTCGGGCTTGATGACACAGCTATTCGCCAAGTGTGTGAAGACGCGTCCGCCACGGGCGTGGTTGAGCCTGCTAATTTCAATGCCCCTGGGCAGGTTGTTATTGCAGGGAACCAAGCAGGCATCGCCAAGGCAATTGAACTCGCCAAAGAAGCGGGTGCAAAGCGTGCATTGCCATTGTCAGTGAGCGGTCCATTCCATTCAAGTTTAATGAAGGCGGCAGCTGAATCGTTTGCGGATGATTTGAATGCGGTGAAATGGCGTGCTCCTGCATTTCCTGTTTATCATAACGTCAGCAATTCAACTTCGACGCTGGCAGAAATCCCTCAGCAATTACTAGCTCAGTTGTTTAGTCCGGTCAATTGGACTGGAGCTGTGCCTGCTGTGCGTTCCCATGCTGAGCTTGCCATTGAGTTTGGCCCTGGCAAAGTCATTGCTGGATTGAATAAACGAATTGACCGTGGTTTGGCCATGCTCGCAACCGGCGACACCTCCAGCTTGAAGGCGACCATCGACAAGATTCAGGGAGTTGAGTGATGTCCGATAAAAAACTAGCGTTGGTGACTGGAGCGTCTCGCGGTATTGGCTTTGCCATTGCGCAGCGCTTAATTGCAGACGGCTATCGTGTTGTTGGTACGGCTACCAGTGAATCTGGCGTTGATAAGCTCCGCGCTTCATTGCAAGAGTCTGGTCTTGAACATGACGCGCTTGTCTTGAATATTGGCGACAGCGAGCAAACAACCGAGGCTTTGACTAAATTACAGTCTGACTTTGGTGTGCCTTTTGTTGTTGTTAATAATGCAGGCATTACGCGCGATAACTTATTCTTACGTCTTAATGAAGACGACTGGAACAATGTCATCAACACCAACCTTACCGGCGTCTTTCGTGTATGTAAGGCACTATCCAAGCCCATGCTTAAGCAAAAGGCTGGAAGTATCATTAATATTAGCTCTATCATTGGCACCACAGGCAATGCAGGGCAAGCGAATTATGCGGCGGCTAAGGCCGGACTAGAGGGTTTTACTCGCTCTTTAGCGCAAGAAATTGCCAGCCGAAACATCACAGTTAACTGTGTTGCTCCGGGTTTTATTCAAACTGACATGACAGATGTCTTGCCTGAAACGCAAAAAGAGGCCATTCTAGCGACCATTCCGGGTAAGCGTTTCGGTCATGTTGAAGATATTGCCGGTGCAGTCGCCTTTTTGGCGAGTGAAGACGCTAGGTACATTACAGGTCAGACCATTCACGTGAATGGCGGCATGAATATGGGCTGAGGTCGGCGTTGACCTTCAGGAACTTTTAATTGGTTAGGAAATTATCATGAGCAATATCGAAGAACGCGTTAAAAAAATCGTATGTGAACAGTTAGGTGTAAAAGAAGACGAAGTTAAATCAACGTCATCTTTTGTTGATGACTTGGGTGCTGATTCACTAGACACCGTAGAGCTAGTAATGGCTCTAGAAGAAGAATTTGAAACAGAAATTCCGGACGAGCAAGCTGAGAAGCTTACTAACGTTCAGGAAGCGATTGATTACATCGTGTCGAACACCTAATCCAGCGTTATCAATACAGCGTTAGATTCAAAAAAAGCCGTGCCATCTTATGTCGCGGCTTTTTTGTATCCAGATAGACCTCGTTAGCACCAAAAAATTCGTACTCTGTAGAGTTTAGGACGGTTAATGCCACACATATACACTTGGGATGTTGATCGCTGGACCCAACCCTCTGGAGTGACCGGCCTAAATGCAGGAGCGGGGCTGGGAATGGGGCTAGCAATGGGTCAGGGATTGGACCGAGGGTTGCAGTTTGGCGACGGCCTATTTGAAACCATGAGGCTAAATGCCAAAGGTGAATCACCGCTGATGCCATTACATCAAGGCCGGCTAAAAAAAGGCTTGGCCGTGCTTGGCTTTTCACCCGATGCGATAACGACCGTAGAGCGTGCTATGAGCAAGCTCTTGGACATAACCTTAGCTCATCTCTCTACGCATACATCTTCACCTATTACACCTACATCGGCTCACAACCAACCTCAGGCTGTGGATTGTCGCCCTGATGATGGCGGCGTTTGCTCTGGGGTGAAGATAATCGTGACTCGTGGAAACAGCACTCAAGGTTATGGTGCCATCGAAGGTATTCGCCCAAATATATATGCAGTGACCTTTGAGGCCCCCGAATTAAATCCGACACCTGCGCTAATCAATGTGGGGGTGAATCCTGTCACGCTTGGTGAACAACCCTTGTTGGCAGGTTTAAAACACCTGAACAGGATCGAGCAAGTGCTGGCTAGGCAGAAATTTCAGCCTGAATGGAGCGAATCCATCATGCTCAACCAGAAAAGCCAGATTGTAGAAGGGTGTATGAGTAACATTTTTGTTAATATCGACAATCAATGGTTAACCCCCCCAATGGATAACGCCGGAGTAGACGGCGTTGTTCGGCAGTGGTTGTTGTCTATGGTTGATAAGATCAGTGTGGAAGTCATACCTCTCAAGGAACTTACAAGTGCTCAGGCAATTTGCTTTAGCAATAGCTTATCTGGCTTTCGGGAAGTTCAGGCGCTTGATGGTCAATCCTTGTTAATGAATACCGACATTACCGACTGGCAAATGCACTACAAGAGTTTGTTTGATGAGTGTTAAGCGTTTTTTTATCGTTCTGATTTTGTTTTTCGCCTTAATTGGCATCACCGCGTGCGCCGCAGGTTTTTGGTGGGTGAATCAACCCAATCTCAATGACACCGAAACAGTAATTGATATCCCCAAGGGGGCGACACTAAGTGGACTAGCTCAGCAGTGGCAAGCTGATGGCTGGTTGCGCTCGGCACTGGCTTTGAAAATTGCAGCGCGATTAAGTGTTAATGGCAATGATATTCGCCCGGGGGAGTTTGTGCTTCCTGAAGGCATATCTAACTTCGAGCTTTTAAACTTCTTAGCCAGCGCAAAAGCCAAAACGTATCGCCTTACCCTCATTGAAGGACGCCCAATAAGCGAAGCGGTACAAATCCTTGCGGAGGCTGAACACTTAGAGCAAGACCTAGGCGAGCTGACCTTAGACAAAATCTCAGAATTTTTGAAACTGCCGGGTAACCCTGAAGCCCAACTTTACCCGGATACCTATGTGTATCATCGTAATGAGCCTGTATCGGCATTGATTCGCCAAGCGCATGATCGATTAAATAACGTACTCGCTGACGAGTGGGCGAGCAGAGCGACGAGCTTTTCAGGAAAATCATTGCCGTACAAAGATTCTTACCAAGCTCTCACCATGGCATCCATTGTTGAAAAAGAAACCGCCGTTGCCAGTGAACGCCCTGTGATTGCTGGTGTGTTTGTGCGTCGATTGCATAAAAATATGCGTTTAGAAACAGACCCGACAGTGATCTACGGCCTAGGTGATAGCTATGAGGGCAACTTAAAACGTAGCCACTTGCGCGATCGCTCTAACAAATACAACACTTATCGGCACAAAGGACTACCTCCGGGGCCGATTGCTTTAGCAGGGCGCGAAGCAATTCATGCAGCACTGCATCCTGCCAGTGGGACTGAACTTTATTTCGTGGCTAAAGGTGATGGCAGTCATTACTTTTCATCCACGCTGGCCGAGCACAACAGCGCTGTGCGCCGTTATCAGTTAAAACGACGCTCAGATTATCGATCATCCCCAGCACCAGTATCGACACCAAGTGCCGACAATACGCCAACCTCAGAGGGCACAAAATGAGTTCGCCACAAACCAATACCGTATTTAAAGGTCGCTTTATTACCTTTGAAGGTGGCGAAGGTGTCGGTAAATCCACGAATATTGGTTTCGCAAAGGATTGGCTCGAAGCACATGGCAAGACGGTCGTCGTTACTCGTGAGCCAGGCGGTACGCCTATTGCCGAAAAAATTCGCAATGATCTGCTGAAGGCCCATCACGAAGAACCTATGGCCGATCTCACCGAGTTACTTTTGGTGTTTGCAGCTCGCGCGCAGCATATTGAATCGGTTATTCGTCCGGCTCTAGAGCGCGGTGACTGGGTGTTATGTGATCGTTTCACTGACTCCACCATTGCGTATCAGGGGTATGGTAGAGGGCTGCCGCTAGAGCAGATCGACGCCCTACGTAAATTAGTGCAGCAACACGTATCACCAGATTGCACCTTGTTGCTTGATGCGCCGTTAACGGTGGGCATGGGTAGGGCATCGCGCCGTGCTGCAGAGAACAACGAACAGACAGACCGCTTTGAGAGTGAAGCCACAGCCTTCTTTGAGAAAGTCCGAGAGGGATTCTTGGCGCTTGCTGCCTGTGAGCCACGTTTCACCCTAATTGATGCCTCACAGCCTCTTGAGGTCGTTCAGCAGGCTGTGGAGCAACAGCTGAGAGAAATGATTGGGGTGCAGTCCTAATGGATATGTATTTGTATCCTTGGCAGCATGACCTTTGGACGAATATTGTTCGTCGTCATCGCAAAAGTGGTTTGCCACACGCATTATTAGTCAGCGGGCCCGCGGGGATAGGCAAGCACAATCTAAGCCTGAATATTGCGCGTTGGTTGTTATGCCAAAGCCCTGCAAAAAACGATTATAACGAAGACGCCTGTGGACAATGCCACAGTTGCCAGCTTTGGGCGGCGGGCAGTCATCCCGATTTTATGTTATGCCAGCCAGAGGAAGGCAGTCGTCAGATTCGAATTGATAATGTGCGCAAAGTAAACAGCATGATCTTTCAAACGCCGCAGATCAGTCAGTGCCAAGTTGTGATTATCAAACCGATTGATGTGATGAACACCAATGCGGCTAACGCCTTGCTAAAAACCCTCGAAGAGCCACCGGGCGAGAGCTTCTTACTGCTCGAAACTGAACGTTTCGGCTCAGTATTGCCCACCATACGCAGTCGTTGTCAGCGGATATCGTTATCGATCCCGGCGTATGAAGAATCCTTAGCTTGGTTTATAGGCACTGGTGTGGCAGAGCAAGATGCCCGTCGAGCGCTTCAGCGTAACGGCAACGCCCCAGCGCGCGCGCAGCATTGGTTGTCTTCTGGTATTGGTGAAGTACAAGAGCAGTGGGTTGCTCAGCTGATGGGGTGGACTAAACGCCAAGCGCAATTAGGCAAGGTCGCTGATGCTTGGCTAAAATTAGAATTTAGTGACGTAATCACTTGGTTCTACCATATAAGCTGCGACATGATGAAAATGGCATCCAGTGGTGATGCAGGTTGTGCGGCAGAACACCTAACCTTTGCCGAACCTGTCACAGAAATCAGCGGCTACGTTGCCGTAGACAAGACAAAGCTGATAACCTTTCAGCAAAAGTTGCAGCGCATACTTGGGCAGATACTGTCTGGCGCTGCACATCATAATAAAAGTTTGACCATTGAAGTGCTTCTGCTGGAATGGCAGGAGCTAGCAATCGTCCGTTCGGGAGTTAGTTCATGAGTCTTGCTGGCCGCAGTGGCATATTGTCGCTCACCATTAAAGATAAGTCTGTGCTGTACGCGGCCTATATGCCGTTCATTAAAAATGGCGGGCTATTCATACCGACGAGCAAAAATTATCAGCTTGGGGATGAAGTCTTCATGTTGCTAAAACTCATGGACGAACCAGAAAAAATTCCCGTGGCGGGGACTGTCGTCTGGCTCACCCCCAAAGGCGCGCAAGGTAATAAAGTCGCTGGTGTTGGCGTGCAGTTCAGTGGTGAAGATGACCACGCTCGCAACAAGATAGAAACCTACCTAGCGGGTGCCGTGAAGTCTGACCGTATGACGCATACGATGTAATTTAATCTATACCTGTTTTGGTTGAGGTCATCGCCGCAGCAGAATAACGTTTATATTATCTAACCTTGGGCAAATCTCCCCAGTGTGTTGTGTAAGCCGGGGATAGAAACTCACGCTTCATACTCCATGCATGCTGCATTCCCTGACGAGCAAACAACAACGACGTTGGCTGTTGTTGATTGAGCTTATCCAACAACGACATGAGCTTTGGGCTTCTAGCATGGGAGTTGGGCTGGCTGCATAGAGGGTCGCAGGTAAATAAATTGAGCTGACACACGCCGTGATCGTAAAAATCATTCAGCACTATGCCGCCCTTGGCGTAGCGATAGCCGTCTTTCCATAATCGTTCAAGCAAATAGGTTGTGGCTTTTAATAACACACGCGTGTCATTGGTTGGATATTCCAACAGCGTAGTGGCGCTGTTGCTGTATTGCGGCTCGTTACTATTAAATGCGCCGGTACGAATAAATACCGTGACGCTGAGACAATATTGGCGCTCTTGGCGAAGCTTCTCCGCCCCGCGAGCGGTATAGCTGGCGATGGCTTCGCGCATGTCTTGTTGTTGTGTAATGCGTTTACCAAAGCTACGACTGCAAATAATTTGTTGCTTTGTGGCGGGGGTGTCTTCCAAGCTTAAACAAGATTCACCATTCAACTCGCGCACGGTACGCTCTAGCACCACAGAAAACTGCCGACCAATATCTTTAGGGCGCGCCTGAGCTAAATCCCACGCAGAAGTGATGCCCAGCTCGTTCAAATGACGGCGTAATTTACGGCCCACACCCCAAACGTCGCCGACCGGCACCAAACGCAATAACTTCTGTTGTCGTGTTGTGCTGGTTAGATCGACAACACCTTGAGTGGCTTTGTATTTCTTGGCGGCATTATTGGCGAGCTTAGCCAGCGTCTTTGTTGGGGCGATGCCCACGCTGACCGTAATGCCCACATGTTGCTGCACGGTATTGCGTAGCGTATGACCAAACTCAGTGAGATCTTGCACATGATCCACCCCGGTAAGATCAACAAACGCCTCATCAATCGAATACACCTCCGTCGCGGGCGCAAGTGACTCCAACGTATGCATCACGCGATTCGATAAATCACCGTACAGCGCATAATTGGACGAAAACATACGCACGCCATGCTGCCGTAAAGTGCCCAATATTTGATGCACAGGCACCGCCATATTGATATTCAACGCCTTAGCTTCGGCGCTGCGCGCGACAATACAGCCATCGTTATTGGACAGCACCACAATCGGCTGGCCAACTAAGTCAGGGCGAAATAACCGCTCGCAACTGGCGTAAAAGTTGTTGCAATCAATTAAAGCAAATACCGTCACTGGCGGCGAACCTCGCGTACAACATTCGTGACAACACCAAAGATCTCTAACGATTGGCCTTCCTGTAGCCAGATAGACGCAAAAGCTGGGTTGTGCGCCAACAAGCCAGGCGGATGACGGCTCAGCTCTTTGACTGTGTACTCGCCGTCAATGTTCGCAATCACAATATCCTTATGGCGCGCTTCCAGTGCTCGATCAACCACCAAAATATCCCCCGAGAAAATCCCCGCGTTAATCATTGAATCTCCGTCTACACGGACGAAGAACGTCGCCGCAGGGTGCTTGATGCACAGCTCATTCAAATCCAGTGTCCGCTCAACGTAATCTTGCGCAGGTGAGGGGAAGCCTGCAGTGACACAATCTAAAAACAACGGAATAAATAATCGTGAATGCTTCTCTGAAGAGAGACTAAGCGACGAACCGAGAAGAGTGATAGACATAAGTTAAAACCGATACTGTATAAATAAACAGTATATATTGAGTTAGGCGATTATCAATATGAATATTGCGTAGGATGAGCTTGCCGTACCAGTGAATGTAAAGTTGGGATGTGCATCCATACAGGCTATTTCCGAGATTTCGAGCAAAACTGGCACGCTTTACATTCGTGCTTGCTCGTTTTGCCGGAGGGTAGTAACGTAAACCCTATGTGAATCAGAGGTTTATGGACTTGGTTTACAAATTTATGTGCAAGCTCAAACCAAAATAAGAGGCGTGTGCGTTTTTCTAGAAGGGAATTTTGAGTTATGGATGATTTCTTAATTAGATCAAAAAGTTGCACTGGGAATCTCGAAAGATTCACCCAGGTTAAGTGTGCGTGCACACTAATATACTGTTATACCTTGCATGACCACCATTAGGATTAATTGTAGAGATTTAGAATGTTCAAAAAGAAACCAAAAGAACATGCCAATGTAGATACTAAGCAAGCTGTCAGTAAAAATGATGTTGAGCCATACAAACAGCCAATGGTTTTTCTTTTCGATGTTGAAGAGGCAGTCATCGAAACGTTAAAGGATCTACGCTTCAACAGCTTCGAAGGAAGCTTCGGCTCTATAATACAAGTAAATAATAGAAACCATGAGGAAAAATTTCTAAAGCTTAATCATGACTATCCGGCAAACCTACATGAGTTTGATATTGTAATGCTAGACATGACAAAGAATAAGTCTGAAAACTATGATCCCAGCCAACATCAATTGATTAACACATCAGGGAATGCTGCTCATGCCTTATTGAGCACATATCCAGAGCAGGTATTCGATCCACGTCCCCTCGCCATTAATATTGTTTCTAAGGATCTAAATGATCTTTTTGAAAAGAAGTCTGTAATTATTGCGTTTTGTGGATCTGAGCATACTTCAGAATATCAGTTTGTAGAAATTACGAGTCGTGGAGCAAGCATAACCGGTCGAGAAAAGCTGTCTAGTTTTAGGTTTTATCAGGATCTTCCTAGTTATAAATCTCGTAATGGACGAAAAGTAAAGCTGCCAGAGAAACATTCCAAGTTATCGCCACTATTTCTAAAACATCTAGATAATATCGACTTCGAAACGACTTTTAACCATCCAACGGTTTGGAGAGACAACAAAAGCCAGCTATCAGATGACTTTTTTCCATTACTGCTCAATGAGAGAGACGAAATAGTTAGTTATGCTCACTTTATTGATAAATCAATTGTTTTGGTTTTTCCAGATATAGCAGATAAGCCTAGCTTCGTGAGTGAGCTTTTCAAAACCTATCTTCCTGAAATCGCTCCTGAGATTTTCCCGTTCCACGGAGAATTTCAGTGGCTAGATGATGGTAACTATCCGCTTCCCGGTGAAAATCAATTATTACGAGATAGAGCTGAGCTCGAAGAGCAGTATAATAAAGATATTGCTGAGAATGAAAAAGCGATAGCTACTTTAAAAGTCAAATACAAATTCTTGTCTGAATTGATTTCTGAGACTGGGGAAACTTTAGTTACCGCTGTGGAATCATACTTGCAATGGTTAGGTTTTGAATCGGTGGTAAATCTAGATGATACTAACCCTGATATTCTAGAAGAAGATATTCAAATCGATTGCGAAGACCGATTTTTAGTCGTTGAGATTAAAGGCATTGGTGGCACGTCGACAGACAAAGATTGTTCTCAGGTTAGCAAGATCAAATATAGACGCGCTGAGGAGCGTGGGAAATTTGATGTCTTCGGACTATATATTGTCAATCATCAGAGATACATGCCTCCAAAATCAAGAACTAACCCGCCGTTCACAGAAAATCAAATCAAAGATGCTGGTCATGATAAGCGGGGGCTTTTAACTACATATGATCTATATAAAGCATACTTTTTGATTGAAGAAGGCATCTTTCAGAAAGCAGATGTAAGAGAGTCACTTTTTAAAACGGGTTTGATTACTTTAGAGCCTGAAAATATGTCATCTATTGGTACTCCACATGAGCTGTTTATGGGTGGTCAAGTTGCTATTCTAGACTTAGATGGCACAGCTTTATCAGTAGGTGATACTTTGATAGTAAGAAAAGATGGTGATTTCTCAAAAGCCATAATCCAATCCATACAAGTTGATGAAAAGCAAGTAGATACCTGTAATACAGGGGAAGTTGGCATAAAGTTAGATAGAAAGTTGAAGAAGAATTCGGAGCTGTTTGTTAGAAAGGTATAACAAATTGCTGCACACGGAAAAATCACTCACTGCGCTCACGATTTTCCGGTGAGCAAGGCGTTATGCCATTGAGGGAAATTATGGAATTTGAAGTAAATATCGAGAAAAACGACTATCGGGCATTTTTCAAGACTATACAAAGCCATGCCCGGACCGGTAGTTATGATAAAAAGAACTCAGTAAAATCTAGTCTATTCAATATATTAGTGGGCATGTGCTTTGGTGTGGTTCTGGTCTTTGGTTTCAAAGAATTTGGACGACAAGTCCATTGGCCTAGTTTGATTACAGGCGCGGCGAGTGTTTTCTTCGTGATCATTTATTATGCGAAGAGGCATGCAAGCCGCTTGATGCCTCGGCATCAGGGCGTTCTATTAGGTAAACACGATTTTATCGTCTCGGAGTCCGGGCTTATTGATAGGGCGACAAGCTATGAAAGCAAAGCAACCTGGAATGCATTTGTTTCGCTCCAAGAAACGGAACAGCATTTCTTTTTATTATTGGATACCTGTGCAGGCTATATCATCCCTAAGAGTCAACTGTCTTCCCAAAAACAGATTGATGATTTAAGGGAGTTTATCCAAGGGAAAATTCGTGTATAACGAGCTAGTGAAATGAGTTGCGGCCACAAAAAAGCGTAGCCTTCACTAGAACTCGCTCCGCTTGCCTTCTATGAAAAATAGACAAATATAGATGCTCTCACGGTGTCAATGCATAACTCAATCCTAGCGCCTTCACACTCCAGATAAACCTTCTTTTTTACGTTATCGTTTTGGGCGCATGTACCAGCTAGTGCTCATTAACCGATCACGCCAATCATTTGAGGGTCTTCTGATCTGAGGTGATTGTGGCTGTAATAAAAAGTCTTTTAGATGAATTACTCTGAAATAGAAGACCCTGTGGTCCACTACCGCGGGGCATATTATCGAGTGAGATTTTTAATATTAGCAACGGACTTTCACACCCTCTACCACAAGGATTCTACCTGCTGATCGCAGGCGCATGGACTATTATGAAATTCAGACTTCTCCAGATTTTCCTACTGGCGGTTTCATTTCAGTCGTTGGCGGAAAGTGCTTTCGATTATGACTATCTTTATGGTGGATTAGGCTATAACTCACCTTTATCCAAGGATGAGATAAATGCGAGACTATCATCCTTTGGAATCAGATTTGAGCCAGGAGGAACTAATAGGACACCCACGCTAGTACTTTATCCTGAATTTGGTCCAAAGTTAAGATGGGTGTCCAATTAGTAGTACCATCCATTAGTACCACAAGATGGGTGTCCAATTAGTACAATTAGTAATTGATTGCATCTACGACTACCATGCCTTCAATACTTTTGTGCAAACAGGATTTGTAACATGACCAACCTCCTGAATAAATATTTTTCAATGCTCATAAGCAATAAAGCTTTTTTAATATATGGCTTTATTTTCCTGGGGTTTTTCCTATTATTTCGACCCGCACCCAGTATGTTTTCAAGTGCTGAGTCGCTGGACGATCTGTCGGGGCAGCTTCATAGCCATTCCAATAAAAAAATTATTGGTATTGATGTTTCTCATTATCAGGGGAATGTTGATTGGCCGCTGGCTGTAAATGACATCAGTTTCGTATACCTGAAGGCTACGGAAGGGGCGTCTTATGTAGATCCACTTTTTAAAAAGAATTCTCAAGCGTTAACTCAGGGGGAAGTGCTCGCGGGCGCTTATCATTTTTATGAGCCCGGGGTTGACCCAGTCAAGCAAGCCGATCATTTTATTAGCACGGTTGGTGAATCCACATTGAGTCTGCGACCTGTGCTAGACATTGAAGTCAGCAAGGGAATGACAAAAGAAGATATCTCAGCGGGTGCCCTGAAGTGGCTTCAGAGAGTTGAGGGGCAGATAAATTGTCGACCTATGATTTACACCTATGCCAGTTTTTGGGATAGCTACTTAGGCCCTGACTTCAATAAGTACCCATTCTGGTTGGCAGACTATACCAACAAAGTAAAAACCCCCGAATCTAGAAGTGACTGGGCTCTATGGCAATATTCAGATTCCAATCATGTTAAAGGCATTAAAAGCAAAGTGGATACCGAGCATTTGAATGGCCAGTTAAGTGATATGTCTACATTGATGTGTGATCAATAGGAGCCTTAATGAAAACTCTACCGTCTGTTAAAGATTTACGTGTATTTATGGCGCTGATATGCCTTATCTGTGTGGCCATTTATTTCTCACCATTGGCAAAGAATATTGCTCATTGGGTAAAGCAAGATCAATTGATAAACATCAATGATCAGTATTTGGCTGAAAGAGAGCGTCAGGACCGTGACAATATCCTGATGCTTGCCGAAATCAATGCATTCTTAGCTGTACTGCAAAGCAGTGAAGTCGGTATTAGTTTGTTTGTGGATGTTCAAGTCACCATAGGCCATAGTGTATCTGCACTAAAGGAGCTTACTGACAGAGCGCTTGAGTCGACGCTAATATCCATGACATCTGTCGTCGGGCTGCGCTGGATTTTAAAACTAGCGGACTACTTGGCCCCCGCATTTTTTATAATTTGGTTAATGGGGATGAGTGTCTACCTTCTTGCCAGCTGGCTGGGGTTGACTCAAGGTCAGTCGGGTGAAGTGGGTAAAAGGGCACTTGGTTTATCTTTCGTGTTGTTTTTTATGCTGCACATTATGCTTCCTTACAGTGTCTATTTGTCGTCTTTGATTAGCCATCCCGTACTGAGCGCGCCAGAACAGGAAAAAAATACCAGTTTGAAAAATTTTCATCAGCACGTTGTCAAATCTAGTCACTCGACGAGCTTTAAAGATAAAGCTGAAAAAGACATCAAACACTTTGAAACCACTTTGGTGCAATTGCCAAAGAAAATCGAATCAATGACGCACTATGTTGTAGAGCACTGGGTATTCAACTTACTGCGCCATATCTTTATTCCTTTTGCTTTGCTGATCCTTATGCATATCATCATTCAGCGTGGACTTCAGTGGATCGTCTTTAGGCGTTAGGTGCGCCTTATTTGAAATGGTGCGTATCAGCATCCAGTTCAGATCCATAGCGACCTGTAATGTCGATGTTAGTAATCTCTTTTATTGAGCTACACATGTAGAAAAGAGCACTCCAGTAGGGAATGAAGTGCACGCGCCTACTTAGTTGGCTCGAACAAAATAACTTTTAGAATCTAATATTGCAGATGAACGGTCATAAAAGCTTAACTCATTCGTTCCTGGTTGCGGGCATTCACTTGATTGAGTGCAAGGTGTTAGAGTGATGCGATCATTGCTGTATTGATAGTTGAAATCATATTCAACTTCAATATTCAGATGAGGAAAGACTGGGTCTAGAGTCTTCAGTACTCGGCTAGCTCGCCCGTTGTCTTTTAGAACGATGGTTTCCTCAGTGTATCCAAGGGTTGTTCCTTGGCTATTGTATTTTTCCCATCTATTTGTGTACGTAAGAGGTGATTCACTGGAGAGGGCATAAACAGAGAGATCGTTTTGTGTACTATTCAGCTCATCGCAATGTGTTGTGTACATGTTTAAGGATGTATTGGGGGTCTCAGGCTCTAATTCGATCAAGCTATAGGCTTCTTCTATCGCTAAATCAATATCGTTCCCCAAAGACTTAACCTTGGCGATATCGTAATGACGGAATAACGATCCCTCGGCGCTCCAGTGCCCCTTTTCAAGCGCGACAGAATAACGAAAACCATCTTCAGGTGGTGTGCTATAAAAAATAGAGATGATAATATTCAGAAATGATGTGACAGCGGATGTTTCAAAGTCGGTGATTGTTTCTCTGAAATAACTCCCGTCCTGCATATAACTCGAAGTCACGCTGTTAGTTGGATAACTTAGGTTTACTTTCTGCCAGTCTCCAACGATACATGCGCCTAGATCTTCTGCGGGGGAGTTAAAATATTCCTCTCCACCACAGGCACTAAGAGTCAGTGTTACGAGCGCGGTAATTGATTTCTTCATTTAGAATCTCCTTATAAATGTTAATTAGATATTATTGTGAAATCTTTATGTAGGGCTTGCTCGGCCATTAAAGATTGCCTTTTCGTATTTCTCGCTATTTCACATTGAGTGCTAAATCTATAGACTTCCACAAAAACCAATTTGATAGGTAATAGTTGTATGTTGGTCAAGGCACTCAGGAACGGTCTAGGTTATATCATTGTATTTATCAGCTGGCTGACAAAACCTAAGCAGGTTAAGCGTTCTGAGACCGAGCAAGCACAAGTGCAGGGAAAGGTGGATGATTTGGCGTTGTATCAACTGTTTGCTTGCCCGTTTTGTGTGAAAACCCGTCGCGCCATGCATCGTTTAAATGTCGATATTGAGAAACGTGACATCAAGCATGATCAAAATCGTGCCGCGTTAGAGGCTCAGGGCGGTCGTGTAAAAGTCCCTTGTTTAAAAATAGGCAAGGGTGATGACGCCAAGTGGCTTTATGAATCAAGTGACATCATTGCTTACTTAGATGAGATAGTTGCTGCTTAACTCTCTATCCTCTTTAACTACCAGTTACAGATTTTTGCCACTTTCTCTACTGCGGTATCCAGCGCCGCTTGCGGCGTGTGGTAGTGCGGTGAGAATCGTATGCCGCCACCTCGGTGCATACAGATTACGTTGTCTTTCATTAGCGCCTGCCAAACTTCGACTGGGTTATGTCCGTTGGTATCGAATGTGATGATGCCGGAGCAACCAAGGCTGTGCTTGGGGGTAATAAGTGTGGCACCTTGGTTGGTTAAGGCTCTTGCCAAATAAGTCACACGCTCACAGATTGCCGATTCGATATTGCTCATACCTATATCAAGTAGAAGGTCGGTACTGGCTTTAAGTGCGTGTGCCGCCAATAAGTTAGGGCTGCCGCATTCAAAGCGACGCGCGGTGCTGGCAACCTCCCAATCTGTTCGGCTGTAGTCGCCCATATTCTCAATCATATGCCAGCCATATTCATTTAGGCTGAGTTGATCCATCACCTCTGGGCGCACATAAAAAAGACCTAAACCTTCTGGGCCAAGCATCCATTTGTGGCCGTCGGCCATGGCGAAATCACATTGACACTCGTTAACGTCAAATTGAACTGCACCAATGGCTTGAATAGCATCTACGCAAAACAATACGTCGTTGTCACGACAAGTCTGACCAAGCTTGGTTAAGTTCATGCGTGTGCCGCTGGCGTATTGAATCGCGGAAATAGAAAGTAGGCGAGCGCCTTGTTCTATTGCGTTGAGTATGTGCTGCTCTGGGGTTTCGCCTTTTAGGCTAACCGCTTTAACGACCACACCTTTGCAGGCGAGTGATTCCCATACGATGCGATTGGAAGGAAATTCCTCGTCCGAAATAATCACAACGTCGCCAGGTTGCCAGTCGATGCCGTAAGCGACAAAGGACAGCGCTTCGGACGTATTTTTTACGAAGGCGATGGAATCTTTGTGCGCGCCTATTAAGCGGGCTAGGTTGTATCTTAACTCTGCCTCAACATTCAGCCACTGCATATAGTTGGATGAACCTGTGGCTGTATTGTCTTGCGCAAACTGCACAACGGCTTTGCGGGCACTCTCTGGCCAAGGCGCTACCGCGGCATGGTTGAGGTATTGGCATTGTTCATTAACGGGAAACTCTGCGTTTAAGCCAAATTCAGACAAAGAAGCTAGGGTATTCATTTCAAGGCATCCATTACCAATGTTAAGATCAGGGCTAAGTTAAGATTCAGGTCTAAGTCTAAAGGATAATGCTCACGTCATGTCAGACAAAACGCAAAACCACGCCGCTTTTCGCCACATCTCGTCGACCCCTGTCGATTCTTTAAATATTGTTATTGATCATTACGAGCATATTAAAACCGGGGCGGTGCATTACCATATTTGCAGTGATCACGATGAGAAAGCATTTTTAGTGGCGCTGCGTACTATGCCACATGACTCCACAGGTGTGGCTCACATCTTAGAGCACACCGCTTTATGCGGCAGTGAAAAATACCAAGTGCGTGATCCGTTTTTTATGATGACGCGTCGCTCGCTGAATACCTTTATGAACGCAATGACCAGCAGCGACTGGACGGCGTACCCGTTTGCTTCGCAAAACGACAAAGACTTTAACAATCTTCTTGATGTGTACCTTGATGCAGTGTTTTTTGCTCGTCTAGATGAATTAGATTTTGCCCAAGAAGGCCACCGAGTTGAGTTTGAAGATGCCTCTAATGCAGATTCAGAGCTGGTATACAAAGGTGTTGTGTTTAATGAGATGAAAGGCGCGATGTCGTCTGCAGTATCTCAATTGTGGCAGGGCATCAGCAGCGTACTTTTCCCGACAACAACTTATCACTACAACAGTGGCGGCGAGCCTGAGAATATTGTTGATCTTAGCTACGCCGAGCTGAAAGAGTTTTACACCACGCACTACCATCCAACGAACGCCATCTTCATGACCTTTGGTAATCTGGATGTAGCTGATCTTCAGGGCAAAATGAACGACCAAGCACTTGAGCGCTTTGAACGCCAAGAAAAGCAATGGCGCGTAAATCCAGAGCAGCGCTTTACCGAGCCACAAATTGCCGAAGCCAGTTATGGCGTCGATAGTGACGACCTTTCCGGGAAAACACACCATGTCATTGGTTGGTTGCTGGGTGATTCGATTGATCTTGATGCTCAGCTTGAAGCTAACTTGGTCAGCCAAGTGCTGCTAGACAACTCAGCATCACCCTTGCGTCGCGCTTTAGAAGAAACCGATCTTGGCACCTCGCCGTCTCCTATGTGTGGTTTGGAAGATTCCAATCGTGAAATGAGTTTCATGTGTGGTATCGAGGGCAGTGAGCCTGAACACGCGGAAGCCATTGAAAAGATTGTTTTGAATACATTAGAAAGTGTGGCCCGTGATGGTGTTGAGCAGTCGCATATTGATGCGGCGGTTCATCAACTTGAGTTACACCAGCGCGAAATTGGCGGAGATTCTTACCCTTACGGCTTACAGTTGATATTGAATTCATTGCCCGCCGCAACGCATTACGGTGATCCTGTTGCCTTGTTGAATCTTGACCCAGCATTAGTACGTTTAAAAGAGCGTGCAGCGAAGGGTGGCTTTATGCAGCAAGCCGTAAAGCGTTTGTTGCTCGATAATCCACATCGTGTACGTTACACATTAAAGCCTGACGCGGAATTAAATGCTGAAAAGGTCGCTACTGAAAAGGCGCGCCTTGCGGATATGCGCGCGGCGATGTCGCCAGAAGATCTTGAAGCTGTAAAACAAAAAGCGATTGCACTGGAAGAGCGTCAAGCGGCGGAAGATGATCCTGAGCTGCTGCCAAAAGTTACTCTTGCGGACGTTGCTCCTGAGCTGGCTTATGTCGCCCCAACCAATGTGACGAACGATGAGAGCAAAGGCTTACCAGTCGCTGAATACATAACTGGCACAAACGGCATTGTCTATCAGCAGCTATTGGCTGATTTGCCACCCATGACGCCAGAGCAATTGACCTGGTTGCCGTTCTTTACCCAAACCTGGACGGAAATTGGTGCTGGCGGTCACGACTATTTAACTCAACAGCAACGTCAAACGGCCACAGTAGGCTCGTTGTCTTCTTATGCCTCAGTCAAGAGCAACGTGAATGATTGCAATGCTATGACTGGCTACCTCGTGATGTCAGGTAAAGCCCTTGGTAGTAACGCTGAGGAGTTTAGCTCCATCATTAAAGAAACTTGGCAAGTCGCTGATTTTACTGAAGAAAAACGACTTAAAGACTTGCTTGGTCAAGCGCGTGCGCGCAAGGAGCAAGGCATTACTGGTGGCGGACACTCACTGGCCATGTCACTGGCTTCAGCACCGTTAAACCCAGCCGCACACTTTATGAATGAGCTAGGGGGCTTACCCCAAGCGAAGCGACTCAAGGCTCGTACCGAGCAGGTGAAAGCTGAGGGGGCATCGTGCCTAGTTAAGGCCATGCAAGATATCTATGCCACCATAGATAAAACCCCAGACAGTGCGCTAATGGTTCACGACGACGTATATGGAAAGGCGCACATGGCTTCTCTCTCGTCTCGCTGGGATCATGCTGGTAAGCAGCAATCTGGCAACATTGTGTGGACACCTGACACAGCACCTACGTACTGGATGGTCGATTCACAAGTGAACTTCTGTGCTTGGGCGCTGCCTACCGTCACACTTACGCACGCTGATTCAGCAGCACTTGCTGTGCTTGGGGGGATCTTGCGCAATGGTCATTTGCATACCGCCATTCGTGAAAAAGGCGGCGCATACGGCGCTGGCGCGACTCAAGATTCATCCATGGCTGTATTTAAGTTTTATACCTACCGTGATCCTCGCGTGGAAGGCAGTTTCAACGACTTCGAAGCCTCCATTGATTGGGTGCTTAACATGAAGTCTGGGGATGATTTAGTTGAGCAAGCCGTCCTTGGTATTATCGGTAGCCTAGATCGTCCGGGGTCACCGGCGGGCGAGGCTAAGCAAGCATTCCATATGGATAAGGGCGGAAGAACTCAAGCTATTCGTCAGCAGTTCCGTGACCGTCTGCTGGCTGTTAATTGGACCGATGTACAACGCGTGGCTGATACCTACTTGCGCGGACAGCAGGGCAGTCGTGCAGTGGTTGCCCCTCGCGGCACAGAAAGCATGGGTGAAAAGCTTGGATTGATTGTACAGGACTACTAAGTACACATTATTCAATCCCGTTATGGCGCGGCTTAAAGCAAGCCGTGCCAATAGAGAAACGTCTAGATAGCAAAACGTTTGAATGGCAAAACCTTGAACTGCTAAAGAGGAAGGCATGACTATTAAATGGCGACAGGCATGTGTCGTTAGCTTGTTACTCGCGCAAGCAGCAACAGCTAATGTACTGGCGAACCAAACATTTGATGCTGCAAGCAATGTGATTGCTCAAGCAGACCGTAATGGGGCCAAAAGCCAGCAACGAATCAACCAACTTGACGACAACACTCGTGCCTTACTTGATGAAACTCGTAAGGTTTTAGCCAAGGCCGAACAGTTAACTCTCTATAACGCTCAAATGGCGACCATCATTTCCAATCAAGAAGCTGAATTGGAAAGTATCCAAGCGCAGATTTCAACCATCGACGAGACAGAAGAAGGCGTTCTGCCACTAATGCAGCTAATGGTCGAGCAGCTTACGGCGGATATTAACGCTGGCGCGCCCTTTTTAAGTAACGAACGTAAGACGCGAGTCGCTATTCTTACCGATATGTTAGGGCGGGCCGATGTGTCTGTGTCTGAGAAATTTCGTCGTGTACTTGAGGCGCTGCAGATTGAGGTCGACTACGGTCGTACCATTGAAGCTTACTCCCAGAAAGAAAACACCGATAACGCTCCAAACATGGCTACGGCGTATAACTTTCTACGCATTGGCCGCATCGCTCTCTATCGCCAAACATTAGATGGTAACCAAGCATGGTTATGGTTCAATGACGGATGGCAGCCTTTAGGGAACGTATCTGGTTCAGCAAACAATCAAATCAGCTTGGCCCGTCGCGTTGCCGAGCAAACGGTTGCGCCGCAATTGATTACGCTTCCTTTGGCCACCCCAACCACTGCACATACGACAAAAACACTGAACTCAAAGGAGGGCGGCCAATGAAACGCCTTCTTTTAAGCTTAGTAACGTTTAGCTTGCTGAGCGTAAGCGGGGTTTCAAACGCCGAAGAACTTATCGCGTCAGCAAAAGAGTTTCGACAGTATGAATCGCAAATCAATGCGGCTCGCGAAGCAGCATTCAGTGCTGATCTGGAAGAACAGCAAGCAGCCCTAGCAGAAGCTAAGCGACTTTTAAAAGATGAACAAACCAAGGCTGACAAACTTAAAGCACAGTTTGCGAGTAACGAAGAACAACTAACCAAAGACAGTGAAGCACTTCGTCTGCGTACAGGCAGCCTAGGTGAGATGTTCGGCGTGGTTCGTCAGGTAGCTAACGATTTGAAAAGTACCACTAGCGACAGCATTCTTCGCACAGACACTGGTAATATTTATACCCAAATGCCCGCTGACCTTGATGCACTGGCGAGCTCTAAAAAACTCCCTGAGCTTTCCGATTTAAAAGCTTTGTGGCAAACCCTTCGCCAAGAAGCAAAGTTAAGCTCAGAAGTTATTGAGTTTAATGCGCCTATTATGCAAGCAGACGGGACGACTCGCACTGAAACATTGGTACGCATTGGTTCATTCAATGTAGTTAGTAATCAGGGGTATTGGCTTTGGGATGAGCAGCTCGATGCGTTCCGTTCTCTTGTACGCCAACCAAATGAAGCAGGCTTAATTGCTAACTACCTGTCGTCGAATGGAGGCATCGGCACTATTACGATCGACCCCAGCCGAGGTGCATTGTTAAGCATTAATTCTGTTACCCCTGCCTGGAGCGAACGCATCCAACAAGGCGGCACCGTAGGCTATATCATCATCGCCCTTGGCTTAATTGGTATATGTTTGGCCTTATGGCGTTTAGTTGCACTGGCCGTTATCGAGAAGGGCGTACGTAAGCAGCTTGTGACTACTCACGCCCCAGAGAACAATAACCCGCTTGGCCGAATTTTAAATGCCGGTAGCGCAGACGTTGGCACCACCAATGCTGAGTTACTTGAAGCGCGATTAGATGAAGCTGTGCTTAAAGAATTGCCAGCCATTGAGCGCGGCCAAGGTATTATCAAATTGCTTGCTGGGGTTGCTCCTTTGCTTGGCTTGCTGGGTACAGTAACTGGCATGATCGCGACGTTCCAAGCAATTACCGCCTTTGGTTCTGGTGATGCCAAATTGATGGCTTCTGGGATTTCTCAAGCCTTGATTACCACCGTGCTTGGCTTAGTAGCGGCGATACCACTGCTGCTAATGCATAGCTTGGTGGCAAGCCGTAGCCGTACCTTGGTTCAAATTCTCGATGAGCAATCAGCGGGGTTGGTTGCGCAATCGTTAGAAGAAGCCAACTCTAAAAGTAGTGGTAAGCCTTCGTGAGTTTGTTTCTTAGCTTCTTCGACCAAGGCGGGCCGGTACTTTATGCCGTTTTTATTGCTGCTGCATTGCTGTGGGGGATTATTGCCGAGCGCCTTTGGTTTTTTTATCGCACACGTCATGCAATGGCTTCTGAATTAGCTGAACGCTGGGTCGCTCGACAAGACACTGTCAGTGCTGGGGCACGACAAATTCGTAAAGCTTGGCTTAGTCAGTTCAAAACCAAAACAGATCATTCTCTGATATTGCTAGGCACCCTGATTGGCATTTGTCCTTTATTGGGGTTGCTTGGAACTGTGACTGGAATGATTGAAGTGTTTGATGTGCTCTCCGCCACTGGCACCGGGAATGCTCGTGCTATGGCAGGCGGTATTGCGCAGGCGACATTACCAACAATGGCTGGGTTGGTTGTTGCCTTGTCGGGCTTATATTTTCGCAGCCGCTTTCAGCGTTTAAGTCAGCGTGCAGTGCAATCTTTATCCGATCAAATGCCGCTGGCTCGTACTCATTCAAACGCCTCATTAAATGCTCGCTCCGGAGGTGTGCATGGCTAGACGTCACGTCAATCCGGACGGACAAGAAAACGATATCGATATTACTCCTATGCTTGATATCGTTTTTATCATGCTGATCTTCTTTATCGTTACCACCTCATTTGTAAAAGAAAGCGGCATTACCGTCAGTCGTCCTTCTGCCAGCACCGCTGAAGCCAAGCAGGGCAGTAATATATTAATCGCCATCCGTGCTAACGGTGAAATCTGGGTGGATAAGCGCGCCGTCGATGTACGCGCCGTTCGTGCCAATGTTGAACGTATGAAGGCCGAGGCACCAGAAGGCGCTGTGGTTATTCAGGCAGACGAGTTTGCGCCCACGGGGTTGTTGGTAAAAGTAATGGACCAAGTACGTATGGCTGGCGTGCTGGATATATCCATTGCTGCCAGCACAGACGGTTAATCTCGACATGAAGATGCTACTCAGCTTACTGCCGGGATTGATTGTTGCATCGGTTCTTTTCATTGCCATGAGCGCAATCGTAGAACCGCCAGATGGTTTTGATCGCCCGGCGGCGGCAACTACCGCCATCGATTTTGTGCAGCGCCGCAAAGATTCAGATACGGAAATACGAAGTCGTGCACTGCCTGAGCCGCCTCAGATTCCGCAAATCCCCACACCTTCCGCTACGAGCGTGGACACAGCCGCGCCTGCGCCCGCCATGATGACTATGCCGCCTATGACACCTGACATGTCGTTAGCGAGTAATGCCATGATGGGAGACCTACTTGCAGGTATAGGTAAAGGCGACACCGAAGTAATGCCTCTGGTGCGTCAGCCTGCGATATACCCACAAAGGGCAAAAGCCAGAAAAATTGAAGGTTTTGTTACTGCACGCCTGACCATATCCAAGGATGGTTCCGTGACGGATGTTGACGTTGTAAAAGCGGAGCCTCCAGGCATATTTGATCGTGAAGCTGTCCGAGCCATGTATCGCTATCGGTTTGATCCTAAAGTGGTGAATGGTCAAGCGGTTGAGCAAACGGCTATGCAGACGGTGGAGTTTAAACTGAGATGAAACGACTCCTCATAGGCGCTCTTGTGTGTTTAAGTGTATGCGCATCGTTTGTTTTTGCCGCGCAACCAACCTTATCTGAACGCCAATATCGGGTTATTGAATCGTTGCAAAGTGACTTAGCTGATGAGCAATTCAAACAGGTTATTCAAGATTCAACCGAGGCGTCGGAGGCTTGGGATGACGGCCTTGGGTTAGTGCTATTGCTTCAAATACGCGGGCAAGCATTTCAGTTATTGGAAGACGACGAAGCCGCAATCAAGGCGCTTGCTCGAGCTTACTCGTTACAGCAATTAAACGGTACTCGCCAAACCCAGCTAGCGATGCAATTAGGTCAGCTATATTTAAGTACAGATCAGTGGTCGCAAACACGAGAGCTTTTATCCAGTGCGTTAGAGCAGCCTTTGCCAGTAGATGAAAGCCATCCCGCAACGGCTTACGTAATGCTTGCACTCGCGTGGCAGCTGGATGAAAAACAAACGACGCGTTGGAGTGAATCCATCCCACTGCTTGAAAAGGCGCTATTGCTGTCGGCTGACGCACCGGAGTCGTGGCTCACTTTATTAGCCTCCGCACAGTATCAAGTGAAGGATTACGCAGGCGCTGAATTAACCTTAAAAGCGTTAATTGACCGGTCCTCAGAAACCACCATCACTCAGTCCGTCAGTCACAAAAACTACTGGCTGCAACTGGCTTCAATACAGCAGCTTCAAGGAAAAACCAAGGCGCAACTAGCGACGCTGGAACTTGCAGATAAACTTGGCATTCTTGATAGCAAAGACGAAGTGCTTCTACTTTCTCAGCTGCAAATAATGGAAGGCATTCCGGAGCGTGCTGCACGACGTTTGAGGAAAGGGCTTAAATCGGAGCAGCTAGAAAATAGCGTTGAAAACCAGCGTCGTATTGCCATCGCCTTACAGCAGAGCCGTGATTACCAAGGCGCTTCCGATGTATTACTGGAAACAGCAAAGTCATCCGGCGATGTCAGTTACGCAGTAACGGCACTGCAATTACTTTTGGCTGATGGGCGTTGTGAGAGTGCCTTGGGTGTCTCAGATTGGCTGATAGTCAATGCGAGTAATAAAGACAGCGCCAATGCAATGATCTCTGCTGGGCAATGCGCATTAGAGCTAAAGCAAATGGATAGGGCGCGAGTGTATTTCCAAAGGGCGTTAAAGCTACCGCAAACGGCCAATGCCGCACGACAGTGGCTGGATTATTTGCAGGTGCTTGCTGAACTGGAGTGATGTGTAGCCTCATCACTCCCGCATTACTGCCGCTGGATCCATATTAAAACCGCCACCTAGCCAGTCTTATTCAAACTCCGACCAAATCGGTGCATGGTCCGATGGTTTTTCCATCCCACGAATGTCGTAACTCACACCCGCCGCCGTGCAGCGCTGAAGCAGCCCCGGCGTAACCAGTATGTGGTCAATACGTAGGCCGCGCTTTGGCTCGTCATCAAAGCCTTTTGAGCGATAATCAAACCAGCTGAATGTGTCGTTACTTGTTGGGTAATGTTTTCGGTAAGAATCCTGCAAGCCCCAGCCGAGTAGCTTGTCATACCATTCACGTTCTTCCGGTTGAAAACTGCATTTGCCGGTTTTTAACCAGCGCTTTCGATTCGGCTCACCAATGCCAATATCCGTATCCTCCGGGGAAACATTCATGTCGCCCATGACGATGACGTTATCTTCTGGAGTGAAATTCTCTGATAGGTAGCGCATCAAGTCGGCATAGTAAGCGCGCTTAGCCGGAAATTTGATGTCGTGATCAATACTTTCACCTTGAGGGAAATAACCATTAAGAATATGCCAGCGTTCGCCATTGATATCGTACTCGGCGTGTATCAAACGACGTTGAGCGTCTTCTTCAGCCCAAGGCCAACCTTTTTGCACATTCACAGGTGGCTTTTTACTGAGAAGTGCCACGCCGTAGTGACTCTTTTGACCAAAGAACTCTGCGTGAAAGCCCATCGCCTCAATATCGGCGAGCGGAAATACCTCGTCGTGGGCTTTGGTTTCCTGAAGCCCAATAACGTCGGCATCAAGTAAATCTCGAATGGCTTCAATTTGATGCGGGCGAGCACGAACGCCATTGATATTAAAACTAACGATTTTAGTCATGTTAGGCTTCCTGCGTATGGGTGTTGTCTTTAAGTTCAGACGCTTGCTTATCTATCACAAGACGGCGTTCATCCGGTTCAATAAATACGCCGTAACCTTGAGTGGATTCGCTCATGGCATTTAGGTGGTGTGCATGAATTCGGCTCATGGTGCCTTTTTCGCAGTAAAGTAGATGGCGTACGTCGTTGCTAAGTTCGCTAAAGCGCGATTCAAGTTCGTAAAACGGGATTGTTTTCACTGAATTGTTCGCCAAGGTTAATGGATTATCTGCCGCTTCCATTGGGTGGCGAATATCAATGATCACATCGGCGAGTGCTGGGGTAGTGACTACGGGCACATCTTCCATGCCTGATTCAGCGTCTTTTATAACGTCATCAATGCGCTGCGTCATAGACGCACGCAATGCTCTATCAAGTACGGTGAAATCGAAGTTCTCTTCTGCCGCTTCAACGCGTTTAGGATCACCGAGGATACTCGGGTTTACTGATATAACACCACAATACTCAGGCATACGGGCCGCAAAAGCTTCAGCACCGATGCGGCGAGCGATATTAATGATGTCTTGTTTGTCCATGGCGGCAAGTGGGCGCAACACCATATGGTCGGTAACACGATCAATGACCGCTAAGTTGGTGATGGTTTGTGATGACACCTGGGCAACAGCTTCGCCAGTAACGAGTGCTGAGATATGTAGGTTGTCGGCAACACGAGACGCGGCACGTAACATCATGCGCTTAAGTACAACCCCCATTTGGCTGCTCTCTACGTTAGTCAGAATTTCAGTAACCACTTCTTCGAACGGTACGGTGACGAACTTTACTCGGTGTGATTCGCCGTACTTACTCCATAAGTAATGCGCCACTTGCTTAACACCAATTTCATGGGCACTGCCACCAAGGTTAAAGAAACAGAAGTGGGTTTTAAGACCGCGGCGGCTCATTAAGTAACTGGACACCGTGGAGTCGAACCCACCAGAGATTAAAGAGAGAACCTGTCCTTGGCTTCCTAGTGGGTAACCACCAAGCCCCTTGATTTGCTGGCGAACCACTTGAACTCGGTCGTTGCGAATTTCAGCATGAACGATTACTTCAGGAGATTTAAGAGACACGGCCTTGGCATTGGTCTCTTTGAGTATGCCACCCCCCATGTACTTTTCTGCATCGTGCGAAGTGAAATCATGATGCCCCGTGCGCTTTACGCGAACACAAAATGTCTTGCCTGCCACGCGCTCACGGTACTCATCGCGCACACGTCCATAGGCATCATGCAGCGTTTCGAATGGATATTCATCGATTTCGAGGGAGAAACCAATGCCCGGAGTATGGCTTAGTATTTCAATGGTTTTGCGTCTTGATACATCATCGTCGTGATTCAATATGACGACAAGGTTATCCCAGCGATCCTGTACGTCGGCCGACAGTAGGTGGCTACGAAAAATAGTCTGCAGATTCTGGCGCAGGATCTTCGTCATCTGTTTACGTACAGACTTCGATTTTATGGTGATTTCTGGGAACAACTTAACGACAAACTTCATTGGGCGTTAGACCATCTGGTATGAAAGCCGCGCATTATATCTGAGGGAAGTCGTGAGTCCCAGTACGCTTAAAATGCAGGGGTTGGACATTTTAGAACCTGACGACTGTTCAGTGGCAACATTGCGCAACCGAGTCGACACATTTTGTAACAAATTCAGCCATAGTACTTCTCATTTGAGCGCCTTACCAACTACCTTCTTAGAGACCTTTTAAAACGTCGATTTGATCCATAATTTTTCACGACAGGCAGTACTGCTGAAGGAGTAAGAAATGACCAAACGTGTAGCATTGGTAACGGGTGGCACAGGTGGAATAGGGACTTCCATATGCAAGCAGTTGGCAGACGATGGCTATCAGGTGATTGCGGGGTATTACTCAGGAGGCAATCATGAAAAGGCGCAAAAATGGCAGGAGACTATGGCCGCAGAAGGTTATGACATTCCAGTGGCTTTTGGGAATATCACTGAATGGGAATCTTGTGAATCTTGTATTGAAGGCATTCGCCGAGATTTCGGAAGCATCGACATCCTAGTAAATAATGGCGGCATCACGCGCGATTCCACTCTACGAAAAATGAATAAAGACCAATGGGTTGATGTAATCAACACCGATTTAACCTCTGTGTTCTATATGACCCGCATGGTCGTGAACGACATGCTGACAAAAGGCTTTGGTCGTATTATCAATATCAGCTCGGTTAATGGTGAAAAAGGGCAGTTTGGCCAGGCTAACTATTCCGCTGCCAAGGCAGGTATGCACGGCTTTACTAAAGCGGTCGCTCAAGAGGTCGCAAGCAAAGGGGTGACAGTTAATACGATTTCGCCGGGCTATATTGCTACCGCAATGATCATGGAGGTGCCAGAAGAAATCCGCGATACGATTCGCAAGGGGATTCCAGTAGGACGCTTCGGCAAGCCTGAAGATATTGCTCGTGTGGTGAGTTTCTTGGCGCATGAAGATTCAAGTTTCATTACAGGTGCAAATATTTCGGCCAATGGTGGTCAACACATGCACTAAACATTCACGAGTGATTTGCGTGAATTCAAGGCCGGTTCGATTTAGCCCATGTTTGGGTTAGTCGGACCAGCGGGGGCATTTGAACGAAAACCTACGGTTTTGAATCCTGTGGCACCCT
>OJBE01000014.1_pt1 | contig 133322 bp, 121 predicted proteins | sample 1590521 | NCBI WGS metagenome assembly OJBE01 (sample SAMN05416807, study PRJEB24817) | seawater metagenome | isolation source: Sea water | place: Canada:Atlantic | collected 2013-07
ATGGATTCGGTGTGAAGCTGTAGCTGCCGTCTGGGCCAGCAGTGGTAGTCGCAACCACGGCACCGCTCGCATCTTTGATGGTTACTGTGCTGTTGGCTTCTGCAGTACCGCTTAACTCTGCAGCATTACTCACAAGAATAATTGGAGCATTTGGAGCTGCAGAATCAACGGTAGCCGTCGCTGCTGCTGAAGGACCCGCACTATTATCCGCGGTAACACTCAATACAGCGCCATTACTTGGTACTGGTGATAGTGGCGTACAATTATAGTTACCAGATGAATCAGCAACAGTCGTACACAATAAAGTACCGCTAGCATTCTTAACTTCAACCGTGCTTCCCGCTTGCGCAGTACCAGAAACTTGATTACCGCTAGTAGGATTAACCGTGGGGGCACTAGCCACCGCAGGGCAACCACTAGCATTCACGACTAAACCACTAGGAGTGCCTGGGCATGTATCGAAGAAGTTATTAACACCGTCAGAATCGCTATCTGTATTTACTGCATTAACAACCGATTGAATTTCAGCCAAGGTATCAACATCAGCACCAACTAATGAATCAATAGCAGCATTTACATCATCGAGATTGGCCGCGGTGACTCCCGTTGCTCCTTCGTCTATATAGTCTTGAACGGTAGGTACTGGGTATGAGTTATCTTCAGCATAAAGCTCAATTGCATTCGCCAGCTCGCGGTTAAAGGCGTACTTAGTGTTGTCTTCGAATCTCTGATTTGTAGAAACTAAATTTGCATAAGCAGCATTACCATCCGTATCTACATTACTAGAATCAAAAATATTACTAATTTGGTAAGAACTAATGCCCGTGCTCTTAACAAGGCCAGTCAAGTCATTAGATGGACTTCGAACAGTGTAGCTACCACTAAGTTGATCAAAGCGAAATTTAACAATCATCGCTTCATCATCGGCCGAATCACCCGCGGCACCCGTAGCGCGATAACTGCTAAACGAACCAACGACTAATAAACCACCGTCGCTTAATAATTCAAAATCATGTACGTCATCACTACTATCAATTTTTATGAACGATCCCTGAGCTTTAATAATGTCCATGAACTCTTGGTTGATGGAGCCGTCATTTAAGTTGAACACCATCAAGGAAGACACACCACAAGTGTCACTTGTGCTGTTGTTACCATTTGCAGTATTTGATGGGCAAGCTGTGCTATTCAGTGATTTATAGTAGCCAGCCGCGTCACGGATATCATCCGCTGAGAGATCGTTACCGGCGTAATGCATACCGAAGAAAAGTTTGTCTTTAACAATCTGGAAACCTTCACCCGACCAAGGATTAACCGCGAACGCGTTGCCTTGTACACTCCAGTTAGTATTTTGAGTGCCATCATCGTTGATAACGAAAAGAGGTTTGTTATTCGCGGTTGAGACTGCTGTGCCGCCATTAGATGAACTTGTATGGGCCGCCATGTCTAAACTATTGCCGCTTATAGCAACACCGCCTACACCGCCATCAGCAATTTCTGGTAAAACTACAATGCCGCCGACTAAGTCACCCGTTAAACGGTTAACGTAAGTGTTATCAACTGAGCCGTCGGCCAAATTCAGACGCCATACATCTACGTTAGTACCTGCGCCTGATACCGTCATATTTTGTCCGACAACCCACAACTTGTTGTCATCAATCGCTAATGACATAGCGCGCGTACCGCCAGTAAACGGAGAGGTAAAACCGCTACAAAACGTACCGTCGAGATTTAAACATGCAATATGACGAGTTGTGACACCGGCGATCTGGGTAAAATCACCAGCAATATAGAGCTTGCCATCCTGCTCAACAACCGGCGTATTCGCAGAGTAATAGCTAGCGCTACCATAGGTGCCACTAGAACCCACTTGTCCATTTGAGCTATCAGCGCTACCTGGAGTGAGGTTATCCATGAAAGCAGTATCAAGAGTAAAATCGGCATTCAATTGGACTAAGTAATCAATGGCGGTATCGCCCCAGACATTAGTGAACTCGCCACCAACTAAAATCTTGCCTTCGCTCGTCTCGAATACCATTTGGATATTCCTAGCATCAAACTGCGGCGCGACATGAGGAAACGAACTAGAGCTATTTGAAGTGAATGTCTTATAAATCGTACCGTCCGCATTCAAGACCATCATTTTAGCCTTGCCGGTACCACTGTTTTCGTACTCAGTAAAACTACCGACAACAACAATGCGGCCCGCATTAGCACCAACCTTCAATTCGGTTGCCATGACAATACCTTCCGACGAGGCATCACCCTTACCTTTTGCGTTGACGGTATTCGGTACACCGAAAGACTTATCAACCAGAGACGTGGCCGAAAAGGTTAAAGGAACATCGACCGTTTCTGGCCCGACATTTAACGTAACAGACATCTGACTGTTAGGAGACGTGCTGATGAAATCATCAAACTTCGCTGTGATATTTACCGTATCCCCTTGGTTATAACGACCATCAGGGTTTACGCCTTCAATACTTAATAGCGATGGTGCCGCCGAGTAAACAATAGAACTGCTTACAATAGCGATAGTAAAAAACACCAATTGGCGGGCGATGCTTTTTGTCATTAGTGACATCCTCAGCAATTTCGATTTAGCTACCACCAATTTGGGAACGGCAGAGCTACCAAAGAACACATCTCGCAACATCGAGTAACACTTCTGCTACACAACTGTTACAAATTTACTCGGAGTGTAACGATATCGTCCTTTAGACGCAATGAGCCAAAATGCTGACTAATTTGCTTCAGAATCACAAGGAAAGATAAAAAAAACCATAAAAAACAAACACTTAAAAATATACAAGTGTCTATTAGATTTTTTAAATGCTTGATTGTCAGGATAAAAATTACAAAAAGTAGACACTTGTAAGCTTAGCTAGCGGAACTTAATATCAAAATACTTGTATGCAGATATCAAAGAAGTAAAACGGAATTTTTTAGCAAAAAAAACCACCCGAAGGTGGTTTCTTTTCATACTTAAGCAGCCAGTACCAAGTTATTCCCACTCGATTGTAAATAAGCAATTTTTATCTTTTATATTCAATGGCTTATTTTCCTACTAATTAGTAATACCATGAAAAATACCATGTTCAGAAATTTCTTAAAAATAATTTCGTTACTTACCTGTATGATCCATCTACTAGGTCCAGGAACCAAGCAGATCGGGGCAAAGAACGTCCAATTCTGTTGAGATGCCCCTCTCCGCTGCCTATTTTACAGTATCTCTCCCGACCCCGCCTAAAGAGTTTGTAGTCATTCTTGACGACGAAACTGACATGCTCAGAGTGATTCCCGGGCAGGCCATCCATCTTGCTCATGATGCTTGCGTAACAAGGCCGCTGGACTATTTGCCATCTCCCCCTGCCCAAATCTGCAGGATGTACATCAACCACGAATCGGTCTTGAGGAGAATAGCCCTGAGCTGCTCATCGCTCAGCTCAGTCTCCAATTCGTGAACCCGGTTGAACAACTCGATCAGCTTCACCAGTGCCCGAGTGTCGTGCATCAAGAAGTCGGTCAGCGGATCGTTGTTCAGCTCCCGACAGACATACAGTACCCTGGCTCGACGGGTTGGCTTGCCCTCATGTAACAGGTCCTTCTGATTGGTAATCCCCGGAATCCATACGGCAACGGACTCATCGGGAGCCAATCGTCTGAGCAGATGGTTCCACAGCTCTCTGAGCGAGCTCAGTATGTGCCTTGCCCGGTCGGCATTGTTTCCATGCAGGGCGTCCCGAGCACCGATGTACGGCCGAGCGAGTCCTGGATCGACCTGCTGCAGGAGAGCGATGCAGCCCGATGTTTCCAACTCCGCCTCAGCGACAAGCTGAATTTCCGTTTCGGCATCTTCCTCATCACGTTCATCCCAGGGGCGAAGGCTCTCGAGCGCAAAGCTGGTGGTGTAGATTTCACGGGTGGCCCCAGGCAAAACCGGAATAGCCGTATCCGCTGATCGCCATGGAGAGCGAAGCGAAGGCGATTAGTCCCCGATAGGCAACGCCGTCTGCATATTCGGAGTGTGAGCGAGCGAGGTGCGGAGAAGATGCAGCAGCGGCTGTCGTTGCCGTAGAGGCATTGTGGTAGTCATGGCAAAGTGTGACGAGTGAGTTATACGAACAAGGTCATACGTAGCCGTGACGGACGCAGGCCGGTCGGGGCAAAAGGAATTAATCGTCGCGTAGGCGAGTGGATTTTTGACAGGGATGTCATAAACCTTTATCGAGGTAACGACTCACTTGGGCCAAAATGTAGCACCACACCGACTGCGCTCCGATGGCTTTCATCATCCATCCTGAAACGTGCGCCGGTATGATTCAACACGGCATAACTGTGATCAAGCTGCCTCCCAGCCACCAGCTGCTCCCAGTTCCTGACGATTTCCAGCTGCATGCTCAATAATGACGCAAGCAGCTTATCTATTTGCATGCTGCTGGCTTTTTGGTTGCATTGCGTTTACGCAATTTATAAAACAGCAACCATGCTATCCACATGGCACACGTAATCGTGATTGCGGTGTAAATAGCAGGTATAGGGTTTTCAAATGTGCTTACTGACCCTGCATAGGTCGTAATCAGAATGTATGGACACGATCCAAGCATCCATGCCACAATAAATTTCACCAGTGGCATTTTTGTCAGCCCCGACAGACAGGCTGTGGTTTCAGGCACGATGGGCATTGCGCACGACAATAGAATCATGACGAACCCGTGTCTTTGGAACGTCTGCTCCATACCTACCAGGTTATCCTTATCTTTCACAATTTTGTTCAGTATTCCACGGCCCCAGGTCCTACTGATTACGTGCCCGCAGATGCCAGCAAGAGTAATTCCCGTGGCTGCAGCCATCGCTCCGCCACCAAAGCCAAGAAAATACCTCGCTAGAATGCACACCGTGAGGGTTGGAATTGCGATAAACAGGTCTACGAATAGAACGCGGCGACGATCAATGCAACATAGAGCGAGTTTACCGAGGTCGCTGCCTCAATCCGTCCCTTTATATCATCGACGGTGATGATACCGGTCATCTTAATAATCACAAATGTTGAGGCAAACGCGACGAACAGCACCAGGAACGTTTTTATCAGTACTCTCACTTTATACCTGTTTTAATTTACGGATAGGTTACGGTCAGACTTACGCTGTCTACGATATCGGCTACCGCCAGTTTTGCTACTTCAAAATCCGGTGGCCCAAGCGCACCCATTTGACGACCGTTGGAAAATCCCAGGCCTTCTTTCGGCCAGATACCTGTCCAGTTTTTGGTGACTTTGTTGTTCCCATCTTCGTCATGCAGCGCTTTAAAGGCGATGTATTTGGAAGGCGGGTTTTTGAATTTAAAATCCAGGCGTTCTGCGTTCGCAGGTTTAGTATGCAAGGCCACCGCTTGGTCGTGTTTAATGGGGAATCCTTCTCCGGTAAACAGCAGCACCATGACATTGCCACCTTTGCTAACCCTGATGTTGTTAACTTCAACATTGACCGTCTCTGCATGAGCAAACATAGGCACCGCTATCAGTATCAGTCCTGCGGTTATTCGACCAAGAATTTTCATTGTTTTTCCTAAGGTATTGTGTGGTTATAATTTGGTGTTTAAACACCTGTGGCTTCGAGTGTGCAGACTAGGATATGCTTGACCCGCATACCCGGTAATTAACCTCGAATAATTTTTTACAGTTTTTTACACGCCCATGGATTTAAATGGATATATCCGGCGCCACGGAAAACATCTGAATTACAATAAGGGGGGTATTCTCTTCTCACAGGGTGAGCTATGTAAGGATTTGTATTTTATTGAAAAAGGCCTGGTTATAGTCTTTTACCTCACGCCGGACGGACGTAAGTTCATTAAATCGTTTATTATTGAAAACGCTTTCATCACAAGCCTGCGCTCGCTGATGCTGGGAGAAATGAGTTCATTTATCGATATTTGCCTTGAACCAAGCACCATAATTCAACTGGATATTCGCGGACTGATGTCACTCGCTGCCACTGATCTCGAGATATCCAACGCCCTTAATGAGGCTTTGTTTCAGCTGGCACTAAAAAAAGAGCGACGTGAACACGAGGTTTTATGCCTGTCCGCGCAGGAGCGGTATCAGTTGTTGGCGGAAAGGTCGCCTCATCTGGTGAAACGGGTAACCCAAGCCGATATCGCCCGCTATCTGGGTATATAACACCGGTGGCCTAGAGCCTCATACGCCACCGGGATTGGTGATCTTGGTTCCGGTTCTTGAGTACTTTATGTAATCAATAAACTTTTTCCGAGAAGAACGTAATTCCTCCTCGTTGTGGGATGATCGCTCAGCTGTGAGTAAAAAACCGGATAGGCACGCCTGATTCAATCGCGACAGGCCGCCTTGCCGACCGTGTCGCCGAATGGATCCTCCGGTTCGCAAGCGGGCAGGGTTTGTAGCGTAAACACCTTGCGCCCTGCTTGTGGCTTGATGACGATACGATAGCTGGTAGAAGACCCCAGCAGTTGATTCATGGGGGCGTCGTCCACCGTATCCCTGGCGTTCCAGAAAGTGGCCGACCCGTTGCGCAATGGTGTGTGCGAGTTGGGTGAGTTCATGGCCGGTCAGTGCTTTGACCCAGCGAAACCGGGTTGACCCGCCGGCGCGCGCGACGTACACCCGCGGTGTAAACGATGTGCAGCTTGGTTAGCGATTGCTTTATGAATTTTGACGTGAATTCGCGCCCTATGTCGGTGTGAACTAGCTGTGATAGTATGGCAATACGGCGGATATGACCCGTGCTGATGGAGACGGCATCGACAATCTGGTGTTCGCATTTGGTTTCTATGAAGGTGTATACACAGGAAAAGTACGTTAGGAGCGAGGCCCATGTTGCCCATTGAATAGTTTCATCCTCAGTTAGTATACTTCCCTATCATATTCACGCTGTTGTTAGCCATATTTGGCGGTCGTTTGGTCGTAGCCAATATTCGCGTTGGTGGCGAGACACTACTCTATCCAGAAACTTGAGTTGGACCGTTGAGCCATTTAATTCGTCCTGGTAGCTCTGATTGTGGTGACAGCCTGTTTCGAGGAGCAACTCGTATACGAGTGCGGTATTGATGTTTCGGCAAACAGAGCACTGGCGCAATGAAAAATAAAAGTTCCTGCGACTATCAGGAGAGAGGAGAGGGATAAGTGATGGATTGGGAATTGGAAATGCAACTTGCCAGCAGACTAATAGTCGCCACGGTACTCGGTGGACTCATAGGATTGGAACGACTATGGCATCGCCGTGAAGCTGGCGTGAGGACCTACGCGTCGGTGGCCATGGGCGCCTGCGTTTTTGCGCTCGTCTCGCAACATATTCCCGGTGCCGATCCGTCCCGTATGGCCGCCAACATTGTGACGGGCGTTGGATTTCTGGGCGCCGGCATCATCATGCGAAATGGCAACCGTACTCACGGCTTGACCACGGCGGCTACGATCTGGGCGACCGCGGCGGTCGGAACCGGTGTGGGTTACGGGATGTATATGCTCAGTTCGTTAGCGGCCCTCATCATTTTTCTCATTCTGGTGGCCCATCACCTACCCTAGCTGGGCGCTAAATATGAACATAGTACTGAAGATAAGGACAACTTATGAACAAAATGTCATTCGAAATGCGATCGTTGCAAGGTCGTGAGCGCATTCAAGAGATCACCAACGATGGCGTAATCTCGACCTGCGCCCAGCTTCGCTTAGTTCCAACGATAAGCGGTAGGGTGGATGACCATGATGGATAAAACACTTCGCCTTGACCTCCCGCTCTTGCTTCCCGATACGCAGGGCGCGCGCGATGCCTGTGTACAGCGTCTAACCGAGAGTCTGGTATCGCGTGAAGGCGTCGAGCGCGCTCATATTCGTCATGCAGAGGATGGCGGGCGCGCGGAGTTGTGTATTCATTACGACCCCGCTGTGCTTTCGCTTGAACGTATCCGCCAATTCGCCAAGGTTTTCGGGGCGGAAATTGCCGCTCAGTTCGGGCACGTCGTGTGGCAAGTCGAGGGTATATTGGATCAACGCCGGGCAAGAACGGTCAGCGCGCAAGTGCGCAGTATCCCAGGAGTTGTAGAGGCTGAGGCCAACGCCGACGGCCCGTTGCGGATCGAATTTGATCGAACACAAACCGATGAGAATACCCTCCGTAATACCCTCCAGGACATGAGGGTCGTGCTGGAACGAGACGAACCCAGCTCCCATGAGCAGCCTACTGGCGAAACACGCGATCATGATCATGGGGGCATTTTTGGTGCGCGAACGGAACTGATCTTCGTAGCCTTGTGCGGCGTGCTTTTGCTCATAGGCTGGCTTTTGCCGAAGTTCGTAGCGGTTCCGGATTGGGCGCCCCTCACCATCCTGGTCGCGGCCTATTTCTTCGGTGGCTATTACGCCTTGCGCGAAGCCATCGACAGTGTCCGCAATGGCCGGTTCGAGATCGATTTTTTGATGCTGGTGGCGGCGGCGGGTGCGGCAGCACTCGGCGAATGGGCAGAAGGCGCGCTACTGTTGTTCCTCTTCAGCCTTGGTCATGCGCTGGAAGGCTATGCCATGGGCCGTGCCAAGCAGGCCATCGAAGCGCTTGGCGCCCTGGCGCCTAAGACCGCCACCGTGCGCCGCAACGGCAAGGTGGCGGAGATCGCTGTCGACGCCTTGCGGGTCGGTGACATGGTGCTGGTGAAACCGAATGAGCGGCTTGCCGCCGATGGATTTGTCACCAAGGGCGAAAGCAGCATCAATCAGGCACCGATCACCGGCGAGAGCGTGCCAGTGGACAAATCACCCGTCGAGGATGCGACCGGTGCCGCGGATAACCCCGACTCTGTGGATGCTGAAAGCCGTGTTTTCGCCGGCACGATTAACGGCGGCGGCGCGTTGGAAATTCAGGTTACGCGGACATCCGCGGATTCGACACTCGCACGTGTCGTCAAGATGGTGAACGAGGCCGAAACCAATCAATCGCCCACACAACGCCTTACCGATCAATTCGAACGCATTTTCGTTCCGGCGGTATTGGTTCTCGTCGTCGCACTTTTGTTCGCGGGCTTCGTTGTCGAGGAACCCTTCAGCGACACGTTCTATCGCGCCATGGCGGTTCTGGTGGCGGCGAGCCCCTGCGCGCTCGCAATTGCGACGCCAAGCGCGGTTCTCAGCGGGGTCGCACGCGCCGCGCGTGGCGGCGTCCTGGTCAAAGGCGGCGCGCCGCTTGAAAATCTGGGGCGGCTGACAGCCATCGCGTTCGACAAGACCGGTACATTGACCGAAGGCAAGCCGAAGCTGGTCGATGTGGTGACAGCCGAGGGCGTCGAGGAAAAAGACCTCCTGCGCGTGGCAATCGGGGTCGAGGCGCTGAGCGACCATCCCCTCGCTGCCGCCGTTGTCAGGGACGGGCGCGAACGGCTTGGCGACATACCCGCCGCCGAGGCGTCCGATCTGCGCAGCATCACCGGGCGCGGTGTCGTGGCCCAGGTCGATGGCGAGACGACCTATGTCGGCAAGGACGATCTGTTTGCCGAAGTCGACGGCCCGCCCATGCCCGACACGTTGCGCGCAAAGGTCGAGGCGCTGGAAGCAGGCGGGCGCACCACGATGGTCGTGCGCCAGGGGGACAGGTATCTCGGGGTGATCGGCCTGATGGATACACCGCGCGAAGCGGCCCCGGCGGTCATCAAGGCGCTGCACGAGATCGGCATCCGCCGGATGATCATGATTTCGGGCGACAATCAGAAAGTCGCCGACGCTGTGGCGCGGGCCATCGGCCTTGACGAGGCGCGCGGCGATCTGATGCCGGATGACAAGGTGGAAACGATCAAGAGCCTGCGCGCCGAGGCCAAGGTCGCCATGGTCGGCGACGGTGTCAATGACGCGCCTGCGATGGCGAACGCCACGGTCGGCATCGCCATGGGCGCGGCGGGTTCGGATGTGGCGCTGGAAACCGCCGATGTGGCGCTGATGGCGGACAATCTGAACCATCTGCCTTTCGCCGTGGCGTTGAGCCGGTCGACAAGTGCGATCATCCGGCAAAACCTGTGGTTCAGCCTGGGGGTTGTCGCCTTTCTGGTTCCGGCCACAATCCTTGGTCTGGGCATTGGTCCTGCGGTGGCCGTCCACGAGGGATCGACGGTTGTCGTTGTCTTCAACGCATTGCGATTGCTCGCATTCCGCTTTGCGCCGCCGACCGCGGCTGTGGAGGCGGCACCCGCCCCGGACACCAGGGCGGCAGCCTGACAGCACAGGTCAGCCGCTTGCGGGGCGGCACATCCACATGTGGCGACATCATCACAGCGTGAGGGGCGGCGTTGTCCCGCTCTGTTCCAGAACCCAACGGGCGCGCCAGCTGTCCGAATGCCTTTCCAGCAGCAGATAGTTGCGTTCCGCGATATAGCGCGATGCCTGTCCGGGGATGCGCCGGATTCGGATCGGATTCCCCCTGAGCGGCGATTCACCGAGTTGTGCAAGGGCACCCAGGAATCGCGCCCAGGCCTTGGGCGGGGCGCGATGCGCGATACCGGATGCGACCAGTTGGTGCAGCCAGCGGTCAGTGCGAAGCTTCATCGTGGCGCGCGTCGCCAGATGGATTTCCCCCGACAGCACGGCAACGTCATGGCCGTCGGCAAGCGCCATATCCCGGACCAGCCGCAGCATGTCGCACCATTCTGCGCGATGGGCACGGCTTTGCCACTGATCGCGCAGATCGTCCTCGTATTTCTGCATCTTCGGGACGGCAACCATCAGCGCCTCGAGCAGCGATTGGCGCGGACCCAGCAACGGGACGCTGGACATCAGGAACGTGTGGCCCTGAACCGGTGCCGCGGCTTCGGCGCGCATCATCGCCCAGCCGCCCTCTCCCATGATCGCACGGCGCGTGCGCTCCGATCGCATGTCGGGTGCCAGAATGCGCAGACCAGCGGTGCGGACGCTCCAGCCCAGATGCAGGCCGGACGGGTCATGAAAGCGCCGCGGCAGCTCGCCGTCCGCCGCGGCGTGCTGAAAGGTCAGGAAACTCTCGCGCGCGACCTCGAACAGGGTCTGGCCGACCGGGGAATAGGTTTTCGAGCGCGGCAGCGACCCCCAGCCATCGCAGATGTCGTGATCGTCCCACTGCATGAGCGAAGGCACGCGCGCGGCGATCCAGGCAAATTCCGGCGCGCGGTAAAGGCCAGTATAGCGTTCCAGAAAGCGTTCGCGCAGGTGATGGCGCAGATCGGCCAGATCGGCGCGGGAGGGGTCCTTCGGGATATGCTCGGGCCAGTCCTCGCTCAGCGGATGCCCCTCGGTCACCTGATCGGCATAGACCTGATCGCCGCCATGCAGCAGCAGGGAGAAGGGCGCGCTCCGGTGATCTTCCCGCAGGCGCGCCCACATCGCGTTGCGCTCGGAGCCTTCGCGCTCCAGATCGCCGATTTCCTCGCCGTTGCAGGACACATAGGCAATCCGCATATCGCCTCGCAAATCGCCTGCCACGTCGTAGCTTTCGCCGCTCCATTGGTAACTGGACGGCCTGTCGGCTGGCAGGTGGAACCTTGCGCGCCATACGGTGGCGTGATCGTAGTCGGCAAGGCGTTCCGCGGCATGGACGCCGTCGACCGTTTTGACCGGCTCCGGGCGCGCGCGCCCGGTCGCGATGAAAAGGGCAGACAGTTGCGCCCCGGACGCCCCGATATCATCGAGAAACAGGATCGGACCGGTCACGATCGGCGGTTCGGATGTCATGTGTACTGTGGTTCGGGGCGGCGTTCAGGCACTGTTGTCACCATGAACGCGCCGCCCGTCAGTCCCATGCCGCCCGACGGCGGCGCAGCACCGCAGGCAGGACAGTCAGCCCGATCAGCCCGACGACCCACACCAATAGAAGGGCCGCCTTGGCGAGGAAGTGAACCGGCCCCATCGCCCAGCCGACCAGCCCCTCGATATTGGCCGCATCGCGCAAGGCGTTGGCCTCGGCGCCCAAGCCGAACCAGTTTGCAAACCCGGTGCCGGTATCGGCCAGCGGACCGGCAGCGCCGGAAATCCACGCCAGCACCGGATCGACCAGCCACCACACGCCAAGCGCAAGCGCGGACCACAAGACCAGCCCGGCCACGATGACCGAGCCCGGAATATTCAGCGCAGGCAGGCTTCTGCGGTCGCGATACCCGTAACCGTCTTCTTCGTCATGATACGCATCCGGCTCGCGATATCGCTCGTGTCTGGATGGTTTGAACCGATGATGTCCCATGATTTGTTTCCTTCAAGAGTGAGATTCATCTTCGTCAGCACGAAGTGCCGCATCTTCGATCTGGATCGTGCAATGGGTGATGCCGAACTCCTCCTGCATCGTCTTCCGCCCGGCCAACAGTGCTTCGCGGCCGCGCGCCATGTCCTCGACCACCAGATGACAGCTGAGCGAGTCGAGGCCGGAGGTCAAAGTCCAGACATGAAGATCGTGCACCGCCGACACACCGGGCAGGCCGAGCAGGCGCCGCTCCAGCAGGCCGATATCGACTTCGGGCGGGGTGCCTTCCATCAGGATATGCACCGCGCTTTTCAGCAGGATCCAGGTACGCGGTACGATGAACAGGCCTATGGCGGCACCGATAATCGGGTCGGCCAGTGTCCAGCCGGTCAACATTACCACAAGTGCTGCGAGGATCACCCCGACGGAGCCGAGCATGTCGGCCAGCACCTCGAAATACGCACCCTTTAGGTTCAGGCTTTCCTGCGAGCCGGCGTGCAGCAAACGCATCGACACAAGATTGACTGCGAGGCCGACGACGGCGACCACCAGCATCGGCCCGCTGAGGATTTCCGGCGGCGCGAGGAAGCGCTGCCAGGCCTCGTTAAGGATATAGACCGTCAGGAGCAGTAGCACGACCGCGTTGGCCAGCGCCGACAGAACCTCCATCCGCACATAACCAAAAGTCCTTTCCGGCGTTGCGGGGCGGGCGGCAAACCGAATGGCCACCAATGCCAGCAACAGCCCACCGACATCGGTCAGCATATGTGCAGCATCGGCCAGCAGCGCCAGACTGCCTGTCCAGAGACCGCCGACGACCTCGACCACCATGAAGGTCGAGGTCATCGCCAACGCCCATTTCAGGCCACTACTGTGTCGGCCTGCGACTGTGCCGGTTGCCCCGGCGACCTTTTCGTCATGTCCTGCGCCCATCTTCTGCCTTTCACGATGTTGAGGGCCTGCGTGCAAATCTATCATCTAATCGAAAATTTCCGACAGCCAGGACTTGCGGCTATACCCATGTTTACTATGGCCTCTGTGTTAGCCGTACCCGCCATGCTTGAGTATAGGAAGCATAAACGCCCTGTTTGCCCAAGTCCAGCAGCAGCTTACCCTCAACAGTCTGCCACTTCACCGTCCGATCATCCTGAGTGCGCCCTGAATACCGCGTATCTCGTCTGAGAATCTGCCCGTTTTTCTCCATTTATGTCCCCTTCCTGCCCTTCCCTGGCAAGCCTGAACCCTGCCGCGCAGCTCACGGCACAGCGTCTTGAATCCAATGGTCGGTTTTTTTGTCAGGCGAACAGGCCCATAGGCGGCGCCCTGCTTTCTGGCAGCAACCCCGCGGGTACCGGGGCCGCTTTTTCTTTCAGGTGAGCCAGTATCTTTTTGATCACCACCGGGTCTTCGATGCAGGCGATCACTTTCACGGCGCCACCGCATTCAACGCACGTCTCGATATCGATGTTGAAGACGCGCTTGAGGCGTTGCGCCCATGTCATTGCGGCGTGCCGCTCGACCGGTGTGCGTTCTTCTGTCTCATTGTGCGCCTGGCTCTTATTGCCTTTACCCCGCTTCGCCGGCGTTACCAAGGCGCGGTGCTTGCTGTTAGGCGCGAAAACGCCGTGAAACCGGGTGAGGTTGACTCGTGGCTTGGGCACCAATGCGGCCAGCCTGGCGATGAAATCGAGAGGTTCGAAGATGACGTGGGTGGTGCCGTCACGGTAAGGCGTCTTGAACTGGTAGCGAACGTTGCCGCCTCGCGTTAACGACAGCCGCTTTTCCGATATCGCCGGACGACTGATGTACCGGCACAGCCGCTCCAGCTTATCCCGTTGGTGGGCTTTGGCCGCCACACCCGCATGCAGCGAGAACCCGGCTACCAAGCCCGGCGTGTCACCAAACTGATCCTCCGGTTCGCAGGCCGGCAGAGTCTGCAATGTAAATACCTTGCGACCTGCTTGTGGCCCCACGGCGATGCGGTAGGTTATCGAATGCCCCAGCAATTGAGTCATCGGGTCTTCATCCACTGCATCCGAAGCCAGATAGCTGTTCTCGACATCCCGCTCCAGTAAGCCCTGGCGTTCGAGAAAGCGGCCAATGCGCTGGGCGATGGTATGCGCCAGTTGCGCGAGTTCGGCGCTGGTCGGCGCCTTCACCCAGCGGAACCGGGATGACCCATTGGCCCCATCGACGTAGATGCCATCCAGGAACAGCATGTGGAAATGGATATTCAGGTTGAGCGCGGAGCCAAACCGCTGGATCAGCGTGACGGCGCCGGTGTGGGCTCTCTTTTTCGTAAAGCCTGCCTTCCTGATCAGATGCGTGGCAATCACGCGGTAGACGATGCCGAGCACCTGGCCCATGATCGCCGGACGACTGGCAAACAGAAAACGCAAGGGATACGGGAAACTGAGCACCCATTGACGCATGGGTTCCAGGGGCAAAACCTCATCGACCAGTAGCCGCGCTTTCGGCCATGCGCCGCGCCCCGCAGCTGGGGCAGAAGCCGCGGCGTTTGCAACTGAAGGCGACGAGGTGTTCGGCGTGGCAACTGTCACAACGCACCCGCAGAAAGCCGTGTTCCAGACGGCCGCATTTAAGGTAGTCATCGAATTCCCGTTGCACATAACCCGGCAACACCGTGCCCTGGGCGGCCAGTTGAGCGGCGAATGCCGGGTAATGCTGTTCGATGATCTGGTAGAGCAGGGTTTGTTCGGGTTGGTGGCCCTGGTAATGGCGAGCGTCCAATCCCGGCTGGGCAATCCTTGCCGCAGGCGTGGGTAACATGATTCGCGTCCTTGCGATACTGTACAGGCAGTCAGTCTATCGCCGGATGGCCGCCCCCAACAGCCCGTCGTCAGTTACGTACGGAACATTTTCCTTGCTGTCAGCAGATCAAGCGCGCTTGCGTGCCGGACGCGAAGACGAGCCCTACTCCCACTCAATCGTAGCTGGCGGCTTGCTCGACACATCGTATGTCACGCGCGAGACATGTTCGATCTCATTAATAATGCGATTCGACACCTTCTCTAACAATTCATATGGCAAGTGCGCCCAACGAGCGGTCATAAAATCGATGGTCTCTACCGCACGTAAGGCAATGACCCACTCGTAACGACGGGCATCACCTACCACACCAACCGACTTCTGCGGGATGAATACGGCAAATGCTTGGGAGGTTTTGTGATACCAATCGAAGTTATGCAGCTCTTCGATGAAGATGGCATCCGCTTCGCGCAAGATATCGGCGTATTCTTTTTTAACTTCACCCAAAATACGTACGCCCAAACCAGGGCCTGGGAATGGATGGCGATAAACCATGTCGTACGGCAAACCGAGTTCTAAACCGATTTTACGTACTTCATCTTTAAATAGTTCGCGTAGCGGCTCGACCAGTTCCATCTTCATATCATCTGGCAATCCGCCGACGTTATGGTGCGATTTGATCACATGCGCTTTACCTGTTTTCGATGCCGCTGACTCAATCACATCGGGATAAATAGTCCCCTGCGCTAGGAAGTTAACGTCTTTAAGCTTGGTTGCTTCAGCATCAAATACTTCAATAAAGTTTCCACCGATGATTTTACGCTTGGCTTCTGGGTCAGATACCCCAGCCAACGCACCTAAGAATAAATCGGCAGCGTCGGCACGAATAACTTTAACGCCCATGTTCTTAGCGAACATGTCCATCACCATATCGCCTTCATTCTTGCGCAATAGGCCGTTATCAACGAACACACAGGTCAATTGATCGCCAATGGCTTTATGCAGCAATGCAGCAACAACGGAGGAATCAACACCACCAGACAGACCTAATAGAACTTTTTGATCGCCCACTTGTGCACGTACACGTTCAATTTGATCTTCAGCAATTTTCGCTGGGGTCCACAGAGCTTCGCAATCACAGATTTCTAATACGAAATGCTCTAATAAACGTTTACCTTGCAGGGTATGAGTCACTTCTGGATGGAATTGCACGCCGTAGAAATTTTTCGCTGCATTCACCATACCGGCAATAGGGCAAGATGGCGTAGACGCCATAATTTCAAAGCCTTCAGGCATGGTAACGACTTTATCACCGTGACTCATCCACACATCCAATAACGACTTGCCAGTCGTTGCATCAATGTGGTCTTTAATGTCTTTTAATAGTCGGCTTTCGCTATCCACTTGAATTTGGGCATAACCGAATTCACGAATATTCGACCCTTGAACCTTACCACCAAGCTGCTCGGCCATGGTTTGCATGCCGTAACAAATACCCAACACAGGCAGCCCCATGTTAAAGACGATTTCAGGCGCGCGCGGCGAGCCCGGCTCAGGCACAGACTCAGGACCACCAGCCAAAATGATACCGCTAGGGTTGTATTCACGAATTTCTTCTTCGTCCATATCCCAAGCGCGAATTTCAGAGAACACACCAATTTCGCGCACGCGGCGAGCAATCAGCTGAGTATATTGTGAACCGAAATCAAGAATCAGAATCCGTTGGGCATGAATGTCTTGAGACATGAGGCTTTCCAGAATGTAGGCGTTAAAAACAAAATTGGGGATGACGCATCATCCCCGTTATTTCTTGCTAGGCGGTTAATTAGCCTAAGCGATAGTTTGGTGCTTCTTTAGTGATCTGCACGTCATGAACGTGAGATTCCTTCATGCCAGCCGCCGTAATACGAACGAACTCTGGCTTAGTACGCATTTCGTCAATCGTGGCACAACCGGTGTAACCCATGGCTGCACGCACACCGCCCATGAGCTGGTGAACGATATTGGTTAATGGACCTTTAACGGCGATACGACCTTCAATACCTTCTGGTACTAATTTATCGACGCCATCCTTCTTATCTTGGAAGTAACGGTCTGAAGAGCCTTGGCTCTGTCCCATTGCACCCAAAGACCCCATACCACGGTATGACTTATAAGCACGGCCTTGGAACAATTCGACTTCGCCTGGCGCTTCATCAGTACCGGCTAGCATAGAACCGACCATCACCACACTGGCACCGGCAACAATCGCCTTCGCGATGTCACCAGAAAAACGAATACCGCCATCCGCGATAACAGGAATGCCATACGGTTCCATTGCAGCCGCGACATTAGCTACAGCAGAAATCTGCGGAACACCAACACCGGCAACAATACGAGTAGTACAGATTGAGCCCGGGCCAATACCAACTTTAACGCCATCAGCGCCAGCTTCAGCCAATGCAACCGCAGCAGCGGCAGTCGCAATATTACCTGCGATGACCTGCATATGAGGGTAGCGTTCTTTCACCCAGCGTACGCGGTCAATAACGCCTGTGCCATTCGCATTGCTGGTATGGCCGTGGGCGGTATCAACAACAATCACATCAACGCCAGCTTTTACCAGTGCATCAACACGTTCGTCAGTACCTGCACCAGTACCTACTGCAGCGCCAACTAGTAAACGACCTTGGTCATCTTTGGCTGCACTTGGATAGGCTTTGGCTTTTTGAATATCTTTAACTGTCATCATGCCGGTTAGCTTGCCGTTGGCATTCAGCACAAGCACTTTTTCAATTCGGTGCAAGTGCAGCAAGTCTTGTACTTCTTGTGGGCTAGTACCCTCTAGAACCGTTACCAACTGATCTTTTGGCGTCATAACTGAAGCCACAGTTGCGTCGAGATTTTTCTCAAAACGTACATCGCGGCTAGTCACAATACCCACCAGCTCTTCACCATCGACAACTGGCATGCCAGAGATGTTGTGCTGATTGGTTAATTCTAAGATTTCACGAATCGTCGTCGTGCTCGGCACAGTGATTGGATCTTTAACCACACCGCTTTCGTGTTTTTTAACCTTACGTACTTCAGCAGCCTGCTCTTCAATAGAGAGGTTTTTGTGAACGATACCAAGGCCACCTTCTTGCGCTATGGCAATAGCTAGGCGGGCTTCGGTTACAGTGTCCATGGCAGCCGAGATAACAGGCGTATTAAGCTGAATGCCGCGTGTTAAGCGTGTTTTCAGAGAAACCTGATTGGGCAGAACCTCGGAATAACCGGGAACCAATAGCACGTCATCAAAAGTGAGTGCATCCTGAGCGATTCGCAACATAGAGTGCCTTCCAGAACGAGGAGAATGAAGGTAATTCGGAAGTCCTTAGACTCCCAGGCGGCGCATTATACCGAAAGGTCAGTCACCGGTAAACGACGAACAACCCTGAGCCTCAATGAAGCGATAAGCAGCCTCTTTCAAATCGGGGTAAGCAAAGGTCTGAATGTGCGGGCCGACACTGTCTCTCCAGCACGAAGGCGACCTAAGTGCCGCATACACTTCTTTGCCCTGATTATAAGGAATAACACCATCCGTAGGGCTATGAAAAACCAACACCGGCACCTCAATGTTAGGCGCCAAGCGCACTGGATCCCAGGTTGACGGTACAAACAAAGTACCTGGCCAAAACAGATAACCAATCCAAGAATGCGCCAACGCCGAACGGGCAACAGCAGGAAAACCACTAAACGGCGCATCAAGCACCAAGGCTTCAATTGAATAAGTGTGTTGCGCCGCAGCAACGAAATTAACCGCCAACGCGGCTCCCATACTTTGTCCTAATACCACCAAAGGCTGTTCTGGAGCCCTGCTCTTCAACCAAACAGCAGCGGCTTCGATATCCATCATGACTGCTGGCATCATGGCACGACCTTCGGAAGCACCATAACCGCGATAGTCGAGGGCCAATACCCCAACACCACGCGCAGGCAACCAAGCGACACTGCGAAAATGACTGCTTATATTTTCGCCATTGCCGTGCAAATACAGAACCACCGGCGCATCCGCCTGCTGCTCTTCATTGTGCTCAAGCACCCCATCTTGCTGCGCCGGAATCCACCAAGCATGTACGGTGATATCGTCGGCAGTAGTTAAATAAACGTCTTCATACACTAAGCCAACATCTTGCGGCGTTTGTATCCACACAGTGCGCGGCACAAAATACAAACTGGTTAAAGAGCTACAGCCAACCAATACCCCTGACAACAAAAACAGACAAACTAATTTAAAACGCATCAAAAATACCAAACCGCTGATATATCAGCTTCATTGATTGCTTGAGCTTCCGCCCATTGACGCTTAAAAGCCAAACGCAACTGCAGGTTATCGGCCACCCCTACACCCTGCTGCAACAGCAATTGGCGGCGAATTGTATCGTCACCCAAAGTGGCCGGTTGCCAATTAAACTCAAACTGTTGCTGAAACGTTTGTCCTTGATACAGCCAACCTAAACGCGGCCCTATCGATGCTTGAATACCTTCTTCGAATTGATTGTCGACTTTAAGCTCTATTTGAGCTAAACCATATATACGGCCATCACCCAGTTTGTGCGCACGACCAAAACCAACGTTCAGGTAACTGAACAGCTCGCTATTTCTAGCAGCATATCGATCCATACCGGCACTCACCCCCCACGCAACAGGGCGTTGAAAGCGTGTACGGTGACTCAGCGATAAAACATCCACCAGCAAGAAACGCTGTAACTGCAAATCATGGTTGCCGCCATCACGTATATCGATCTCCCCCATTTGTATCTGCGAACCGGGGACAAATCCTTTAGGAAGGTCCAATATCTCGTGATACGCCGCGCGCCAGCTCAATTGAACAAACGGCTGATCATCACTTTGCCCAAGCGTTAATCTTGTGCGCTGTGTTTTATGACCTTGATCATCACGAACATTCGGCATGGGTACCGAAGTAAATGGACTACCTGTTTCCAGCTTACTTCTGGCCGATAAAATTGTAATAGTGCGCTTACGTAGTTCTGGACTCGCCTTCTTCTTTTTCACCGACAAATAACGTGCATAGGCATGCCCTAGCTCAAGTGCTTGCGCCTGTTCAAGCGCTGATAAGCCTGCCAATACGTCATCGACAGAATCGTCGCTTTCAACTAATTGCTTGGCGCGATCAACGACTTCGTCATCGGCTTGCGTCGCCATAAACTCCAGCTCCGTCGCAGCTGATGGCCGATACTCGTAGCCTGCGACCAGATTTTGTTGCTCTAAAGCCCGAATCGTATCAACCGGAACGGCTTTTAATACAAATTGATCCGCTAAGCTTGCTCGTTCAGAACTAGCATCCAGTAATGCCAGTAAACGGTAAGAACAGTTTTCGTCAAAGAAAAAATAATCAAAATACGTATCTTGGGTTTCCCAGATGTGACGCACGAACTGCGCAACCTCATCAGGGGTAAAATTCAGCGGATATTCCCACGTATCACGATATTCCATATGCTGATACTGATTGGTTTTTTCGTAGTATGGCATCACCGATACGACTCCAGGATAACCACCCGTTAAACCTTTGTAGCTGTACACTAACTCGTTATCGGTGGGATCGGCACTGGCGGCAAAATTCATACTATAAGCCAGTAATTTACTGCGGGTTGAATCAGCTCTATCCATACGCACTAAGGTATGACCATACATAGACGCAGGCGAGTTAATAAACGATGCGGGGAAAATCAGCGTCAAAGAATTTGCGTCTAAATCGTCACGCCACTTCTCAAATTTTGGGCACGGTTGATCAATAAAGGAATTACGCGGTAACTGTTGTTTCAGCCAGAAATATCGTGCAGGAAACTGGCATTGAGCCGATGCGTCAGGCGCTTGTTCTACAAGTGAAAATGCGGCTATATCGGCTGCTAATTCCGCTGCTGGATTGGTTTTTCCATCGGCCGCTAAAAAGAAATTTTCACTGTCATTTTGACTAATAATTTTACGACTGAACGGATGTAAACGAACATGCAGGAGATGCGCCCACTGTGATTTATCTGCAAGTGTCTGAATTTGTGCATCACTAATAACTGAATATTTGTTTTCTATTGAGGAGAAAGCCGATGCACTGGCCAACAAGAATGTACAAAAAAGCGACAACAACCATCCTAAGCGGAGCATGGTGAAATATCCATTTAACGAAAACGAAACCTTAACTAACTTAGCCACAACCTGAGAAGTCACAACCTACAAAGGCACACATAAAAAAGCGCGCCGTAGCGCGCCCTTATCACGATAATCTAATCAAAGATTAACCAAGATATTTTTTCAACTCAACATCTTGAGCCATTGCCGTCGTCAACGAATCGTAGGCAACCTTAGACGTTGTGTTAGGGCCAAACATTGCATCGAAGTTAGACTGAACAGTGCGGTTAAATGCCGGTGTATCTGCTGCAGCGATGCCCATAGTTTCAGCCAAAGCGGCTAATGTCTCACCTTGACCTTTAGCGGCATCTACCACTAATTGATCCATGTTATCTTCGATAAACAACATACCAAGATTGACTGGGCCATGCGCAGAGTCACAATTCAGCAAGTTAGACGTCATGCTAACTGTATTGAAAGATGTACCATTAGTTGAAGCTGCCAGTACATGCTCAGGCCATTCGTTAGCATCAGGAAACACAACGGCAGTACCGACGCCACAACCTGCAGGGCCTACAGCGAATGCCATGGTCGATGAAGTAGCAAGAATGGCTGCTGCGATCAATTTTTTCATGGACAAATTCCTTGTTCAAATAAAGAAGTTCAGTTCAAAAAACATACAGTTAAACCCGTATCTTTAATACTGATCGAGAAATAACTTAGTCCTAAAATTTGTCGATGTCTATGCAAAATCAAAGAAATCATAACAAACCGGATATCGTCAAATGCCGTTAGTACCAATCTAAAAATTACAGCATTATCCAAAAGCCTGACTGGAGAATCACGCGAGTTTGTGGCAGCCTGAACACACATTTACTGCAGTACTAATACAGTAGCGCTATGTCGTTTCAAGAGCCTCAAACCCGAGATCCGGGTGTATTCACCGTTAGCCAACTCAATCAGCGTGCACGCCAACTGCTTGAGATTTCTTTTTCGTCTGTTCGGGTCGAGGGTGAAATATCCAATTTAGCTCGCCCATCTTCAGGCCATTGGTACTTTACCCTCAAAGACAGCGGCGCTCAGATTCGTTGTGCTATGTTTCGTTCGCGGACCTCTCAACTAAAGTTTTTACCAAAAGAAGGTGATCACGTTGAGCTACGCGGCAATGTCAGCCTATATGAAAATCGTGGCGATTATCAGCTAATCGTCGATAGCATGAAGCCCGCCGGGGAAGGCGCTCTGCTGTTGGCATTTCAGCAGCTTAAAAATCGCTTAGCCGCAGAAGGATTATTTGACCCTGCACGCAAACGACCGCTGCCCGTTATTAAGCGCATTGGTTTAGTCACCTCCCCGACTGGGGCAGCAGTCCACGATATGCTCACGGTATTGAAACGCCGCTGGCCAGCAATGGAAGTCGATATCTACCCTACGCCTGTTCAAGGCCGCGAAGCGACACAACAAATTGTTGATGCGATTGGCCGCGCCAATCGTGATAACCGCGTAGACGCCATCATTGTTGGCCGTGGCGGTGGTTCACTAGAGGATTTATGGTGCTTTAACGAAGAAATCGTTGCTCGTGCCATCGCCGCGTCACAATTGCCGGTCATTAGTGCAGTGGGTCATGAAGTCGATATCACCATTGCCGATTTCGCTGCCGATGTTCGTGCTCCTACGCCATCGGCTGCAGCAGAGCTTGTCAGCCCAGATCAGCAAGATGTCATTCAACGCTTGCAACAAATGCAGCGCCGCTTAGCCCAGTCAATGCGCCAACATTTGCAGCGACAGCAACAGCGGATTTTGCGCTTGCAGCAGCGCGTGCGAGGCCCCCAACATCAACTACGTAATCAGGCTCAACGTATTGATCAGTTAGAAGTACGCCTGCAACGCGCCATGCGTCAGCGGTTACGCGACCAACAACAGCGTTTAGGCCGATTGCAGCAAGCGCTGAATCACCAACACCCGCAACGCAACCTAACTGAATACCAGCAACGCTTGCAGCGTTTATGGCTGCAACTACAACGACGCATGCAAACTAATTTGCAACAGCAAGGTCAACGTTTGCAAAGCCAAGCTAAGTTACTCAGTAGCCTGAGCCCCTTAGAAGTATTAGGTCGTGGTTATTCGATTACCCAGAGGCCTGACGGCCAAGTGATTGAAAAACACACAGATGTGAAAATAGACGACATAATGCACACTAGACTCGGCTCAGGCTGGATTGAAAGCCAAGTATTATCACGTCGTAAAACGTTAAAAAAATCGCCACCAACAAAGAAGTAACTCAATCACTATGGCTATAAAAATGAAAATATTGTCTGCCGTTACAGCCTCTCTCTTATTAATAGCCAATACGCTATGCCATGCCCAAGCCAACTCGCTTAGCGACTACCCGATGGCGGCTATTCCCGGCGGGATCGTCTCTGTTCCTTTAGGAATAACAAGTCACGAACGCCCAACCGTAAAACTCGGAAAACAGCCGGTATTAACCGTACAAGAAACAAGCGGAGAATGGGTCGCAGTTGTTGGGGTGCCATTGGAGCAAAATGGCAAACTCACCTTAACTAGCCAGCAAAAGCAGTGGACAGTTGAAGTCGGAACGCATGATTATCCCGAGCAACACATCACGGTCGAAAATAAGCGCCACGTAAACCCAGAAACCAATGATATGACGCGCATCAACAAAGAATACGCACTCATGGGACCGGCATACAAAGGCTACAACGGTATCGTTGCAGAGGGTTGGCAAAAAATGAGCTGGCCAGTAAAAGGGCCATTAAGTAGCCCATTCGGATTTAAGCGCTTTTTTAACGAACAACCGCGCAAGCCGCACAGTGGTTTAGATATCGCTGCACCGGCGGGCACCACCATTCTAGCTCCGGCAGATGGAAAAATCGTATTAACAGGCGAGTTTTTCTTTAATGGCAACAGCGTATTTATTGATCATGGCCAAGGCCTAATCAGCATGATGTGCCATATGAGCCGCATTGACGTTAAAGACGGTCAAATTATAAAACGCGGCGATGCGATTGGTGCTGTAGGACAAACCGGTCGCGCGACTGGCCCACACTTACATTGGAGTATTAGCATGAATAACACTCGTGTAAATCCGCTCTTGCTGGTAGCCGACCCTAACGGTAACCAGTAATTACCGAGGTAAATATCATGACCAAACATCCAGGAACATCCGGTTTAATGCCAGTAAAAGGCAGTAGCTGTGGAATACGCCCAGATCCAGAAGCCTTGGAAATAACGGTGGGTTTTGATTTCAGCGGTGCGGCGGATTTGCTCGCCGATGTAGCTGATGATGATAAGAAAAATGTAAAAGAAAATGGCAGCGCTGAATCATTTCATTCAGACACTGCCACCAAAGAAGACACTAAAAAACAGGATTAATGCGCTAATTCCGCATCACGCTTAGCGTTCAATAAATTAATCTTGGCCGTTACTTCTGCTGACGGCGTCATCGCTTCGTAGTTGCCTTCTGGCTCATCGTTATATACATCAATCGCTTTTAATAACGAATCAAACGACCGTACGCGATTACCACGAATCATGGCAACGCGAGCCAATGTTTTACAGTGAAGCTTTCCATCGACCAAAAAACGATGCTCGGTGTAAACGTATTTACGATCCCAATAAACCACCCGTCCTTCGACCACGACTTTAGCAAACGGTTTGATTTCGCGAATAAAACTCATGGTTTGGCTGGCAATCACAGATCGCCAACCTTGTTTGAATACCAAAGGAATCATACCAATTTCAAAAAAACTCTGAACTCGGCACAAATCCAACCACATCGGGTAGCGGGTATTGGTTAAGTGCAAATTTAGATCACAATCCCACGGCATTACTCTAAATGTGGTTGTCGTTACACCAAATGGGTCACGACGCGGTCGCCAAGGACAGCGCACAATCATTAATGCATAGCGAATCAGTTGGATCATTTTTTAGCGCTCAAATCCAACTTACGAATCAAGCCTTCTTGTGCAACCGAGACAACAAGCTCACCTTGCTGGTTAAAAATTTGCCCACGGCAAAAGCCGCGACCGCCACCGGCATTCGGGCTATCAATTGCGTACAGTAGCCATTCGTCCATACGGAATGGGCGGTGAAACCAAATACTGTGATCTAGGCTAGCCATTTGTAGATCTTTTTGACCATAGGAAACCGCATGAGGATGCAGTGACGTTGCTACCAAATTAAAATCTGAGGCATACGCCAGCATAGTGCAATGCTCGTTGTAGTCATCACCCATCGGCGCATCAGCTTTCATCCATACAAACTTCACCGGATCTTTCTTTTGTGGCGCAAAAATATTTACCGGATCAAGCACCCGCATTTCAATCGGCTTATCGGCGGTATAAATATCGCGTACTCGCTCCGGGAAATGATCACGAAACATACGCGCTAATTCTAATTGTGACGGAATGCCATCAGGACCTTTAACATCTGGCATCGGCGCCTGATGCTCAAAGCCTTTCTCTGGATGCTGGAACGAACAAATCATGGTAAGAATCGCACGGCCATTTTGCGTCACTTTGACTTGGCGCGTGGCGAAACTGCGTCCAGTTCTTAACACATCAACATCAAACTCCAAGTGATCACCAACCGTACCCGCGAGCATAAAATAGACATGCAACGAATGCGGAGCCCAGTCGCCCTCTGGCAGGGTTAGCAAAGCCGCAGCTAAACTTTGGCCCATAACCTGACCACCAAATAATGCACGAAACCCTAAATCTTGGGTTTCACCACGAAACCGATTTTCACCGATAGATACTGGACGCAGCAGCTTGATTAAATCCTGCAATACATCACTCATACATTGACCCTTTTTCAAATGCATTCACAAATAACGGAATGCTTATGTTTCGTTATGCGCTAGCACAATACGGAATACAAGCGCTAAGGCATTGGCCCAAATGACACAGTGCGCCATTGTAGATTTTTGCCCATCGAACGCCAATCACAACAGAATGAATGCCCCACAACTGACTTCTCCCCCTTTAACGATCAAAAACCAAGCGGAAAGATGCAAGCGACGCCTCTATGCGTATAATACTCGGCCCAACCCGCCACGCCGACACAGGGCTACGTTTCGTATGAGTATGGCCGAAGACAAACAGCACGACTTCAACGTCCTAGATACCAGTATCTATCCCGCTCAGCTCGATGAAAAAAGCGATCGCCTGCGCCAGTTATTTGCAGAGTTTCAACCACCAGAACTTGAAGTTCATGCCAGCGAGCCAAGCCACTTTCGCCTGCGTGCTGAGTTTCGTTTGTGGCACGAAGGGGATCGTTGTTACTACGCCATGTTTGAGCCCGGTAATAAGAGTAAAGCCTACGAAGTCAAAGAATTCCCTATTGCATCGCAAATCATTAATCGTTTGATGCAACAATTGCTGGTCGAAATTCAGCCAAACGAATTGCTGCGTCGTCAATTATTCCAAGTCGAATTTCTCACCACCATGAGTGGTGATGCACTGATTACCCTGATTTATCACAAAAAACTCGACGATGCATGGCAGGCAGAAGCCGAAGCTCTGCAACAACGTTTAGGCTTTCCAATTGTTGGGCGCTCGCGCAAACAAAAATTGGTACTAGAGCGCGATTACGTTAACGAAACCCTACAAGTAGACGGTAGGGCTTTTCATTACCGCCAAATCGAAGGCGGCTTTACGCAACCCAACGGCGGCTTAAATCAGCAAATGTTGAGCTGGGCACGCTCGGCCTCGGATGCCTTTAGCGGCGATTTATTAGAACTGTATTGCGGTAACGGTAATTTTTCAGTCGCCTTGGCGGATAAATATGATCGCGTATTAGCCACCGAAATTTCAAAAACATCGGTCGCTGCAGCCCAAATCAATATTCGCGATAATGCGTTAGACAATCTGATTATTGCACGTTTATCGTCAGAGGAATTCGTGCAAGCCATTCGCGGCGAGCGCACGTTTACCCGTTTGGGCGATGTCGACTTAACCAGTTATAACTTCGACACTGTGCTGGTCGATCCGCCCCGCGCCGGCCTAGATGATGAATCAGTACGCCAAATCAGCGAATACAACAACATCATCTACATCTCCTGTAATCCAGATACCTTGCACTCAAACCTGACGGAACTGTGCAAAACGCATACAATCACACGCTTCGCCATGTTCGACCAGTTTCCGTACACGCATCATATCGAGACTGGTGTAGTACTGACGCGTCGCTCAGCCAATAAAGACCAATAGCAAACCCAACTTAGCCAAACGCACAGGCCAACCATGACCGCATCAACATTCGCTAGCTTGGGATTACCTCAAGAACAACTCGATAACCTGCAACAAATGGGTTACGAGCAAATGACCGAAATCCAGCAGCAGGCGTTACCCGCCGCACTGGAAGGCAAAGATGTGCTCGCCCAAGCACGTACCGGTAGTGGTAAAACCGCTGCCTTTGGTATTGCCTTGCTAAGCCGCATTAATCCTCGCTTCTTTGGCGCGCAAACCTTGATCATGTGCCCTACCCGCGAACTGGCGACTCAGGTAGCGACTGAAATTCGTAAGCTAGCGCGTTTTCAACAGAATATTAAAGTGGTCACCTTGTGTGGTGGTATGCCAATTGGCCCACAAATCGGCTCACTAGAACATGGCGCGCACATTGTTGTTGGCACCCCAGGTCGAATTAAAGATCACCTGCGCAAGCAAACTCTGGATATCAGCCAAATCAACACACTAGTACTAGACGAAGCAGACCGAATGCTGGATATGGGCTTTGCAGCCGATATCGACAGTATCGTGCAAGAAACACCGCACAATCGCCAAACGTTACTGTTCTCTGCAACTTATCCTGAAAACATCGAAGCACTGAGCCGTCAGTACCAAAATAATCCGGTCAGTATTCGCGTTGAATCCTTGCATACTGCGCACACCATTCAGCAGCAATTTATTGAATGCGACCGCGATGATCGCTTAGGCGCGCTAGAACGTGCGCTTGCGCATTTTGGCATCCAACAAGCAGTGATTTTTTGCAATACCAAACAAACCACTCACGAGGTTTGTACGCACCTACGTGATTTAGGTTACAGCGCGTTGGGTCTGCACGGTGATTTAGAACAAAAAGATCGTGACCGAGTACTCGTTCGCTTTCGCCAAGGCAGCCTTGCGATTTTGGTGGCTACCGACGTCGCTGCCCGCGGCCTCGACGTTGACGACCTGCCTGCTGTCATCAATTACGAACTCCCACGCGACGCTGAAGTCTATGTGCATCGTATTGGTCGTACTGGCCGTGCCGGTAAGGAAGGACTTGCTCTCAGCCTAACCACCAATAAAGAAGGCTACAAACGCGACGCCATTGCCGAGCAAATAGGGCAAAAAGTAAACAGCATGAACGCCGATGATTTAAGCACAGTACCTGCAGATATTGAGCGACCAGAGTGGATCACTCTCGCACTTGCAGCCGGTCGTCGCCACAAAATGCGCCCGGGGGACGTACTCGGCGCTCTCACAAAAAATGGTGGTATAACGGGTGCCGAAGTTGGCAAAATCGATGTATTAGAACAAGTCACTTACGTGGCTGTTAAACGCAACGCCTGCAATGCAGCGCTACAGCACTTAGAAAATACGCCCATTAAAGGCAAAAATGTAAGATCACGCAAAGCTTAAAAATGGATACACTAAGGTAACGGAATGATAATCATAAAAAAAATAATCGTATTATTGACTGTTTTATATTTTTCTACAGCATGGGGACTAGACGCATCCAGTAATTCACTGGATGCGAGGAAAAAAGCACGGCTAGAATCTACCGTAGTTAATCCAAACATACCGTTAGAAAAGCGTATTCATGCCATCAAAGAACTGCACAGCGATATATTCGTCGACGGCCATATCAAACGCACATTTTGCGCGTGGGACCCTATTGGCAAATCTGGTCCCATCGCAGCAACAGTCAACGATCAGGTGTTGCGCTCGTTGCACTATGGCCTAAATTTATCCGTCATCGTTTTTCAAAACGAAAATGAACTAATCGAGAATTTTTTAACCGAAAAAACATGTGATGCCATACTCGTACGTGGAGCTTTAGTTGCTCAATTCAATAAATTTTCTGCAACCATAGAGGCGGTTGGCGCCCTACCAGAAAGTAAACATCTGCAGTTATTAACTCAAGTACTGGCCGATCCTAAAATGGGAAAAAGCTTAACTAACGACCAATATACCGTAATGGGTATGGCAACCGTTGGTGGAAGCTATGTGTTCGTAAACGACCGATCAGACACAACTCTAACGTCCCTCAAGCAGAAAAAAATTGGCGTAGACTCAAGTAATCTTGGCACAGAGACAATTGTTAATACCGTAGGTGCAACTCCTGTAAAAGGCGCTCTAATGGAGTCAGTACAGAGTTATGTGGATGGCAAAGTCGACGCTATGATCTCGCCAGCTCTGCCCTACATAGTTGCCGGCAATAGTCAGGACAGTGGTAATAAGGGCGCATTTGCCAACAGTATATCGCAATCTACATTACAGCTAATTGGCCGCACCGAATTATTTCCTTTAGGAATGGCCCAAATCTTACGTGAAGACTTTCTATTTAAATTCGATACCTACTCCCAGCGTTTCATGCAAGAACTCAACGGAGTGGTATCAGAAGATTTTTGGATCCCCATGTCAGAAGCCGAAACAAAAAAGCAAAACAAAATATATCAAGATATTCGTATTAAGCTACGCGATAAAGGCTACTATGATGCCAGCATGCTGCGTTTAGCGCGTAAAATTCGCTGTCGATTCGAACCTGCTAACAGCGAATGCACCAACCCTGTTGAATAATATCCAATTCACGGCTGAATATATTTATAAACAACCCAGTTACGAGCTTATTAATAGCTTGTAACTGGTACTTTTAATTATCTGAAATATAAACAGCATCTCCTACTCGCAACATCCCCTCTTGCTTAATACGGCCGTAGATTCCGAGATTTTGATCAGCTTCTTTAACAATGGTTCGGAGCATAGATTTATCAAAATCGAGCCCGTTTTGCATGCGCGTTACCGCCCCACAGCGTGGCGCTGTCGCGGTGCAATCTATCAATGAATTGGCAATGGATATTTGTTTGCCAATCCAATATTGCTCGACTAAACCATCATCATAACCTGTTGTGTCGATAACGATATTGGGCCGAAACCGGCGTATATCCCAATCAGCTTCAGGCAACAATTTATTAAAATGCTCCATTGTCGCAGTGGTAATAATATGGAATGGCGTCACTAAAAAAAATGTCCCCGGTACGGTAACAAAATCCTGTGCTTGTTGAGGAAATGAACTGAAATCCGGCAGAGGTTCACCCGGCTCACGGCTAAACGTCGCTTTCAATTCATCCAGCCAAGTATGATCATCAAGCTTGTGGCGACGATAAAAATCCACCTCGGATAAAGGTCTCAACGACTCTAGTGTGGAGTCGTGCCCCACGAGCTCTGACAGGCGTTGATGAATATCGGGACTGTCGCTATTCAACGTAGAACCATCAGCAAAAGTAACCTGAATATGCTGGGTCTTTGGATCGTTCTTTACCTTAGCAGTACAGGTTAATAATTCCGGTCTAAATTTACAGCTTTGGATTTCTTGCCGAGCCGTATCACGTAGTGCCCACACTCGGTCACCAGTCAGACCTTGGGCTCCCACACTACATTCCTGCAATAGCTCCCCAGCCATTCCCTTAACGGGATAACGCCAGATCTCTTTAATGACGCCTACTTTTTTCATTGCTGCGCTCCCGACCCAGTCATTGCTCATAGGGATTATTCAGCACGTGAGCTAGCAATTCATCATTTTTTACCAATTGCAGAATTATACTGCTGCCATTCTCGTCTATAGCGGCCTAAGATATTCACCAACTGATGAATATAGAGTCTGGACCTATGAAAAGCCTTCCCGGCCGCCCCAAAGGAGCTTCTAAAGCCAGAGAGCAACTAACACAAGCTGCCCGAGAGTTGTTTCTGCATGCGCCCTACGAGCAAGTTTCGATTCGCCAACTTGCGCGCACTGCAGGCGTTGATTCCTCGCTAATTCGTTACTACTTTGGCGATAAGGCAGGCTTGTTTGAAACCATGGTGCGAGAAACCATCGCGCCAATCGTTGCCGTTCTTCAGGCTAACAAGTCTCAGCAAAATAAAGATCAAATGGATTTAGAAACATTAGTATCCACGTATTACCGAATTTTGGGCGCGAATCCAGCACTTCCCAAACTGATCTTTCGCGTATTAAACGATAATCCAAACAGTGAAGCTTTTGCTGTGTTGGCGCGCATATTCAGCGAAGTCATCGGAAAAGCCCGGATCTGGCTACAAAATACCATGGTCAATAGCGGGCAACTGCGACAAGACATCGATCCTGATCTCGCTCGGCTTTCGTTCGCAAGCCTGATGGTATTTCCGTTAATAGCGCCAACCGTTCTACTCAAAGTACTCGGTTTCACCATCAACGAATCGACTTTAGACACAATTGCAAAACACAATACTAAGCTCATTTCCCGAGGGCTATTGATCCCCAAAGAGAGTTCACAATGAAGATGATTAAAGCCTGTATTATTCTTATCATTGTCGCTCTTTCAGGTTGTAACTCAGACACCAGTGGACGGGCGCTAGGTTCATTAGAGCGAGATAGAATCACACTTAGCGCGCCCGCTAGCGAAGTTATCAGCGCCATCAACGTCAGCGAAGGCCAGAACGTTGCCGCTGGCGATATTCTATTACAATTAAATACCCAAATAGCTGACGCAAAAGTCAGGCAGCTGCAAGCCGATGTCGCTGCAAAAAGCGCTCAGTTAGCCGAACTGCAAGCGGGCGCTCGCCGTGAAGAACGTCTGCGTGCTAGCTCGCAAGTCAACGAAGTGAAAGCCCATTTATTAGATGCCGAACAGCGTCTAGAACGTACTAAGGCTTTACGTCAGAAAGGGTTAATAGGCCAAGCTGAGCTGGATTCTGCTAAAGCTCAGCGAGACTCTGCCGCTGCGCAATTGCAACAAGCAGAAGAAAGCCTGCTGCAATTAACCAATGGCACCCGCCCAGAACAAATTACCCAAGCGCAAGCCATACTGGCCGCGGCTCAAGCAGCACTCGAAGCTCAACAAAAAATACGTGACGACCTTACTCTTAAAGCTCCGATTGCAGGTCGTATTGATATCTCACCATGGCATGTTGGCGATCGCATTAGTGCAGGAACAGTATTGCTCACGCTAATGTCCGACAGCGACCCGTTTGTGCGCGTATATTTACCGCAAAATCGCTTAGCGGGATTACATATTGGCAGCGAATTAAACGTCGACATTAATGGCACTAAGCTGACCGGAAAAATCAGAAACATTCGTGCCGATCCGGTATTTACGCCCTATTACGCATTAAACGAACGCGACCGTACGAATTTAATGCATTTAACGGACATTGTTTTTGCACCATCAGCAATAGATACACTCAAGAATATTCCCGATGGCATTGTTGTTGAGGTTATGCTGCCGTGAGCACTAAGAGCGCAGATTTCGCCATAGAAACCCATGGTATGACGCGAAAATTTGGTGATTTAACCGCAGTAAATAACCTCGACTTAGCTATCCCTAGCGGCAGTATTTACGGTTTTCTTGGGCCGAATGGTTGCGGTAAATCGACGGCTATTCGCATGTTAACCGGTTTATTAATACCAACCTCCGGCGATATTAATGTTTTGGGAAACGCCTTGCCGCAGCAAGCCGAAGCCCTACGTATGCGCATAGGCTACATGACACAAAAATTCTCCCTTTACGATAATTTAACCATACGTGAAAACCTTAATTTTGTTGCCAGCATCTATGATTTTCATGGCCAGATTGGCAAACAACGGGTTAATGAATTAATTGCCTTATACGGACTAGAAAACCGCGAAAAACAAATGGCAGGCTCACTAAGTGGCGGACAAAAGCAGCGTTTAGCTTTGGCCGCCGCCACACTGCATAGACCCGACCTACTGTTTTTAGACGAGCCCACCTCCGCGGTAGACCCAGAAAATCGCCGTGAATTTTGGGAGCGCTTATTCGATCTCAGCGACAGTGGCACCACCATATTGGTGTCGACCCACTACATGGATGAAGCAGAACGCTGTCATGCTCTCGCCATTTTAGAAAATGGCATCAAACGCGCCGACGGCACTCCAAAATCGCTCATGGAAAACATGAAGGTGACGGTCATTGAAGTGTCAGGCGGCGATTTACGTACACTGAAAAATCATCTCGTAGCGCAACCCGAAGTACTTTCTACAGCTCAATTAGGCACACGCCTGCGTGTGCTTATTCACGATTGGGTAACAGATCCAGAGCAATGGTTAACTCAGCAAATACATGGTCGTAGTATCGAACGAGTACGACCTAGTCTAGAAGATGTATTCGTTGCCAGTACCGGAGGTCATCGTGTTGGCTAAATCACTCTTCGCCACTGTTTTCCGCTCACTATCTCGCTCACTTTCCCGGACTCGAGCCATTACAGTAAAAGAACTGCGACAGCTTTCCCGTGACCGTATGACGTTTGGCATGATCGTGATGATTCCACTCATGCAGCTCATGCTGTTTGGCTATGCCATCAACACCGATGTACGCCATATTGCTGCCGGTGTGGTGGACATGAGCCATACATCGTACAGCCGGGATATCCTGCAACAGCTAAATGCCTCTCAAGTGGTGAGTTTTACGCGAGTGTACGATTCCATACCCGCAGCAGAGCATGCGATAACCAACGGAGAACTAAAAGCTGTACTGTATTTACCGCCGGATTTTGCTCAGCGCTTAGTATCGCACCCTGCATTTACCGGAAAGTCATCACCAACCGCTCGCCCTATAGGCCAATGGCTGGTCGATGGTTCAGATACGATGATCGCCAGCACCCTGCGTAGCTTGCGACAAATGCCACTCGATGGTCTGGCCAATAGAACACCGAGCCTGAGTGTCCCAACCTTTGAGACCGTACAATACTTTAATCCCGAGCAGCGCAGCGTTGTTAATATAGTGCCCGGATTACTGGCCATTATTCTAACCATGACCATGATCTTATTCACGTCGGCGGCCATCGTACGAGAGCGTGAGCAAGGCAACATGGAGTTTTTAATTGCAACGCCAGTAAAGTCATTTGAGCTTATGCTAGGCAAAATCATCCCTTATGTATTAGTCGGGCTCATTCAAGTCGGTATTATCTTAATCATGGGCCACCTTGTATTTGACGTGCCAATAAGAGGCGGAATGACGTCCATACTAACGGCTAATTTGTTGTTTATTTTTGCAAGCCTAACGCTTGGATTAGTGATATCGACCATCGCCAAAACTCAACTACAAGCGATGCAAATGACGGTATTTTTACTGATGCCGTCGATCTTATTGTCGGGATTTATGTTCCCTTACGAAGCCATGCCGATACCTGCACAGTGGATTTCTGAAACACTACCGGCAACACACTTTATGCGCATGATTCGCGCCGTAGTGCTGCGAGATGCCGCCATTACCGAACTATCGAAGGATGCCTTATGGCTGGCGGGGTTCACTGTGTTTGGATTAATTGTGGCATCGATGCGCTTTAAAAAGCAGCTGGATTAGTACGAAATTGATGCGAAGCGATTACTGTGAAGACATCTGCACATCAATAAAGACGCCGGCACCACTGTATTCATCGGCCTCTAGCCAATAACTACCCGCAGAAACTGAATAATTACTACCGGTTTTTCTTACACGTACTGGCACCGCCAATTCTGAAGAACCAGCGGTATCATCCCACTCCGTATACATTATTCCCGACGTTACATATACGGCGGCCTGAGCAGGAGCACCAATCAAGAATAAGCTAAGAGCAATGACAGACCACTTGAATATCAAGGATAAATCACTTTGAATTCTGCGTAGAACTGCACATTGCTCCGACATAACTTACTCCTCGTTTGTCAGCTCTACACCCTGCTCTTTAGCTCGCATCTGCATTTCTTTACGATGTTCCATCATTAATTTTAAACGCTCTTCTTTGGTTTTTGCCGCGCGCAGACTTTCACGATACTGCTTAACTTCAGCGTTATTCATCATTTGATACCCATAAATTGCAGCACCGTCATTTAAGTAATCCTTACTCTGATCACGAGTTTTGTCTCGCATCTGATCGCGATCCATCGCTGCGTCATGTGCCGATGTTTTGTCTCGCATCATATCGTGATCTTTAGACATGGCTTTGGTTTTATCCATGTCACCAGAGCCTTTGCCGTCCATTGCTGCCATAGAAAGTGCAGGAATAGAAAGTAAACTAGCGATGAGTAAACCATTGAGCAGTTTTTGAGTTTTCATTGCGGCATCCTGTATATGGCGTTGAGAACTCAACCTACTCCTACTGGGCAATAAACACTTGATAATTGTCAACTAATGTTTCGTTAGCTCGTTAATATTCTCAATGTATGAATCAGTTTCCGAGTAATCAACAACCTCAAAACTAGCAAGACTATTAATCCTGAACACAGCACGGATTAAAACGGTATGGTATTCACCTCTACTAATCACAACCTTTTTGTATTTTTCGCCTCCCAGCTTTCCATTCCAATTCCTGATTATGGGTTCATCCCAGAGAGTTTTTAAATTTAACTCCCACGTTACAGCTTCGGCAGAAACCATTTTAGGTTTCCCTAGTACTTTAATCACATCGTTAACCTCAGAGCCAAGCCTGATTCGATAGCCTTCGGGAAAACTCAATAATTGAGACTCCAAACATTCGCTTTTAGGGTTATCAGTCAACCTATAACCATATAAGGTCTCATAATCATGAATATTCCCTGTAATAAACACCACGCCAAATGACGCATCTGTATTTTTAATACACCCTTCTGCTAAATCGTGCTTTTCGCCATGAAGTTTGGGATCTTCGAATCCAAATTTCTCAAAAACTTCTGATATTTTAGAACCCGATAACTTAAAACCAAACAAAGTACTTATAGAATTGTATTTAGCGACATCCCCGTCACTAGAGTTCGCAAAGCTAGGTATTAACAAGATAAATAAAATGGAGTAGATATTTTTAATCATAAGAAATCAATAACCAACTGTACTAATACTAGGGCTTATTCCCTTCAAACTTCGTAAACATCCGCCCCTACCTGTCTTTCTTTACTAAACACTTCACGATTACTCTCTGCTCTAAATCTCTCAGAGCGGGAGACAGAAACCATTGAAACAACGATGCCTAACCTATACGGTCCCAGCCGCAACAACCGAAATATTCGTCTGGATGGCTGCTATACCGGGAGTGGCAAGCTATTCAGTGCAGGTTCAGGTGAAGTAATCTCACGTATCAAACTCCTAGCACCGAAGCTCGAATAGGCTTCGGTGCTAGAAAATACGCGATATAAACAGCGCGGCTAATCAAAGATCTCATCAATGAGAACGCTTAATTTGGATAGGGAATAAACTCCTCTTCGTCACCGGCGACTGTGGGAAAATTACCCGCTCTCCAATCTTGCTTTGCCTGCTCAATTCGTTCTTGACGACTAGAAATGAAATTCCATTCGATGTAACGCTTAGCCATTCTTTCACCGCCGATTAAGGCAATTCTCGATTCCTCTGCGGCTTCGATCACCACACCATCCGCGGCTGACAAGATGACCATAGCAAATTCAGGAATAATACTGTCTTTAATCTTCAAACTGCCTTTGGCCACATAAATAGCGCGCTCTTCGCTGTTCGGTAATGCTAGCGTTTGCCCTGCTTGCAGATGAGCTTCGACATATAAGGTTTCGGCATAGGTTAACACCGGTGACGTTAGGCCATAAGCGCTGCCCATCAATACCCGTAACGGCACACCTTCAATGGTTGCTGCGGGAATAGAGACCGAAGGGTAATGATAGAAAGCAGGATCAATTTCTTCGTCTTTCTCTGGTAGAGCCAGCCACAATTGCAGCCCATGCAAGGTATGATCAACACCCTTCACTTCTGGCCGTTCCCGTTCAGAATGCGTGATGCCGCGCCCTGCAACCATTAAGTTAATATCGCCGGGCGTGATGGTGGCATAACTGCCTAATGAATCACGATGTAATATTTCGCCTTCGAATAAGTAAGTAACCGTGGCTAAGTTGATGTGCGGATGCGGACGAACATTGATACCAGAGCCAGCCGGAAAATTCGCAGGGCCCATATGATCAAAGAAAATCCAAGGTCCAACCATTTTGCGTTCTTTAGTCGGCAAGGTACGACGAACCGAAAATCCACCGAGATCTTTTGCACGAGGTTGAATAATCAACTCAATCGCATCACAGCCCTGATTAACCGAGCATTCGGACTCTGTTTCTTTGGTTTCAATACTCATGATATTCCCTCGTAGTGTTAATAAATAACGTTACTAGATCATTAAAATAGCCAACATAATATATTACTAGATACCTAATTATTCTGTATTTTACTTCTCAACAGCATCCATATTTAGATGATTAATGGCTTCCCAGAAATAACCTTTACTCTGATCAAACGTCATACGCCAGGTTTCACCGGTTTGGGAATTTATTTTATACATAGTTTCACTTGAGTATTGAGAGCGCTCAGATCCACCTTTGCTTCGTTTATCCCATCCGTACTCACCAGAAACCAAAGTATATTTAGCCGTAGCACAACCGGTAGTAGCAAAAGCTGCAAGAAGTATTAATAAAGTACGTTTCATTGTTATTTCCTCATAAAATCAGTATTTACAAAGTCAATCACCGCCACACCCTCCGCCGCAATCGCTGGAGTCACCACCAAAACTGTCAAAGAAGCCACCCGAACTTGATGTTGCACCCGAGTCTCCGGCGCAACCAGAAGCACAACCTATGTGACCAGCACAGTAGCCATCACCATAAAGCGGTGACGACTCATCTTTGCAATTTAGCGAATAGATAAAACCATCTTTGATACCGAGCTTGGCATCAATGGCGAACAGCAGTGGCAAGTGGATCGGAGCATTTGCGCTAATATTATCTTTAGCACATGCGAGTCTCCATGCTCGCTTGATCCCATCTTGAGCCAGTGTTCTTGTGCGCATAGCTTCTGTTGGGGTGTGATGCAGAAATCGACCTAAAGCTTTATCACAAAATGTTTGATAAGGGCGGGTAAATAGAATGAATTCATGCCAAGCGACGTCAACCACTTGAGATGGCATCGAAACCATCCTTCGCTTAGCCTTATTACAAATATAGAAGTAATCTTTAAGAGCAGATAACACCAGAGTTACATCTTCATCTCTTAGATTTGGATACTTTTCTTGAATTTTTTTTCCAATCGTAGAATAAAAACGATAACTTTGGATAAACTCAAGCTGACGTCTCTTTTTACTCGAATACAAGTAATAAACCGAAGCGAGTAATAATAGTAAAAAGAATATCCAATAAAACCCCATAAAGCTCCCTCTTCTATAACTACGATAGATATACTCAAGAATTCGATATTAAGATAAATACACTTGTAACTAAAGAGTTATAACTGCGATAATTTTTGCCTATATATCCACCACGCTGGAGCCATCATGCTTTCTTTCAGCCGTTTTATTGAGCAAGCCCAAGCACAACATGCCGATTATGATCTGCGTTTTAAGCACATCAGTAAGGCGAAGTCCGCTAAGCAATTGGCTGCAATTCCAGATGATCGTTGGTTGTCGGTACTATCGCAGTGTGTGTTTCAGTCGGGATTTAATTGGACCGTGGTGGCCAATAAGTGGCCGCGTTTCGAAGAAGTGTTCTTAGGCTTTGACGTGATTGATTTAGTGATGCAGCCGGATGAGTTTTACGAACGCTTAATGCAGGAGACGGGGATTATTCGTCATCATGCGAAAATTAAAGCGGTACACGAGAACGCGATATTTTTTCACGATCTGATTCAAAGCCATGGCAGTGTTGGTCAGTACTTTTCAGCTTGGAAACCAGAAGATTACGCCGACAATTTGCGTGAATTTCGTAAACGCAGTAATCGTGGCGGTGGCCGCACTGGGCAGGTATTTTTACGTGCGATGGGCGTTGATACTTTGATGTTTAGCAACGATATGTTGCAGGCATTGATTAGCACTGGAGTTATTGAGGCGGCGCCAAGTTCAAAAGCAAGTTGGGCTAAACTGCAAGCGACAATGGATCGTTGGCGCGAGGAAACAGGATTGGGATTAAGTGAAATCAGTCAGATTTTGGCTTGGTCGGTTGGGCCGCGCAAGTAAGAGTAAGAGCACACTAACGGCTGTTAGTGTGCTCTCGTCAATCATTAGTTTTGCATTAGTTGCAACACACGGCTCGGGTTAAAGCCTTTAACAACGGTATCATTCACTGTCACTAATGGCACGCCGCCAGTACCGCCAACCGAATAATAACGATCTAACCCTTCTTGCGAGTTGTCGATATCAAACTCTACATACGGGATATTATGAGCGTCGAAGAAGGCGCGCATTTTTTTACAATAACCACACCATGCGGTCGCATACAACACAACGTCTTTGTCCGTTTGCGCGGCACCTTGTTGTGTCGCCAAAGTCGTGTCTGGCGTCGCTAAATTCATAGTGGCTACGAATGCACCCGACGTTAACGCTGCAAATGCAACAAACAAGACAGCTACTATTTTCATATTTGTTTCCTTTATTACCGCCAATTCACATCAGCGTTAATGAATATTAATAATCAACAACAGGGAAAATCGATTCTGCATACATTTGCAGCTCGTGTATCCACTGTAATTTGATTGGGTCATCGGCTACACGCATTGCTGCCTGCTCTAACAAAGGCGCAAACTGCGCAAAGGTTAATGCCGGTGTCGCTGGCGGCACTGCCATTAAGCGATTCACTCGATGCTGTTCCCAACGTTCGCGCTCATCTTCATTCAAGGTATCTGGATAATTACGCGCACGATAGCGAAATAACATTTCTTCACAACGTTCGTCCCTAAATGGCGCAGGCCAATCGGCTAAATCCCAATCACTTAACTGATGCAGGTCGTTCATGGCTTGTTTATCTGCCGATGAGAAGAAGCCATCGTACAAACGACCATCCACATCTTTAGCCGCGACAAATCCGCGATCCCCAAAGACTTGCTGCAGCTTTAACGTTAACGAACCACCATCCCGAAACATGGCAAGATGCTGACGCAATCGCTCGCCACTAATCGCCCAACGCTCTGCTTGGTCCGGCGTTAGGGTTTTCGCCGGAGCCAGTACCGGAGACTTATTGATATGGATTTCTTTTAGCGATAAACGTTCAACACCCTCGGGCATATCGGCCGTGCGAGTAAACACTCGCTGCTGAATTTCCTCTGCACTTAAGGTAAATAATGGTGTTGGATCTTGATTTAAGTCGAATGCGATAAAGCTGTTTTTATTGGTTGGATGCCAGCACAGCGGCACCACAACTGCCATACAGCCTTGTTCTACCGGAAACATACCCGACACATGCATGAGCGGCTTATGATTAGTCACATCCACCATAGCTGCAAGCGCTTGTTTGCTGCGATTGTTATACAAATACTTAAACAGCTTGGGCTGCTTGTCGCGAATCAACCGTGCTAAGGCGATGGTGGCACGCACGTCGGATACTGCATCATGCGCTTTACCGTGGTCTAAGCCATTAGCGGCGGTGAGATGCTCTAGCTTGAAACTAACGCGGCCATCTTCATGCTTCGGCCAGTTAATGCCATCGGGGCGCAACGCATAGGCGCAACGGACGATATCGAGTAAATCCCAACGGCTATTGCCCCCCTGCCACTCACGATTATAAGGATCATAGAAATTACGATAGAGAGTGTAACGGGTAAATTCGTCGTCAAAACGAATGCTGTTATAGCCTGCAGTACAAGTACCGGGCTGACTAAACATAGCGTTAATGCGAGCAATAAACTCAGTTTCGGGCACGCCCTTTTTTAAGCAATCTTGCGGTGTTATACCGGTAATTAAGAGAGCTTCAGGGTGTGGGAGATAATCGTCCGCCGGTTTGCAGAATATCTCGACCGGCGGTTCGATTTCATTGAGGTCTTCATCCGTGCGGATCGCCGCAAATTGCGCTGGGCGATCCCACGCTGGGTTAGCACCAAAAGTTTCGTAGTCGTACCAAACAATACTGTTCACTCATGGCTCCTAAGCCCGATATTACCAGCCTTGTTCTTGATTACCTGGTAGCTCACCTGGTTCACCTGTTTGCAGGTAATGCAGAGCATCGCGGGCTGATTGGCGCGGTAGCTCTTCCATCGGCAAGTGGCCTACACCTTCGTAGCTGATGATATCCATGTTCGGTAAATCCACTTTAAAGTGCTTCATTACTGATACTGGCGTCCATTCATCTTCTTCGCCCCACATTACTAGGGTTGGTGTTTGAATGTATTTAATGCGATTACCAAGGTCACGCTGGTCGGTGTCTTTTTCAATAGTGCGTGCAACTTTAATAAGAGATGAACGATTACCTTTGCGCAGACCCAAATCTTGGTTGCGGCGAATCACATCATCGGTAATTTTTTCATCATCACCGTAAGCTTCCTCAACACGGTGTTGCGCCTTTGACCACGATAAGATCAAAGCGTTGAACTCACGCAATACTGGAATTGTGTTGTAGCTCAAGGTTGAAGGCAACTCTTGCTGATAGCCAATAGAGTTAACCAAAATCATACGTTCTACGCGTTGCGGATAACGCTCAGCAAAGTTCCAAGTGATGTACCCACCCAAAGAGTTACCCACCATCTGCACTTTGCGCAGATTTAGCTTATCCATAAAGTGTTCGACTTTAGTGATCATATAATCGAGATCATAAGTCTCAGTTGCTTGATCTGGGCCAGTTAAACCGTGGCCAGGTAGGTCCATACGAATAACGCGGAAGTCGCCTTTCAGCTTTTCAGCCCAAGCATCCCAAATATGCAACGACGTGGTTTCGCCGTGCAGTAACAATACTACAGGGCCTGTGCCTTCATCGCGGTAATGAATCACTAGATCATCAACCGCAAGAAATTTAGACGATTCGTCGGTGTACTTCTCTGTTAGTTCCGATAACGGACGCGAGCCAACACCCATGTAGGCACAACCGCTCATGGCGACCATGCTGATCAGCAGCAAGAGTTTGGTGAAATTCATCGTGATCCCCGAGATTTTATTATTGTTTGACTGAGCTCCGCTCACCATTGCCAAACTTTACCACAGCGAATCGGCGCCGTCTTTACTGTACCTAGCATCTAAATGACGATCTGAAGACATTGTCTTGATTCAGGTGAAACGGCAGATTCCTGCAAGATGATGATTTAAGCATAAGGAACTTTGGAATCAATGGTTCCTAAACGGCTGGCGAACTGTAAAATGGGGGCGCTTTTTTCTGTGGCAAACCTTAGTTGGACATATTCGAATGGCGTTATTTAAAAAGTTTTTCAAACCAAAATCGCAACACGAGAATCCGGAAGTTAGACGAAAGGCCCTAGACACCCTGCAATCTGCGGAACAACTCATCACCTTCATCCGCAAAGAACCTGAAGCATCCGTTCGTGATGCAGCCCTTGCTCGCATACAAAGCGAAGACGATCTTGAATCCCTACTGCGCGACAGCAACAACGATCTGCGCGAAGCAACCCGCCAGCACTGGTTAAACCGCTTGCTTAACAACGGTGGCTTACCGAGTAACGCCGATAGTAAGGTATATGTGCGCATTGCCGCATTAACCGACAATCAAGAATTACGCGTTGAGGCTATTGGCCGCATCAGCGATGAACAGCAGCGCCTACAATTGGCCAGCGAGCACAGCGTTGCCCGCGTGCGTATGGCGGCAGCCGAAGGCATTCATAACCCTGAACTACTTCAGGCACTGCTTGATGTCGCACAGGGTAAAGACAAAGCTGTGTACCGCCTGTGCAAAGAACGCTTAGCCGCGGTAAAAGAACAGCAAGAACGCGAAGCAGCAGAACGTGAAAAGCTAGCGCATTTAACCAGCCAAGCGGAGCAACTGGTGCGCTTGGGTTATGGCCCCGATTTCTTTGGGCGCTTACAAGTATTACATCAACGTTTGAACGAACTACGCGCTAAGGGTGAAGAAGCCTCACTGACTAGCTTTGCTACAGCGCTAGAACAAGCCGATGAAATACTGCGAGCTCACGAAGCAGAGGAACAGCGTCGTGCCGAGCAAGCAGAAAATGCGCGCCAAGCGGAAGCTGATCGCGCCGGTATTATTGCGCGTATGACCTCGCAACTCGAAGTTGCAGCCGAGCAGCTTTCCGGTACATGGAATGCTGCTTGCCAAGGCGAACTGCAAGCCTGGGAGCATAGCGAAAAACAAAGCCCTGCGAATGCCGAGCAACGCAAAGCGTATCAAGCGCTAGCCCAACAATCTGCTGCGGTTGCCGATTGTTTAAATTTCTATAGTGAACAACAAGACGCTATAACCGCATGGTTTGCCAAAGCTACCAGTAAAGAATTGAGCGAAACCTTAGATGCCGCACGCATTGGTAAACAGTGGTTGCAACGCTGTCAGTGGCCAAGCAATTTAGTAGCACCTGAGTGGTTAACTCAGTTACAAGCTCAATGCGCACAGTTAGGCGACAAGAAAGACGATCTTCTTGACCAGCAAAAGCAAGTTGCTGACCAAGTACGCAAGCAAATGGACCAACTAGAAGCGGTGCTTGATGAGGGCCAAGCAAACGATGCTGGTCGCTTAATGAAGTCTATTCAGAAATCATTAAACGCACTTGATCACAAGCAACAGCAGCCACATCAAAATCGCCTGCGCTTGCTGACTGCGCGCTTGAACGAACTGCGCGACTGGCAGGGCTTTGCCATCAATCCAAAGAAAGAACAGCTATGCGCCAGCATGGAAAGTATTGCTGATGGCGACATGGAACCACAAGCGCGTGCCGATGCGATTCAATTGCTTCAACAAGAATGGAAAAGCCTCGGCAACAGTGGCAATGATCGCGAATTGTGGGCGCGCTTCCAAGCCGCCGCCGATCGCGCATTTGAACCGTGCAAAGCCTACTTCTCCGAACTGGCTGAACAACGCGGACGCAATGTGGCGGCACGCAACGACCTTACCCAGCAACTACTGGCTTATGAACAGGCCATGAATTGGGAAACAGCAGATTGGAAAGCCGTTCAACAAACATTGAACGCTGCACGTGACGCATTCCGTCAATATTCACCGGTTGATCGCGCATCTCATAAAGATACACAGACGGCCTTTCAAAGTGCGTGTGATGCTATCTATGCACATATCAAAGAAGAATACGGTCGTAATCTTGCGTTGAAAGAAGCCATCGTGAGCAAAGCCGAAAGTATGGTGAGTCATGAAGACTTAGATGAAGCGATCGAACAAGTTAAGCAACTTCAACAAGATTGGAAAGCCATCGGCATGACGCCAAAGGGTGCTGACCAAAAATTATGGCAGCAGCTGCGCCAGCATGCCGATGCGGTATTTGCGCGCTTAAACGAACAACGTGACGCGCGCAAAGCAGCGCTCAACACTGTGGTAAGCGAAGCCGAAGCTATGGTGGCAGAAGCGCAAGCAATCGTTGCTGATGAGAGTGTAGAAGCTCAATCCTTAGCCAATAGCTTACGCGACATCAATGCACGCTTCCGTTCTCTAGAGCTGCCACGCAGCGCTCACCAACGTTTAAGCAAAGCACTGGATGAGATGCAAAGTGCCGTTCAGAGCCGTCAACAGCAAGCGAGTAACGAACAAATACTTGCGGCATGGAATGGCGTAATTCAGCGTTTGGAAGCACTACAAGCTGAGCAAGATTGGGATGCTAGCCTGCCACTTGCCAACGGCTTCGACGAAGCTAACTTCCGCGCGGCACAAGCCCGCACAGAATTTACTGAAGACGCAGGTGCTCTGTGTGTTGCCATGGAAATTCTTGCCAACATAGACAGCCCGGAACAAGACCGTAGCTTACGCATGAACATGCAGGTTCAGCGTCTGGCAGAAGGTTTAGGCAAAGGCCTAAGCGCGGAGCAAGAACGCGCCCAGCTGATTGAGCGTTGGTTAAATAGCAAAGCGACAGCGGAGCAACTTAACCGCTTCATCACTGCGCTAAATAAGGCTGCAACACTGTAAATTACAGCGCATGCAGCAATAAAAAAGGGCCATCATTTGGCCCTTTTTTATTTGTCTCTATCTAGCATAAGTATCTAGTTTGATATCGTTAGATGGCTACGGCCTAAATAGAGGTACTCCATGCTAAGGGGTCGTTTTTAGCAGCAAGGTCGGTAGAACACTGCTATTACCAAAGTTCCAAGGAGCAATGGCCAGTGTCGATGCGCCCATATCAAAATCGTGATCAATATCAGCCCAACCAACATACAAGTTAGCGCCAGCAATGCAGCCACCCGCATCGGCTTCTGTTGGGCAACGCAATACGCTGTCGTTGACGCCAAACGTATCTATAGAGTTGTCACCGAATGCAATACCTGTGTCGACACCCAAACCAGTTGCATCAGTGGCCCAATAGCTGGCAGAGATATTGGAATCATATAAATAACCCGCTAGACCACCAAAGTATTCGACCACGACATCCAGAGGTGAGTAATCCGCATCAGGGCTAGTAACGACAGCACCGGTAGCAAAGCTCGTGCTCAGGCTCGATAAATAAGACTCGCCAATTAAACTGCCAGCGTTATTAAGAGCGCTTACCTCACCTCGGGCATAACTACTACTCACGGTCGAGTCTTCGATACCGCCTAATAGGGCACCGACATTGTAATGACCAGAAACATCGCCCGTAGCTGAGCTGCGGCTAATGGTAGAACCATAAACAGCACCAGCGACACCGCCAACCAACATACTGTCGCCACTAACATCGCCGACAGTCGACAGAAAATCCAGTACTGTAGTTTCGGCTAAGCCAACCACGCCACCGACACTTTCATCGCCATAGACAGGAATCGTGATATACATATTGGAAATCGTAGAATCATGCGCAGATCCCACAACCGCACCGACATAACGTCCGCCGACGACATAAGCAGAAGCACCCGACAATACCAAGTTGCGAACCTCAGCATTCGCGATATAGCCGAATAAACCAATGTTATCGCTATCACCTCGAGAGATTTCTAGATTACGAATTTCATAGTCATTGCCGTCGAAAATAGCAGTAAAAGGCTGATCAACTGAACCAATTGGCATCCAGCCATTAGTTGCATCCGGTACATAGCCAGCGCTGGAAGCAAAATCGAGATTTTTCACTAACTCGTAGCCAATACAGCCACCCACAACTGGGCAGCCTTGATCCGAAGACGAAGTACCGTTATTTAAGGTAGCTCCCGTTAGATCATTACGAATCCAATCCAATTGCTCAACCGTTGAAATTTCAATCAAGCCGTCGTTGTCGTCATCGACGTCATCTTCCGCGGCTACGCCATCGCCGTCGTCATTAATAGTCACCGCCGGATCAAATTTCGACACATCACTATTATCGCCGACGCCATCGCCATCAGAATCGAGCGTTTCTGACGCATTGCGAGGAAATGCGTCAGCATTGTCTGGAACGCCATCACCATCGGTGTCAGCCCATTCAGAAGCATCAAAAGGATATAAATCTTCTACATCGGGAACACCGTCGTTATCATCGTCGGTATCACCGTTATCGCCAACACCATCAACATCAAAGTCGACTGTTTCATCTTCATCTTCTGGAAACGCGTCATCAACGTCTAAGACACCGTCATTATCGTCATCTGTATCGGCATTATTGCCAATGCCGTCATGGTCAGTATCCACGGATTCGGTAGGATCCTTCGGCAATGCATCATTAACGTCGAGTACACCATCGTTATCGTCGTCAGTATCACGATGGTCACCTATACCATCGCCATCAGTATCAATTGTTTCACTGGCATCGAAGGGGAATAAATCAGCATTATCACCCACACCATCGCGGTCGCTATCTTTGGTCTCCGACGCATCAAATGGGAATGCATCCGAATTATCGCCTTTACCATCGCCGTCGCTATCGAGACTTTCTGACGCATCACGAGGAAATGCATCTTCAGTATCTACGACACCATCGCCGTCTTTATCCGATAATGGTGACGGACTCTGCGAATTCTGTGCAGCTACCGCACTGTCCTCGCCGCCGCATGCGACAACCAAAGAACATAGCAAACCGATACAAAGATATTTAAAAACGGGGTACTTCATAACAACCAACAGACCTTATTAGAATTGTGCAATTTCTGAACTATGGGCAAGTTACCACAACCAACTCAGACCTGTTAGTACAAACGCAGGCTTGTCTGACCTTGCAGACAATGACAGGTGGTTAATATCTAAAGCGCCCTACTGATGCCCTATTCTTCCTCTTCTTCGCCTTTGCGAATCAAAAAGCGATAGTCACCGTCAACTTCTTCACTCAGTACTAATTCGTGACCAAGAAATCCGCAAAAACGAGTAAAATCGCGCACCGTAGAGGGATCGGTCGCTAATACTTCTACGACATCACCAATCGCGACATCACGAATAATGTTGTGCAGTAACATTACTGGCTCTGGGCAAAACAAGCCGCGAGCATCAAGGGTTTGATTAACATCTGACATGGTGAACTCTTAGTGCATCGTCTGAGATTTAGGTAACAACAAGCCCGCACGCGACGCACGATACACCAACCATACAGCGGCGACACACGCTAATGCAGCAACGGCAAAGTGCATATCATACCCCAATGTCGCGGCGCTATAACCTGAGATTGCACTAGCAAACATCCCTGTCACGATCACAACACAACTTTGTAGGGCGTAATCCGCGGCGGCACTGTGTTCACGACAACGATCCATCATTATGGTGAAGAGCGCAGCGGTGGCCATGCCACCCGTAATATGCTCAACCATAACGGCAAGCCAAATATGCGCTTTGTATTCAATACTAATACCGACGTAGCCGAGCATGGCCAAGGCTTCGAGCAACAAAAACAACGTTAAGGCTCGTGCACGAGAAATTCTCCCCACAAGCCAGCCACCGTACAATGCGCCCGCCAATCCAGCGACAAATCCAACACCACCAAGCATAGTGCCCAACTCATCCAAACTAAGCCCAGCATCCGACAAATATGGGCGAATCATTTGTGTGCCAAATGCATCACCAACTTTATAAAGGGAAATAAGTGCAACCCAGAGCCAAGCGTCTTTTAAATTAAAGAAGCCTTTCCATAAGGGCAGCATAGATTGCTGAGCAACTTGGTGAGGTTTAGGTTTATAAGCATATAAAGGTAGTGTCCCCAGCACCATCATAAGAGCCAATAACCATAACGATACTTGCCACCCTAAATACGAAAAATAAGATACTAATAAGCCGCCAGCCAGTACCATTCCAGTACGGTAACCGCCGACTTGAACACCATTACCGAAACCGCGTTCATGTGGCGATAAATTTTCGACGGCGGTCGCATCTGTGGCTATATCTTGAGTTGCTATCAGTACATTGATGCCGATTAATAGCACACCAAAAACCAGCAAACCGTCAGTGGCTATCCAATCCAATGGCATAAACGAAATAGCAATTAATAATGCAGCTGCGGAATAATTCATCGCCAAGATCCAACTGCGCCGAAACTCATCCGGCCAATGCCGTGGAAATAACGTAAAGCGATCCAACATGGGCGCCCAAAGGAATTTCAATGCCCACGGCAAAGCAACTAAAGCCATTAAACCAATATGCTTTAAATCAACACCTTGCTCACGCAGTAACACGGGCATAGCCTGACCGAAAAAACCATGCGGCAGACCTTGCACTAAATACAAACTAATCAGTGCTAGCCACTTCGCTTTATTTTGATCCATCAAGATGCTCCGCATTTAATCAATAGCGCTACCATAGCGAGCGGGTTATTGAGTTAAAAGGATTTTATTTGGTAGATATAGTCAAAAAAAACCCCGCCATAAGGCGGGGCTAAAGTGCTTTTCAACACAGGTCAGGATTGCAGGAGGTGATCCTACAGGGTCTATCAGCGCTCAATGATCGCAACAACACCTTGACCACCTGCAGCACAGATGGAGATAAGGCCACGACCAGAGCCCTTTTCTTCCAACATCTTAGCCAGGGAAGCTACGATGCGACCGCCGGTTGCCGCAAATGGGTGGCCAGTGGCAATGGAAGAACCGTTTACGTTAAGCTTGCTACGATCAATGCTGCCTAGTGGCGCATCTAAGCCTAACTTCTCTTTACAGAATTTCTCGTCTTCCCACGCTTTTAATGTTGAACAAACAACACCAGCAAAGGCTTCGTGGATTTCGTAGAAATCGAAATCTTGTAGAGTAATACCAGCACGCTTAAGCATTGCAGGAACAGCGTATGCAGGCGCCAACAACAAACCTTCTTTGTCTTTGTTGCCATCTTTACCGAAGAAATCAACCGCAGCAGTTTCGTAGAAGCTTAAGTAAGCTTTAACCGGCAGGTTGCGCTCTTTTGCCCATTCTTCGCTAGCTAACAATACAACCGATGCACCGTCAGTCAGAGCTGATGAGTTACCAGCCGTTAGCGTACCGTTACCAGACTTCTTATCGAATGCTGGTTTCAGGCTTGCTAGCTTTTCCATGTTTGGCGTACGTGCCAAGTTATCTTTCTCAACACCTTGGAACGGCGTCACAAGATCGTCGAAGAATCCACGATCGTAGGCAGCTAACAAGTTTTGATGGCTGTTGAAGGCAATTTGATCTTGCTCTTCGCGAGTAATGCCCCAAGCTTTAACGGTCAGCTCAGTGTGTTCGCCCATAGACATACCGGTACGAGGCTCACCATTGCGAGGCACTAAAGGTGCTAAATGCTTAGGACGAATTTTCATCAATTGCTTCAGCTTATCTTTCGTCGTTTTTTGACGGTTAGCTTCTAGCAAAATTTTACGCAAACCTTCGCTAACGCCGATAGGTGCGTCAGACGTGGTATCAGAACCACCAGCAATAGCACTGTCGATTTGGCCCAAAGCGATTTTGTTCGCTGCCATCATGATGGCTTGTAAACCAGTACCGCATGCTTGCTGGATATCACAGCCAACAGTGCGTGGGCTTAATGCAGTGCTTAACAAAGTTTCACGAGCCAAGTTGAAATCGCGGCTGTGTTTGATAACAGCGCCAGCGATGAATTCACCGATGTGCTCGCCTTGCAGATTGTAACGATTGACCAAGCCATTCAATGCAGCAGTCAACATGTCTTGGTTAGACGCGTATGAATAAGCGCTGTTAGAACGTGCGAACGGAATACGGTTACCGCCAATGATGGCGACTCTACGAACTGTTTGGGTCATGTTATGAATCCTGTTAAAACGTTGCCAAATACGCGGCAGAACGCAAAATATCTCAATATCTGCCCGGTGATGGCCAGTCTATCCGACCTGAACGCGCGGGCATTGGCTGAAGTGACACAGACTCAACCGCCTAAGGTCAATTTCAGACCTTATTATTGCTGCTGTAATCTGTTACCTTCCGGCGCTGTACATCGTGCCGATGTGATCCCCGTATAGCAAGCAACGAGTGAAACAGATCATGAGCAACTTTTACGAAACACTGCTGAACAATAATCTCGGCCGCAGCCTGCTGAAAAACGTCGGTTTGCCAACGCCAATTAATTTAAAACGTTACAACGCAAACCAAGAGACCTACTTTGAAGGTCGTGTATTAGTAGGTGCTTCCGATAACGCTGCACTGCTTAACGATTTGATGCGTAACCTGAAAGCATCGAACGCCAAAGTATTCTTTCCTTCTGCTTGTAAAACCGCAGCAGCTATCCTGAAAGCCGCAGAAGCAAACGGCGTGCGCGCTGTTGGTGTTGAATGCAAAAAGGATATGACAGACAAGTTTGATGCGTTTGTATTCGACGCTACGGGCTTCTCTGATACCGAGCATTTGAACCAATTGTACTTCTTCTTTAATCCAGTGATGCGCAAGCTAAACAGCAATGGCCGCGTCATTGTATTGGGTCGTCCACACATGAAAGCAGCCACTGGCGAACAAGCTGCGGCAATGCGTGCACTGGAAGGTTTCACTCGTTCAGTGGCAAAAGAAATTGGTAAAAAGAGCGCAACCGCTCAGTCAATTTACGTCGAAGAAGGCGCAGAGGCGAATATCGACTCTGCTTTCCGTTTCGTTATCTCTGCTAAGTCAGCCTACATGGATGGCCAGATTTTAACCGTTAGCAAAGCCGACGTCGTGACTTACCCTGAGTGGCACAAGCCATTAGCCGGCAAAGTTGCATTAGTGACTGGTGCTGCACGCGGTATCGGTGAGGCCATTGCACGCACCTTGGCTCGTGACGGTGCTACCGTTCTTGGTTTGGATATCCCACCAGCCGAAGGCGATTTAAAACGTGTTATGGCAGAAATCGGTGGTGAAGTATTACTAGGTGATATTTCTTCCAAAGAAGCGCCAGCAATGATCTCTGCCAAACTAAAAGAAATGGGCGGCGGCGACATCATTGTTCATAACGCGGGTGTAACTCGTGATAAGACCTTGGCGAATATGCCTGAACATTGGTGGTCAATGACCATCGCGATCAACCTGTCTGCTGAAGAGCACATCAACAACCAATTGTTTGCTGATGGCACCATCAATAACGGCGGCAGCATCATCTGCGTATCGTCTATGAACGGTATTGCTGGTCAAGTTGGTCAAACTAACTACGCAGCATCAAAAGCCGGTGTAATTGGTTATGTTCAATATATGGCTGACGAATTAGCCAAGAAAAATATCACGATCAACGCCGTTGCACCTGGTTTCATCGAAACTCAAATGACCGATGCGATTCCTTTCATGACTCGTGAAGTGGGCCGTCGTTTGAACTCTCTGTCACAAGGCGGTAAGCCAGTTGACGTAGCAGAAACCATTGCCTTCTTCGGTAACCCTGCTTCTAGCGGTGTGACTGGTAACGTCGTTCGTATCTGTGGTCAGTCATTAGTTGGTGCATAATTTTGCAACGCTAATGCTTTGATTACTCAATAAAAAAACCGGCTTCTTAGCCGGTTTTTTTATACTCGTAAATTGGCTCTGAGCCCAAACCAGCACTACATTTACTACTAGGAACACATATCCTGCGGAGTAAGTTATGAAGGTCGGTAAGATGATGTCAGCCAACGTTGTGCATGTCGGTTTAGATGACCCACTGCATAAGGTAAAAGCCATTTTCGAGCGAACTAAGTTTCATCACTTGCTGGTTATTCAATCGGGTAAGCTATGGGGCGTAGTGTCGGATCGAGACTTACTGAAATCCGTTAGCCCTAATGTTGGTACTATTACGGAAACGCTACGTGATGTGGCTTCGCTGAATAAAAAAGTTCATCAAATAATGACGCGCAAGCCCATTACGTTATCGCCGGATGCCGATGTATACGAGGCAATACGTGTGTTCAACGAATACAACGTATCCTGCATTCCAATATTAAACATTGATGGAAGCGTGGCTGGAATATTGAGTTGGCGCGATGTGTTTAAAGCACTCGAAGCCTATCAATTAAAAAAGAGACAGAACAAAGAGTAGTCGCTAACGAACCTTCACTCGATTATTCGTATCTCTACTCTGACGAATTAATTCATCACCATCCGCCGAAAATCCTAATTTAGCGCAGCGATCATAGAGCAGCACGTTGACCGTAGCCGCTAAGTTCATACAGCCGATGGTCGGTACATAAACAACGCTGTGCGCACGATCAACAATCTCTTGCGGTATGGTGCCATCTTCTGGGCCGAATACATAAAACGCATTAGCCGGATGATTAAACTGCGGTAACGATATTGCGCCTTCTACCAGTTCGACGCACACCACATCTGCATCCGCTGGAATACACTCGAGTAGATCATCCACTGCCGTTAACGCAATACGCTGCACCACGTCTTTAGTATCCGTTTGAAAGCGCATGGCGCGATTGGCACGCTCACCGCTGTAAAAAACAGCATCGGCTTGATAGCAACCCGCTGCACGCATGACCCCACCAATATTGGTAGGATTTTTGGGATTAACCAAGCCAATACTGACGTATTTATCGGCCATTCGTTTTGCGGTCATTAATAACGCCACGCGATAAATCGACTTACCTTTTGGCCTTGGGCCATAGGGGTAATTTCGATTTGTTTAGCGCCTTGCTGCTGCAAAACTTTTTTGAATAGCGGCAAATGATCACCATCAGATACAAGGCTAGTAAACCATCCCACTTGATCAGCATAATTGACGCTTTCTCGCATCATGCGTTTTAAGAAAGCCAGCTCTCCGCCTTCGCACCACAATTCATTCGACTTACCACCAAAGTTCCGCGTAACCGATCCTTTTTCACCTTTTAAATTTTTCCATTTACGCGCCGCTTGGTTTTCGGCTTCGCGCTGGGAAGAGAAAAATGGTGGGTTACACATAGTGGCTTCAAAATAATCGCCGCTGCGAATCATATTTTTGAACAGAAATTCAGAATTACGCTGCATCAATATTTCGGTTTTACTTAAACTAGGATTGGCTTCAACAATAGCGTGTGCATTGCGCACAGCGGTTCCGTCAGTTTCTGTACCCGTAAATTGCCAGCCATAAGCATGCGTACCGATAATCGGATAGATTAAGTTCGCGCCCGTACCTATATCTAAAATACGCGGCGGCTCATTAGTGCTGTGCTTACTAACATCATGCTCAGCCAGTAAATCCGCCAAGTAATGAATATAATCGGCACGGCCAGGAATGGGCGGACACAAATACCCTTTAGGAATACTCCAGTCTTCAACCTTGTAGTAATGCTGCAATAAAGCCGTATTTAAACACAGCACCGCGGCATTATTACTAAAGTCGATGGTCTGCTCACCGCTCGGGTTTAGCTGTAAGAAATCAGCGAGATCGGGCAAAACCTCAACCAGCAAGGTCATATCATATCGACCAGAATGCGGATTGCGAGGATGCAAGCCGATTGGCTTGGTCGAAGAAGCATAAGGTGATTTATCGGATTTTTTCTCAAACACCCATTTACCGTCCGCTGAGCGTTTACCTGACGCTTTAGCACCGCGCTCACCCATCGATCTTGCCGCACGATCAGAACTAGCTGAACGCTCTTTGTAAGCGGGCTTAGCACGATTAACCGGCTTCTCCCCTTCGCCTCGAGCTTTGTTTACTCGTTCCGATTTCGGAACAGAACTGGCTTGCGGCTTTAATGAGGATTGCGGCGACGATGTGGGGCTTGATTCAGAGCTCGACGGCTCTTCGCTCTGCGAGTCTGAATCCTTATGCTTGGCCGCCGCCGCAGCCCAAGGATTAAACGTAGCCGAAGGGCTTTCGACAGACGCTGAAGCGCTAGGCAAATCAGCGTCTGTATCGGTAGAAGCAGAATGAGGAGGTTTTGATTTCACGATAATGACCAACAATGATATTGGCGCATAATAGCACGAAATGCTTACTTCAGCGTGGCCACCAACGCCTCTAATTGATCCGTCGCCTTGCCCCAGCCTTCGTGAAACCCCATATTCTCATGCGATTTTTTGTCTTCATCTGACCAGTGACGAACAACCGCTCTATAGAGCGTTTTTTCGCCCTCTGGCGTTAACGTGATGATTCCCGTCATAAAGGCCTTAGCAGATGGCTGCCAATCACCGATATACGCATCGGTCCACACTATACGTTCATTCTCGACGACTTCTAAATACATCCCTGTATTTGGAAACTCTTGCCCCTCTGGACTGCGCATTACAATCGTTTGCGCACCGCCCGGACGAACATCTAGCTCTGCAGAAGCGACACTCCATGGCTTAGGGCAAAACCACTGCATCAATAATGCTGGCTCCGTCCAAGCGCGAAATATCGCGGACGGTGGTGCATCAATCAGGCGCTCTAGTACGAGTTCGTGATTAATGGCGCAAGTTTGGCTGTCATTCATTGCATCAGTCATCGTCTATCTCCCTATATTCCGTATTCACTTATTATCTTGTTCTCAACTCAGCACAGGCTTAGGTCGCGCAATGCTGTGTTTCTGTAGTAAAGCTGTACCACGCAAAACAATATCACTCTGAAACGCTTTTTCGTAACGCACATCTAAAACATACGCCTTAGTACGCAAACGAATAGCTAAGGTATGTGCAACCTCGATTTCTTCTAGAGTAAAACTCACGGGCTTCTTCAAATAAGCGTAGCGACTTGTGACCACCACCTCTTCAATTAACGTTTGCGCCGTTGCTAAATCAGCATCTAATGCGAGGTTAAAATCCGTAACCACCATCATATCTAACTCGCCAGCATTGCCTGATGACACAACATCGGTAATAAAACGGGAATTAGGAATCGTGACCAAATTATCATCGAGCGTCACCAAGCGCACAGTACGCAGACCAATGGATACTATCTCACCATAGGTGTCGCCAAAGCTTACTCGGTCGCCTACTCGGAATGGACGATCAAACAATAAAAGAATACCGGCCACTAGCGAGGCCACAACGTCCTTCAACGCAAAACCCAAAGCTACCGCGATGGAACCGGCTGCAGCAAAGAGCAGCTCTTGTGGTGGCTGTAACACACCGACAACCAAACCTATCGTGCCAAAAATATAGAGCGCAAAAGTTGTTAGCGTCGATATTTGTAAAATCAAAAAACGCCGTGCTGGAATTTTCTCCATCAAGCGCTTACTGCCGTTATTCAGCGCGACGGTTAAAGCCCAAATGAAAAAGCCGCCTACTATCAGTAATAATATCGCGTAGATATTAAAAACATCAGCAACACTAAGAATGCCGCTAACTAACCCATTGGTATCATTCATGGAGCATGTTCTTCCTATTCAATGAGCTAACAACGGTGTGATACCAAAGCGTGGTAATACGATAACGGCCGTCACTACCGCGCACGATAACTTCAGCATCGAGAGCCGACTTCAAGGCAAAGCGAATCACGTTTTCCTGCATGTTAGTCACCTTCACTAACTCCTCCGTCGTGAGGTTTTCGTGGGTCACAATGGCTGCAAAAACGAACATAAGCTTAGGTCCGAATTGCTCTATTCGTGAGCTACTCGGGAGTTGAGGAATACTCGCAACAACGTTTTTACCTTTAGTTTTAACGGAACCCTGCCATAGCTCTAATGCCGCCATTGGTAACCCACGACAACCATCCCAAAGCAAGCTGAAGTAACGTTGCTCGGCGTTGCGTAAGGTTCCAGCAACGGGGGAGCGAGTATCAATTAAAACGTCATCGTACTGTAAGCGATAACCGCTTAACTGATTACGCGACAAGATCAAAGAGCGGATTTCCGTTTGGGTCCAACGCTTAACGCGAATAACATTGCGCATTTGGTATTCGCGGCCAAATACATTGCACAGATAAGCCCAACTCTGATTATTGATGGTAATTAGCCAATACACATTATTGAGTTTAGTGTTGGTTAGGCCTAATAGCGTTCGCCACCCTTGCAAGTACCCGACTTCGGCTAAGAACAGATTTTCCGCCTTATTTAGAATCACTATGGTGGGTAACATCTCAGCATCATGACGCACTAAGGCTTTGGGACCTTCACTCATATCTATTTCTAGAGCATTCCCTAACAACTGATAAATAGCGTCTTGGCTGGTCGTTTTCGGCGGTACGTCGATTCGTTTAATAATAATTTCAGGGTCATCTTGAGCAACACCATTGGTAAAACGAATCAAGGCAGAACTCTTACCAATGCCCCGTTCACCAGTAATTAAAATGACATTATCTTCAGAGCGCTCAGCATTCCACGCATCAAAGTCTTTACGGATTGCGGCACTCAATCCGGTATCAATAATCGGCAGTTTTAGTTCGCTATCTTTCTCTGTGCTAAACCAGCGCTGATAGTCCTCACAGATCACATCAACGGCAACTTCCTCTTCATCCGCCTCACCTGCCGCTTTCGTTTTAATACGAAACCAACGCGCACTTAAACTCTGATACCAAGCGAAATCGGCCAGCAATTGAGTGAAAAACACGCGCACAAACATTAGCAGAAGCAATGGTATTAGCAGTGGCAATACCAATACAAATGCCCAGCTTTCTTTTACTTTATCTAAAATTGGATCGACACTTGCCGGAAATAAGCGCTTCAAATTGAGCATCAATTCCAGTCGATAAAAATGCAAAAGATAACTCACAACACCCCAGCTAAACATCCATACTGCGGTTTCAATTAAGTGCGCAATTAACGACTTACCAAGTAAGTGCAAAGCTAAGGCAATGGCAGCCCACGGAAGCAATAGCCACTTAGCGGCCATTTCAGTACGTTGTTCGAGTTTAGCAGTGCTATCAGCGGTTAAAAACGAACCAGCACCTTGGCAAATACTTAACAAAAACCACTCGGCAGCAAGACTCACCACCACATAGAGCATATAGACCTGGAAGATCACCAGTAGGCTACCGCCCAAATTAGGTTCTGACTGCTCACTAAAAAATAAAGAGCTAAAAATCAGCAACACAATCCAAGGAAGTAAAGGCGCCATACCAAGTAGTAAGCGTGCTAAAGCTCTAACACCTTGATGTTTGATACCTTTACTAATGACTTGGTTATGAGTAGAAACTAAGGTACGCGATACAACACCAGCAAACCACTTTGCCATCCAGCGCAGAGGAATAATAAGCAACAAAGGCAAACCAGACTGCATAACCAAGTCATAACGTTGACGCTCGGTAATATCTTTTTGCAATAGCCCGAGCCAAGCCTCTACAACGCCTTTAAATACATCTTTAATTTGCACCACTTCGGCTTTTAGCAAATCAAACAGATTGTAATCTTTACCGGTATTGGCGATATCCGCTGCCGCCGTCCATGGCAATATATTGGCCATGATAAGAACCACGACAACGAGCATAGCGCTAGCAGTTAGCACCGAACTAAGTCGACCAGACATTAGAGACATAAAGGACTAAATCTTCTTAAAAAATGAATGCGAAAACGTGGAAAACGGCAGAAAAGCCATCACGAACGAATAAAGTAAGGTAACACGATCAAAGCCGCACCAATAGCAACGAGCCAAGTTACATCAGCAACAAAATAGGGATACACCATTAAGGCAATACCACACGCTAATGGCACTGGCGCCTTTTGCTTTCTGCCGTAGAGAAAGTAACCAAAACCAAAAGAGCCAAACACAACTCCCCACAGCAAACTCGACGTATCCACAAGCGGTTCCTTCGTTTGTTAACAGTATACAAATAGTAACGCTATCACCTTCACAGATGGGCATTACGCTTTAGCGCTTTTTCTTATCACGTTTTTTCTTTAAATAATCTTTTACTGGACGCACTCGATCAGGCAGTACGTTAGCGAAGCGCTGACGTAACTCATCGACCTTTTCTTCTTTCTTTTTATGTTCACGTTCGCTGCGGTGCTTATCACTCGCTTTGTCGAAATCGATCACATTGGTATCGCTCATTACGTTCTCCTAGCCCGACGCACCATTGAGTAATAGGTAAGGGCTTTGGTCAGTATCCGTTTAACGCGCTGAGTCATGCTAACATTGCACTCTTTCGTTGGTATAGCCCTACACGTTCCTATGACTCTTGTCTTGCCCATTGATGACGTTATTGCCGACATAGCCTCTGCTCTAGCAACTAATATAGCGCTTTTACTCAGTGCTGCCCCAGGTGCCGGCAAAACCACCCGTGTGCCTTTAGCCTTGCTAGATGCGGATTGGCTAGCAGGACAACGAATTATCATGCTAGAACCGCGTCGCATGGCCGCACGCAATGCCGCGACCTATATGGCTCAAGCGCTGAACGAGGCAGTCGGGCAGACCGTCGGCTATCGCATACGATTGGAAAACAAAATTTCAGCCAGCACGCGAATCGAAGTGGTTACCGAAGGCATCTTAACGCGTATGTTACAGGATGATCCTGAGCTGACGGGGGTGGGTTTAGTTATCTTCGATGAATTTCACGAACGCCACATGGCGTCCGATCTGGCACTAGCCTTGTGCCACCAGTGCCAACAGGTATTGCGTCCAGATTTACGCGTTCTGGTTATGTCGGCCACCTTAGACGAATCCGCCTTGGCGTCCGCCCTCAATGCTCCGACAATTCGCAGCGAAGGCCGCAGCTACCCAGTAACGACGCACTATCGCAACCGCCGCGATGCCAACGAGCGCTTACCGCAACACATGGTTCGCGTGATTAACGAAGCTTTAGTGCACGACGATCACCTACAAGGCGACCTGCTGGTGTTCTTACCCGGCCAAGGCGATATCCAACGTGTACAACGCCTGTTAGAAGAAACGTTGCCGGCCAATATTCGCGCTATGCCTTTGCATGGGCAGCTATCCGACGCCGAACAGAAAGCTGCGATTCGCCCGTCAGATGAATTCCGTAAAATCATTCTTGCCACCAATATCGCCGAAAGCTCCCTCACCATTGATGGCGTCAGTATTGTTATCGACTCGGGTTTAGAGCGACGTATGGTGTTTAGCCCCAGCAATGGCGTGAGTGAATTAACCACCCAAGGTATTTCCAAAGCCTCAGCGACTCAGCGTGAAGGCCGCGCCGGACGCCAAGCGCCGGGCTTATGTTATCGCTTATGGAGCGAACAAGATCACCAAGGTCGCAAAGCCCATATTCAAGCAGAAATCGCCGCTAGCGACCTAGCGCCGTTGCAATTGGAATTACTGCAATGGGGCGCAGCTGCCGACGAACTGTTATGGCTAACACCGCCGCCAGCCGTGCATTTACAACAAGCACACGATTTACTCAGCCAGCTTGGCTTAACCGCCGAGCAACAACTCACCGAGCATGGCCGCCGCTGCGCTCAGTTGGGATTAGAACCACGTTGGGCAAATGCCCTATGGAAAGCCGCCGAATTAGGCATGGCAAAATCCGCGTGCGAATTAGTCGCCCTATTGCAAGAACCGGGCATGATTCGTCAGCAGGATGATATCGAATTAGCGCTACTGCGCGCCAAGCAACACCCGAGCTGGAACAACAGAATCCAACCATTAGCGAGACGCTGGTCTAGCCAACTCACCAAGCAAGCCGATAGCGCAGCACTCGATGTCGGTTTTGTAATTGCTTGTGCTTGGCCAGACCGAGTCGCAAAACGCCGCGGCTCTGGCGGCGCGCAAAGCCGTTATCAACTTAGCCGTGGTATTGGTGCCGAATTACTACAAGACTCCACGCTGGATAAATACGAGTGGCTGGCCATTGCCGATCTCGCTGGCGGCTCGCCCAATAAAATTCGCTTAGCTGCCCTGCTCAGTTCGCACAGCATTGCCTTATTAGAAGAGGCTTATCCGCAATTATTTAACCGCCATATCGAAGTTAGCTGGCAAGACAATGGCCAACTATTAGCCGAAGAACAGCAACGCCTTGGGGCTTTGGTATTCAGCGCCAAACGCCTGACCAATTTAAATGCCGACGATTGGCAAAATGCTTGGCGCTCATATTTTAATAATAGTAAAAACTCGCCGCTAAACGACCTTCACTGGACCGATAACGCGCTAAATTTACGCCAACGATTAGCCCTATTGCACCGGTATAACAAGGATAAAAATGAATGGCCCGACGTTAGTGACACAGCCCTAAGCGCTAATATTAACGACTGGCTCATGCCCTTTTTAAATCAAGCACGGCATGTGCGTGATTTAGCGAAAGTGAACGTGACGGATGCCTTGTTGAGTCTGCTCAGCTGGGAACAGCAGCAAACGCTGAATCGGTTATTACCAACGCACATTCAAGTACCGAGCGGTTCAAATATCGCCATCGACTACAGTACCGACATCCCTATTCTGGCGGTAAAACTGCAAGAAATGTTCGGCTACGAAGGCCAACCAACCGTATTAAATGGGCAAATAGCCCTAATGATTCACCTGCTCTCACCGGCCCGTCGACCGCTACAAGTCACCCAAGACTTACCGCATTTTTGGCGCAACTCGTATGCCGATGTACGCAAAGACATGCGTGGGCGCTATCCCCGCCATCCATGGCCAGAAGATCCGCTCAGCGCCGAAGCCACGCGCTATACCAAAGCGCGTAGCAAGTCATAGCTGCGTATTATTTCGTTATACCGACGAACACTGGCTCTATTTAACAGGAACAAGCCATGGCATTTTCAATCGAGTTACTGACACTCTTCTTCTTCGCCGCCGTGATTGCAGGTTGTATTGATGCCATTGCGGGCGGCGGCGGATTAATCACCATCCCAGCATTATTAATGTGTGGCGTCCCGCCTGCTCAGGCGATAGCCTCAAATAAAGTGGGTGCTGTAGGTGGTTCAATGGCCTCAACGCTTCACTTTGTGCGCCAAGGACATATCGACCTAAGAAGCTCAAAACTCATGATTGCCAGTAGTTTTGTCGGTTCGTTTTTGGGGAGCATGTTGCTCACACGAATCGACAGTAGCTTTCTTGCCGTCATTATTCCGTTTTTGTTAATTGGTTTTTCTTTGTACTTTTTATTCTCGCCCAACCTTGGCGAATTAGACCGAAAGCATCTGATTTCGGGAATGGCTTATAGCCTATTTGTCGCATCGGTGATTGGTTTTTACGACGGTTTCTTCGGCCCTGGCACGGGCGCTTTTTTTGCGATTTCCTTTACTTTGCTATTGGGCTACAACCTAATTAAAGCAACCGCCTACGCCAAGCTGTTGAATTTTTGCAGTAACTCGGCGGCGTTAATTTACTTCATTATGTCCGGCTCAATTATATGGGAAGTGGGTATTGCCATGTTTTTTGGGCAAATCATCGGCGGTGCCATTGGCGCACGTCTCGTAGTTAACAATGGCAAGATGCTAATTAAAATTGTGATGGTGGTTATGACGATTGGGGTTTCGGTAAAAATGCTGGCCTTTAATGCTTAAACCGAATGCAGTAAGTGGAGATCCTCTGAATATCAGACTGTGGAAATATATAGACGCTCCAAGGTGTAAGGGCTGATTAAATCGGCCCCAAATTAGAGCCGATTTATTCTTATCGTGACCTTCCTATTAGTATTTAGTATTACTGATGTCCGTTAAAGCGGGGGAAGATCATTAATTCTGCTTTCAATGTATGAAAGAATGATTCCATATGAGCATTGTCAGTACATTTACCTGGGCGGCTCAAACTATGTAAGATGCCATGCCGTTTAAGATCCTTTTGGTATTCGGCTCCTCTGTACTCGACACCTCGATCCGTATGCAGCATAAGTCCCTTCTCTGGCTTTCTTTTCTTTATGGCAGTTGCCAATGTTCTTTTGGTTACTTCCGTCGTTCTTTTCGTATCTAAGCTCCAACCAACAATGCGCCGTGAGTGAAGATCCATGACCGCTGACAAGTAATGCCACTGCTTCTTTACTTTGAGATACGTCACATCCGCAACCCATACTTTGTTCTTTGCTTCAGGCACCGCACCATCAGATCTCAGGTTTTCACCCGAGGCAAGGAAACGCCTCATGCCGGGTGCTCGGTAGGTTACTCGAGTAACGCGCGCGATTAAGCCCATCTCTTGCATCAAGCGCGCTACACGCTTCCTGCTAACGGAGAATCCTTGGTTTTGTAGTGTTTTCCAAACTCTAGGGCTACCATAGCGCCCTTCGACCTTGTCATACACTTTCTGGATTTCAATCTTTAGCATGGCGTCTTCACTGGTACGATTAGAGTCTTTGCGGTTACGCCAATCGTAATAACCACTGCGAGAAACACCGAGCCAAAAGCACAAGGATTTGATACCAAGATCTAGTCCGAATCTTTCGATGAATCGATACCTTGCTGATGTTCCTCCGCAAGAAACCGTTGCCACTTTTTTAGTAGGTCGACCTCTTGCTTCAGCTTGCGATTTTCAGCTTCTAATCGCTTAACTTTCGAGAGTTCTTTGGCTTGCTTAGAAGATACTTCAGTTACTTTTTTACGTTTGTCTGCCACGATCTTGCCTTCACGATATTCTTTTCGCCATCGTGACAGCATAAATGGATGTATGTCGAGAGTGACGGCAACTTCTTTAACCTGAACACCTTCAATCAAACTTAACTGAACGGCTTTAACTTTGAATTCATTTGAGTATTGCCATGTTTTTCTGGGCTTTGTGTATTTGGGCATTGGACACCTTATCTGTTAGATGTTGGTGTCCGTTAAATCGGGGGAAGATCAATCCGGTAGAGCGCCTTGTTAGCAGTTTTATTTGGTGCATGCACATTAGTAATGATACCTGCACGATATTATGGTTAGCGTTTTATCATCAACGGCATAAACTAAACGATTGGTGTCATCAATTCGGCGTGACCAGAAACCTGACAAATTTTCTTTAAGAGACTCAGGCTTGCCAATACCCTCAAATGGTGAACGCTTAGTGTCACTGATTAATTTGTTTATACGCTTTAATGTCTTTTTGTCCTGACCTTGCCAGTAAACGTAATCATTCCAAGCTTCATCGGTCCAACAAAGAAGCCTACTACTCATCGACTATATCTCTTTGCGTAGTTTTACCACTTTTATATTGAGCTATTGATTTGTTTAAATGTTCTGCATTTGCAGGAGACTTTAATAAATGAACTGTTTCCATCAAACTATTGTAATAATCTAATGACATTACAACCGCATCTTCTGAATCTCGACGCGTTATAACCGTGGTGTCTGCATCATTAACGACAGAGTCTAAAACAGCTTTTAATCCATTTCTTGCTTCAGTAAAAGATACAACTCTCATAAACCACCTACATGTACAATTTATTGAACAACTATAACTCAGTTATTTTATATGCACAACATATGGTACATGTATTTTTGCTGCTAACGCCGCAATCACGCGCTTGTCGCGTGCATTGCTTTGTTAGCCGTATTTAGCTGAATATCCGGCAGATTATCTGCCACCTCGCGATAGGTATTTTTTGATAGAAGCACGTCAAGAACAGGCGTTATTGGCTCTGCCCATATTTCAGGCAGATCAGCTTCTCCCGCAGTGACTATCGGAAATGCCAAGTGCTCAGTCGGGGGACAGAAATCAGCCGAGACGCCCTCCTTATTTCCTCTAGCATCAACTCGATACCACCCGTGTTCTTTAAGATACAAAGCGTTCAAGCCATGCAGACAATAAGGTGGCCCATCACCATCATCACTGATGGTTAACCGTTGATAGCACAGACCTGCCGGTATTCCATTTGCTCGTAGCAATGCTGCCAGCAAGTGGCTCTTCGCGTAACAGTAACCTGTTCCGTGTTTCAACACGTCGGATGCCTTACATGTCACAGGATCACACTCGTGATCCCAACTATGCTTGATTTGGTCTCGGACGAATACAAAGCACTTCTCTGCAACCAGCTCGGGACAGTCAGCGCCGGCGGCTAGTGACTTCGCCCTAGTCAGCACCTCTGGCGTCTTCCAGTCTATGTATTTCGTTGACTCTAGATATTGATGCACGATGTCAATTTCCCAATATGGCTAACGCACACATAAAAGGCGAGCGTTAGCGAGTCCAGCCCACGCTTTTTGTGGGCGATTTTTAATGTGCTTGTTATGCATTTGATTGCCTCATTAGTTTAATGTCGCCAACTTCAGCAGAAAAGCCATGTCTTTCATAAAATGTGAACATTTCTGGAAGACAATATAGTTCAAAACTTTTGACCGAGGCTAGCTTTTTATGAGCCTTTATTAACTCTATCAATTTATCCCCCAGCCCATTTCTTCTTTGATTTTCAGAAACAATGATGTCAAAGATTAGCGCTTTAAAAGTAAAGTCTGTCAGCACCCGAGCGTAAGCTATGAGAGTTTTTTCATCAGTTAAAACACCGATGTTTATCTGTGAGCCCTTGACACAACTTCTTGTTTCTTGAAGTGTGCGGCCTTTGGTCCACCACTCTTCTTGATAGAGGCTGTGCAATTCTTCTATGTTTTTATCGCTTAGACTATAAGTTACGTTCATTATCGTTTTGATGCATAACGCCCCGCTAGAAGGCGAGCGAAGCGAGTCCTAGTGAAGGCCAGGCTTTTTGTGGCCGTAACGTATTTCAGCGGTTTGTTAAATTTAGGCTTCGTCCGAGATCTCTTCCCAGATTTGGCTATATCCGCTATCTGACATCAAGACATCTAATTCATAAGAAACATCCGGCAACATTGACGTATTATCCTTCCCGCCTAAAACCTCAACACCGTTTTCTCTATCTTCAGCCATTTTATCGATCATTTTCCAAATAAAGTAGCTAAAGTGTTTTGCATCATCTTCAGATTTCAATCCGTCTTCAAGTACATCTAGGACTCTTTGATCAGATAGCTGATTTGCATAATAAAAAACGAGATCACGAACATGGGAATATCTAACAGTCAAAATCACAACGCATCTCCCGCATTTTTAATAACGGACATCCTGTCGGCTATCCATTTGAGTTTTTCTACGAGAGAACTAATTTTCATCCTCTCATTTACCGTTAATAAATAATGGCCTTTTGCAGATTTCGAAGCCCGTCTATCTGGTTGAAATGACATACCTTTTGGGATGTCGGCGCGAGATAACACCCAAAATACATCAACATCCTTACCTGCACCACGAGAGACCATTTTATGCGCACTTTTAAGATGCTGCCAGCTTGAAGAAAATGACAACCCCATCTGATCATCAGGGAGAACCCACTGACCATCTTCAGATAATGTGTAGTCGCAGACACGAACGCCGCACACAGTGCGATATCGCCCGTCAGAAACTTCAGGGTACAGGGTTGGATGCTGCCCACGGACGCTGGGTCTTGCATAAAACCCATCCAGCTCGCTTATTATTTCCCTCAAGTCAGTAAGACATTTGAATTGCTTGGTCTCATCCATGTATATGACATCCGATATTGAAAAATTTAACGCCTAGCATTTGCGGCGCTTTTGTAGCGAGGTACGAGCGGATAAACCGTCCAAACCACGCAGTGGTTTTATGCAACATGCTTTTGTTATGGATTACACAGCTTGGTAGTTGTTACTTTAGTGGGAGGGCTTTTAATCAACCCCTCCCAGTTACCATACCTTCCATTATTAATCCCCGTTCCTTGATAACCAACAATAACTTTTTCTGGAAGAGGCTTCTTAGATTTGTAAATATCAAATATTTGAGCACCGTCATCAGGATGAAGGATAACTAAACCAAGTTCGTCTCTAGGAGGGATAATTAGAATACCATCGGCCTTCATTTCACCATGTCCAAATACTAACTCAGGCACTTCAGAGTCTAGGCTTGAAATTCGATTTGATTTGCTGATGATCGTGAGTTCTTTTTTCCCAGTATTTTGAACAATAAAACCCACTCTATATTTATAGCGAGCATGCTCATCTACTCCAATACAGCTTACAGAACTAATTTGAATCGTAAGGTCACCTGCTACAGAGAAACCTGAAAGTAGCATTAAAACTATTGTTAATAATCTATACATTTTGCATCCATAACGCCGCGCTTACCGGCAGAGTAAACTTGGTAGCTTTTTTGCGCTTTTGCAAAAAAGATGACGATTTTTCGGAGTCCGGTACAGCGCCTTGTTAAGCGCTACCATTGGCCTAATGTGTAAGTGCATTTCGCGCCTTTTTTGCACCACATAAATTCTTTCATTTTATACTGACACTGCTCTTCATTTTCAACCAAGTAGATATTGTGCAAATACTTCCCCACCACTTGCACATGACAAATATTACTTTTATTTTTAATGTATATCTCTTTATAAGGCGAATCTTCAATATCAACACCGTCAATTTTACAGGACTTAATACCATCTATATTTTTATACTCTGGAAGTTCAGAATAGCATTGGTTTTTACATAGCCTATATATGAATACTTCGTTAGCATTTTTAATTGAGCTTGAGTCACCATGTCCGCCAGGGCCATTAGTATCACCACTATAGGAATATTCAACCCAGCATGACCCTCCTTCCGCGAAGGCGAAAACGGATACTGAAAATAAAATTACGATTAAAGCTATGACTTTCATAGTGACTCGCTTAACGCCTGTATCACAGGAGACAACGTAGCAGAGCCAATTGTGGTAAAGTGCGCAAAGCGCACCACAATTTGCGGCGCGTAGTTGGCTTCCTGTGCATACACTTGTTAGCTTATTTCCCCAAAACTTTGTGGAAAAGCTCATTCAGCTGGGCCATTTCAAAGCTTCTATCCGATTTAGGAAGTTTTATATCTTCCAATCTTTCGAGCTGTTTTTCGATATACCGATTCAAAACCGGTATTGCCGGTGCCAGCATCTTTTCTTCACTTACCTTTTTACGCTCCAAAAGCGCATGTATCGTATCAAGTAGCTCATTGTCTGTTACTAGTGATAACACCCTATCAAATTCTATCGGTGCTGCTGTACCGTAACTTTCAAGCCATTGAATGGAGAACAATGGCCGCAAAACATAGAAATACTTTTTTAGCGGAACCATATCCTCTCTTAGATAACCACGATAATTAGTCTTCGCCATACTTCGGTAGTGATATATACCCTTTTCAGCAGAGTATATTTCTGGCAAGAGCTTCAATGATTCATGACGAAAATCACCATCGTCAATATAAGATATAGGGGATTGTATCCACTCTACAAATGCAGGATTTGATTTCCAGAATAACTTTAAAGCCTTTCTTACATCCCATCCATTTAAATCAATATCATCAACTATCGGATACTCAATCACATCTCGCTTATCTTCCAAATCGACTGCCAGATACCAATCGGGCTTATTTGCATATATAAAGCGGACATCATAATCACTATTAGGCGAAGCAAACCCCCACGCTCGACTTCCTGACTCGATAGCCATGAGAATCTTAACGTCGTATTTCTCTTCAGTCTTTTCAAGGCGACTTAATATGTCTTCCCTAATGCTACTATCTATCATTATTTCACCTTGAAGCTAACAGTTTATTCATGCGCATGCGCGTTTTGACGCTTCGCTTCCCTTCGATGTCCCGAGTCTAACCTGCTGTTTTAGCAATGGAAAGTAGCACTTCTGACCTAATTGACCGGTGTGTAAACGCGCATGCGCGTTTACACACCAAGTCGTCTTTACAATTTGCGCGTTATCACTTGAGCAACTGGTGTAACTAATTGATTCACCCGCGTATTTTCAATGCAAGAAAAACAAAACGCGCACGCTAAAAGTTGGGTTGGCGGCTAAACGCGCACGATTTTTCAGTTTTAGCTAGATCATCTGTTTAGCCATACAGTCTTTTGCCATGCCGCTAAATTCTTATAAAGTACAGGAGTACGTCAACGCGTACGGTTACGAATATTATGTGTAACCACTACGACGTCGCGAAAAGTGTCAGAAAGTCACCGATTGTTACCCCAATAACTGCAAACGGTAACGCAAAATTACTGGATGACGCTGGTGTACCTTTGAGCGAGGTCTAGGCTAAAGGTATTGCTATCCGTCTTCGGAGTTTACCTTGAACTTGCGCCCCCTGTTTCCTTTACTCGCTGCGGCTGCCGCCATCAGTGCAGTGGTCTGGCTGTCCGTGCCGGATAAGTCGGTTGTTGCCATTCAAAGCGCACCCGTGGAGCCATTGGTGAATCCGGCGTCATCGTCACCCGCTAGCGCAAGAACACCATCACTGATAGCTGCGCAGCAGCCGTCAGTAGCGCAATCGAAAAAAGAACACTCACACCTAGATGATGATTCAGGCGCTCTGCCTGAGCATCTGCAAACCTATATCAATGAGCGCCGTCTTCCGGCCAGCGAGCTGACACCAGTACCAAATGGTCAAGGTGGTTTCAGCTTACCTGCGCGCCGCCAGTGGGAAGTTGTCACGATGGCAGTTATCAATCCCGATGGCAGTATGAGTACAGTTGAGCGTCAAATTCAGCCCCACGGTCAGGTTGAGGTACCAGCACAATGAATATTAAAACTACCTTACTGATCAGCGCGCTTTTCACATGCTCGGCTCAGGCCGATATTTTGATTGTCAATGGTGACGGCGGTGGCGAAGGTTTTAACGATACGACGGTTGTTGCTGCGATTGATGGCAACCCTGGAACAACCCTAGGTGAACAACGACAAAACGTCTTTCAACGTGCGGCAGATATTCTAAATACCACTTACGACGTCAGTATTGATGTCAGTGTGAATGCACAATTCAACTCTCTAGCCTGCTCACCTACGGGTGGCGTTTTAGGTAGTGCAGGCCCCGCGGATTACGAATTTATTTGGACAGGTAGCACCTACGATGTGTATCCCGATGCCCTTTATAATCAAATCAATGGTGCCGACATAACGGCGGGCGTGGAGATTAACGCGGAGTTTAATTCTGATGTCGATAATAGCTATTGCTTAGGCACCACCGATTGGTATTACGGCTATGGTGATCCAACCAATGGCGACAGCTCTCTGCTATCGGTAGTGATTCACGAACTTCTCCACGGCATGGGATTTTTGTCCTTGCTCCAAAGCGATGGCTCAAGCAGTGCTTATTTCTTCAACGGCAGTACCAATGTCGACGTATTTGATTCGTATACCAAGAATCTTATGAATGCGAGCAACAGCACTATGCTCACCAATATGGTCGCCGCTAACCGTGCAACCGCGATAACGAACACGGGTAATCTGGTTTGGACCGGCGCCTTAGTTAATGCCGAAAGCGGTAATTACTCTGCTGGTGTGAATGCTGGTCGTATGCAAATGTACGCGCCTTCAAGTTACGAGTCTGGATCGTCTGTTAGCCATTTTGATACCGCTGTTACTCCGAATGAAATCATGGAGCCTGTCTATACCCAATTTATTGAGACCGCAGGTCTGGCAGCGCAACTTTTAGCGGACATAGGCTGGACGCTATACACACCCGCGCCTAACAATGCTCCGGTACTCGCAGCGATTGGAGCAAAATCACTCAATGAAGATGCCACCCTATCCGTTACTCTAAGCGCCACCGATGGTGATGGTGACAGCCTGACCTATTCTCTTGATTCTGCGAGCGCCGACCTAGGCGCTTCGCTGAGTGGCACTACCCTTACGATTACTCCTACTGCCAATTACAACGGCAGCGGCAGCATTACTGTCAGCGTTTCGGATGGCACAGATACAGATAGCGAAGCATTCAGCGTTACTGTAAATGCCGTTAACGACGCGCCCATATTAGGTGCTATTGGTGCGAAAAGCTTAAACGAAGATGCCACGTTATCCATTACTTTGAGCGCTACGGATGTCGATGATAATAGCCTGACGTACAGCCTAGATTCGGCCAGTGCAAACTTAGGCGCATCGCTGAGTGGCACCAGCTTAACCATCACACCAAGCGCGAATTACAACGGCAGTGGTTCTATTACGGTTAGCGTTTCAGACAGCGCACTGACCGACAGCGAGACATTCGCCGTGACGGTAAACCCGATAAATGATGCTCCAACCATCGGTGCTGTGAGCAATCGAAATCAAGCCAACGACAGTACCGAAACAGTCACGCTTAGTGGTGCTGATGTCGATGGTGATAGCTTAACGTTCTCCGTCACTAGCTATGATGCTGGCAAGCTCACGGCAAGTGTATCGGGCGCGACCCTGACAATCGCACCTGTCAGTGGTCAAACAGGTGCGAGCAACATTAATCTACAAGTATCCGACGGCGCACTAACAGCAAGCACCAGTTTTGTTGTGACTCTTATCGATGCCTCTGTAAATGATGCCCCCGCCATAACGAGCGTTAACGCCCGCAAGATGCTGGTTGACGACACCGATACGTTCACCATTTCCGCCACCGATGCGAACAGCGACCCTATCACCCTAACGATCGTTAGTGGCGCAACCGACAGTGCTCTCAACGCCAGCTTAAGCGGCACGGCATTAACCCTAGCGCCATCAAGTACTGGTGATTTTAATGTGCGCATCAATGCCGACGACGGTGTCGATAGCAGCAACTTAGATATTTCAATATCGGTTTATCCGGCACATGCTTTGTCCTCGGGAGCTAGTACTCTTGGCGATGGCGATACCCTAGCTGAAAATACTTTAAGCGATACCACCGTGACTTTAACAGGCGGCGACGATGCTCTTACTGCCACCGTCTTCTACAACGGCGAATACCGGACCGACTTACTCAGCAATAGCACTAATAGCTACGTATTAGCCATGCCAGAAAGTGGCGCATTCGCTGGGGTATATACCCTCGATGTGACCGACAGTAACGGCTTGGGCGCTACTTATTATATTGAACGCCCTGTGCGTTTAATCAGCCAAGTCGATCCACTATTAGCCGGTTCAAGTATCACAAGAATTGATATCGAAGGGGCCGCTGCTGCGAGCACTCTAACGCTCGATAGCGACAACAGTGATATTGCTTGGATTGATGACGAGGGAACGCCCATATCGACTCTCATCAGCCCAGACGATAGCGTTAATTACAACCGCGTTAGCGCCTTCCTTGATGTAGCCAACAGCGTGACGGGCGATTCGGTTATTAGTGCTTATGGCAGTAATATCCCCACAGGCGAACTAACGCTTGCAAGCGTTGCTGCGCGAACATTGGCCATACATATTATTGATGAGGATGGTAACGATCTTTCGGATGTCGATGTCTTGGTCGACGACGAGCGGACATCCGGCTGGGGCGTCAACGACAGTGCGATTTCCGATGCCAATGGAGACATTACGCTTGATCTGCCACAAGTAGAATTACCACTGGTCATTAGCGCCGCTGGTTTCACCACTAGAACCGTAATACCGGATGCTGGTGCGACTAGTATAGAAATCACAATGGCAGCCGCACCGTCTAACACGAGTACTATCGATGTTGCCTATCGCCTGTACGGAACAATTACTGCCCAGAACTTTAACTTCGATGAGCTACCGGTATTGTCAGTCACCTTGAGCAGTGGCGATGTAGAAACCATAGAAACTACAGTTATCGGCAATCGCTCTGTTAGCTACGAATGGGAATCCGACTTAAATAATGGCCTACCACAAACGTTACTAATTCAACACTCATTAACATCCGACGTTTCTCTGCCGTTAAGCCCTGCATTTGACGAACAAAGCATCAGCGCCACCCTAACGAAAGTGAGTACCAGCAGTTCAGACAGCACTGCAGCAGGAGGGGCTTTTGGAATTTTATTACTGCTACTACCCGCTGTATTTATCCAGCGCCGCCGTAGAATAGCGGCCTAATATAAGAAAAACGGTAAATTATTGTGGGAGCTATTTAGCCCCACAATAATTTAATTGCGACAACCAAAGTAATAATTTCGTACAAGCGCTTAATGCGCTCATTACCGGTTTTTATTGATGTATTGGCACCTAGATAACCGCCAACAAGCGAGCCAAGAATAAGCGCAGGAATCCAACTCCATTGCACAGTAGCAACGGCGCCCATGGTAATTGCACCCGCGCCATTCCAACCAAGGCCAACCGCGACAAGGGTTTGAGCTACCGCCAAGCGATATTCTAAGCCGAACCAATAAACCAACCAGAGCGTCACAAAAAGGCCGCTACCCGCTGACAAGGCTCCATTGGCGAAACCGATCAGTAATAGCACTAGCCCGCCAACAACATAACCAAAAGCAGTACGGTGATGATGATCCGTTTTCAGCCCAAGCTCTGGCTTAAACCAAGAGTACAAAGACAGCAACAAGGTGAGTATACCCAGAGCAACCTCAGCGGTACGAGCAGGCACATCAAGAATGAATAAGGCGCCACCAACCACACCCGGCGTGCCGGCCAAAAATATCAGCAAAAGTATGCGCCAGTCTAAATGCCCTTCGCGCATGTGACGAGTGGTCGCTCCAACTCCCAGAGCAACCGTCGCGATTTTGTGAGTCGCCAAAGCCAATGGAAACGGCAGGCCCAAAAAGATTAAGATAGGCAACTGAATCAAACCCGCACCGCCACCGGCAAGTGCCGAAAACCAATTAGCGACAACCGCAATCAGAAATAAAATCAATTGTTGGATATAATCCACAGCTAAGCCTCTGGCCAATTAAAGGCCAACGTCACACATTTGGAGATGTTCATGAAATACGCCCTGTACTACTACGACTCTTGCCCGTTTTGCCAGCGAGTGCTGCGCGTATTGCCAAACGTCAATGTACCGGTCGAAAAGCGTAATGTTGCCCAACATGCCCACTTTCGAAATGAGCAATATGCCGCAACTCATCGTACAACCGTCCCCTGCTTGCTGATCGAAGATGGTGACCAACAGCAGTGGATGTTTGAGTCAGCAGATATCATTCGCTATTTGCAAACTCTCTAACAATCGTTAGCTTGGCGCTATTTATTGTTAGGCGCTAACGCTGTCAGTAACTCAGGGGTAGCCAATAATCGACGCACGGTTTCGACTACCGCCTGAGTTTGCGCATCAACTTCAACGTTAATCGCATCCCCAACTTTAACGGCACCGAAGGTCGTGACATCTCGGGTCTCGGGAATCAGATGCACGCTAAACCGATCCGCTTCAACTTCAGCAATGGTTAAGCTAGCACCGTTCAAAGCCACATAACCCTTATCCAATAAATAAGGCGCAAGGTGCTCTGGGCGCTGCATCCACACCACTAAGTTATTTGCACTTTCGTTTACCGCCAACACCGCAACCTGATCCATAATATGACCAGATAACGGATGTCCTCCGATCTCATCACCAAATTTGGCGGCCCGTTCAATGTTAACCATTGAACCAACAGCCAGTGTTCCAAGATTGGTTACTTTCAAAGTTTGCCCAATGGCATCAAAACTCACTCGAGTGAATTCTGTATTCACGTCTAATGTGCGCACAGTTAAGCACGTACCATTAATCGCAACCGAGGCTCCGATTTGCAGGTTCTCTGCCATCGCAGCAGGAAACTCGAATATAAAAGAGGCGAAGTCGGATTTGTGATCGAGTTCAATAAGGGGTAACTGTGTTTGGACAATTCCAGTAAACATTGGAGGCTCCTGTTATGGCTGGCAGCATTATGCACTATACTGCTGAGTATCAGTAGAGACTCACCAGAGACTGAGATTTGGAAATTAAAAAAACAGGCCTAATATTATCCGGCGGCGGCGCGCGAGCGGCGTATCAAGTTGGAGTATTAAAAGCCATACATAAGATTCTCCCCAAAGGCCACTATAACCCGTTCGACATTATTTCTGGCACATCCGCAGGTGCCATTAATGGCGTTGCGCTTGCCAGCTATGCCGAAAATTACCGCATAGGCATTAAACACTTAGAACGTATTTGGATGCACTTTAGCTGCGATCAAATCTATCGCACCGACTTTGCAGGCATGTCTTACAGCTTGATGCGTCTAGTGCGCTCAATGATGATTGGCAAACGCTTTAAAAATGATCCGGTATCCTTACTCGATAACACGCCGCTGCGCGCTCTGTTAAATGAGGCGATTAAATTCGATCAAATTCAGGGAGCAATTGATAACGGTGCATTACATGCCATTGCCGTTAACTGTTCTGGAATGGAAAGCGGTGAATCGGTTTCGTTTTTTCAAGGCCATTACAGCATTACTAACTGGCAACGCCAACGTCGAGTTGGTAAACGAACACGAATATCACTGGATCATTTAATGGCCTCTTCGGCTATTCCTATGGTATTTCCTGCGGTGAAACTGCAAAACGAATATTTCGCTGATGGTGCTGTTCGTCAACTTGCCCCCCTAAGCCCTGCGATCCACTTAGGCGCAGAAAAGATTATGGTCATCGGGGTTAGCGGTATTGCACATAAATCTAAGATTGTGAAACCAAACTCAAGTTATCCATCGCCCGCAAAAGTGATGGGGCACATGCTTAACGCTGCCTTCCTCGACAGTATGGAAGCCGATGTTGAGCGTATGAGTCGTATCAATCGAACATTGGATAAAATTCCGGAAGCTGTGCGTAAAAAAGAGCAGATGGAATTAAAAAGCATTCAACTACTCGAAATTAATCCGAGCAGATCCATCGACGAACTCGCAGGTGAACACGCCCACGAAGTACCCAGAGCACTAAAAATGGCATTGGGCGGCAGTGGTAACACAGGCCAAAGTGGTTCAGGGATTTTAAGTTACTTACTTTTCTCACACGGATTTTGTAAATCGCTAATTGATTTAGGTTATAGCGATGCAATGGCTCGCGCAGATGAAATCCGCGAATTTTTCTCGGACCACTTCAATGAGTAAACGGATTGTTGTTCTAACTGGCGCTGGCATTTCAGCGGAGTCAGGGATTATGACTTTCCGCGATGGCGGCGGCCTATGGGAGAACCATAGAATTGAAGACGTAGCCACACCACAAGGATTTGCCCGTAACCCTAGTCTTGTTCAAAGCTTTTATAATGGCCGCAGACAGCAGCTCAAAAGTGTAACGCCTAATCCGGCACATATTGCACTCGCTGAGTTTGAAAAAAACTATGCGGGTGAGTTTATGCTCGTTACACAAAATGTAGACGACCTGCATGAACGCGCAGGCAGCCAGTCGGTTATCCATATGCATGGCGAACTTAAACGCGTTCGCTGCCAATTGAGCGGCCAAGTTTTTCACCATGACGACGACATAACTCCAGAAAACCAATGCCCGTGCTGCGGTGCACAAAGCCTTCGCCCTCATATCGTTTGGTTTGGCGAAATGCCGCTATACATGGACGAAATTACCCAAGCACTGAGTCGATGCGATCTATTTATTAGTATCGGCACTTCAGGTCATGTTTACCCTGCTGCCGGTTTCGTTGAACTTGCACGTCAAAGCGGTGCAGAAACCATCGAAATCAACCTAGAACCGTCGCAACGTGCCGACGCCTTCCATCAAGCGATACACGGTCAAGCCAGCATAGAAGTTCCTCACTTCTTTCGATCATTACTGCAGAATTCGTAACAATAACTTACAAAAATCCGATTCCTTTCATCTTTGACGCCTACAATCCTATATTTGAGACAATAGGTTGCATAAACAGGCGCAGATTGCACCGTAGTCTTACCTTAAAATAAGCCCCTTTCTGGTCTATCCGGAAAACTAAGCCATTATTAATACGGCTCTATTTTAACAACAATGGGAAAGCACTATGCGCTTTACGACATACTCTGTACTTTTCGGTCTCACCGCATTTTCACTGTTAAGCGGATGCAAAGAAACTTCACCTGAGATTGCCCCTGAGGTTATCCGCCCGGCAAAAGTCTTTAGAGTCATGTCACCAGACGAAGCGCAGATTCGTCGCTTCCCCGCGCAAGTCCAAGCCGCCGAACGTGCAGCACTGGCATTTAGAGTAAGTGGTGAGTTGGCTGACCTACCGGCTAAGCCGGGTCAGGATGTAAAAACGGGCACGATTCTCGCCAAGCTTGATCCCGCCGATTATCAAGTGAATTTAGATGATCGCAAAGCGCGATTTGCCTTAGCGAAGTCGCAATACGCACGAATGAAAGATCTATTCGATATGGGACAAACTTCCAAGGCCCAATTTGATCAAGCGAAAGCCGAATTAGATATCAGCCAAGCCGCGCTCACGGCCGCTACTTCGGATTTATCCTATACCGAACTTAAAGCGCCTTTCCCTGGTGTTGTCGCTAATGTATTTGCCGAGAATCATCAACCGGTTAACGCCGGAACAACCATTGTTGTGCTTCAAGCACGAGACCAACTCGAAGTGAATTTAGAAATCCCAGAAAGCATTATGGTGATGCTGGTCGAACGCGATAACAAATCCTACCAACCCGATGTCGTGTTTGATGCGCTACCTAACGCACGCTTCAAAGCAACGTATAAAGAACATACCACCCAAGCCGACACTGGCACAGGCAGCTACACGGTAACCCTGACATTGCCGCGTCCAGAGAATCTAAACGTGCTTCCCGGAATGTCAGCCAGCGTGTATGTCGATTTAAATCAGGTATTTAGTCAGCGTACAGAGGTGATGCTAATTCCAGCTCACGCTGTGTTTCAGCAAGCAAACCAAGTTCAAGGAAGCAATCAAGCCAGTGTTTGGCGAGTAACAGAAGATCAAACTCTCACCGCCACTCACGTGGAAGTGGGCAAGATGACAAGCCACGGCATTGAAATCAAAGCAGGCTTAAAACCCGGTGATCAAATCTTAGAGTCTGGAGTACAGCAAGCATCAGAAGGCATGCGCATTCGCCCTTGGTTGAAAGAGCGAGGCTTATAATCATGACCGATAAACAAATACACTCGAAGGACCAAATGGGCAGCAACAGCGCTACCTATTTTATTAAAAACTCCACCACTAGCTGGTTAGTGCTTATCATCCTATTAGTCGGTGGTATCTCTAGCTACATGGGATTAGGGCGTTTAGAAGATCCTCAATTCACCATCAAAGAAGCGATGGTCATGACCAGCTATCCGGGCGCTAATTCTCTTCAAGTAGAGGAAGAAGTCACCGCGCCGCTAGAAAATGCCATTCAAGCTCTTCCTTATATAAAGAACGTCACCTCGATTTCGAAAGCAGGCTTCTCGCAAATTCATATCCAAATTAAGCCAACTTATCAATCCGATCAGTTACCGCAAATCTGGGATGAATTACGACGCAAAATTCGCGACAAACAAGGCGATTTACCTCCGGGTGTGCGCACTCCCACGATACTTGATGATTTTGGTGACGTGTACGGGGTTTTGCTTGCGATTACCGGTGAAGACTATACCTACGAGGAACTCAGCGATTATGCCGATTTCATCAAGCGCGAACTTACCGTTACACCTGGCGTAGCCAAAGTCACGATATCGGGCACGCAAAAAGAACAGGTATTTATTGATATATCGCGCGAAAAAATGACCAATTTAGGCATTCCGCTATCACGTTTATACAATTTACTTGAGACACAAAATGCCGTGCAAGATGCTGGGCATATTCGCTTAAACAGTGAGTATATTCGCATCAATCCAACCGGAGAATTTAACAGTGTTCAAGAGCTTGGGGATCTTCTTGTCAGCGAAACAGGCTCAGGCAAGCTTATTTACCTCAAAGATATTGCCACGATATCCGAAGACGTTGCAGAAGTACCAAAGCATCTACTGCAATACCGTAACCATGCCTCACTGCATTTAGGTATTTCCTTTAATAAAGGTGTAAACGTCGTCGAAGTCGGCACTCATGTACGCGAACAGCTGCAACGCCTAGACGATAATCGTCCTCTGGGTATCGAGATGCACACCTTGTACGATCAACCGGCTGAAGTTGACGCGTCATCCACTGGTTTTATTCTCAACCTGCTGGCCTCGGTCGCCATTGTGATCGGTGTACTGCTGCTATTTATGGGAATGCGTGCAGGACTAATTATCGGGGCCATTTTATTGCTCACCATTTTTGGTACTTTTATCGCCATGGATGCGTTATCCATTGAGCTTCATCGTATCTCGCTTGGTGCACTGATCATTGCTTTGGGGATGCTGGTTGATAACGCTCTCGTTGTCACCGAAGGCATTATGGTCGGCTTACAAAAAGGCTTAAGTCGCACTCGCGCGGCTTACGATATCGTTAAACAAACTCAGTGGCCGCTCCTCGGGGCAACCGTCATTGCTGTTACTGCCTTTGCGCCCATTGGTTTGTCACCCGACTCAACGGGGGAATTTGTAGGTTCCCTATTCTACGTTCTACTTATTTCGCTACTGCTGAGCTGGATAACAGCCATTACCTTAACGCCGTTTCTTTGTCATTTGCTTTTCGCCAAGTCAGAAAAAGTAAGCGATGAAGACACTGACCCATATAAAGGCTTTATCTATACCCTCTATGGTAAGGTGTTAAAACGTATGCTCGCTCAGCGTGCGATTACGATGTTGTGTATGGTCGGTTTATTAATCGTAAGCATTTATGGCTTTGGTTTCGTAAAGCAAAGCTTCTTTCCACCGTCAAATACGCCGATATTCTTAGTGGATATCTGGATGCCCGAAGGCACCGATATTCATGCGACTCAAGCGCAGGCAGATAAGCTCGAACGCTACTTCATGGAGCGCGACGAAGTTGAATTTACCTCGGCAACCATAGGTCAAGGCGAACTGCGCTTTATGTTGACCTATGCGCCAGAAAAAGAATACGCGGCTTACGCTCAAGTTATGATCCGAACTCAAAATCGTGAGCAAATTCCAGTTTTAATTGAAGATGCAAAAGCATGGGTAGCAAATGAGCTTCCTGATGCCTTTATTAAATTTAAACGTCTACAAATTGGCCCTGGCACTAACGCCAAAATTGAAGCGCGTTTTTCCGGCCCCGACCAAACGGTATTGCGCAACTTAGCGGAACAAACACAAGACCTGTTCTTGGCCGATTCCGACACCGACAACGTACGCTATGACTGGCGTCAGCGCGTTAAAGTCATCCGTCCTGTTTTCAACGAAGACAGCGCACGCCGAGCAGGTGTTTCAAAGCAAGATCTCGACAATCTACTGCATCTAAGCTTTAGCGGTACTAAGATTGGCCAGTATCGTGATGGCACCGATTTAAAAGATATTATTATGCGTCCGCCCGCTAACGAGCGTTTAGACATTGACAGTTTGATGGAGCTACAAATTTGGAGCCCTGTCTTCAGCCGCTATATTCCAATCGAACAAGTCGTTGAAAGCTTTGATGTGCGCTTTGAGGATCCGATTATTGATCGTCGTGACCGTAAACGTACTATCACGGTCTACGCCGACCCATCATTAGAATCGGAGATAACTGCCGATAGCCTATTGAAGCGCCTACGCCCTCAAATAGAATCGATAGAACTTCCGCCGGGATATCAGCTTACTTGGGGCGGCGAATTTGAATCCGCTAGCGAAGCGCAAGCAAGTTTGTTTGCTTCGCTACCATTGGGTTACCTCATCATGTTTATTCTAACCATATTGCTGTTCAACGAATTGCGCAGTGCTCTGGTAATCTGGGCATGTGTGCCACTTGCATTAATTGGTGTCAGCGCGGGTATGTTATTGCTCGATGCAGAATTCGGCTTTATGGCCTTACTCGGACTACTGAGTTTATCCGGCATGATCGTGAAGAATGGTATTGTATTGGTCGATCAAATTCGTCTTGAGTTGTCTGAAGGACGTCGTCCGTACGATGCCTTGTATCATGCATCTGTTAGTCGTCTGCGTCCTGTCACCATGGCGGCACTGACTACGATTTTAGGCATGCTGCCCTTATTAACCGACCCATTCTTCAGTGCCATGGCCGTCGTCATTGCCTTTGGTCTTGGCTTCGCTACCATATTAACCTTAGGGGTTGTACCTGTGCTTTATTCAGTAACCCATAAAATCACTGCCGAGAAAGCTTAGTTAGATAAAAATAAAATTTAAAATTTTATCCACCAGAAACAAAAAAGCCGCTGAATTCAGCGGCTTTTTTGTTATCGGCATTTACTTATCTACGTCAAACATCTGTTCTAACAGCTCTATACTTTCTAGTTCTGCCAACAGTTGCTCTCGTTCAGTATGTGCGACTTCCAACCAACTTCGATCGGTTAAACCACCCATCATTGCATATAAAAAATTCAAACTTGGTTTAAATCCCGCCACCTTTAATCGATAAAAAGCAGCAACCGCGCCAACCTCTCGCAACGTGTCCACATTCAAAATGCCAACCTTAGCTAACGTCTCTTCTGACTTTACGCCGAGGCCACGTAAATCTCGTATTTTTTTCATAAATAACGAACGTTACTTCCAGCTAAATTCGCCAGTAAACGTCTGGCAATTGGTAACCGAATTAGCCGCATCTTCAAGATAAATCTGCTGTGCTGCTGAAACCGGGTAGGTTAAATAAGCAGAGCATTCTGCGCTTTGACCATTACCCACCACCACTTTAGTGCCCGGCTTTAATTCGCAACGAACCAATTTATCCAGTGGCGACCACTGATAGCATATTTCAAAATCTGAACGATATTGAGCGACTTCACCAGCAGGTTGATTGAATGCCCACCACTTACCCAGCTTGCTACCTGGGTTCGTGCTGTTCCATGCGCGATAAAGAGTCACTTGCGCATTGGCTTTGCTCTCATAAACCTTACCCTGACACAACATACCTTTATTTGGGCTGCCAATAGTAGAGTTCAAAAGTTCTGGATCATTAGCCGCATCAAATTGACCAACCATATTAACAGGTAAATCGGTTGTTCCTAGGCAGGCTTGCTCAACGTCGGAGGTTAGAGCGGGAGTCGCTGTTTGCGGTTCTGAGCCGGTGTCCATCGTCCCCATGGGATAATTTGCACAACCAGACAGTCCAAATGCAATGACACTGAGTACGACAAATTTTTTCATACGATCTTCCTTGATTGATTAAAAATAAAAAATGCCCCGAAATTAATATTCGAGGCGTTTAAATTGTGAGTACTAACAGCACTTACGATTTAAGCTTTCTTGCTATGACTGCCATCGCACAAAGGTCGAGAAGCCGTCGCTTTGCAGCCGCAAAAATACATCTTTTTGGATTCTTCAGGTACAAATTTAACCGGAGCGAAATCTGTTCCTTTATGAGAACCATCGCAAAAGGGTTGGGACTTACTTTGGCCACAAGAACACCAAAAATAAGATTTACCCGCTTCTACTTCAACGGCAATTGGGGTTTCGGATGCTCGGATAGCGTCACTCATGTCTTTCTCTCTCAACGTATTATTATGGTTATTAAGGCGGTGCTGCAGTCATTTCAGCCCGCGCCAATATGCCATTTGTCGCTAAAAATAGACAGACGCGAATAGGCCAACCTATCCCATAGCGTCTATTTTTCGACTCTTGTGCTATCGCTTACGAGTTTCAGTTTCCAGTTTTCCATCGGTGTACCCGCCAGATTCAAATGACTAGTCATGTAATACAGCCGTTTCGTCGCCATACCGTTGGGGGCTGTCGAAAAGCGCTGATGCAACCACGATGGTGGAATTGACTGCGAATACAGGGTTGCTCGAACGGTTAGGCGGCTCACATCAATTCCCTTCGGTAAAGCCACCTCATACACCAATTCATCGCCACCCTTAAAGTTTGGACCTTGATCCATATAATCTGGATCATCCCCCGTATGCTCTGGGTCCGTTGATTGCATAAACTCCATCATCAAATCGCCATCATCTTTAAAATGACTCGACGCACGCCAGCCATCCGGCAAAAGGCGATTATCTTTTATTGGATATACGCGATGAATAAAGCTGGTAGTAAATTCATGATTAGCGTTTTGATTCAATTCTTCATAAATCTGCACTTGGTCTTCACGATTAATGACTTGATAGTGCGGTTGATAGCTATCTGCATTCGGTAGAAACTCGCTTTCTAGTGGTTTGCCTTCGCCATCTAAAATAACACCGATATTATTCGTACTACCGGATACCCAAATTTCTTTATCGCCATCGAGTACGGCAAACTCAATAAATGCACGACGGAACGCAACACCACTCGGAAAACGATGCCCAGTTAAATTACGTAATTTAACCGTGGCTTTTAATGTATTTTTTTCAACACTATCGACGTTAACCTTAATACTGGCAGTGCGTTTTTGCGCCTGCAAAATCATATTCTCAACCGCAGTATCCACGCCATTATTGGCACTGGTCATATAATCGGTTTTCGATATGCCTAATACTTCAGGGAATTGGTCAAACATTTCTAGTAGAAATACATTTAAGCCAACATGCTCATGGCGTTTGTAATCGGGCCTGAGTGGTATATCGATATCTTGATTTGCCAAGCGGTTATCGGCTTCTGGATAATTGATATCCTGAATGGCAGCAATCTGAGTAGTGATTTGATCTATGTTGATACTGCCGTCTATCGACTCAAAACCACCTGGCATATGACAGTCTTGACAGCTTTGGAATTGCGAACCTTCTACGCCAGATTTCTGCGCAAAGGCGCTATTCTGCCACTCTAAGAAAGTCGCCTGTTCAATAGAATGCTGATAATCCTTAAAGGCTGGATTAGTTTCTGCCGCATTTAAAATTGGGAAGCGCGTTTCCGTCGCGCCAATATTAGGCAAGTTAATCGTGTGACACGTACCACATAGCTGGGAGTCGGACACGAATTGATTAACGGTCGGAGTCACCCCTAACGTATTTTGCATCGGCTTCACCGCTACATTTTCGAATGGACCAAATAACTTATCCGCAGGACCACGTTCATAGCGTCCGGTGTTGTTATGGAATAACGAATACGCCAATTCTTTGTGCGTTGCGTCGTTGATCCAACCCGGTGGCGGTGTCCAACCATCAACCTGCTCGGCCGTTGGCTTATCAATATGATGACAAACGGCACAACTAATCCCCTCGCGCGCCAACTGGCCATACTCTAAATATGGGCTATCTGTTGAGTCAGGCTTGTCTGGCTCGCTTGATAGAGTTTCAGTGAGATAAAAATAATCAACCGAGAAATTAGGATTAAGTGTCTTATCGGTTGCCGCATCAATACTTAGCTGACGTTGACCCATTGCACCGTGGCAACTTAGGCAAGTATTAGTGACCGCTTGTTTTGTCTCATTTAAGGGCCCTTTTAGTGGTGTTGGCGTTTGTTTAGCATCGCGTTCAAGCAGCGCCATTTCACTCTCTAGCTGCGAATGAAAAATCGGATCCCGCCCAGCTAAGCCCATAGGCGACCAACGCCACTCACCATATTCAGAGAGATTGTAGCCATCACCGTAATTTGGCCCCGTTTTTACAAACATGTTCACGCCATAAGGCTGGCCCCCCAACCCACCGTGACAACTCATACAGTTATCCGACGTTATGTATTCTTGGGTTTTATGCGCTTCTGGCACCACCTGATCATTCCACTGCGATGGAAACACCTTCACAAGGCTCTTATCGAACGGCTGAATACTCTTAAATGTTGCAACAAAGGTTGGATCCGGTTGAGGGAGTGGCTGATCGTTAACACTGTTCTGAACCGGCGTTGCATCAAATCCAGCATGGAATTTGTCCGTTAATGCGCTCACCACGGCAGCATTGGTAAGGTCTGGTTGATAAGGCCGTAACGGCGCTGGTAGCATGAAATGTTCTTTTACATATGGATCGTCGCTTAACGTTATTAGCGGATAACTGCTGAAGTGACTTGCTGCGCGCCAAGAGGTATCAACCAAAAAGCGCAATGGATCTTCGTTTGGAAAAAAACCCTCTACATTTTTAAGGTCACTAAAGGTAAGTTGCTCTTTAGCTGAAGCATGGCAACGCAAACAAGGGGCACCAAAGCCTGATCCGGGAGCGGATTCTAAAGTATCGAGTTGACGCTCGACTGCCTCAGCAATGGTTTCTTTTCGACAGCCTGCAGGCGCTCCCTCAGAGCTGGGTAACACGGTCTTACCATCACTGGTTTTACAGGCTGAAGTTAATCCCGGGGCACCCGGATTCGCCCAGAACCAGCCATCTTTAGAAGCCGCTTTATCTCGTACCATCACGGTCCATGAAAATACCATGCTGGATAAAAACTTCTCGTACTCGGCACCGTCTTTATATTTAGGATTAGCGGCCATGTCTTGATATAGCACTGCTGGCGGCGTGAACATCTCCTTGATAATGATGCTGCCATCCGGAAGATCGCCTTTGCGATCATTCTGCAACCAAGTAATCACTTCAGGTGAATAATGAATACGAACCGCTGGATGAGTACCATAATACTGCGCATTCACAAATGGGCCGGTATCACGCACACCTTTGTCTTTATCCCAACCCAACAGTTGGTACTGACGAGTCATCAACCAGTTATACAAAACTCGTTCGTAATCTTGCAGGGGCATAGTGCTAGGTAGCGGTAAATCAGCAGGAGTGGCGGCGCTAGCCACCTTAAAAGACGGAATATTTATCGTTTGTTCATTTAGTTTGTCAATTATAAGAAAAAGAAAACCAGCCACCAAAGCGAAAACAAAAAAGCGTTTAAGAATCGACATACTCTATCCCTGACGTTAATGTCCGAAAAATAACAATACAGAGAATGCCTGATTGAGACTCAGGGTCAATAGCTTAAAGAGAGGATATAGAAGCGCTTAGTTGAACCCAAGCGCAGAGTCGGTAAGGTGACTTGTTATTAGCATTAAGCCGTAACGTCCCCGCGAACGCGCTGAATTTCAGCGAGCGTTTCTGGTGAGTAATCTATACGGATACTTTTGATGAAATCTAAGATGTATTGATCGGCTTCAGCGACGAGCTCTTGTTCTAGTTCGACGGAACCGAAGTCGAAACCGCCAATGCTTACCATTATGGAAAGGATATGGTTATTAGTGATCGGGGTGATAAAACGACGATAAGGCTTCGTAACTTCGGCATAGCCACTTACTGCAAATAACCACGAGGCGCCTTCAAACTTCAACTCCTTAATTTCTTCTATAGATTTCGGGATTATTAAGTACTTGTCTGTTTTTTCTTTATCATTGATGGACTTGACAATACTAACCTCATCTCCTTTTAAAATAGAGAGATAGAAATTCAGGAAGTCTTCTCTTAAAAATAATGAAACGCAAGATTCTGGACGATGTTGATCCACTTTTAGAAGATCAATACTAGCGTAAACATCTCCGATTTTATGATCGCCATCACTTTGAGAGTAACTAAATTCAGTCTTTAACAAATACTTAATCAGGAAAAAATCTGGATTAGTTATGTCGTAAATAGCATCAGTATCTATTGAATCAATATTAGATTCGGCGCTCTTAGTATTTTCATAACACTCATCCGGAATAGGGATGAAAATATGAGTCCCTTCAATATTAAAACTGGTAATCGGTGCTAGTTCAAAATTTGGACCTGATAAAAGTTTTACCATAAAATCGCCCCCGATAAACTCTTAACAGATGTCAAAAAGTCGAGATTCCCATTAGTTCTGTTAGCACTAGTTTGAGCACAATGTAGTGCAGATTTAGCTGCTTGGATACGTAGTGTTGATTCTAGTGTGGGTTGATGACGGTTTAAACTTCCAGCCTTCAACGACAATGCAGCAGAAGCCAATGCACGTTTGTTTTTCCCAGAATACACGACAGGGGAATTATCGAATTTGGCACCTTTTCTGTCCAAAGCGTTTATGATTTTAACCACATCGGCTACTGGATCTACTAACTTAAATTGATGCTTGTCTAGAATCCCAGAAACATTCTCTAATGCTAGCTGCAGTAACTTCGCACCATCCGAGTCTATAGTCCAACTAATTGGATTACTTGTGGGGCGACTCTCCTGTGTTCTAACAAGAGTATTGGCCAAAAGCTGAGCAACTTCTTGAGGACGATAAGACCGGAGACTTGGCGTCATCCACAAACCCATTTCATTAATCACCATAGAAGGGATGTAGAATAAATTAAAATTATTTTGCACACCCCACCCGTCGGTACCAGCTATTGCCGAAGCCTTTCGAGAGGCAGCCTCTAAATTTCTTCCCGATTCAATTGTCCCAATATCTGCTGTAGCTATATCATTAGTGACTGCACTTGTCTGTGTCTGTCCCCGCTCAAACTTACTCACATACAGTCCAGCAGGTGAACGTGTCTCGCTTCCCGCAAACGTTATATCGGTAATATACACACCTGGAACGGCGCTATTTCCCGCCTCTGCCACTCCATTGTGTATTTGGTAATACAACGCCAAATCAACAAAGTTTTCCATGTACTCAAACGGCGTATTCACATTACTATTTGAGGTGACACCGCCGGCTATCGCGCGCAGTTGCTCAATCTTCATAATGGTTTGCACGCCTTTGGCGCTATTGGGGTCGATCAGAGAAGCAAATAGTGGCGCAAGAGCGGCGTCGATAAACACCTTACGGCCATGGTCGCCGTTGGTGGTTTTCGAGAAGGGGACAAACTGACGTGTATCGGCTTTGCTACCTAATTTATAGGCTAGTTGGCGGCGTTTAATAGAAACCATCGACATTCGGGTACAACTCCTTTGTTTAGTCATCATCCTTAGATGGCGAAAGGATAACATTCCCCCTTAGGCCGGACAATCCCATGAGGATGCACTCCGGAGCATTTAAAGCTGTATAAAAATCGACCAAGAAAATCAATCTTGCATATGCTTTTTATTCATTCTTCCGCAATGCACTCTTCCCTGCTAATCTTCTAAATCTTGCTTCAGCTTCTCTGAGCGAAACTTTGCATAAAGCTCAATTTCCTTTTCTTGCAACAGTGCTTCTCTACCGGATGCGTTTGTTAGATCCAATACCTTTTCACTAATTTATGTCTTTTTATCGAGAAGAGCATTTGAATTCATAAAACTTCCGAAAATACAGGTAAAATTAGATTCACTAGCTAAAATTATATTTATTTAAAAGTAATTTATTTCAATTTCTGATCAAAGAACTCTTGAATCCGATCCATCACTCCCTTCGTCCAAATTCCAGGCCCATGGCCGGCACCTTTTATTTTGTAAAAGGCAACCTCATGGTTCGTATCTCGTAATCTGGTATACAGTAAAACACTTTGATTGAAAGGCACTAGGGCATCTGTATCGCCGTGAATAATAAAAAAAGGAGGCAATTTTTTATCTTTTTCTATATAGGTTAGAGGATTGTATAAATCGACTAAGGCGCGATATTTCGGATCTTGAATTGGGCCACCGACAACTAACGACTCTGGAGAATCCTCGGCATTATGATCAATACGACTTGGATATTTGTGCATTTGTAAAAAATCGGTTGGGCCATACAAATCAACAACTGCCTTTACTGAACTTGGAAAAGGCTGATTATCTTCAGTTTCAAAATCAGCGACTCCGTCACTTACTCCCACCATCACCGCAAGATGGCCTCCCGATGAATCCCCCATAATGCCAATTCGATTAGGATCTATATGATATTTTTCGGCATTTTTTCGTAAATAACGAATAGCTGATTTAATATCCTGAACTTGCGCGGGTGCGATTACTTCCGACGAGGGACGGTGCTCTATACTAGCAACGACATAACCCTGATGGGCAAAATCCGCTAATTGTGGCAGTGCTTGATAAAGGTCTTGATTGCGCCAAGCAGCGCCTTGCACATAAACAATTAATGGCCACGAGCTTTTGGCGCTCTCTTGTTTTGGTATGAGTAAACTTAGCTTTACCGCTCGTTCGCCATAAGTAGCATAGATGATATCGGGTAGGTACTTAGCTGCGTAGGAGTCGTCTTCGGCAACCGTCTCAATCATACCTGCGGGCTGCTCTAGTGATGGCGGGATTACAACATCACTAAAGCGAACCTGTGACTCTGCATCATAGGCAAACGACGAAAAAATCAGAACCAGTAAACAAGTACTAAAAGAGCTCAGCCAGCGACCTTTATTTTCAACCATACAGTTACCTCCCACACTAACCTATACAACAGCAAAGTATCACTACCCTCCATGTTTCAAACCCCATGGTGTCGTTTATCGTTCAATAAAATAGCAGGTCCTGCTACTCCTTCGAAGCTTAAGTTTGCACCTCAAACGTCGCGCATAAAAAAGCCCCACGATCACTCGCAGGGCTTTCGGTCTTAATAGTCGAACCAATCCAATAATCAGAGTTCGCTGGTCGAACCAATTTTATGAATCGATAAATCAGCACCGTTGAACTCTTCTTCTTCGGTGAGACGTAATCCAGATACCGCTTTCACGAAGCCGTACACGATGAAACCACCAATCAAAGCAACCGCAATGCCCGCTGCCGTGCCAATCAGTTGAGACATAAAGCTGACGTCGCCGCGTCCGCCTAATGCTTCTAAGCCAAAGATGCCAGCGGCAATACCACCCCATGCACCACACAAACCGTGCAATGGCCATACACCTAATACGTCGTCAAATTGAGTAAAGCGATTTTGCGCTAAGGTAAAGACGTATACGAACAATGCGCCAGCGATACCACCAACAACCAATGCACCGATTGGATGCATCAAGTCAGAACCGGCACACACCGCCACTAAACCAGCCAATGGGCCGTTGTGAATAAAGCCAGGGTCTTTACGGCCAGCCAACATCGCCGTGATAGTACCGCCAACCATCGCCATCAAGCTGTTTACAGCCACCAGACCAGAGATACCATCTAATGTCTGAGCAGACATCACGTTAAAGCCAAACCAGCCTACCGCAAGAATCCATGCACCTAACGCCAGAAAGGGAATATTCGAAGGTGCAAATGCCACAACGCGACCATCACGATAGCGACCACGACGCGAACCTAACAGGAACACTGCTGCAAATGCGATCCAACCACCGACACTGTGAACAACAACAGATCCGGCAAAGTCATGGAAACTCGCACCAAAGGTACTTTCTAACCACGCCTGAAAACCATAGTTGCCGTTCCAAATAATGCCTTCAAAGAAAGGATAAACAAACGCAACAATCAACGCCGATGCGACTAACATAGGATAAAACTTCGCACGTTCCGCGATACCACCCGACACAATCGCAGGAATGGCCGCAGCAAACGTTAACAAGAAGAAGAACTTAACCAGCTCATAGCCACTATTCACGACAAGATCGGTCGCGCCCGCAAAGAAATCCATGCCGTACGCAATTTGGTAACCAATAAAAAAGTACGCCAAGGTCGAAATGGCAAAATCGGTAATAATTTTTACTAACGCGTTTACTTGGTTCTTATGACGAACCGTGCCCACTTCCAAAAATGCGAAACCGGCGTGCATGGCAAGTACCATGATGGCACCAAGCAAAATAAACATGGTGTTGGCGCTTTGCATCAAGGTTTCTACCGCACTATTGATGCTGTTGACGTCAATATTTTCCACGTTGGGTCCTCTTAATAGTTAACAAGATCAAGTTAAGGCAGGCGCTCACTCCGAAGCCCCAAATCAGTGCCTTAACAACAATCAAACCCAGCCCTAGGTAAGAAAGAAGAATAAGTAGCTGTTCGTTTAGCAGATTTCATACCAAGTTTGTCATCTTTGTCTGAAGCCAGCTTGATATCGCCCAGATATGGCGCACTTACGCGAGTAAAAGTTTCAATATGTCGCAATTATGGATTTTTACTGCAGAGCGATGCGGGAAGGACGAAACCAATATTGCACACGCATGGTGCAATATTGGTTTTTTCGCTTTTTTTTGGTGCCACACTCAAGCTATGCGAAGTTTCACTTGGTGATGTGATAACACACATGAATATTGGTGCGACGAGCATAGTCGGTAGGAATGGATTTGGCGCTCACATCCACAATCGTAAATTCGCTCAGTGCTTCTGCATCCATATCGAACTTACGCAGGTTGTTCGAGAAAATCATCGTACCGCCCGGCGCTAGCCGTGCCATTGCAAGACGAATCAAATCGACATGATCACGCTGAATATCCAGCACTCCTTCCATACGCTTAGAGTTAGAGAAGGTTGGCGGGTCCATAAAGATAATGTCATAGCTGCCTTTATCTTCGCGCAACCACTGCAAACAATCCGCTTGGATAAATTTGTGCAGTTCGTCGTTTATTTTATTTAAACGGAAGTTTTCACGACCCCAGTTTAAATAGGTACGCGACATATCCACGCTGGTGCAATGCGCGCCCACGGCGGCGGCATGAACACTGGCGGTCGCGGTGTAGCAAAACAAGTTTAAAAAGCGCTTACCTTTAGCTAGCTGAGCGATTTCTAAGCGCGTTGGGCGGTGATCCAAAAACAAGCCAGTATCTAAATAATCTTTTAGGTTTACTTGTAATTGCACTTGGCCTTCACGCACGACCATAGTGCTTTTTTCATCGTTGTACTTTTCATATTGCTTGCGACCCGTTTGGCGCTCGCGACGTTTAAGTACGATTTGCTCAGCCGGTACGCCGGTGACTTCTGGCAATACAGCTAGTACATCGAGTAAACGACGTTCAGCCACCGTAGGATCAATCGTTTTAGGGGGTACGTATTCTTGTACGTGTAGCCAATCTTCATAACGATCAACCGCTACCGCGTATTCCGGCAAATCGGCATCGTATAAACGATAGCAATGGACGTTTTCGCGGTTTGCCCACTTTTGTAGATTCTTGATGTTCTTTTTCAAACGGTTAGCGAAGGCTTCTACCGGCCCACGAATCGCACTGGCAGGCGCACGGTCAGAGCGTTCATCGGCAGCACCAAATACCAGCAAACGGGTTTCAATTTTGCCGTTCATTAACTTGTATTGCTTATTCACCGGGCGGCGAACACTGCGCGCTAAATCAAGGTTGGCGGTAAACATGGCAATCGGCCATTCCGGCATTTGCATGGTGGCATCGTGAAATTGCTGATACAGCGGCGCTAATTGCGGCAATTCACTTAAACGTTCACCGTAAGGTGGGTTACAAACAACAATACCGCCCTCCGCAATCACCTCTTTCTGCACACGCAGCTGTTCAATGCTACGGCGTTCCAAATGCACTTTACCGGCAAGACCTGAGCGTTCGAGGTTCTTTGTTGCAGCGTTAAGTTGGTCACCATCAATATCAAAGCCATATAAACGACTCGTCATGGCGGCTAAACCTTCGGTACGACGGATTCGTGCCGCTTCAACTTCCGCTAACCATGTTTTTCGATCGTGTTGGTGCCAACGATCAAAGCCCCAACGCTGACGATTAAGACCGGGTGCGACATCCGCAGCCATCTGGCCAGCTTCGATCAAAATTGTTCCCGAACCACACATAGGGTCAATCAGGTGTTTTCCGGCTTTCGCCAATGCTGGCCAACCGGCACGAATAAGAATCGCGGCGGCTAAGTTTTCTTTCAAGGGAGCCTTGCCCGGCTGCAAACGATAGCCACGACGATGCAAGCTGTCGCCGGTCAGGTTTAGATAGAGAAAAATCTTACCTTTACGTAGCTGAGCCTCAATACGAATGTCGCCATCCTTATCTACCGTAGGGCGAGCCCCCTCCTCCTCGCGAAAACAATCGACGATCGCATCTTTGATTTTTTGCGCACCAAATTGGGTGTTATTTAGGTAGTCGGTACGACCGTGAAAATCGATACGGAACGTAGCGCCCACGGGGAATACCATCGGCCAGTCGACCGAACGGGCCGCCTCATACATTTCGTCGACATTGTCTACCTGACTTTCTTGCAGTGGTAACAACAAACGACTGGCAAGGCGCGACCATAAACAAAATCGATAAGCGGTCGCCAAGTCGCCACGCCAAACCACACCGAGAATAGTTTCGCGCTCAACTTCACCGCCTAACTCTCTGATTTCATCGGCCAATAGTGACTCAATTCCCTTCGGGCAAGCTGCCAAAAAAGTGTGTTGAGTGGCGTTCGTTTCGTTTTGCATGGTGATAAATCCCAGTCCGTCAAATAGCAGAAAGCAGTTAAAAACGTTCTGCTTATAAGAAATCAATCGTTAACATTCGTCGTTCTGTCACGGTACAACTGTAGTCGGTCTGCTGCTGAACACCTGTGGCTGCCAACCCGAGCAAATGAATAGCGAGGAAGCAACTCTATGAAAAAACAGAAACGCGACATGAACGAAAGAGCATTCGCGCGCGGTTATCGCGCTGGTGTAGAGCGCCGTTCTAAAGACCTAGCCCCTGAAGGGCCAAACCGCGATTACTGGATGGCCGGTTGGCGATCTGGACGCGAAGACAACTGGGACGGCTATACCGGCGTTTCTGGTATTCACAAGATGGCGGTGTAACCGCTCACACAATCTGAACACCCTAATTTTAACCTCCCGCTCCAGGAGGATGGCCCGGCAAACACGTCGGGCCATAGATTCTTCTCTAAGCTTACTTTCCCAATACCGATTTGATGGCGTTAACACATTCGCCTACCAATTCTGGGCCGCGATAAATAAAACCGCTATAGATCTGCACTAGACTGGCACCGGCTTGAAACTTCTCAACCGCACCACTGCCATCGAGAATGCCACCAACACCTATAATAGGTAATCGACCTTTCAGCGCTTCTTGTAAGCGTGCAATCGTCTCTGTGGCTAGATCTTCAACGGGCGCACCGCTCAAACCACCCGCTTCATTGCCGTGCTTGGCACCTTGCACACCATCACGCGATAGCGTGGTATTGGTTGCAATCACACCGTCGATTTCACAATCAATCAGGGTTTGCGCCACCAACTTCACTTCATTCTCGTCCATATCTGGAGCGATCTTCACGAACATAGGCTTGTAGCCGAATTCTTCGGCTAACTCGCGCTGACGAGCTTTCAGCGGCGTAAGAAGGTCACGCAATGCATCGCCATACTGCAGTGTGCGCAGGCCTGGCGTATTCGGCGACGATATATTTACAGTAACGTAAGTCGCGTACTGATAGACCTTTTCTAAACAGATCAGGTAGTCGCTGGTCGCGTCTTCAACAGCAGTATCAAAGTTCTTGCCGATATTGATGCCCAGCACACCGCGAAACTTCGCCTTTTTAACGCGTTCAACCAGGTGATCAACACCTTTGTTGTTAAAGCCCATACGATTAATGATGGCGCGTTGTTCCGGAAGACGGAATAAGCGTGGCTTAGGATTACCCGGCTGTGGACGCGGTGTAATCGTACCGATTTCAATAAAACCAAAACCTAAGCGAGCAAAGGCATCAATATAGTCGCCGTTTTTATCCAAACCCGCGGCCAAGCCAACCGGATTTGGAAATTCAATACCTGCAACCGTTACCGGCGCGGCAGGCACTTGTTTGGTTATAAATTGCAGCACACCTAGGCGTTCAGCCGCACCCAGCATATCTAAGCCCAGCTCGTGAGAGGTCTCACCACTTAGACGAAAGAACAACTGACGGGTTAAAGCGTACCAATCCATAACAACCTCAAGTGAAAGCATGCGAAAAACGGCGGCATTATATGCTACTTAGGGGCTGCTGTAGATGATCAGGTAGAAAAAAGTAGGCTAGAACGTCGGGTCAATCAACCCGCTTGATACTTTGAAAGCGACCATCGTCATCAAACTCGATGGCATAACGACCGTGAATACCATCATGACCGATAACATGTTGCAGCACGTTCGCAGGAAAACGCACCCTGCGGCCATCCACCGAGGTAGCCTGCACCAATTTGATTTCACCACGATAGTAGCGAAGGTATTCCTCCGCACTTAAATGAATATCAACCACAATACGCTGACTCACGATTGATCCTTATTTAAGTTTTTCTTGGCTTCAAATCTACGTGACTCGAGCAATTGTAATTCTTTTTCTAAACGCCAACGCTCAAAACGTTCGCGTAATGATTTGATTCGTCGAAAGGTCTGCCCGGATAGGCTCTCCGGCTCACGCTGAAGCCAAAGTACTTCTGGCTGTAAATAATCTGGCATCACGGCCAAACCCGCCTGATTAAACAAACGTCCTTCTAAAGTGCCATAACGATTCTGAGGCAATTTATCTTTTGTACACAAGGGCGCTTGGGTTAATACTTCTTCCAATAGTCCGAGCGTACGAAACACCGGGCAATTAATACTCTCATTCCACGCACTATCGACATACTCAACCCAGCTAAACCGCGCTTCCGACACCCATTGACGATCTTCGCAGCGAACATAAGGGCGCGTCATAGAAAGTAATAGAGGGTCAGGCTGCAAAGCGAGAATCCGATTCCAAAACCGTAAGCCATTAAAGTTAGCGACTAAATCGGCATAGGAATAAACACCTGTCGTTTGCGCACCGAAATATACGCTCTCGGTCCACTCGCCAAACAGTATAGCTTCCTCCACTGGTAAGGTGAGGTACTTAGTCATTTCGAAATAGGTATGACCTTCAGTAAAAAAATGCCCCATTTTATCAGTACCGACTTCTTCGCCACCGACGCGAATCACCGCAGCGACACGTTCACTCAGTACCAAAGACGGCGATTGCGGCCAAGTGAAATTGCGATAAATCGAACGATTTAGCGGTATACGGTAACCATCGTTATCGGCAACACTTTCAGCATAGCTTTCGATTTGCCCAACAATCGGACGGGCAAGATACACTGCCATCGAATCGTATAAACGTGGCACAGAGCAGCGCGATTGCTTGGGAACACGTTGAACCTTACGCGGCTTTAAGTGGGGTGCAGGGCGATTGGCGCGCTTAATCGCTAAATTCATACGCCGCTGTACTTCGGCGGCGATAACAGCAGAGCTATCGTTTAACACCAATTCTGGCGGGCGTGAAAACTGATCGACCTCCGCAGCACTCGTAGCAAAGGAAGTAATGAATGTTGCCAACAGCATCAACAGCGGCGAGAGGCGCCTAACAACGGCAGTGTTAGCCAAAAGCATAAAAAAGCCCTGCACCATAAAAAATAGAAACAGGGCTTTTAGCACGAATTGCGTGAGACTGCATTAAGCAGCCCCCGCATACCGTTACTCGATCTAATTACACGACCAACTATCTAATTGCAGTTTTTTTGATGACGACTCGCTTGGGCCAAATCGAGCAGCTCACGCAAGGCGACTGCAATCATAGCAAACTCCATATTGTCGGCACTTTTAAGTTCATTAAGCATGCGCTGCCAGCGTCCTACCAACACAGCCTGCTCCTCTTCCCAGTGTGCAATTGCATCACTTAATTCCGTCTGATTATCGTTACCCGCTAGAATACCAACCGTCAGCGAACGCTGCTGCCAGTCAAGATCATCTCGGAAACTTTCTCGCGCCATTGCTTCCCAGTGAGAGCTAGTAGGCAAGGCATTAATTTGCTGCAAGAACCAGCCCAGTGATAAATGCTCACCGATGCCAAAATACGCCTCAGTGACATTGTGCACATCGCATTTGCTTTGCTGAGCGGCCTCGATAATACCGAGTGCGGCATATAACTCGCCCGCCCCTGCTGAAAACGCAGCTAAATCGGCAGGTACACCAGCTTCACGACGTTTATCATAGAGTGCCTGCCAGCGAGCTAAAGCACCGCCTTTTAATGTCTCACCCAGATGAGCAGCAATATGGCGCACCGCATCACGGAATTGATCCACTTCGGCCGCAATAGCAACGCTCACGCGACGATTGCGCAAAAACCAGCGCGTAGCTCGACGCACAAGACGCATTAACTCGGCCATCATATCTTCTTGAATATGCGTATCGACGCTGTAATCCAGTGCGTTAATCTTGCTCCAGTATTCCGGTAGCGAGAAGGTATCGCGTGCGGTGACATAAGCCCGAGCAATATCGGTAACAGTCGCACCACTCGAGTCTCCTAAGCGGCTAACAAAAGTAATGCCCATGTAGTTAACCATGTCGTTCGCCAATTGCGTGGCAATTATCTCACGGCGCAAACGATGGCGAGTTAATGGCTCGGCAAAACGTGTAGCAAGTTCTGCAGGGAAAGCGGTACTCGCAATCGCTGAAATATAATCATCTTCGGTAATACTTGGACGATTCAGCTGTTCTTTTAAATCGGCTTTCGTATAAGAAATTAACACCGCCAATTCAGGACGTGTTAAACCTTGATTTTGAGCGCGGCGATCCAACAACACGTCTTCTGATGGTAAAAACTCTAAGCTACGGTTCAGCTTGCCTTGGCTTTCGTAATCACGCATTAAGCGCACATATTCGTCTAAGCGTAATTTGCAATCGCGATAAGCCAAAGCAATCGCTTGGGTTTGGCGATAGTTATTATTCAGCACTAATTTACCGACCGCCTCGGTTTGTGCCATAAAGACTTCATTACGCTGCTTACGCGTTAGATCACCATTATCCATGATCTCGTTCAGCATAATTTTGATGTTGACTTCATGGTCGGAGCAATCGACACCGCCAGCATTATCAATAAAGTCGGTATACGATGCCCCACCGTTTAAGCCGTATTCAATACGCCCAAGTTGAGTCACACCTAAGTTACCGCCTTCACCAATCACCTTGGCACGAACTTCGTTACCATTAATGCGTAAGCCATCGTTCGCTTTATCCCCGACATTCGAATGGCGCTCTTCTCTGGACTTAATATAGGTACCAATACCGCCGTTCCAAATCAAATCCACCGGCGCTTTTAAAATCGCTTTAATTAAATCATTGGGTGCTAAGTAATCTTCTTTAATCTCAAAACGGACTTTCATTTCTGCGCTAATCGCTATGCGCTTAGCCGACCGCGAAAAGATACCGCCGCCGGTCGATATCAATGATTTATCAAAATCTTCCCAAGACGAACGTGGTAACTCAAATAAACGTTTACGCTCAGGGAAGGTCGCAGCCGAATCAGGATTTGGATCGACAAAAATATGCATATGGTTAAAGGCTGCCACTAAACAAATATGTTCCGACAACAGCATGCCGTTACCGAATACGTCACCCGCCATATCGCCAATACCAACCACACTAAAATCGGTAGATTGAGTATTCAAACCTTGCTCACGGAAGTGACGTTGCACCGAAACCCAAGCGCCCTTCGCGGTAATGCCCATTTTCTTATGGTCGTAACCAATTGAGCCACCGGAAGCAAAGCCATCGCCCATCCAAAAACCGCGATTTACCGCAATTTCGTTGGCAATATCAGAGAAGGTTGCGGTGCCTTTATCCGCGGCGACCACTAGATATGGATCATCCGGATCATGGCGAATCACACGTTCAGGCGGTACAACATTACCCTCGACTAGGTTATCCGTGACATCGAGCAGTGCGCTAATAAAGGTTTGATAGCAAGCGATACCTTCTGCCATAAAGGCGTCTCGGCCACCATCTTTAGGTAAACACTTAGCCACAAAGCCGCCCTTAGCACCCACAGGGACAATAACGGCGTTCTTAACTTGCTGGGCTTTTACTAACCCCAAAACCTCTGTACGGAAGTCGTCGCTACGATCCGACCAGCGAAGCCCACCACGCGCTACTTTGCCGCCGCGCAAATGCACACCTTCGACCCGTGGCGAGTAAACAAATATCTCGAACATCGGGCGCGGTAATGGCATATCGCTGATGTTTGCAGGATTCAATTTGAATGAAAGGTAACTCTTGTCGCAGCCATTTTCGTCCTGCTGATAAAAGTTGGTCCGCAGGGTGGCTTTAATTAATTCAATATAACGACGAATGGTGCGGTCTTCGTTAAGTTGAGCCACATTATCAAGATCAGCGATCAGTGATTCTTCAATCTTAGTAACCTTATCTTCTCGCTGTTCAAAGGTTTGCTCCTCTAGACCAAAGCGCTGATGAAATAGTTTGACTAACTGCGCACTGATACCGATATATCCGCACAAGGTATCAGCGATATAGGATTCGGAAATACCGAAACGAATTTGTTTCATGTAACGTGCATATGCACGCAGGATTGCGATATCTTTCCAGCCTAGTTGGCCGCCAAGAACCAAACGGTTAAAGCCGTCATTCTCTGCACGCCCTTGCCATACCGCACTAAAAGCATCTTGAAATAGGTGCTTAACCGCGCCGATATTGATTTTATCCGACAGGGTATAACGCAACATAAAATTGTGAATCCAAATACGTCGACCATCAGCGCATTGAATTTCGTAAGGGTGCTCTCCTAACACACGAAGACCGAGATTTTCTAATACCGGAATAACATCCGACAAAGGTAAAATCGTTTCGGAATGAAACAGTTTAAAGCGTAATTCGTTTTCGCCTTCTTCCAATTCACGATAAAAACTCATGGCCATTTCTTTAGCTGAGTCACCGCGTAATTGTTCCATATGCTGAATATCAGCAACCGCGGTACGCGCGCCGAAGCTCTCCCGATAGCCGGCAGGAAATGCCGCACGGTATTCATGGAACTGTACATTACCCTTCTCTTCACCTACCTGTTCGATAAGCGCGTCGTGCATATCATCTGTCCAAGAACGTACAACTTGGCGAATTTTACGGGCTACGATTTCCTCATCTAGCGTATTGTCTCTATCGGGATTTAACCGCAACATAAAGTGCGTACGAGCAAGCACCGATTCAGAAAAATAGGTATTAAACTCAATATCCAGCGGTTCAAACTCTTGGCGTAACACCTGCTCCATTTTGTAGCGCAATTCAGTGTTGTATATGTCGCGCGGTGTATACGCTAAGCAAGATACAAACTTACTGTAAGAATCTTTGCGTAAGTAAACGCGCGTCTGGCGCCGTTCTTGAATATTAAGGATGCTAATGGCTGTTTTATAAAGATGGTTAACATCCGACTGGAACAACTCATCACGCGGATAGACTTCAAGTATGCGATTAAGCTCTTTACCGCTATGACTCCATGCCTCAAATTGAGCTAATGCCCGCACGCCGTTCAATTTTTCACGAATTAACGGAATATTATTCGGCGTCTCGATATACACGATCGAGGTGTACAGGCCCATAAAGCGCATACCACCCACCACATTCCCGCTTTTATCAAAGCGTTTAACCACGACGTAATCTGGATACGCAGGGCGATGCACTCGACTGCGCGTCCCCGACTTCATAAAGCTCACCATGTTCGGGCTGGTGATAAAGTCTTGAATCTCTGGCTCTAGCTCTTCTAGCTTGATGCGATTACGTGTTGCCGAATTAAATTTGAAAATACCTAAATCATTGGCGCTATCACGTACCACATAGCGCTCTTTCTTCTCGGTTTCGATACTGAATTCGTCATAGGCCAAAAACGTAAAGTGGTTATTTACTAACCACTGCATAAAAGCTTCAGACTCGGTACACTCTGCTTTATCGTGATGCCCTGATGATTTACCAAGATCAACACCCGCTGCTTTTGCCTTTGCAACAATCGCCGGAAAATCTCGAACACAGCTATTCACTTCAGACAACACGGCTATCAACTCTTGCGTCACCGCATCAAGCAGTTCGGTATCGGAATGATGATCAACCTCAATATAAATAATGGCTTCACTAACCGACGTTTTACTGGCCTGATTCCATGTTTTACTCGTATTTAATTTTCCGGCTTTACTGCGTTCAGCATTGAGTGCGCAATAATGGATCGCGTGCAGCGACATCTGCCGAGCATTCAATTGCATGCGTACAGAATCGACTAAAAATGGCATATCCTCAAAAACCACTTCGATGACCGTATGCATCGACTGCCAGCCATGATTTTCGTAGTCGGGGTTAAACACCCGTACCTTAGGGCTTCCTGCTTCGCGCTGCTGAATAAACTGCCAACACGATAATGCAGCGCCATAAACATCATCCACCGAGCGGGCCAACAATTCGTCTTGCGGCGCTCCGGAGTAGTACAAATCCGAAAATTGCTTCAGTAAAGTCGCTTGATTTGCTTCGTTGCGTTCGTCTATCAGAGTGTGTAAAGCTGTGAGCATGGTGACGTCTCGTATCTTTGTTATCTGGTAATATGCATTAAGCGTAGATCATTTGGTCACATTGACAGGTTCTACAGTTCAATCCCCTACCAACTATCTGTTGACGCTCCTTTACCAATGGCCACAGAACTTTGTGAGTTACGACCTATCTGAGCATTGACCCACGCGAATGAATCACTAAAATCCTAAACAAATCAAAGTGCTAGGAACGGACTGACATGACACTACAAGCGGGTTTTCTGCAGCTCAAAGCATCCTTGCAGGAACGCATCATTGGTCAACCTCATTTGGTCGATCGGCTACTCATTACCCTCTTAGCTGATGGCCATTTACTGGTTGAGGGTGCTCCAGGTCTCGCCAAGACCAAAGCGATTAACGCCTTAGCCGAACGAATTGAAGGCGAATTCAAACGCATTCAGTTCACCCCCGATCTTTTGCCGGGTGATATTACGGGTACGGATATTTATCGCCCACAGACGCAAAGCTTCGATTTTCAGGCTGGCCCAATTTTTCACAACCTCATTCTTGCTGACGAAATCAACCGAGCACCGGCCAAAGTACAAAGTGCCTTGCTAGAGGCGATGGCCGAGCGCCAAGTCACGGTTGGTGGTGTTACTCGTCCATTGCCCGAACTATTTATGGTCATGGCGACTCAAAACCCGATTGAACAAGAAGGCACCTACCCTCTACCTGAGGCACAGCTTGATCGCTTTTTGTTACATGTAAAAATCGGTTACCCCGACGCCAACTCAGAACAAGCAATTTTACGTTTAGCCCGTGGCGAAGCCATGAATGCCGCGAACGATATCGAACATCCGTTATCGGCAGAGGATATTATGAAAGCGCGCCAAGAAGTGCTTTCTCTCCATATGAGTGACGCCGTAGAGCAATATTTAGTTCAACTTATTATGGCTACCCGCGAACCCAAAGCGTATGGCGAAGACATCGCGAACTGGATCGAATATGGCGCTAGTCCTCGCGGTACAATTGCGTTAGATCGCTGTGCTCGCGCTCATGCGTGGTTAGCTGGCCGCGACTACGTAAGCCCAGATGATATTAAAGCTGTGGCTCACGATGTATTGCGCCACCGCCTATTACTGAGCTTTGAAGCTGAAGCCAGTGGTATGAACTCTCAACAAGTCATTAATGAGCTGCTCAAACGCGTACCGGTTGCTTGAAGATGTTAGGGCACTTTTCTAACGGCACTGAAATTCTGCCAGAAAACTTGGCCGGTTTGCGTGTGCTTGCGCCGCAACTACCGCTGCAACGGCAGAAGAAAGTACTTAACGATCTTGCGGGTACTCATACGGCTGCAGTGCGCGGTCGCGGTATCGATTTTTCTGAAGTACGCGAATATTTACCCGGCGACGATATTCGTAGCATGGACTGGCGCGTGACTGCCCGTACCGGCGATGCACACATTAAGTTATTCCGCGAAGAACGAGAACGCCCAGTACTCATTATTTGCGATTTACGCAGCTCAATGGATTTTGGTACTCGGCGCACGCTTAAGCGCGTATTAGCGGCGGATATTGCAGCCCTATTAAGTTGGTCTGCATTGGCCAAAGGCGACCGTATCGGCGGCCTACTGTTTAACGACACAACAGAACTAGATTTACGTCCCCGCACAGGGCGAAAATCGTTAATGAATTTACTGCATCAACTTAGCAGTTTAGACGTCAGTAAACCCAACGCAGCACAGCCGCAAAATCCTGCCCAACGCATGGCCGATATCTGCAAGCACGTCAGCCGCATCGCTCATCCCGGCAGTGCGGTGTATTTTATTAGCGATTGGCTAGGCTTCGACGCGCAAGCAGAACGCTTAATTTATCCGCTAACGCGCCATTGCGATTTAACCGCCATACACATCAGTGACCCCTTCGAGCAATCGTTACCTGCTGGCCGATTCACCCTAACCGATGGCCAACAACGACAAGTATTGGATGCCAGCAGCCAAAATACACGCAACGCTCATCAGCAACATTGGGATGCTCAACAGCTAATACTCGGCCAACATTTACAGCGTCTACAAGTCCCCCTAATTCGAATTAGTACAGCGGATGATCCATTACCTTTATTGCGTAAAGGTTTAGGGTTAACGAAGGGAAGCAAGCGATGAACTCCCAACCAGCAAATGTCCAAGCGCTACCATTAAAAGATATTTATTTACCCGACCCCATTGGCCTTTGGCCTCTTGCTCCAGGTTGGTGGTTACTGATCATTTTAGTGCTAGTACTCATAGGCACGGCTATTTGGTTTTGGCAATACGACCGTAAATATGGCGCTCCAAAACGTCAGGCTCGCGATCTTATCGTTGGTGCATATACACAATGGAAAATTGATCAAAACAACGAACACTATTGCGAAACCATTAACCAAAGCTTAAAGCGCTACTGGCGGCTTTATAATAAAGATGCGGGTGCGCTCTCCGGTAAAGACTGGGTACTAGCCCTAAATCGAATTGGACAGTCACCCATATTTACTGGTGATTTAGCTCATTCTCTCGCGTCCGGCCCTTATCGCCCTACGGCCTACATACCGCATGCAGAATTACAGGAAGCAGCATTGCGCTGGCTAAAAGTTGCCAATAGCAAAGCCTTGAGTCTGCCAATTACTTCTACAACTGGAGCCACCCAATGATCGAATGGCACTGGTTATGGGCACTTTGGTTATTGCCATTACCCATCATTATGCGATTAATCCCCGCGGTAAAACGCGACGAAGCTGCGCTTAAAGTGCCTAGCTTTACCTTATGGCAAAATGATTTTGGCCAATATCAAGTGGGGAGCACTAAGGTCAATTTTGCTTGGCTCTTACCTTGCCTTATTTGGGCTGGCTTAGTCGTCGCCCTCGCCCGACCAAGCTGGCTCGGCGACGTTATCGAATTACCCGTAAGTGGTCGCGACTTAATGATGGCCGTGGATATTTCCGGCAGCATGGAAATAAAAGATATGGAAATTAACGGTAAAGCCGTTGATCGTCTGAGCATTGTAAAAGAAGTACTCAATGATTTTATCGACCGCCGCGAAGGCGATCGTTTAGGCTTAATTTTATTTGGTTCCAACGCCTACCTACAAACTCCGCTAACCTTCGACCGTGAAACGGTGCGCACCTTCTTAAATGAAGCGGCACTGGGTTTAGCGGGTAAAAAAACCGCTATTGGCGATGCGATTGCTCTTGCCGCCAAACGCTTAGAAAGTAACCCAGCAGAAAGCCGCGTACTGGTATTACTCACCGACGGTGCTAACACCGCAGGAGAAATCGAACCAGTCAAAGCCGCAGAACTAGCGGCGCAAATGGGAATTCGAATTCATACCATAGGCCTTGGTGCAGATTCGATGGAGGTCACCAGCTTCTTCGGCTCGCAGCGAGTTAACCCTTCTAGAGATTTAGACGAAGACTCACTCCGTAAAATCGCTGACCTCACTGGTGGAAAATTTTTCCGTGCACGCAACACCGGAGAGCTAGAAGAGATTTACACCATTATCGATCAACTGGAACCAACGGAAAAAGATCCAGAAATCTATCGTCCGCAAACCAGCCTGTATCAATGGCCGTTATTAGCCGCATTAATATTAAGCTTAATTCAAGGTGTCTTTAGCTCAGGTGTATTATCACGTTTTAACAGCACCAAAGGAGGGGCGCTATGAACTCTCTTGATTGGTTAGTACCGTTATCTGATTTTCATTTTTTACGGCCAATGTGGTTGCTGCTAATTATACCAGCCGTCATTGCCTTCGTAATGCTACTCAAACAACGTTTAGGTGAAGGTGATTGGCAACAAGTTGTTGATCCCGCATTGCGCGCCTACGTGCTCGATCGTGCGCCCAAGCAATCCACAAAAAGTGGCCATTGGTGGATTTTAATCGCGTGGCTCGTCGCTACCCTCGCGTTATCCGGTCCCACATGGCAACGCATTCCTGTGCCGGTAATGAAAAACCAAGATGCCTTAGTCATTCTAATAGATATGTCGCTGTCGATGGGATCTCAAGATATTAAGCCCTCGCGCGCTATTCGCTCGGTGCAAAAAGTGACGGATATTATTCGCGAACGAAAATACGGTTTAACCGCCGTCATCGCCTACTCGGGTGATGCTCATACCGTCACCCCATTTACTGATGATGGCGAAACCATAGAGCATCTATTGCCATCACTAACACCCGAAATCATGCCTAAACTGGGGAGTCGTCCGGATAAAGCGATAAAATTAGCGCAAGAATTAATGACGAATGCCAATATTCGCAAAGCGCAATTCCTATTACTTACCGACGGCATACAGCCGAATGATGTAACTCGCATAAAAGATTTACTCGGCGAGAATACGCCACTAGCCGTCATTGCCATTGGTACTGCCGAAGGTGCGCCAGTATCGCTAGGCGACCAAGGTTTCTTACGCGATAACGACGGTAATATCGTGTTACCTCGTTTAGATACCGCAACGCTCAATGAACTGCGCGCACAAGCCAATGTGCCTTGGCTACCACTGGCCTTCGATGATCGTGATTGGAAAACCTTATTAAAGTCGGAAGTGACCGCCAATAATGAAGAAGCAGATTCCAGCCGTAATACCCAATACGACCAGTGGCACGATGCGGGTTTTTGGCTGATATTCTTGTTATTACCGATCGCGCTAATCACTTTCCGTCGTGGCGTTGTATTTACCATCGTATTGATTCCAGCACTTTGGAGCCAACCAAGTGATGCCGCAGACCTTAAAGATTTATGGCAAACACCCGATCAGCAAGGGCAAGAACTCTTCGCTAAAGATCCGAGCGCTGCTGCTCAAAAGTTTCAAAACCCTAGCTGGAAAGGCAGTGCTTTATACAAAAGTGGCGATTACCAAGGAGCAGTCGATCAATTTAGCCAAGACTCTTCGGCTCGAGGGAAGTACAACGAAGCAAATGCTCTGGCACAAACTGGGAATTTAGAAAAAGCCTTAGAAGCTTACGAGGAGGCCATTCAACGGGCAGGTAACGATGCTGAATTACTTAAAAATGCCGAAGCTAACCGTCAACTCGTTGAAAAAATAAAAGAGCAGCAAGAAAAGCAACAGCAAAACCAACAGTCATCAGACGACAATCAATCCTCTGACGATAAAAATAACTCTGATCAAAAAAATAATCAGCAACAAAACGATCAACAAAAGAATAGCGATGAAAACCAGTCGTCAGATCAGAGCCAATCTTCTGACTCGCAACAAAGCGACTCGAAAAATCAGCAAAACGATAGCCAATCGCAAGATCAACAGAACTCATCATCCAGCCAACCAGAAGATGACGACTACGCTGAGCAACAGGCGCAAAAAAATAAAGAACAGAAAGATCAAGAACAAAAAGATTCAAAAAATGCTCAGTCGCAAGCCGATCAAGAGCAACAAGACAAAGAATCAGAAGATGAAAAGAATGCTGCTCAAGCGGGTGAAAAATCCGACGAAGAGCAAGATAAAGAAGACGCTCAGTCTATGGCTCAGCAACAACAGGAACAAGACCAAAACGGCGAAAATCCCGACGATACACTGGGCCAAGTCGATCCTAACGCAAGCCAGCAAGATGGCATGACGCGCGAAGAAAAAGCCGCGAGGCAGAACTGGTTAAATCGAGTGCCGGATAATCCGGGCGTACTATTACAACGCAAATTTTTATATCAGTATCGCCAACAAGCTGATGACGACAAAGAGGAAGTCTTATGGTGAAGCCTAGCCGCAACCAGCGCTGGTACACACTGCCCGTAATGCTAATGGCACTATTGCTGTTAGCCATTCCAGTGCGTGCCGCCGAATTATTAGCCAGTGTTGATCGCAAAGAGATCACAAAATCCGACGTCGTTACACTACAAGTTCGCTATACCGGCAATGCTGGATTTTCTAGTCCAGAATGGTCGGGGCTAGACAAAAGCTTCGACATTATTAGTCAAAATCGCTCCATGCAATTCAATATGGCGAATGGTAACAGCACCTCGTATACCGAATGGACGCTATCACTAGCGCCTAAATCAACGGGCAAACTCACAATTCCAGCATTTATATTTGATAAAAGCCGTAGCGAGCCAATTACCGTTAACGTCACCGATTCGCCCAAAGCCACAAATGCCAGCAATGAAGAGTTTTATTTTCAGGTAGAAGTCAGTGGCGGTACGCATTATGTGCAAGAGCAATTACTGTACATCGAGAAATTGTTTTACACCGTTAATCACGAAGACCCATCGTTATCGGAATTTGCCGTAACTGATGCGCAGGTCCAAGCACTCGGCGAACCCAAACAATATATCACCGTCGTGGATGGCCAACGCATCGGCGTATATGAACGTCGTTATGCCATATTTCCAGAAGTTGCAGGCGAATTAGTGATACCAGGACAACGCTTCAGTGGCCGCATCAGTAATCGTTACGACCGCTTTAATCGTGGCCGCACCGCCACCGTAGTAAGCAAACCGATTAAGCTAAACGTGCAGCCAATACCTAAAGATTACCCACAAGCACCTTGGTTACCTGCCAGCAATCTAAAAATTGAAGAGAGCTTTAGCAAAGACGAAAAAAGCTGGAAAGTTGGCGAGCCCGTTACGCGCTCATTTAAAATTACCGCCGACGGAATTTCGGGTAGCCAAATTCCACCGATACCAACACCCGAAGTATCGCAACTACGCTACTACCCAGACCAAACCAACCAAGATACACAAATGGATGAAACTGGCTTACACGCCACCGTTGCACAATCGGTTGCCTTAGTGCCGACCACCGCTGGACGAATAGTCCTGCCAGAGCTGCGTATTCCATGGTGGAACACACGCCTAAATACGGTTGAATATGCTGTATTGCCCGCTCGCACCATTCAGGTCGCCGAGGCCGTTAGCAGCATTCCTACTCCGGTGACTGCGCCGCAAGACTTAACCGTGAACAGCACCGAGGTAGAAACAAATACCACTAACGGAATATGGCCGTGGATCTGTGCCCTGCTCGTGATCAGCAATATCGGCACACTAGCGCTACTATGGTTCCTTCGTGCTCGTCCAAATGGTGGCGACATAAGCCCGCGAAAACAGGGTAAAAAAGAAAATAGCGTAACCGTAGAAGGCAACTGGAAAGAAGTACGCATTGCCTGCCAAAGCAGCAGCCCCAAATACATGCGCGACGCCATATTACGCTGGGCACCCGTGCACTTTAATGACCCTACCCTGCTAACGATGGATCAGTTAATACAGCATTACCAAGACCCCAAAATAAAAGCGGCATTAGCAGAGCTGGATGCACAACTATACTCACAGCAGGACAACAGCGCATTTAATGGCAATGCCTTGCTCACTTTGCTAAAGAAGGAAGATCCAAACAGTAAAAAGAAAAATACTAAAGAGGGTTTAGCCCCGCTTTACCCCTAATGGATATTGGGCTGGGGCTAAATTAGCATCGGCACTGCTCGCTGGCGCTGTAGGAGCGGATCTTATCCGCGATAAGTGTCGATTATATCGCTAGGTTCTTCGCGAAAGAGTTTCGCTCCTACCATTTCAAATACCCGTAAGAGCGGATCTTATCCGCGAGAGCATTGACTATATCGCTAGGTTCTTCGCGATGCCTTATCGTCTTACAACCAACTCTCTACTTTTTTGCGATCCGGAATCGACCCCGAATGCACTACCACCTCATCAACCACCACCGCTGGTGTACTCATCACTCCATAATTCATCATCACCTCGGCGCTGGTTTCCTTTACGAGGTTAACTGGCACACCATGCTCGTCGGCTATCGTCTGAATCACCGCCGCCGTTTTAACGCATTTTGCACAACCACTACCCAATACTTTAATTTGCTTCATATTTATCTCCGCTAACTAAAACTCACCGCATTCAAACTCCAACCCATCACCGTAAACGAAAACAGCAATAGCGCTAAAATGATCGCCAGTAACTTCCAAGTCATCACCTGCTTTAACAAAATAAACTCAGGGAAACTCGCGGCCACCGTACTCATGCAAAACGCCAACGTTGTGCCAATTGGCAGTCCCTTAGTGATCAAACTTTCCATTACAGGAATAACACCCGTCGCGTTGGAATACAGCGGGATACCTAGCAATACCGCCATAGGAACCGACCACCACTGGCCACGACCTAAATTCGTTTCGATCCACTCTACAGGCACATATCCGTGCAACGCTGCACCTAAACCCACACCGATAAAAACCCACTTCCAAACGCGGCTTAAAATATCCAATAGCTCGTGCTTGGCGAACTCATGCCGTTCTTTCGCGGTTAACTTCGGTGTATTCGCACGTTCAGCGACCGTAGCAGGGTTAGCCGATTGATACGCTTTAAGCGCAAAAGGCTGTAACAACCTTTCGGCATGAATAAGATCCAAGAACATACCACCCGCAATCCCGATAGCTAAACCGACCAAGACATACGCTAGAGTAATCTCCCACCCCACCAAACTTAACAAAAGCAACACCGCCACCTCGTTAATAAGCGGCGACGTTAAAAGAAACGCCATTGTGATCCCAACCGGAATACCACCCGACGTAAAACCAAGAAAAACAGGAATACTAGAACAAGAACAAAACGGCGTAATCGCACCAAATATCGAACCCATGAAATAACCGATAAACCGGTTTTTTCCCGCCAAATAATCACGAACTTTTTCGATATTAAGAGAAGCACGAATCAACGCAATGAAATAAATCATCAACACCAAAAGAAAGAAAATCTTAGTGGTATCTTCAATGAAAAAATGAACAGCACCGCCCAGCTTAGAACCTGGCAACAACCCGAACAGCGTATAAGCCATCCAATCAGCTAGATCAGTAAAAATACTCAGCACATATACCTCTCATTCGCACAGCGAATAGGTAATCAGAAGACACAAGGTAACAAAACCCTGATGAACGAGTATACAAGCTAAATGGCGAGATAAACCTAGCGGGATGTGCGGTATTGGAGGAATCGGCGGTTATCTGGCTTCATCATGACTTAGGACAGCTAATTGGCGACACTCGATACGGGCTGCCATGTAGGAGCGACTCAACGAACGCTTTTTGTTCGTAGTCGCGATAAACGCAGAGTATAGAATCAACGTTGCAAATCGGCACTGCTCGCTTCGCTCCCTGAGTACCTCCTACGATTATCCGAGTACCTCCTGCGATTATCCGAGTACCTCCTACGATTATCCGAGTACCTCCTACAATTCAATATGAACAAGCTAAAAAAGAATGCGTTAGAAGTTAGAAGACGTCATCGTTCATTTGCTATGTTTGATAGATGTATTACAAACACCATTTTCTTTATCACAACTGAACTTTGGCAAAAACGTGCTTATCGTAAAATTCACCGTTTTTATAACATGCTTTGTGGAATATCCCCTCGCGCTGAAAGCCGCATTTTTCTAGTACGTGCATCGATGCTTTATTGGGGGCAAACACAGTACCGTAGATACGAACAATATCAGTAGTAGAGAAGATCATATCGGTTAAGGCGTTAGTGGCTTGGCTTGCGTAACCAGCTCCCCAAAACGGCTCGCCAAGCCAGTAGCCTATTTCTGCAGATCTGCAGCCTTCGAATAGCCCGGGTTCAGCACCAACGCAGCCGATCAATTCGTCGTTGAGCGTAATTGCACGAACAATACCGACTTTACTACCGGTAGAAATCCACCAATTTGCATCATCTTCTGAATATGGAGTCGGCATTCGAGAAGATAGGTATCGGGTAACGTTGTGATTATTTAATAATTCCACTAATGCACTGGCATCTTCTGGTAAAAACTCTCGAAGGCTAATCATGGTATTTTCTCGCCGAAGTTTATTACTGTACTTATTTTTAAGGCCGTTACTTTACACTTCACGGCTGCTTATCATAAACGGCGACACCTTCAGGGATCACATACCAATCTTGCTTTTCACTTACCCAAACATGCGCTACTGGATGAATAATGCCGGTATCCGATAAATTCGATGGTTTAAGCTTGATCTTATCAGGTTCAGCTGGATTGAAATGATAAATGCGATTGCCACATGTAGGGCAAAATTTCGCTCCATTCACGTTTCCACTTTCTGCAACTCTTATCCACTCCTTCATCTCGCCATTAAATTCGACGGTATCAGCATTCACCAGTGCGGTGATACTAAACGCACTGGTGGAAAGCTTTTGGCATTCTTTGCAGTGACATGCAACGACCATTAGTGGCTCAGATAGCAATTTATATGTCACTTGACCACACTGACATGATCCTTGAATCGGGAATGTCATTTTTATCTCCTAAGCTTTATCGAGCTTCGTGCAAATATTCAAGAACTCTGGTCATCAGGCTATTTATTGATGTGTAACTTTCTTTCGCCGCGGCCAAAATTTCGGCCTCTGACTGAATGTACTCTCCCGCCACCAACTCGTCTCTGCAATTCGTAACAAGAGCTTGCGCCGATACCGGCGTGGTTTCGAGATGAAACTGCAACCCAATAACATTACGACCGAGCTGGAATGCCTGATTTTCGCACCCTTGGCTTTTTGCTATTTGCACAGCACCCTCAGGCAGGCTGAAGGTTTCACCGTGCCAATGAAATACGTCGATTTCTTTTGGAAACTGAAACGTTGAGCTAGCTTCTGAATTAACCGCTGTTATGGGAAACCAGCCAATTTCTTTTACGGTATTAGGAAAGACCTTACCGCCCATCGTATCGGCAATAAGCTGTGCTCCTAAACAAATACCCAGTACAGGTATTCCTAAATCAATGGCCTGCTTGATGAAGTCTTTTTCTTGCGCTAACCACGGATATTCAGCTTCATCGTTAACACTCATAGGGCCACCCATAACAACGAGAAAATCAATACTCTCGATATCAGGGAAAACGGCTGAACTATAAAGTAGCGTATTTGAGATTTCGTAGCCTGCATTTACAAGCCAAGATTCTATGCTTCCTAAACCTTCAAACGATACATGCTGTAAGTAATGTGCTCGCATTCAGACGCCCTATGTTGTTCACGCATGGATTTAATCGTACATCTAAAAAATTTCAGTTCTAAGTATATGCACTTTATGGAGTGTTAAAGTCGTGAGCAAGCGGTATATTTAGCGATACCATTTTGGCCACCGCACTCTTAGAGACAGAAGTAATTTAGCATTAGATCCTTATGTGCAAGCAAGGCCATATACCAAACACTAACGAAGCGTTCTGTACATGAAACTACTGGCCCTCTCTGGCAGCCTGCGCCGTACGTCGTACAATACTGCCGCCATTCAAGCACTAAAACGGCTTGCTCCAACGAGTATTGAGATTGTTATTGGCGACATTAGCTCGTTGCCCCTGTTCAACCCTGACATTGAGAACAATGAGATTCCTGCGGTGCAAGCGCTTAAGTCGAATTTGGCGCAGGCCTCGGGCTTAATCATCGCGAGCCCAGAATATGCACATGGCATTAGTGGGCCGATGAAGAATGCCTTAGATTGGCTAGTCAGCGGTGTTGAATTTCCTTATAAGCCGATCATGTTGGTCAACACCTCACCGCGAGCGTCGCACGCGCTGAATGCTTTAATTGAAGTGATCACTACAATGTCGGGCGATATCATCGAAAGCGCAAGCGTTACCATTCCCTTGTTGAGTAGCGAACTGGATGCGGATGGTATTGTGGAAAATCGAGAAATCTCAGCAGTGCTGAGTAATGGCCTTAAAGAATTTTGCCAGAGGATTGAAGCGTCAATCCCGTAGGAGCGGATCTTATCCGCGACAGCATTGATTACACCGCAACGCTATTCGCGAAAAAGTTTCGCTCCTACAATGTCACACACCTGTAAGAGCGGATCTTATCCGCGATCATCGTTAGTTTACGCGTCAGCAACACTCAATCCATGCTCGGCCAGCATTTCAATAAACGCAGCTTCATCCAATACGGTGACGTCTAGCTGTTGGGCTTTGGCTAATTTGGAGCCTGCTTTTTCGCCAGCAACAAGAAAGTCGGTTTTGGCGGATACGCTGCCGGTTACTTTTACGCCTAGGCGTTCGAGTAGGGTTTTGGCTTGTTCACGGGTAATGTCGCTGAGGGTTCCTGTGATAACCGCTATTTGCCCACTAAGAGGCGCATCTTCGGCTTTTGTCGGCTCCTGTTCTTCCCAGCTAATGCCGGCTTTTTGCAGTTGTTCTATGACGGTGCGGTTGTGTTCTTCGGCAAAGAAGTTGGTGACATGAGCGGCAACGATAACGCCAACGTCGGCAACTTCTAATAGCTGTTCGTTGCTGGCGTTCATGATGCGTTCTAAAAAGCCAAAATGTGCGGCTAAATTCTGAGCGGTGACAGTTCCGACTTCACGAATACCGAGTGCGTATAAAAACCGGCCTAGGGTGGTTTTTTTCGCGGTTTCGAGTGCATCTAATACATTTTGTGCGGATTTTTCGGCCATGCGTTCAAGGCCTGATAACTGCTCTAATGTGAGATGAAATAAATCATCTACTGAGTCAATTAATCCGGCGTCCACTAGTTGATCAATTAATTTATCGCCTAAGCCTTCAACATCTAATGCTTTACGCGAGGCGAAGTGTTTGATCGCTTCTTTGCGTTGCGCTGAGCACACTAGGCCGCCGGTACAGCGCGCCACGGCTTCGCCTTCTACCTTTTCGATGTGCGAATCACACACGGGGCAGGTTTCGGGCATAGTGATTTCAATCGTGGTTTCAGGGCGACGATCTTCCACTACCGATACAATTTGTGGAATAACATCACCGGCACGACGAATAATCACGGTATCGCCAATACGCACGCCTAGGCGCGCGACTTCGTCCATATTGTGCAATGTGGCATTGCTCACGGTAACACCGGCCACATGCACGGGCTGAAGGCGCGCTACAGGAGTTAATGCCCCCGTGCGCCCTACTTGAAAATCAACACCCAGTAATTCGGTCATTTGTTCTACGGCAGGGAATTTATAAGCAATAGCCCAACGTGGCGCACGGGCAACAAAGCCTAGGCGTTCCTGTAGGGTTAGATCGTTTACTTTAAATACGGTGCCGTCGATTTCATACGCTAACGAATGACGTTTTTCGCCAAGCTGCTGAAAAAAGGCTTCGGCTTCTGCAATACCCTGCACTACTCGCATTTCTTCGTTAATACGAACACCCCATTCTTTTAATTTATACAGAATATCGGCATGGGTATTGGGTAAGGTCGCTTCGTCACTAACAACGCCAATGCTGTACGCGCAAAATTCGAGTGGGCGTTGTGCGGTAATTTGCGGATCAAGCTGACGTAATGAACCTGCCGCGGCATTGCGAGGGTTAGCAAATAACTTAGTATCGTTCGCACGCGCCCGTTCGTTGTAAGCTTCAAAGCCTGCTTTAAGCATATACACTTCGCCACGAATTTCGATGCGTTGCGGGTAATCATCACCGCGTAAACGCAAAGGCACATTTTTAATGGTGCGTACGTTTTGAGTCACGTCTTCACCGGTTTGACCATCGCCACGAGTGGCGGCACGCACTAATAATCCGTCTTCGTACAATAGACTAATGGCCAATCCATCAAGTTTTGGTTCACAAGCATATTCAACGGTATCCGTGCTTTTTAAACGATCTAAAACGCGTTGATCAAAAGCAATAAATTCTTCGCCGTTCATGGCGTTATCCAGCGATAACATAGGGCGTTCATGAGTTACGCTGGTGAAGCCAGCGAGTGGAGCAGCGCCTACTCTTTGTGTTGGCGAGTCGGGGGTGACTAAGCTCGGATTCTCTTGCTCTAAGGTTTGTAATTCGCGCAATAAGCGATCGTACTCCGCATCAGGAATACTCGGTTCATCTAAAACGTAATAACGATGATTATGTAAATTAATTTGCTCACGTAAGGCGATTATTTGTTCGGAAGGTGCGCTATTAGTTGCAGAAGTATTAGCAGTAGAAGTCGACGCGCTGGCGTCGTCGGAAAATAAATCGTGTTGGCTCATGACATTCTCTATCGACATATTGGTAGGCCAAAAAACAACGCGGCTGAAATCAGCCGCGCGTTATATTTACTACCACTAAATTTTCGCTTTATACGCTATTTTAGTGACGCTGTTTTTTTGCCCGCAAGCGCTGTTGGCGCTCGTAATCTAAAATTTGTTGGCGTTCGTGTTCACGTGTTTGCGAAGTCATGGCGCTGTGTGTGCCATCAAGTACGTCGGCTTTTAAATTACGCGATACAACCATCGCCATTTCAGACATGGCTTCGTAGGCTTCTAACGGGCGCTTAGCTCCCGGCAAACTCATAAAGAAACTCAATCCGGTAAACATTTGCTCGGCCATTTGTCCTGGTGCAAATACGCCCGGCTCATGGCTTTGAGCAACCGAGAACTGAATATTGCCTTGGCCATCGGCATCTTCAAAGCGATGGAAGATATTCTTTTCGCCGTAACGTAAATCACAACTATTGAACAAAAACAGTAAATCTTTACCAGAAAAACCCTCTGGATCACGAGCAATAGTATGAATCACTAATACCAATTCAGCATCAGGGCGGTTCGCTAATACTTCGGCATTTGGGCCAGCAAAATTTACCGGCTGAGAAATCGTATTTTCAGGTAGTAGGCTTTCAACTTCGTCTTCTAGATGCGGATCATTTACGGTGTCAGGATCTTCTACTTGAGGAAGGTCTGCTTCCGCCTCCGCTTCCGCAGCATCTTCAGCGTCTTGTATGGTGACATCGACTTTTGGCTGCGAAACGTTTTCTTTTTCTTTCTTTGTGGTTTCACCCACGACACGAGGGGCCGATAAAATACCGTCGGCAAACGCATCATCTGAACCCAGCTCTTCAACATCCAACAACACCGGCACTTGTTCATCCAGATTCACTGGGCGCGCTTTCGGAATTAGTGGAGAATTTGGGATTTCAACGGGCTTATGCGGAGCAGGATGACTTTCTTTATGCTTGGCAAAGGTAGAGGTGGTTTTCGGCTTGTTATAATTCGCTAGCGTGGACGGCTTCAGAGGCTGAGGTGGTTTCTGCGGCGATTTAATCGATGGTTTGACATCGTCGAGCGCTGAGAACGACACTGCGTCAGCAGGAATATCGGCTGAGTCTTCGTCTTTACCAGACATAAGCACTGCTAATGAATCTTCTTCGTCGCTATTAGCCGTATGGCCAATAACCCGAGCTTTGCCGGGCAATTCAGGATTGAAGTCATCTTCAGGAAGGTTGTGTCCGCCACTAGGGATATCCAAACGTAGTGCCTCTGCACGGGCACGTTTCATACGTCTAAATCCGTCGACTAGAATTACCACCATTCCTAATAATCCAATTAGGATCATGACGGTGCGCCAGCTCCACTCCATATTTTGCCTCTAAACCTGCTTGCCGAATGTATTGTTATAAAGTTAACGATGAAACTAAACCACGATATTACACCACGCTGGCTCAGCATGACATAACGCTATCAATCTAGTCCATGTTCAGCTTGGATGACAGCGCTGGCGAGTAGTTTCATTGGTGTGCATTATCCTTCCACCATGCTGGCAGCTTCTTCGACGTCCACAGACACCAAACGAGATACACCCGGTTCGTGCATGGTAACCCCCATCAGCTGATCGGCCATTTCCATGGCGATCTTGTTGTGAGTGATGTAGATAAACTGCACTTTTTCCGACATAGCTTTCACCAGTCGGGCATAACGCCCTACGTTGGCGTCATCCAGTGGTGCATCCACTTCGTCGAGCATACAGAAAGGCGCTGGATTGAGCTGGAAGATGGAGAAAACTAAAGCAATTGCAGTAAGAGCCTTCTCGCCACCCGACAGCAGGTGAATGGTGCTGTTCTTTTTGCCCGGCGGACGGGCCATGATGCTCACACCCGTGCTCAGCAAATCATCACCGGTGAGTTCTAGGCAGGCATGGCCGCCACCAAATACTTTCGGGAATAACTCAGCAAGGCCGGCGTTCATTTTCTCGAAGGTTTCTTGGAAGCGGCTGCGCGTTTCTTTGTCGATCTTTTGAATCGCACCTTCTAAGGTGTTCAACGCTTTTTGCAGATCGTCGTTTTGCGCGTCAAGGTAGACCTTACGCTCTGACTGCAATTTATATTCTTCAATTGCTGCTAAGTTAATAGCCCCTAGGCGCTGAATGCGTTCGGCAATTTTGAGAAGGTCTTGCTGCCACTGCTCGGAGTTGGCTTCATCCGGCATATTTTCGAGTACGTCTTTAAGAGTGAGCTTGTCTTCTTGTAGCTGCTCAACCAGACCTTGACGACGAATATCCAATGCTTGGCATTCCATCCGCACCGATTCTAAATCGTTACGTACTTCCAACGCGCGACGCTCAGCATCAGCGCGCTTTTGCTCTAGCTCGCGCATTTGCGTATCGACTTGCTCTAACGCATGACGAGCAGCCTGCATGGATTGTTCGGCGGTTAAGCGCTGCTCCAGCAACTCTTCTAGCTCAGCGCGTAACACATCAAGATCGGCATCGTGATCACGATTTTGATTTTCTAATATCTGTTGTTTGCGCTCTTTAAAGCGCTGCATTTGCTCAGCTAGGCGAGCAATGGCTTGCTGTAAGCTGTCTTCGCGGCTGCGCACGCCTTGGAGTTGTAGCTGCAATTGATGCAAGCGATCTTTATTTTGACCTGCGCCTAAGCGTGCTCGCTCAAGCTGCTGCACACACTCTTGCTTACGAGCTTGTAACCGTTCACGCTCGTCGGTGTCGTCATCAATAGCTGCCATCGCGGTTTGCCATTCGAGACGCATTTCTTCGAGATGTTCTCGCTCTAGCGTTTGTGTTTCGCGAATTTCACTCAGCGACTGATCGAGTTTGTCGGTACGTAACGATAACTGCTCTGCTTTCGCTTTCATGCCCGATAACTGCGATGACACAGCGACCAACTTTTGGCTGATTTGCTGCAGTTCACGCTGTGCGGTATCGCGTTGTTGTTCTAGGCTACGCAGGCGCAGTTGCACCGTATCAAGATCGGCTTCCCACTCTTCGACTAACATATCGAGTTCGTCGGCTTCGTCCACCAGCACTTCGAGTTCTTGCTGGCGCGCTAAAACACCGCCTTCACCATCGGCTGCACGAGCAACGCGCAACCAGTCAGGGCCAAGCCAAATCCCATCAGGAGTGATTACTGATTGATGAGATTGCAATTGCGAACGCATGGCCAGAGCGGTGGTTAAGTCATCTGCAGTCAGCACGTTAGCGAGTAATGATTCTAAATTCTGAGCGCTTTGAACTTTGGCAGCTAACGTATTGGCGGCACTGTTAGCCGTATTGGTATTACTTTGCCATAAGGTAAGCGTGCCTTCTTTAAAACCGCCCAGCCATTGTTGCGTTAGCGCCATGTCGTCGATTAACACGGCTTGCAGGTAATCACCCAAAACGGTTTCAACGGCGCGTTCCCAGCCGCTGGTCACTTGCAGTTGCTCCGCTAAGCGTGGCTTACGCGCCAACTGATGGCTTTCAAGCCAATGACTAACGGCTTCGCTGCCCTGACCCATCGCGGCTTTTTGTAATGCTTCAAGAGTGGCTTTACGCCCCAACATTTGTTGCAAACGCTGGCGGCCATCGTCGAGCTGACGACGCTGTTTTTCGCTGTCTTCTCGCGATTGCACCAGCTGTTCTTGCAGTTCATCAACGCGGGCTTGCTGTGATTCAACTTGCAATTCGGCTTCGCTGGCTTCTTCTTGCAGTAGCAGAATTTCGTCGTTTTCTGGGTTTTCGGTAAGCTGGCGACGCTCCTCTTCAAGGCGTTCGGCTTGCTGTTGTAGGCGCACCAACTGCTGTTCGATGGTTTGCATACGTGCTTGCGCCACTTCCGCTTGGCGGGTGGGTTCGCTGGCGCGTTGGGTAAAGCTATCCCAGGATTCTTGCCATTGCTGCTGTGCTTCTTCAGCTTCTAGCAAGGCCATATTGGTTTCTTCGGCACCGGCTTCGAGCATTTCGAATTCGGGTTCTAGCGTTAGGCGTTGCTCGGCAAGTGCTTCCATCGCTAATTGGTCATCTTCGAGTGCGCGTTGAGTATCGAGCAGGCCTTTTTCGACATCAGCCATATCACGATCAAGCTGCAAACTCAGTTGAGCTTGGTGCTCGATTTTTTGTTCGGCGCGGGCAATGCGCGAACCGACTTCGTAGAACTTGCCCTGGGCGCTGTTGAATTCATCGGTGCGAGTCATGTGCTCAACACGCAATGCTTCGATACCGGCGTCGGCAGCTCGTTGATCGGCCATTTGGGCTTCGAACTTCACATCAAGTTCGGCAATTTTGGTTTCGCGTATCTGATATTCGCCGTTCAGAGCTTGCCACTTCAAGGCTTGCAATTGGGCTTTCTTCTCACGTTCTTGGGCTTTGTATTCGCGATATTTCTCTGCAGCCTGTGCTTGGCGCTGCAGATGCGCGAGTTGGCGCTCTAACTCGCTACGAATATCGCTCAGACGCTCTAAGTTTTCGTGCGTGCGGCGCATACGATTTTCGGTTTCGCGGCGGCGTTCTTTGTATTTAGAAATACCAGCCGCTTCTTCGACATAAACCCGCAATTCTTCTGGCTTAGCTTCGATTAGGCGCGAGATCATGCCCTGCTCAATAATCGCGTATGAGCGCGGCCCTAAACCTGTGCCTAAAAAGATATCGGTAATGTCTTTGCGACGACACTTAGTACCGTTGAGGTAATAGTTAGACTGGCCATCACGGGTTACCTGACGGCGAATACTGATTTCGTTATAGCCTGCGTATTCGCCGCGTAAAGTCGAATCAGAGTTATCAAACACAAGATCAACGCTGGCTTTACTCACCGGCTTACGTTCAGACGAGCCATTAAAGATAACGTCTGTCATGGCATCGCCGCGCAAATACTTGGCAGAGCTTTCGCCCATCACCCAGCGTACGGCATCGATGGTATTGGATTTACCACAACCGTTAGGGCCAACAATACCGGTCATATTGGTATTGAAAGGCACAGTGGTTGGATCAACGAAAGATTTAAATCCAGATAGACGTATCGCTTTTAACCGCATGGCTTAGTTATCTTCCTGCATAGCGGCCAATACAAGACTGCATTGATGGCGGCCATAGCTATGAAATATTTTAGGCAAGGTGTCAGTATCCCTACTTAACACAGCGGTGACTAGGCCACTAAAGAATTGGCGACTCAGTTCTGTTTCATCGGGGGAATGGCGTATCGACATGGCGTAGGTACGATGAATCGCTGGCTGCAAGTCTTCTAACATTTGCGCTAAATAATCGTTATTAGCAATCGCGAAGGCCTTACGCATTAGCTCAAAGCCGGCCAAGATAAACGCATTCTTATCATTACTACTGGCCAACTCTTGCAAACGCATAGCCTGATCTAACAAAACTTGTTTGTTGTTGTCGTTCCAATTGCGCGCCACAAGATCTGCTAGCATCGTCAGCAGGGTAACGTACATATCGTATAGGCTGCGCACGCGCTCTGGTGTCAGTTCGGTAACAATCGCTCCGCGACGAGGCAGAATGGTAATTAGGTGCCGACTTTCCAATAACAGTAATGCTTCACGCACTGGCCCACGGCTAACCTCAAGTTCTTGAACGACGCGCCCTTCTTGTATGCGCTCGTTTGACTTCAAATCACCCTGAATAATCCGTTCTGCTAGATGCCCCGCAATTTGCTCCGCTAGGCTCTCTGGGGTGACAAAACTCATTCGTTTTCCTGTTCTAAACTGTGACTAAACGATTGGCGAGATAGTATCACAGGATTCATTTTACGCATCCTCGGCCCGTTCGAATGGCAGAATCGAACTCTTGATCTAAATCATCTTTTGTTGGATTGTAGGACAATATTACTAAATAAGAAAAAACTCTACCTAGAGGATTGCGCTATGACGACGAAAACGGCAACCATTATTCCAGCGACAGACTGGCGTATGCAGCTGAAAAAATACGGCTACTTGGTGGTACTGCTACCAGCCATTCTTTGGCCTATGTCTATCTCTCTTTGGGAGTCAAATGGCGCTAACAGCGATCTTTGGTTCTTTTTCCCGCTATTTTTTGTATTTGGCATTATTCCTATTCTCGATCATTTGGTCGGCAAAGACCCATTCAACCCCAATGAAGAAATGGATGTACCTTCGATGTCGGCTGAGAAGTGGTATCCATTTTTAACCATACTGACATTGCCAGTCATGCTCGCCAACGTAACCTATGCCGGCTTTTTGTTTGTAGATGATCGTATTGGTCTTCTAGGGCAATTCGGTATTGTGATTTCTACTGGCGTGATTATGGGTATCGTATGCATCAACGTTGGCCACGAATTAATTCATAAAGACAGCAAAATTGAGCAGTGGACCGGCGGTTTATTACTTGCTTTGGTAACTTACGCTGGATTTAAAGTCGAGCACGTACGCGGTCACCATGTACATGTATCAACACCGGATGACGCTTCGTCTTCACGCTACAACCAAACCTTGTATCAATTTTTGCCACATGCTTACTGGCACAACTTTAAAAATGCTTGGGTATTAGAAGCAGCAAAATTACGTCGTAAAAATCAGCCGATTGTTAGCTGGCACAATGAATTAATTTGGTGGTACAGCATCTCGGCTTTATTAGCCGTAGCAAGTGGCGTGTTATGGGGCTGGGAAGGTGTCGTCTTCTTCGTAGCGCAAAGTTTCTTTGCCTTCACTTTGCTAGAAATCGTTAACTATATTGAGCACTACGGCTTGCACCGTCGCAAACTAGAGAATGGTCGTTACGAGCGTACTACCCCAGCTCATTCTTGGAACAGCAATTATTTATTAACTAACTTATTATTGGTGCAATTGCAGCGTCACTCTGATCACCATGCGAACCCTAAGCGTCGTTATCAAGTATTGCGCCACTACGATGAAAGCCCGCAATTACCGGGGGGTTACGCAACCATGGTGGTGTTGGCGATTGTTCCGCCACTCTGGTTTAAAGTGATGAATCCGCGCGTGGAAGCCTATTACAGAGGCGAAGAATATCAGTTAAACAATGATCAACTGTCGAAATAAATATTGAATAAAAAAAAGCCGTACTGGAAACAGTACGGCTTTTTTTATTTGCACAAACAATAAATGTTACATAAATGGATACAGCGACTTAGGCTCGTCGGCAGTTTCAGTATCGCTTGGTGATGCTTTCGCACCGGCTTCGTAACTCACGCCCACGTAAGCAGCACGAGTATTAGTTAATGGCATTTGCGTTTGTGCCATTGGTGCTTGCGGGGCTGGTGCAACAGGCGTTGGGGCTGATGCAACAGGCGCTGGGGCTGGCTCAACCGGCGCAGGCGCTGCCGCAGCTGAATAAGCCAATACTTGGTCAAATTCGGCGAAGGCCTTTTTCACCCAAACACGCGTGCGTTGACGCTCCATTAATGTAAGGTGCGGTTGCGATGCATCAGCAAAGTGTTCTGCACCCCAAAAGCTAAAATTCAACTCGTCGATTTTGCGCATAGTTGCAGTGTGCAACACTGGCAAGGTCAAAATATTCAATTCTGAACCCGGTGGTAACTGCACTTGGGCAATAGATTGATCAGCAGGCCCAAAATCCAAACCGCGTCCCATATTTTTGACCACAACGCATGGCATAGATCCACCATGACGTTGTAAGAAACCTTTTAATAAACCAGCAGAATCCATACCGTCGTCGATGATGTACCAATATACGCAGCGCACATTCATTTCTTCGCACATTTCGGCTACGCCGTTTTCTTCCATCCAGCGATTAAGAAAACGCTCGCTTTGTGCCGGTAAATCGACCACCACTTGTACATCTTGTTCTATTGCCAGCTCCATAATGCGGTCGGCGCTTTCAAAGTGATCAAGATCAATTGCTTGGGTATATTCAGGATAAAAACGCGACAGGGTAGAGTGCGACTGATCGGCATCCAAACCGGCATACATCATCTTATTGTCTAAGCAATACTGTGATAACAAACGCGATACGACGGATTTACCCACGCCGCCCTTTTCTCCGCCAACAAAATGTATTGTGCTCATATCTAACTCCTTCTGATGACTCTATAAATAAAAAACGCAGTTCAATTGACGCTTGTTCTGATTTGATGCCGCTAAGAGGCGATACGATACCGTTGAAACAAGAGCATGCCATGTCATTTTTCATATATAAATGACATTGACGACATAGACCGCCTATAGGATCACATATGCCAGCAATGAGCCACCGCGATCTTGTCATGCGTTCGTATCATAACTGCAATACCGAGCCTCTAATTTAGTGATGCGATCCATAGGAAATCGCAACGAACGCTCAAAATAAAACACATTCGACATTGGAGGATCTATGCAAGTACGGACTCACTTACTCACCCTGCTCATGACGCTGGTATTCAGCCAGCTATCATTCGCCGATTCATCACACGACAACAGCCAAGCAAATGTTAAGCGTATTGGTCAGCACTTCTCAGCGGTAGAATTAGGACCACGCCCGTTTTTCTTAGTAAACGACATGGACGAAGGTGCACTGAAAGATCGCCTATCGCGTTGCGAAAAAGGCCCTTTCCGACCATCGACGTTCTCAATTGGTCACCGCGGTGCCGCATTGCAATTTCCAGAACACACGCGTGAATCGTATGTTGCTGCCGCCAAAATGGGCGCTGGCATTATTGAATGTGACGTTACCTTCACCAAAGATCGCGAGTTGGTTTGTCGTCATTCGCAGTGCGACTTACACACCACCACCAATATTCTAGCTACACCATTGGCTTCAAAGTGTTCTGTTCCGCCTGAATTTGATCAAAATGGCGTGCTAACCAATGCCAAAGCGATCCAATGTTGCACCAGTGATATCACTCTCGCTGAATTCAAAACCCTTGAAGGCAAAATGGACGCTGCAAATACCGCAGCCACCAGCATTGAAGAATACATGGATGCAACGTCTAACTTCCGCACAGATCTGTATTCCGCCCACGGTACTTTGATGACACATGCTGAATACATCGCACTAGTCGACGACCTAGGTGCAGACTTCACGCCCGAACTTAAAACACCAAGCGTTACCATGCCATTTGAAGGCGATTACACGCAGGCCGATTTCGCTCAGCAAATGATTGATGAATACCGTTCTGCTGGCATTCATCCACGCCGTGTATGGGCTCAGTCGTTTGATTTCGACGATATTCTCTATTGGAATCAAAACGAACCTTGGTTTGCCCGCCAAGCTGTTTATCTTGATGGTTCTGAAGATGCCTCTACTAGCCTCGAGCAAATGCAGCAATGGAAAGCTGATGGCATGAAGGTATTAGCCCCACCGATGTGGATGCTGTTAGACGTAAACGAGAATGGCGACATCGTGCCATCGCAGTATGCAAAAAATGCTAAAGCGGCCGGTTTGAAGCTTATTACTTGGACGTTAGAGCGTTCAGGCCTGCTTAAAGATAACGGCGGGTATTACTATCAATCGGTGAACGGCTCATTAGGAAAAGCCGATGTGATTGATAACGATGGCGATACCTTCACTGTGCTTGATGTGCTGGCAAAACAGGTCGGCGTTATCGGCGTATTCTCTGATTGGCCGGCAACCACAACCTTTTATGCGAACTGCATGAATCTATAGCCTCTTCATACGCAATAATGAAGCGCATTTAGCCCGTCGAACTGCGACGGGCCATTACTTGCCGTAAGTATTGCAAGCGCATTTATCACTCAGAATCATTCAACGCGCCATAACTCGGATAGGCACTTCAAGCACACCGTTAATTGCGATATAGTCGTTGCCATATGGCGCGTTACTGCCACCGGACTAATACCTAATAAGAATAATGGGACGACACCAATGAAGAAGACTTCCCTCGCGCTAACAATGACTGCGCTAATGGCTGCTCACGGTTCAGCTTATGCTAGCGACTATCGCTCTGAAGCCAGTGCAACCTTTGGCCAGATCAACTACCAAAACAACGATGAGAACACGTTTGGCATCGATTTGAAGATGAACCTAGAGCGAGTTCGAACCAAGAATCGTCCGTTAGCTGAGGCTGCCTTCCTAGGCCATAACAGCAACATCAACGCGAACTATGCGCAGTTCAATAAAGCAAAAGTTGAAACGCGTGGTTTTGGTGGCGAGTTTTGGGTTAACGACTTCTTCTTCGCTGGCAACTACCAAATGACAGAAGAGAACAACGACATCAACGCTCGTTTTGGTGTTGCTCTTTATCATGGTTTGCTGGTTTACGCTGGTTTAGATACCGGCGATAGCTATGACACTGATGCCATGACCTATGGCTTGAAATACGTTACTTCGGTAGGCAATGACTTCATCAACTTTGAAGTATCGATGACGGATAACGAAGAAGTCAGTTCTTATAATTTGATCACCGACTACTACTTTACGCGTGACATCGCCTTCGGTATTCGTGCCACCGATACGGGTGTAGAAGATGCCGATCCGATTTATGGTGCAGGCTTCCGCGCCTTCATCGTACCGCCAGTCAGCGTGAGCTTAGAATATACCCGTGACAATGGCATGGATACCTACGTATTTACGGGTGTTACCCGTTTTTAATACCGCTTAGTACTCTAAAGAAACCGGCATTAGCCGGTTTTTTTATACCTAAAATAAACAACGTGCACATACTCGATTCGAACATTACTGCCATTATCACTTCGATCAAGGTTGGCCAAAACACCTAGCGGTGGGTAGACTCAGGGCTACTTTATAACGCTTAGGTAGGCTCCTCCATGTCGTTATCCGCAAACCGAACCTCTTTAGTTCAACGTGCGCTAAACAAGGTTGAATTACTCGGTAATCGACTCCCGCATCCGACTCTATTATTTGTTTATTTATCGGCTTTTATTCTGGTGTTATCCGCAATTGCGGCAGGATTTCAGCTGCAAGCCTTGCATCCAATTAGCGGCGAAACAATTTCTGCGGTCAATCTCCTCAGCGTCGATGGTTTGCATAAAATTTTGGCCAATACGGTCACTAACTTCACTCATTTTGCGCCTGTAGGCACGGTACTGGTGGCCATGCTCGGCATTGGCGTCGCGGAAAAAAGCGGATTATTTGATGTCGCCTTGCGAGCCAGCGTTCATAAAGCACCTAGCACGCTATTAACTGCGATGGTGGTATTTACTGGCGTAATGTCGAGCATCGCAGCCGACGCCGGCTATGTTGTGTTAATACCGCTCGCCGCCATTATTTTCCAAAGTGCGGGACGCCATCCATTAGCCGGAATTGCGGCTGCGTTTGCCGGAGTATCCGGTGGCTATAGTGCTAACTTATTAATTGGCCCTGTCGACGCTATGCTCGCGGGGTTATCAACCGAAGCTGCTCATCTGGTGGCGCAAGACTATCAAGTGAGTGCCACCGCTAATTATTACTTTATGGTGGCATCGACATTTCTTGTGACGTTTGTCGGCACTTGGATTACCCAACGCTGGATCGAACCGCGCTTACTCGAATCAAGCCCTATAAATACGCTCGTGGACGTTAATTATGGCGAGGATAAAAATCATACTTTAACGCAACTCGATAAACGCGGTTTACGCGCCGTAGGCTTACTGACGATTATCGTGACGGCATTATTATTGTGGGGGCTTGTACCAGCAGATGGTCTACTGCGTAATCCCGAAACTGGCAGCATTTTACGTTCACCCTTTATTCAAGGCATTGTCGTAATTATTGCCGTTTATGCCTTGCTGGCCGGCATTGTTTTCGCCCGAGTATCTGGCCGTTGGCACAGCAACGGTGAAGCAATAATAGCAATGGAATCGGCCATGGCCAGCATGGCAAGCTACTTAGTATTAATGTTCTTTGCCGCACAATTTGTCAGTTATTTTGCGTGGAGTAATCTGGGCGCAGTGTCGGCTATTCAGGGTGCACAGCTACTACAAAGCTGGGATCTATCTCCAACCTTATTGCTCGCGGGTTTCGTTGTGATGGCCGCTAGCATTAACCTATTAATCGGCAGCGCTAGCGCCAAATGGGCGCTGCTCGCGCCTATTTTTGTACCTATGCTGCTACTGGCTGGAATATCTCCCGAAGCAACGCAAATGGCCTTCCGTGTTGGCGACAGCAGCACCAATATTATTACGCCATTAATGCCGTATTTCGGCGTTGTGGTGGCCTATGTACAACGCTATCAGCCGACAGCTGGGATTGGCACGATTATGTCGATGATGCTGCCCTACAGTGTTGGCTTCTTGATTGTTTGGTCTGGCTTAATGGTGCTGTGGTTAACACTCGGCTTACCTCTTGGGCCGAGCTAACGTAATCCGGTTATTGCCTCAACCCCTCTAGATCGTGCCAACGCAACATTTTTGTGGCGTTGGTAAATAGGGTAAACTGCGCGCCTAATATTCCTAGGACACTGTTTTATGGCCCCTCCAGCATCCGCCCAACGCATTGCCGTCATCGGTGCTGGCCCTGCAGGCCTAATGGCAGCAGAGCATATAGCCAACGCCGGATTAGCGGTCGACGTGTTTGATGCGATGCCCAGTGTTGCGCGCAAATTCTTATTGGCAGGCATTGGCGGTATGAACATCACCCATGCCGAAGACTACGACACTTTAGCTACCCGCTATGGCGGCGCGCAAAGTCAGCTCAAGCCGATATTAGATGATCTTCCTCCACTAGAATTGCGCGCATGGATTCATGCGCTTGGAGTAGATACCTTTGTTGGCACCTCGCAACGCGTTTTCCCCACCGATATGAAAGCCGCGCCGTTACTGCGTGCGTGGTTACACCGGTTGCGTAGCTCCGGCGTTATCTTTCACCCGCGTCATCGCTGGACAGGCTGGAACAACAACACCCCTCAAGATGGCTGGGTATTTGCCACGCCCGATGGCGAAGTAACTCATCAGTTCGATGCTGTCGTTTTAGCCTTGGGCGGTGCCAGCTGGGCGAAGCTCGGATCGGATGGTCGCTGGTGTGAGCCGCTTGCGCAGATGCAGGTTGATATTGCCCCGCTTAAACCCACGAATTGTGGCTTTGAGATACCGTGGAGTGACTTTATTCGCGAACGTTTCGCCGGTACGCCGCTTAAAAATATCGCGGTTTCAATTACCGATAAAAATGGCAATACCGAATACAAAAAAGGAGAATTTGTCCTCAGCGAATATGGCATTGAAGGCAGTTTGATTTACGCTATTAGCGCGCCGCTGCGCGATCTTATTGATACCAATGGCGAAAAAACAGCCGAGTTTTTCCTCGACTGGTTGCCGAATATGACAGTAGAGCAAATCATCAACAAACTCGACCAGCCGCGCAAAGGCATGAGTTTTTCTAACGTGTTGCGTAAAAAATTAAATTTGCCAGCCCTCACCAATGCACTATTAAAAGAATGTTGCCCCACCCTAAACAATAACAACTCGACGGATGTTGCTAACGCGATTAAAGCCATGCCAATGCGCCCACAGCAGACGCGCCCTATCGACGAGGCCATCAGCAGTGCTGGCGGCGTTCGCTTTAACTCAACCAATAACGATCTTATGCTAGAGCAACTGCCTGGGGTCTTTGTTGCCGGAGAAATGCTCGACTGGGAAGCCCCTACCGGTGGCTACTTACTGACCGCTTGTTTTGCAACCGGCAAACGCGCCGGTCTAGGTGTAGTGCAATGGTTACAGAAATAAATTAAAAAGTAATTGAAATTTCACTTCCAACCTAGCAGCCAATTATCGCTATTTTTAAGCATATTCCAATCGATTGATTCACTCCGCTTAGTCATTACCGCTTCAAGTTCGCAGTGAATAACCTCGCATTCTTCGTCAAATTTCATCTTAGTGATAAGAAAGTGTTTTTCTTTATTCTGCGGCGCTACCGCGGTCCACTTGCTGTTTAATAATTTCTTTGGATTAATTTGATTCATTATTTAATCTCGCGCTTAACCTATTGAACACACTAAATTGTATTCAACGAAAAAGCCTCCTTACGGAGGCTTCAGTCGTATTAACACATCTATTTAAAGCGTTTTAAAGAGCTGGATAATCGGTATAGCCTTTTGCACCTGGCGAATAGAAGGTCGCTTCGTCAGGCGTATTTAGCTCAGCACCCGCTTTAATACGCGCCGGTAAATCTGGGTTGGCAAGGAAGCCCGTACCAAATGCAACCGCATCAAACTGTCCTGCGGCAATCGCGGCTTCTGCTTCTTCAGCACCGTAACCCATATTTAATACTAAATTACCTTTGTAGGCTGCACGCGCAGGTGTAATAACATCCGCCTGCTGCACGCCGAAGAAATCTGCACGCATTAAATGCAAGTAAGCTAACTCGAAGGCATTTAATTGCTCAGCCAAGTAACTAATTAGAGCAACTGGATCACTGTCTTTCATATCGTTGAAGCTATTAAGAGGCGATAAACGCACACCCACACGACCGGCGCCAAATACCTCAGTAACAGCGGTTAAGATCTCGATCAGCAAACGCGCGCGATTCTCCATCGAACCACCGTATTTATCCGTACGCTTGTTACTACCATCGCGTAAGAATTGGTCGATGATGTAGCCGTTTGCCGCATGCACTTCGATACCATCAAAACCCGCCGCTTTAGCATTTACTGCCGCTTGCTTAAATGCAGCAACCAGCTCAGCAATTTCGCTCTCGGTAAGCGCACGAGGAACCGTGTATGCTTTTTTGCCTTCAGGCGTATGAGTTTCGCCATCGATTGCAATCGCACTCGGTGCAACGGCTTCTTGGCCATTATTCAGCAATGGATGTGCTGCACGACCAGCATGCCAAATTTGCATAAAAATTCGACCACCGTTGGTATGTACAGCATCAGTGGTTTTCTTCCAGCCTTCGACTTGCGCTTGCGAATACACACCCGGATCACTACCAAACGCTGATGTACCTGGCATAACCATAGTACATTCGGTAATTAATAAACCGGCACTCGCGCGCTGTGAATAATACTCAGCCATGAGTTCATTCGGTTGGTGCCCTTCAGCACGACAACGAGTAAGAGGAGCCATGAGCATCCGATTAGGTAGCTCAAGGTCGCCAAGTTGAATACTAGAGAATAATGCGGAATGTGTAGCAGTCATGGGAGCCTCGTCGTGCTTTAAATGTCGGCTAACTATAGGAACATCACTGGCGGCCATCAAGCGATCAAAGAGAACAATAGCGCTGGATGGCAGCAACAGTGAGTTGCAACTAATTTTGTATTGAAATTAGAATATTTGCCCCAAGTTAGGCACTTAACCGACCGGCAATAGCTGCTACACGCTCGCCATACAATCGCGCGGTTTCTAGATCACCGGCTGGAATAGCGTCGTTGCCAGCGTCCGAAGGTGACTGAACTAACACACCAACAGAACCACCCAGATTGTTAACTTCACTACGCGTCGAAGCCAACTTATTCGCCGGTGGCAAACCTAAGCTAACCCAAATACCGCCATGCTGTGACGCTAATGTCTGCAAGTAGATCATAGTGACTTGCTTATCGCCGTTTAAGCTCGCGCTGTTGGTAAAGCCACCAAAGACCTTGTCTTGCCATTCGCGGGTAAACCAGGCTTTAGACGTCGCATCGGCAAACTTCTTAAACTGCCACGGCACTGAACCCATGTAGGTTGGCGCACCAAAGATAATAGCATCCGCCGCGTTTAGAGTTTCCCAATCGGCATCGGTGATATCGCCGTTACTATCGATTTTGATTGCCTCAGCATTCGCACCGTCGATAACAAAGTTTGCTACGTGCTCTGTGTGTCCGTATCCAGAAAAATACACTACGACTGTTTTGGTCATGTTCAAGTCCTCATAAGGTAAGCCATTCGATTGCCGTCAATACCTAGGCTTAAATAGGTATCTAGGCCATCACTGTTGCTGAAAGTAGATTAATAATTCGTACCCATCGAATCCATCTCATAAATTCGCACCAATCTTTCGAAAATTTATATAGTTATTGATAATCATTATCGTTTATGTAAAATACCACCAAATCCAAAATGACCCACCAAAGGTAATCCCATGCTCAAGATTGCTAGCTTCTTTGTAACAGCTCTATTTTTCAGTGCCTCCCTACATGCCGGAGCCGCATGTAAAGAACACCCCAAAAATGAATGGTTACACGTACTCGATATGCAGAAAAAAATCGTCAACGAATACGGCTTTGCGATTAAGAAATTTCAAACATCTGGCGACTGCTACGAAATTTATGGCTGGGGTTTAAACGAAGCCAAGACCGAGTTCGTTAAAATTGAAGTGTATTTCGATACCAAAACCGGCGAAATCATTAAGAAAAAAGAAGATTAAATGCAAACGCTCTATCAATCTTGGGACATCGTTATTCGCCTAGGGCATTGGCTAATGGCGAGCCTATTTTTAGTTAATTATTGGCTATTAGAAGAAGGTGAAGATTGGCATGAGTGGGCGGGTTATGCCCTCTTCTGTATTTTAACGTTTCGCATGATTTGGGGATTTGTTGGTCCATCAAATGCGCGCTTTAGCGACTTTTTCCCCACGATTAAGCGCCTTAAATACAGCATTAACAACTTCAACCAAGAACAAAAAAAACACCTAACTGAAAATCGCCACAACCCGATTGCCGGCCTCATGGTGTTATTTTTACTATTTACCCTGCTCATCACTGCAGTGAGTGGATGGATGCAAACCTTAGATGCTTTTTGGGGCGAAGACTGGGTACAAAACCTACATGCTTGGTCGGCCGATGCCGTAATGATAGCCGTGGCTGTGCACGTTAGTGCGGTATTGATTATTCAATATCGATACAAAGTGCCCTTGATCAAACGCATGATCCATCGTTAGAAATAATGGGAGCTTACGCGGTGCAGAAGCTTTCTTAACGTCAAAACTCTAATTCAACGCACCTCTTGCTAATTTAGAATCACTCTGAGGTTTAGCCTCGCGTCTAAATCGCTAAAAGACCTCTTATGCACTTACCAGTTATAGCGCAACCGGTTCGTCTCGCATTCTTTCCCATGTTTGCACCATAAGCTTTTTGGCGGGGCCCCAACGGTAACCGCCAAGCGCACCACTCTGCTGAATAACTCGGTGGCAGGGGATCAGTAAAGCAACCGGATTTGCTCCAATGGCGTTACCAACCGCTCGTGCAGATTGAGGCGCACCAAGTGCTGTGGCTACCTGACCATAGCTGGCGACAGCGCCCGGTGGTATTTTCAGCAACGCCCGCCATACCGCAATCTGAAAATTCGTACCTTTCACATGAATCGACAGCGGACCATGTTTGGCCGCTGTATTACTACCAAAAAACGCATCAACAACATGGCGCGTGGATGCGAGGCTTTCCCTGATCGAACTGAGCGGCCAAGCGGTATGCAAGCTTTCTAGCAAATCGTCCATGCTGTTGAAGTCCATAAACTCTGCTCGGCAAACACCACGCTGGGTTACCGCGACAAACATAGGTCCCAATGGTGTGGTGTGTACGCCGTACTCAATTTGAACCTGCTTACCTCGACTTTTATACTCGCCGGGTGTGACAGCTTCCAGCTGCACAAAATGATCATGTAGCCGTGAGCTGCCACTTAACCCAAGTTCATGTGAGACATCGAGCAAGGAATGAGCATTTTCCAGCAACACCTTGCCCCGCTCCAATGTCAGGACCTGTAAAAAGCGCTTCGGCGTAGTACCTGCCCACTGACAAAACACCCTTTGAAAATGATACGGGCTCAAATGTACATGAGCAGCTATCTCTTCAAGGCTGGGCTGATCCGCTGCCCTATCAACCAAATAGGTCATAGCGCTTGCGATTCGGTCATAGTCTGACATTGCGTGATCTCTCAAACACGATTTATAGATACACCGCCATCGACCAGCATTGCAGATCCCGTGGTGAAGCTGGAGGCATCGGATGCTAAGTATAATGCGGATTGAGCAATTTCATCGGGTGTCGCCATACGCTTGAGAGCATGCAGGTTATGCACAAACGCTAATGATTCTGGGGTATTGGCAAACTCACGTCCCGCAGGCGTATCGGTACCACCGGGCAGAAGGGCATTAACTCGGATATTCTGAGGCCCATGCTCTGACGCCAGCACTTGAGTTAATCCAATAAGGCCCGCCTTACTGGCTGCATAAGCCGCCACACCTGGCATACCTGCGGTGTAACCAACGAAGGTAGAGGTGAAAATCAACGAACCTCCTTTTCGGGCAGCCATAGCGGGCAGTTGGTACTTTGCGCTCAAAAATGCGCTGGTTAAGTTCGTCGCAAGAACCTGATTCCAATCGCTTTGCGACATCTCTGGGAGAGGGCCCATAGCCCCCAAGATACCCGCGTTGTTGAAAGCGATATCCAGTCCACCGAAATGACTTACCGCCTTATCTACCAGAGCTTTGGCAAAAGCCTCATCACCAACGTCACCCGCTAGTGCCAGAGCCACCCCTCCTTCCGCCTTGATTGAATCCGCAAGCTCGTCGAGTTCCGCTTGTCGCCTTGCAGCCACCACGACGGCAGCACCTTCTTGCGCAAAAAGCTTCGCGGTTGCGTAACCAATACCGGAGCTAGCACCGGTAACAATAGCAACTTTGTTGGCCAGTATGTTCATCAATTATGTCTCCTAGTTCTGCTGACAATTAAAGGGCAAGCGCCCGAACGGATGTCATATTAGGAGGCGAAATGATTACTGCCGACCCGAATCTTGCTGTATTTCAATTGCGCTACAAATCTGGATTAAAGCGGGGGAATATCAATTCTCCCTAGCCGCGCCGCATTATGCATTTTTCGCCACTTTGGTGATATTGAAGCCTTCCTCGGGGGTGGGAGCCATAAAATACTTTGTAACCTGCTCAAGCATATCTGGTGTATCAGTTGCCGCTCTTTCAGGCTGTTCTTGGCGCCGTTGTTCAATCTGTTTTAAGCAGACCTCATTTGACAGGTCGATGTATACCAAATTATGTGGAGCTTCAATTTCGGAGAAAATACCCCGAAACCAATCTCTTTGTGACAGAGTATTTGCTGGAAAGTCCATAACTACATTGGTTCCCGCAGACAACATAGATTGAACAAGCTTTTTAATCTGGGGCTTAATTAGATTTGAATATTCGATATAGTCTTTTAGTGATGAAATTTTATTGGGGTAAAGTGACGCAAGCCATTCATCTTCTGAAAGTAATACGGCATTGCTTTTCTGTGCGACTTCGCTAGCTTTGGTAGATTTTCCTGCCCCCATTTTTCCACAGAAAAAGATCAGTTTTCCTTTGTTCACATTCTGCCTATGATTTGGGTGTGTAAAAATAACGCCACGCATAAAGCGCCCAATAAGCGTCGCTATAATATTTATCATCAAGTCTAACCAGCGACGCTTATTGGGTCGGATTTAATGCGATTGTTATGAATTAGTCTCGCTTTATTACCTTTAGATCGGGCTCGCTATCAACATTGGTGTCACGCATGGCTTCCTTGCTACCACTAAGTAAGCCATTTTGATCAAATTCCGCTTCAGACGACAGAAGCTCCTTAGCACGTTTTTGGGCGCGTATCTTTCGCCATGCTTCATACTCTGGAGTGCCTTTTGGGGGACGTTTTTCTTCTGTCATGTAATGTTCCTCCAACAATAGTTGCCATGAGGGTTGTACGCAAAACCCATGCTGACGTAATAAGCCCGAACCCGTTCATTTACAGGTTCCATAATTCTGATTTCGTGAGCCCCTATTTGTTCCGCATACTCTTCTAGAGCCA
>OJBE01000016.1_pt1 | contig 104980 bp, 92 predicted proteins | sample 1590521 | NCBI WGS metagenome assembly OJBE01 (sample SAMN05416807, study PRJEB24817) | seawater metagenome | isolation source: Sea water | place: Canada:Atlantic | collected 2013-07
CATCCAGCCAACGGCAGTCATTATGCGGCACGCAAAACAATCCGCCCCGGAGCGATAGATTACAGGATTCATATTTATGCATCGCTCCGGGGCACGGTTTTGCTCTAAAGGCCGCAGAATCACTTGGTTGTCTGGCGCCGCACGCACGCCGATTAAAAGCAAGTCCGCTCAACCGCATTTAAAATCAAGCGGTGCTAGAGACATGTAGGACGGAAATGCCGAGGGGCAAACCATGATGTCTGCCATGCTGCTTTTTAAATCAAATACCTGATCTGCTATTTCAAATCTCTTGCACCGCTTGATTTGAAATATGGCAGGGTGGAGCCCCGAAAGGGAGCTAAATTTGAGAACTGAATTTGAAAGCTGAGTTTGTGAGTCGAGCTTTAAAAACACAATCAACCGGATTAAGAAGTAGTTCAATACAGTATATTCACTCCTCCCCTTACCCCATTTGCAATAAAACCGTAATATTTCTTCCACATACTGCGCCGGTCTAACCAAACCATGCAGAACCATCCCAACAACATCAGCAAAGCGCGTTACAATTAACGACAATACGCAATTCGCCGTTTCGGAGACCTTCATGGCTTTTAATGATGCACAACGCTTTTTCCCAGAGACCCGACTTCGTCGCATGCGTCGTGATGATTTTTCACGTCGTTTAATGCGCGAAACCCAACTCAGCGTGGATAGCCTTATTTATCCAATGTTTGTGGTTGAAGGTCATCAAGAACGTGAAGTCATTAGCTCCATGCCTGGCATTGAGCGCTTATCCGTCGACTTGCTCGTCGCCGAAGCAAAGCATCTTTATAAGCTAGGCATTCCTGCCATTGCATTGTTCCCAGTCACACCGGGGGATGCAAAATCAGAACTGGCCGAAGAAGCGTTTAATCCAAACGGTTTGGCTCAACGCGCGGTTCGTGCAATTAAAGATGCCGTTCCGGAAATGGGCGTTATTACAGATGTGGCCCTTGATCCGTTCACTACCCACGGGCAAGACGGCATCATTGATGAAAACGGCTATGTGCTTAACGATCGCACTATCGACGCCTTAGTACAGCAAGCTGTATCACATGCCGAGGCCGGTGCCGATGTTGTAGCGCCATCAGATATGATGGATGGACGCATTGGCGAAGTTCGCCAAGCGCTCGAAGAAGATAACTTCGTCAATACGCGAATCATGGCCTACTCTGCGAAGTACGCTTCCGCGTATTACGGCCCGTTCCGTGACGCGGTTGGCTCAGCGGCTAATTTAGGCAAAGCAGATAAAAAAACGTATCAAATGGACCCAGCAAACACCAATGAAGCCCTGCACGAAGTCGCACTCGACCTCGCAGAAGGCGCAGACATGGTGATGATAAAACCGGGAATGCCCTACTTGGATATCGTTCGTCGCGTTAAAGATGAGTTTCAAGCGCCAACGTTCGTATACCAAGTCAGTGGCGAATACGCTATGCACAAAGCGGCATCTCAGCAAGGTTGGTTAGACGACAATGCTGTAATGATGGAATCATTAATGTGTATTAAACGCGCAGGGGCAGATGGAATACTGACCTACTTCGCCAAACAATTTGCGGAATTAAATGACAAAGGTTGAAGTTTTAGACCAGCAATTGGACGAGACGAAAGACATGACTGACGAAAAGGCAGTGATCGATCTCAATAACAGCGAATACTACATCAATCGCGAATTGAGCCATTTGCAATTTAACATCCGCGTTTTAGAACAAACGCTGGATGAGTCGCACCCGTTGCTGGATCGTCTATTTTTTCTTTGTATTTTTAGTAAAAATCTAGATGAGTTCTACGAAGTCCGAGTGGCTGATTTAGTTCACCAGCTCACCTTTGCCCGCGAACAAGCGGGCATTGATGGCTTGCATCCCGCGCAAGTATTAGAAGAAATTTATACCCTGTGCAGCGCTACCGTTGAGCGCCAGTACGATATTCTTAACAACACCTTGCTACCTGCGTTAACGAAAGAGAATATCAATTTTCTTCGCCGCGCTGAATGGACGGACGAACAACGCTTATGGATTCGTGAATACTTCGATGACAGCATTCAGCCTTTAATCAGTCCGATTGGACTTGACCCGTCACATCCATTTCCACGACTGGTGAATAAAAGCCTTAACTTTATTGTCTCACTGGATGGTAAAGACGCCTTTGGTCGACAAACGGGCTTGGCTATTATTCCTGCGCCACGTTCATTACCTCGTATTTTACGCATTCCTGATAACCTCACCTCTGGAGGCGATCAGTTTGTATTTTTATCCTCCATTATTCACGAGTTTGCCGATGAATTATTTCCGGGGATGACCATCGAAGGTTGCTATCAATTCCGCGTAACGCGTAATGCTGACCTTGAAATTGATCACGAAGAAACATCCGATTTAGCTTCCGCGCTTGAGCACGAATTACATTCGCGTAATTTCGGCGAAGAAATGCGTTTAGAAGTCGCAGACAATTGCCCCGATGAATTAATCGCTTTTTTATTAAATCAATTCAACCTCGGTGAAACTGACTTATTTAAAGTTAACGGTCCGGTCAACCTTGGGCGTCTAAGTGAAGTGATTGAACAAATTAATCGCCCAGATTTAAGCTACCCGCAATTCACGCCCGGCTTACCGAAAAATGTGAATTTCAAAAAGAGTATTTTTGAGAGTATTCGCAGCCGCGATACCTTGTTATTGCATCCGTTTGAATCCTTCACCCCGGTGGTTGATTTATTACGCGAAGCCGCCAAAGACCCTAATGTTAAGTCAATTAAACAAACGCTTTATCGTACCGGCGCAAAATCAGAAATCGTCAACGCTTTGGTCGACGCCGCAAGAAGCGGTAAAGAAGTCACGGTAGTTATTGAATTACGTGCACGCTTCGACGAAGAAGAAAACCTCTACCTTGCTAACCGTCTACAAGAAGCTGGAGCCGTGGTTGTCTATGGTGTAGTGGGTTACAAAACCCACGCTAAGATGATGCAGATTGTGCGTAAGGAAGGACCACACTATCGTCGTTACGTCCATTTAGGCACAGGAAACTATCACGCTGGCAACGCCCGTGCGTATACCGACTACAGCTTTATGACCTGTGACGACTCTATCTGCGAAGATGTGCACAAAGTCTTCCAGCAGTTAACCGGCATGGGTGAGATTCTGCGCATTAAAAAGCTCTTTCATGCGCCTTTCACCTTACATAAGCGCTTAATTCAAATGATCGACCGCGAGCGTGATAATGCCGCTGCCGGTAAACCGGCCTTAATTCGTATGAAGTCCAACGGCTTAACTGAGCCTAAAGTCATTCGTGCGTTGTATCGCGCATCACAAGCGGGCGTTAAAGTTCAGCTGATTATTCGCGGTATGTGTAGTTTGCGTCCAGGGATTTCTGGGGTCTCAGAGAATATTGAAGTGCGCTCTATTATTGGTCGCTTCTTAGAGCACACTCGGGTGTATTACTTTTTGAATGACGGCAAAGATGAAATTTACGCGGCAAGCGCGGATTTAATGGAGCGTAATTTATTACGCCGAGTCGAAGTTGCCTACCCCATTGAGGCACCGAAATTAAAAGATCGTATGATTGAAGAACTTGATATTTATATGCAAGACAACACTCAAGCCTGGGTGCTTCAGCAAGACGGGTCTTACGTTCGTGTGAATCCGGGGTCTGAAGAAGACCCTATCTCAGCGCAAGCGTGGCTGCTAAGTAAATTAGCCGCCAGTAGTGGGACAACACAGCCTTCTTAAATCAGTCACACAGGTCGATTGAGTATCGGCCTGTGTGAACTCCAGACATCACTTCTCCAGACATCACTTATATAGTAAGGCTGTCTTCACACCCAATCAGCTGAATACTAAAGCCTGACGCTAATTGCAGGTCTGCTTCTTCCGCTAAGTCTTTCATCGTTAATGGGTGCTCTTCAATCCAACCTGCCGGGAACTCAATATTCAGTTCATCTCGCTTAAATTTCAGGCTTGGCACCGGTACTTCATAGGCTTCACGGCTGTGATTAATCACCACCGCCAAACGCAGAACACGCACCAACCATAACGCAATACTTTGCTGGCGAACCGGCAGCAAATCTAAGTCTGCGGGGTGCATTTTACGACGATGATTTCGCACCAACAAAGCAAGTAGTAACTGCCCTTGCCGAGTAAAACCCAACATATCCGAGTGCTGTAATAAATACGCGCCGTGTTTATGGAAGCCACTGTGCGCAATACTTAAACCAATTTCATGCACCCGCGCCGCCCAACTTAACCAATGTTTTGCTTCTGACTTGGCACCAATGTCATCACAGACCTGCTCAAATAACGCCAAGGCTGTTTTTTCAACTCGCTGCGCTTGATCGCGATCCACATAAAAACGTTCTTGCATCGAAGCGAGGGTGCGCTCACGCACATCTTCATGCCCAGAGCGGCCCACCAAGTCCCACAGCGCACCTTCGCGCAATGCGCCGTCGGAATAGGCCATGCGTTTAATACTAAATGACTTAAACACCGCCGCGAGAATTGCCAAGCCGCCGATAAATACTTGGCGGCGATCAGGCTTAACGCCTTCTATATCTACATCGTTGATCGTGTCGTAGTTCAAACAATGCTCAATAACTTGATCAAGCCCTGCTTGCGTAATCCCTTCCTCTCCCCAACCATTGGCCACAATGGCTTGCTCAACAGAGCGTATCGTTCCGGAAGAACCTATCTCACTTTTCCAACCTAAATTCAGATACTGCGAACGAATATTCATCAACTCTTGCTGTGCTGACTCAACCGCTAAACGAAACGCCTTTCGGGTTATTTTCCCTTCAGAGAAAAAACGTTTTGTGTAAGAAACACAACCCATATGTAAGCTTTCTAACGCATGTGCGTCGAACCGTTCACCAATAATAAACTCAGTACTTCCACCGCCAATATCAACAACAATTCGACGCCCTCCCGCATCAGCCTGCGTATGAGCCACGCCTAAATAAATAAGGCGCGCTTCTTCACGTCCAGCAATCACTTCAACGGGATAACCCAGCGCAACTTCCGCTCTATCAATAAATACCTGCCGATTCCGCGCGGCCCGCAAGGCATTCGTGGCGAACACCACCACACGTGAAGGGTCCATATTTTGTAAGCGCTGGCCAAACTCGGCGAGGCAAGTGATGCCTCGATCCATCGCTTCCTCAGAAAGATTATTGGCGCTATCTAGGCCTGCGGCGAGTTGTACTTTTTCACCACGACGTTCAAGCGTGCGTATCTCCCCTTGAAACTCTTCAGCCACCATCATATGGAAACTGTTTGAACCGAGGTCTACTGCTGCAATGCGCTGAGAGGTTAACTCAGTCGTTGGCTTATCATTCATGTACTTGAAATCCAAACATCTGCCCATATTTAATAGGAATATGCATTTCCTTCGGTCCGACGTCCAGTACAGAATCCAATTGATTCGAACGCTAGGCGGCGTACAATATCTCTTTACTTAACATATACCTTCACAGGGGATACCAATGAGCGACAACATTATTACCGTAACCGACGATTCTTTTGATGCCGATGTACTGGGTGCAGATGTCCCTGTACTGGTTGATTTCTGGGCGGAGTGGTGTGGTCCTTGCAAAATGATCGCTCCTGTTTTGGAAGAGATTGCTGAAGACTACGCAGGCAAACTTAAAATCGCTAAATTGAATATTGATCAAAACGAAGGCACCGCACCTAAGTTTGGTATTCGCAGCATTCCAACACTGATTTTATTCAAAAATGGCCAAGCTGAAGCGACAAAAGTGGGCGCCATGAGTAAATCTGAGCTGGCTGCTTTCATCGAACAGGCGCTATAAGCGCCCGGTTTGACGCAATATTCTGCATAAAACGCTGCTCTAGGGGATAAATATCCCCGCAGCGCTAGACAAGCCCCTTTTTACTGTCTATATTGCTTTTGCAACATTGAATACTGTTTTTACATATCAGTGTTGTCCTCTCTTGGCCCCTCTGCCAAGAATCTTTAGACAAGACTCTTTAGATCTTCGCTTCGAATCTAATTCAAATTACATAACTGAAATATCTTCTATCCTATGAATCTTTCCGACTTAAAGCTTAAATCCGTACCCGAATTATTAGACCTTGCTCGACAAATGAACATTGAGCACGTCAGCCGTACGCGCAAACAGGACGTCATCTTTGCCATCCTGAAAAGTCACGCTAAAAGCGGTGAAGATATTTACGGTGAAGGCGTTCTGGAAATATTGCAGGATGGATTTGGATTCTTACGAAGCGCAAGCAGCTCTTACCTAGCTGGCCCTGATGATATTTATGTTTCACCTAGCCAGATTCGTCGTTTTAGCCTGCGAAAAGGCGACAAAATCAACGGTAAGATCCGCCCGCCAAAAGATAACGAGCGTTACTTTGCTCTGCTTAAAGTCAATGAAATCAACGACGACAAGCCTGAAAACGCCAAGCACAAAATTTTATTCGAAAACTTAACACCTCTGTTCCCGAACGAGCGTCTAATCCTTGAAGCCGGTAATGGCTCCACAGAAGATTTGTCTTCTCGTGTATTGGATTTGGTCGCGCCGATAGGTAAAGGCCAACGTGGTTTGATCGTTGCTCCGCCTAAAGCCGGTAAAACCATGCTGCTGCAAACCATTGCACAGTCTATTACCCGCAATAACCCAGAAACAGATTTGATCGTATTACTGATCGACGAACGCCCGGAAGAAGTAACCGAAATGAAGCGCTCCGTTCGCGGTGAAGTGGTTGCCTCTACGTTCGATGAGCCGCCAGCTCGTCACGTTCAAGTCGCTGAAATGGTGATCGAGAAAGCCAAACGCTTAGTTGAACATAAGCGTGACGTGGTTATTCTGCTTGACTCGGTTACTCGTCTAGCCCGTGCTTACAACACAGTCATCCCATCGTCAGGCAAAGTACTGACCGGTGGTGTGGATGCTAATGCTCTAGAAAAACCAAAACGCTTCTTTGGTGCTGCCCGTAATGTTGAAGAAGGTGGTTCATTGACCATCATCGCCACCGCACTGGTGGATACCGGTTCTAAGATGGACGAAGTGATCTTCGAAGAATTTAAAGGCACAGGTAACCAAGAACTGCACCTTGATCGTAAAATCGCTGAAAAACGCGTTTACCCTGCGATTAACATTCGCCGTTCAGGTACTCGTCGTGAAGATATGCTGTTTAATGAAGCCGACCTTCAGCGTTTATGGATTCTGCGTCGTTTATTGGCCGAAATGGAAGACCTTCAAGGTATTGAATTCTTGCTGGATAAACTCCGCAAGACCAAAACCAATGATGAATTCTTCGATTCTATGCGTAAAGGTGGCTAAGCGCTGATTCAGCGATAGTTTCTTTACTAAACGCCCGGTATATCCGGGCGTTTTTGTGTCTGAGGTTTGAGTCAAAAACGATAAAGCTCAGCTCTCAAACTCTGTTCTCAAACTCAACTTGAAAGTTAAGTACAAAAAGCCGCTCACTGAGCGGCTTTCATTTTTATACGTTAATCAATATTTAACGCTTAAGCCAAGATCATATCCGTGCCCATGGCCGTTTTGAGCTTCTTCATCGCATTCTTTTCAAGCTGACGAATACGCTCAGCCGACACTTGATACATATCAGCCAACTCATGCAATGTCGACTTCTCTTCGGTCAACCAGCGCTGTTGTAAGATAGTACGACTACGTTCATCCAGATCACCTAGCGCTTCATGTAAGCGACCATTCGCGTCTTCGGTGTAATCTGTGCTTTCAACCTGTAGCGCAGGATCAGCACTGTGATCTTCTAGATAATATGCAGGTGCTTTGTAGGCTGTGTCGTCATCTTCATCGGCACCCGCATCAAACGCGGCGTCGTGCGCGTTTAAGCGACCTTCCATTTCAAATACGGTTTTGGTTTCTACCCCAAGATCATCCGCAATCGCGATGGCTTCATCTTGCGACAACCAACCAAGTTTCTTTTTCTTGCTGCGCAAGTTAAAGAACAATTTGCGCTGGGCCTTAGTGGTCGCCACTTTCACAATGCGCCAGTTACGCAAGATGAACTCATGAATCTCAGCTTTTACCCAGTGCACAGCAAAGGATACCAAGCGCACACCCACTTCAGGATTAAAGCGCTTTACTGCTTTCATCAAGCCAACATTACCTTCTTGAATAAGATCGCCTTGATTCAGGCCGTAACCTGAGTAGCTGCGAGCGATGTGCACGACAAAACGCATGTGCGACATAACCAGCTGACGTGCAGCTTCTAAGTCACCATGATAATGAAGGCGCTCCGCCAGATCTTTTTCTTCTTCTGGCGAGAGGACAGGAATTGTATTCACAGTCGTAATGTATGCGTCCAGATTGGCTCCGGGCGACATCGCAAAAACGGCTTGCATACCTTTATTCATCTCACTCTCCTGAAAGAACAGTTCATTTTGAACCGATTCTGTCTATCTTTGGGTAAACGAGTTTAGCACCCGTTTTTGTAGACCGCCAATTGCTGAATACGTTCCTTTTCAGCGCGCTCGAAGCAGGCGATCAAATTATCTTCAGTTAAATAATAGCAAGCCTATTCTTAGTCGTGTGTCTAAAAACGTAAGGGCTTTTTGATACGCTCATCGATCAGGGTTCAATCTGATGGAGATGCCGAAATACGGACCACCACGAGCCAATCCAGCCAAGCAACATAGCCCCTAACAAAAGCACCAGCGCAGCCCCCGCGCCCAGCGGCTGCAGCTCAAACTCAGAGCCATACAAACGTGCTAGATCTTCCACCGGGCCACTCACCAACAGCCATCCAACCACAAGCAATACCCAGGACAATAAGCCTCCGACTAAGCCAAACCAAAGACCTGTGTATAAAAACGGGCGGCGCACCCAAGCGTTGGTTGCACCCACGAGTTTGATAACGCGAATCTCATCCACGCGCGAAGCAATGGATAAACGAATTGTGTTTCCCACCACCAGTACAATCGCGAGTGCTAATAACGCCCCGAGCACCCAAACAATACGTTCACTGAGGGCTAACAAGGCGTGTAAACGATCTAACCACGCGGCATCGAGTTCAACATCATCCACCCGGCCATCTGTTTTGAGTGTATCGGCTAACCCTTTTACATCATTCTGTGGTGCACCCAGGTCAGGCTCAACGACGATCACACCGGGCAGAGGGTTCTCAGGGAGTAAATCAAGTGCATCTCCTAAGCCAGAGCTGTCTCGAAATTCGGCCAGTGCTTGCGTTGCACTGATGTAACTCGCTTCAGCCACGTGGTCTCGCGCACGAATATCCCGCAATAAAGCCTGCGCATCACTTTCAGCAAGCCCCGGCTGCAAATAAACATTCATACTACCGGACGCCTGAAAGCGGTTACTTAACTGGCTGAGGTTATCTAGGGTCATCCACATCGCACCCGGCAAGGTCAATGATATCGCTATTACTAGCCATGTCATGGCGCTGCCCAGAGGCTTGGTTAAGAGCTTCATTAGGGTTTCAACCGCCACAAGCTGATGCTGTTGTCCCCAACCACTTAGACGATCTTTGATACTTATATTGTGTGCTGAGGCACCTGCGTTTGATGTTTTCAACGGCTTAGAGGCCATGGTCATCTCCCGCCGAGCTAGCATGTTGAGTGCTGTGTTCATACAGCCTGCCGTGGTCTAGCACTAAGCGACGATGGCCCATGCGTTCAATGAGGGCGATGTCGTGGGTGGCAATTAATACGGTCACGCCGACCTGCTGAAAACGCAGAAAGAGGTTCATAATTTCTTCGGAAAGTTCTGGATCAAGGTTACCCGTTGGCTCATCCGCCAGCAGTAGTTTTGGCTTGTTCACTACCGCACGGGCAATACCCACTCGCTGCTGCTCACCACCAGATAACTCAATTGGGTTGCGATGTTCAAAACCAAGCAAACCCACCGAATCTAACGCGGCACGAACACGACGCGCCGCTTCTGCAGGTTGATAACCGGCAATCAGTAACGGCAGCGCTACGTTGTCGAATACGGTGCGATCAAACAGCAGTTGGTGATTCTGAAATACGACGCCGATTTTACGCCGTAAATACGGCACTTGTGACGCTTTCATGGTGTTGAGGCTCACACCATCAACATATACCTGACCTTTACTCGGCCGCTCCATCTGCATCATCAGTTTGAGCAGCGTACTTTTGCCGGCACCACTGTGGCCAGTAAGAAAGGCGAATTCGCCTTTCGCTAGTTCAAAATCGACTTGCGATAAGGCCTCTTTACTGCCCGATCGTCCATCAGAGTAGCGCTTAGTCACGCCTTCAAAGCGAACCATACTCATAAGTAGGCGTTACTCGTCATCGGGACGGAAAAGAGCACGAGTGAAGTCATCCGCATTGAACGGGCGCAGGTCGTCAATTTGCTCACCAACACCAATATACCGTACAGGCAAACCAAACTGTTTTGCTAACGCGAAGATGATGCCGCCCTTGGCGGTGCCATCGAGCTTGGTCAACGTTAGGCCGGTCACACCGACGGACTGCAAGAAGTGCTTGGTTTGATTGATCGCGTTTTGACCCGTTCCCGCATCGAGAACTAACATCACTTCGTGTGGTGCGGTGTCATCGATTTTTTTCATAACACGCACGACTTTCTCAAGCTCTTGCATGAGGTTGTCTTTGTTATGTAAGCGTCCAGCGGTGTCGGCAATTAATACATCAACGCCACGGGATGTCGCGGCCTGTACTGCATCGAACAATACAGACGCCGAATCCGCACCAGTGTGCTGCGCAACCACAGGTACGTCATTACGCTCGCCCCACACTTGCAACTGCTCTACCGCCGCCGCACGGAAGGTGTCGCCTGCAGCCAGCATCACACTCTTACCTCGGGCTTGAAATTGTTTCGCCAGCTTGCCGATGGTGGTGGTTTTACCCACACCATTAATACCCACCATCAAAATCACATAAGGTTTTTTACTGCTATCAATCACTAACGGTTTTTGCGAGACCGCGAGCATGTCTTGCAACTCTTCAATCAAGGCTTCGTAAAGGGCGTCTGAATCTCTGAGCTCTTTACGTGTGACCCGCTTAGTCAGGCGATCAATGATTTCTTGTGTTGCTTCGACGCCGACATCGGCCATGATGAGCTGGGTTTCCAGATCTTCCATCATGTCTTCGTCGATTTCTTTTTTGCCCAGTAGTATACCGGCAAGACCATCGGTCAAATTCGAACGAGTCTTACTTAAGCCCGATGCCATACGGCCAAAGAAGCCTTTCTTTTCTTCTTTTGATTTTTTAGGCGTAGCGGCAACTGGCTCTTCAACAATCGAATCATCAACTACTGATTCAGAAACCACAGACTCGGAAACCACAGACTCGGAAACCACAGGCTCAGGCGTCGTTGATTTAGTGGAGTCTGGTTTTTCTTCCTGAGCCTGCTCAACGTTTTGTTGTGACTCCGCGGCTTGTTCAAGCAGAGCTTCTGTTTCAGACTCATGACTATCGGTAGCAACCAATGCCGCTTCAGGCAGTAACGATGCTGGCTCTGAATCCGCACTAAAACGACCATCAAATGGCTCATCCGCTACACGCTCAGAGGCCTCACGACTCGTATCGTCGGCTGAAAACGATTCAGAGTAAGACTCAGGCTGATCCTGAGCCGCCTCTTGTCCTGTATTTTGTTTTACCACATCCTCAGATTCAGGAAGATCAGCCGCTTGTTCTAGCGCTTCCTGTTGAGGTGTTTCTACGGCTTTCTCAGCAGCAGCTTTGTTCTTTTTTCGCTTAAAGAAATCAAACATCCGGAGTCTCAGAAATAGATCAATCTGGACGGGTACTAAAGCACCCGGGAACTGGGATGCTATCCTATCATCATCACGTGTTTACCGGGAGTTCTCTGTCAATGTTCCATGGTTTCAGCCGCCGAACCTTAAATGTCATTATTATTGGCTGTTTGTTAGTCATCACTGGGATTCAATTTGGCTTCAAAGATAATGAGGATACGCCGCTAGAGCCTATTGCAGCCGCTCCTCTAAGCGACACAGGCTGGCACCAATGGCAGAGCAATGAAGATGTACCCGTCTCTTGGCAAACCTTCGGCACAAAAGAACTGCATATTGTGATTCAGCGAGAGGCGCTTCCCCCCATCAAATTGAACCTTATGCTTAGCCGCTGGGCAACGGAGCTAAGCCAAGCATTCAACGAGATTAGCGAAGCGGCGACAGCTATACCAGGAGCCATAGCCCTGCAAGGAGCCACCGACCCCACAACAATGCAACAAGCAGCGGCGTACGTTATTCGTCAACTTCAGCTAACACCTCCCAACCACCAAGAACACAAGTGCCAACTTGATCATCTTGCTGGCGCTTATTGGTGGAATCAGCAAGATGGCCGCTCTCTCGCGCTTCCCGCAACGGCGGAGATCACTAGCACGGAAACACCTTCCCGCGATGAGTGGCAAAATTTCCGCACTCACGCCTTACGCGACCTTCGTGAAAAGTGGTTATCCCCCTCTGCAGCCATCGACATTCAGGCAGAACTTGCCTACCATCGCTGGCCTAACACCTATTTTTACGACCTATATCAGGATCTCTCTCAGGCACAGCGCACCGCGCCAATGACCTTTGCGGATTGCCTGACTCGCTAGCGGAATATCCAGTGTCTAAACAGTCTCACCATCAATTACGTATCATCGGCGGCGAATGGCGTTCTCGCCGATTACGATTCCCGGCCATTGATGGTTTACGTCCAACCATGGATCGTGTGCGTGAAACTGTGTTCAATTGGCTGCAATACGACATTGAAGATGCGCGGGTGCTTGATGCTTTTGCTGGCAGCGGCGCACTTGGTTTTGAGGCGTTATCACGCGGTGCAAAAGAGGTGATTTTTCTTGAAAAACACCCAAAAGCAGCGATCCAGCTCAAAGAAAACCTTAAACAACTTGAAGCAGACAATGCGCAAGTGTGGGCGGGCGATGCCTTGCTATGGTTGGAGCAAAACCCGGAACCTTACGATGTCGTCTTTCTTGATCCGCCCTTTGGCAAAGACTTATTACAACCCGCACTCGATAAGCTCACACTTTTACCCGGCGCGATGGTGTATGTTGAGCATGAAGCGAAATTAAGACCGATATTTCCTGCTCACTGGATTGAGCAAAAAAACAAAAGCACCAAAGAATTTTGTTTTCGCTTGTTTGAGGTGGATGAAGCATAACGCTTACGCTACGGCAGCATCAGCGTCACACACGCCCCGCCGCTGGCTAAATTTTCTAAGCGCATTTCTGCCGGATGGCTCGTGCTGGAATGGTGCTTAATAATTAAATCGGTGAAGTATAAACCTAGACCCGTGCCTCCTGCTTTCTCAGAATCAACGTCACCACGTAAATAGCCTTCAGAAAATCCTGGGCCATTGTCTTTGATCTGAATAACCAGCCCCGTCCCCTCTTCGTGTGCGCGAATCCTGATTTCAGAGGCACCAGCTTGAGCACTATTGGTCATCACATTGGTTAGCGCCATCTGCATTAAGAAGGCGTTGTAATAACCTTGACAGGCAGGATCAATATCCACATATATGGCTAGATCAGTGTAATGTACTTCAAGGCACTCGAGGGCATGACGTACAGTATCCGCAGGCCAAGCATCTTCTGATGAAAAATTACCACGCTCTTTTAAACGATAAAGCGTCACAAGCTGCATTGAGTCTTGATGTACTCGACGGGTGCGACTTAACAAAGGCTGTAAGGCTTCGTGATGCTCTTGCGGAATGCTATTGAGGACTTGCTCTCCTTCCAGCAATACCGATTGCAGCTGATTTTTTAAATCATGAATAATTGCCGCCGCTAGCTCTCTAGCATCCATATTGCCTCCTGTGTTTTCGATTCTGCTGCTGTGTTTTTTATGCTTTTATTGTCTGAGTTATTTTATAACCCAGCGGAGCGTCGCAGACGTTCGCACGTTGTTTTCAGTCTAACGAATCTTTCATGGCGCTCATCAAGGCGACCTATACTGCCAATACGGCGCAGTAGCTTGTAACAATCTTTCAACTGAATAACGTCGATCTCCTCACGCTCCATGTAGCTGACTTTTGCTTGTATGGCATTCAACAATACACTGATACCGGCTTCTTCATAACGCGTGGCTTTATCAAACGCTTTAATAGCTTCTGTTAATTCGCCTTTCTCATAATGCGCCACACCTTCTTCATTTATTGCAGCAGAGAACTCACGCATATTCATGTTACTGAGCTTACTTTCTAGTGAATCTAGACGTTCCAATAGGTCAGATTCCAGTTCTATATCACGTAAAACCTCCATCATGCCCTGGGCTTTTTCTTTTTGTCCGGTATCAACAAACGCCGCGGTTAGCTGCAATTGCTGCTCCCCAGTTGGCTCTTTGATTCGTGCAAGTACACCTTCCGCTTTATCGGCACTACTGCGTGCTCTTTCTTCATTTGCGGTTATTTTAAACGTATTCGTTTCTGCAATATTGGCATCAAAAATAACGTTCAACTGACCTGAATATTCTTGTTTCATTTCATCCAGCGCGCGAAGAGCTTTGCTACATAACGTGCGGCTATCGCGGCTGTTAGAATCATCCAAATTAAGCTGAGCAGCTTGCACAAATTGAATATAGGTAGACGAGCTTTTGTAACAGGAGTACCGGCCCAATCTCATGGCTTGTTCAAACGCATCACGCGCGACATCAACATCACCATTTTCTAACGCCAACTTACCTAATTCCATTTGTCGCAGTACTGCACGTGGTGAAATATTGACCGCCGTTTGCAGCTCTTTTTGAGCCTCTTCCATTTTGCCTTCATCCATAAGAATTTTGGCTAGCCAGTCGTGGCACTGCACATACATTGGATGATCCACTAACGTTTCGTGAATTAGCTGTACGGCTTTTTCTTTATCACCCTGAAAATAAAAACAGACCGCTTGGCCAAGCCGCGCCCAAGACGCACCGCGACTATCGAGTACTTGCCCGTATGCCTGCATAGCGTCTTCGTAGCGCTCTTGGCGCATACACAATTTACCTAAAATCCGTGAAATGGGTAAAAGTAAACGCGGGTTGTCTTCTAAAACCTGAGTCGCTAACTCTATTGCCCAGTCTATCTCATCAAGATCAATCGCCTGATTAACCGGATGCAAAATGCTCTTCAACACCCACAAGCGATTTAAACGCTCACGCAAAATGCTAAGAGTAAATGGTTTTGTCACATAGGCATCTGGATCGTATTCAAGCGCCCCCATCACACGATCAACGGCATTTTCACCCGTCACCATAATAAACGACGCTGTCGCTTTTAAGCGGTTTGAATAGCGCGCTTCTTCTAAGATCTGCTGGCCGTCTTTGCCTTTGCCTAAGTTGTAATCAGCAAACACCATGTCGTAATCGTTCTCAAGAATGAGTTCCATTGCTTCACGGCCATCCGTTGCGGTGTCTAACTGATTGGCACCCAACATTCCCAGCATACTTTTCAGCGCGCTGCGGGCTTCAACGAGATCATCAACGATCAATATTTTTAGGTCTTGTAAGTTTACTGCGGAGTTCATAAGGGCCCCTTCCCTGGTCATTATTTAGTGTAGCAGAGGCTCTGAATTTCACCTTGAGTGGCTTCAACTATCCCATTTACACAGGTCGTTAGATGGACTCATTTTGACCAAACATCACTGATTTCGCGTACACTGCTACATTCTTTATGCGGAGGCATTGGTGTGGGAAAGGGTGTGAAAAATCTGATCGGCTATCTAATGATATTAGTCATTCATTTAATGAGTTATGTGTCTTTATCCGCGGCACAGCGGGTAGGACGAGGGATCGGTTGGTTGATGTGGATACGCCGAACTCGCGGCCGCGAGGTCGCTCGTGTCAATTTGTCGCTGTGTTACCCCGATCAAACCGACGCTGAGCGCTCAGACATGATTCACGAAACACTATTACAAAACGGCATGACAGGCGCTGAAATGGGGCCTATGTGGGGCTACTCGCAGGAAAAGCTGCTAGGCATGATCCGCACCATTCATAATGAACATCTATACGACGACGTTATCAATGCATCGGAAGGTGTGTTGCTGATGGTGCCACATTTGGGCAACTGGGAAATCATAAGCACCTACGCCGCGCACAAAAGCAAAATCACCGCGATGTATCGCCCGGCCAAAATCAAACCTTTTAATGACTGGATGGTGAAACGTCGAAGCGCGGTCGGTGCCAATATGGTGGCCACAAATGGGGAAGGTGTACGCGCCTTGTTTGATATCCTTAAACGCGGTGAAGTGGTTGGTTTTTTACCCGATCAGGAGCCAAAACGTGAGCGCGGTGTGTTTGCTCCGTTTATGGGCGTTGATACGCTGACGCCAACCTTGCCTCAACAGCTTATTCAGGAAACTGGTTGTAAGGTGATTTTTGCCTTCTCTGAGCGTCTACCGAATAACCAAGGCTTTGATCTTCATTTTGTTAGCCCAGAAGAGGATCAGTTTTCAACCGACCCTCTCGTTGCAGCAACCGCGATGAACCGTGCTATCGCCACTTGTGTCAGCACATGCCCGGCGCAATACCAGTGGACCTACAAACGCTTTAAACGCGGGCAAGAAGGCGTGAAGAACCCGTATAAAGTTGCTAATGTGCCTTAGTAATTATTTAAAACGCTGCGCGATTAGGTGGTCGAGACTGGTATAGCGACCACCGCCAGTAAAGAACAGCGACAGCAACATGACAAAATACGTAGCGGCAAATTCAATCCCGTTATTAAGCACGACGAACGAACCACGCCCGGTTAACCACTCATAATTACCGTGTTCTTGCAGAATTTCTTTGGCGCGACTTAAACGCTCCGCCGATTCCAGCACTTGTTCATTTGCTAACCAACTGCTGCTATCAGCAATGGCCAGCCAACCATTCCCCCAATGAACACTGAATGCCGCGACCAGCATGGTGGCCATTAACGGGATACTCACCCAACGAACTGCTAAGCCAATCACCAATAAGGCGCCACCAATCAGCTCAGTACCTGCTGCTAATATGACCATCAATTCTGGAAAAGGTAATCCAAGCCCCCAATCCGCATTGCCAAACCACGCAACCGTACTGTCAAACGATTGGAATTTATTCCAACCGGCTTGCATCATGATTGGCGCTAAATACAAACGCATCAGTAGTGGGGCGATACCATCAGCGAACTGAATGCGCTGAATAACGGCCTGAATATGGGAGATCATAAAAAATCCTTATCGGCTTGATGCCAAGAGGCGAAAGAAAGGTTTCAAAGGTCAATCAGGTAACTTCTGTGACGCAGGGGGTGCCTCACAGAAGCCCTTAGGAAGTAAGCGCTGAAATGCGCCCGCTAAAATAAATTAGCTTTTACCGCCACACTTGCCTTCGCCGCATTTACCTTCAGCGTCTTTCTTTTTAGAGTCGGCTTTCTTTTCGCCACACTTGCCTTCGCCACACTTACCTTCAGACTCGGCTTTCTTTTCGCCACACTTGCCTTCACCGCATTTGCCTTCAGACTCAGCTTTCTTTTCGCCGCACTTACCTTCACCACATTTGCCTTCAGCGTGATGACCTGAAACTTGATAACCAGAGCTAAGCGCTTCAGATGCAAATGGGTTTTCTGCAGCGTTAGCCGTTACAGAAGCAGCGCTCAACAACATTGCTGCTGATAAAGTTGTCATAGTCTTATTCATAATCATCTCTCTTTTTAGGTTGGTCTTATTTAAAGTTACACACAGTGCAGCTAATTGGCCGCAAAATGTGGCCGCTATTAAGTCAGTCGACGTTAGCAGCGGATTCTTACAACTTAGGCGAAAATAATTATTTATCCTCACTTTTTTTCTGCTTTTTTGACTCCGGAGCACTACGAACCAATTCGCGTAAGCTAACGACCTGGCGGCCAAATTGGCGGCACCCGGAACACATCGCAGTATGCATCGTAAGGCTAGTTTTTTCACTTAACGATAACGCACGCTCCTGACGTTCAGACAGTAAACGGGTTGCTTGCTCACAACTCAACATAAATTACCCTCGGCCAAACCAGTTTTCTGACAAGCAATCACGTAATTTAAGGCGCGCTCGGTACAGCAGTACATGCAGATTACTAGTGGATAGTTCCAATGATGCACATATCTCTGCGGACTCTAGTTCAATAAACTCGCGCATCATAAACACCCGTGCCTGCTCTGCTGGTAAGTGCTCTAAACACACATCAAACACACGCCAAAAGTCAGATTTATCGGCCAACTCTTGAGTGTTACCCCAACGCCGTGGGGTAACGCCTGCACGCCAGTGTCCGCTGTCATCAAAGAATTCGTCGTCGTTCTGGCTGCAAGTCTTACACTCTTCTCGCACTGGTTCTCGATAGCGGCTGCGTAATACATCCGCAATCTTATGTTTCAATATCGCGAAGACCCAAGTTTTCAAGCTGGCACTGCGAGTAAATGAATCGGCATTACGGAGCGCACCCGCTAACGCCTCTTGCACCGCGTCTTCCGCTAGGTGCGGATCATCTAACTGTAATCGAGCGAAGTTCAGCATTTGGGAACGTAAATTGGCGATTTCTTGATCAGACAAGGTGCCGGCATTCGTCATCGGTTCAGTACCAGACTCGTCATTTAAGGGGGAGGTCGAAAGAATGTCAGCAGACATAGCGGAGCGTCCGGATTGCATAAACCCAAACTATAACAGCAGAACCACCACCGTAATGACAAGAATAGTCAGCACGGAAGTCGCTCTGTGTATTTATAAGATTAACGCAAAAGAAGAAGCGGTACACTTGTATGGCTGACCATATTGCGTGTATGTGATCCTAAAAAGAACTGTCGAATACGTGAGTGCCCATAAGCCCCCATCACAATCATATTGATGCTATTTTTGTGCTGGTATGCCAGCAACTGAGATTGAACATCGCCGCTTAAATACGCCACGGTTACCTCGAAACCTTCCTCACGAAGTTGTCCCGCCGCCTGTTCAAGCTGTGCTTTATGCGCCTCATCGTCGTGATTTACCATAACCAAGTGACATGGCAGACCACGCAGTAACGGGCTATTGCCATAAGACGCCAGTGCGCGTTGAGCTGGCTCGCTGCCATCGTAAGCAACCATAAAAGAAGTTGGCCGCACAAATTCACCAGCCGTTACCAGCACTGGGCATTTCACCGTACGCAATACCGTTTCTAAATGGCTACCCACCGCGTTGTCAGAAGGAACTGAGTGATCGTCGCCTTGTCGCCCCATCACGAGAACACGAATCTCTTCTTCAAGTTCTGCCACAGCCCGCGCTAAACGCCCATGGCGCTGCAGTGTTGAGACCTCGGTAACGCCAGCATCATGGGCACAGTCTTTCGCCGCTTCCAACATCAGGTGCCCGCTTTCGATGGCCAGCTTATTGCGCTGAGCATCCAACTCGGACAATTGAGCGAGTAAATGCTCGCGACTGCCCAAGCCGATACTGCCGGACAAATCCGCCTCTCGCCCCGCTGGCTTTTCAAGCACATGAAGCAGACACAAAGGCTTCTCAAGTTGTTGGCTGACCCAGCTCGCAGCAGCACACACGGCTGTCGTCCCGTTCGATCCATCAATACAGGCGGTAATCTGATTCATAATTTCATCCCTATACCAACACAGGTGTCACCGCGTTGCGCGAAACACCTGTTTCTATTTACTAATGGCCACCCATTAATTTTTCGATTTCTTCAGGCTTATCATGTACCCCGAAACGATCGACAATGGTTGAGCTCGCTTCATTTAAACCAATGAGCTCTACTTCAGCACCTTCGCGGCGGAACTTCAATACCACCCTATCCAGTGCTGATACTGCCGTAATATCCCAGAAGTGCGCCTGAGACAGGTCAATAGTCACGCGAGTAACCGCTTCGCGGAAATCAAACGACTTCGAAAACGCATCCGATGAAGCAAAAAACACTTGGCCAATCACATGATAGCTACGCTCGCCTTCAGCAGTTTGTTCGTTTTTAACCACCATAAAACGGCCAATTTTGTTGGCAAAAAATAGCGACGCCAACAACACACCAATCAGTACACCGAGCGCCAAATTGTGAGTCGCCACCACCACGGATACCGTAGTGAGCATCACCACATTGGTGGAAATTGGGTGCTTCTTCAGATTAACAATCGAATCCCAAGAGAAGGTACCAATCGACACCATAATCATCACAGCAACAAGCGCAGCCATCGGAATCTGACCAATCCATTCATCTAAGAACACCACCATGATCAACAGGAAGAACCCCGCAACAAAGGTGGATAAGCGCCCACGACCACCGGATTTAACATTAATGATCGACTGCCCGATCATGGCACACCCCGCCATACCACCCAGTAAAGACGAACCGATATTAGCGACACCCTGCCCCTTACATTCGCGGTTCTTATTACTGTCAGTGTCGGTTAGCTCATCAACAATGGTCGCCGTCATCATGGACTCAAGCAGACCTACCGCCGCTAAGGCCGCCGAGTAAGGCAAAATAATCCAAAGGGTTTCTAGCGTTAGAGGCACATCCGGCCATAAGAAAATAGGCAAGGTATCTGGCAGTTCGCCCATGTCAGCCACGGTACGCACATCAATACCGTAAAACATCGCCACAGCAGTTATTACAACGATACATACCAAGGGCGAAGGCAACCAGCTGCCGACTTTCGGCACATAAGGGAATAAATAAATGATCCCCAAACCCGCCGCCGTCATGGCATACACATGCCAGGTCACATTGGTCAGCTCAGGAAGCTGCGCCATAAAGATCAGGATCGCCAGCGCGTTGACAAAGCCAGTCACCACTGACTTCGACACAAACCGCATCAAGTCACCCAGTTTGAGAAAACCTGCTGCTATTTGAATGAAGCCACAAAGCAGCGAGGCTGCCAGCAAATACTCAAGGCCGTGATCCTTAACCAAAGTCACCATCAACAAGGCCATAGCACCCGTTGCTGCTGAGATCATGCCCGGTCGACCACCCACAAACGAGATAATCACAGCAATACAGAACGACGCGTACAGACCCACTTTAGGATCAACACCCGCGATAATAGAGAAGGCAATCGCCTCAGGAATAAGAGCCAGCGCCACTACCGTGCCCGCCAGCAAGTCACCACGAATGTTAGATAACCAATCGCGTTTAATAGAATTCAGCATAAATCGCCCGCTTCGTATAAACCATCACCCAGAGAATCCGGGTGGAAAGAGCGGCATTGTACAGGGCTTAACCAATGGGGCAACTTGAGGACGGCGGCCAGCTAAATTACTGACACAAAAAAGCCCCTCATTGAAATGTTCGAACAGAGGGGCAAGCTCACTCAGACTTGGATTAATCAGTAGCTATATCAATGACCATAAATGCGCATTGTACTGTTCTCGATACTCAAATTATCGAGCTTCATTGAACCAATTGAAGTTCCACCTAGCTGGATGGCACCCACAGTAATATCAGCATCCATACTCACTAGATCTATCGCCAGGGCGTCACCACCCGCGGCGCGCTCACCGTTATAAATATTGGCTTCGATATAAGCGTTGGCGGAAAGTAGGTTAGGGTTGTCATCGTAATCGGAGCGCGTCATACGCATGTCACGGATACCTAAACCAAGAAATGGCACATCAAAATCCAGATCATCAATCCCCATACGAACTTGTAGATTCAAGCGTTCTTCACCCAGAGTGTCGTCCTGTCCGATTTTTGCCCACATTTGTGTGAAGATACCATCCATTGCAAAGTTGTCGAGCAAGGTAAGCGTGGCATTGCCGTCAGAGTCTTGTAACTCCCAAGCGCCAGTGGTGATACGAAAATCCACTGGTGCAGCAAAATTGGTCGGAAATATTTTGATTTGCGCTTCACCGTCGGCGCTGATGTCGAAGTCGATTTTTAATTCATCTAATTTAGTGGTGGCGTTGATAATAAAGGGGTTTCCGCCGTTTGCGGCATCCATACCCTCTTGAAACAAGTCAACGCGGTTAGTACCACCAATAAAGACTTCATTAACAGATAACGAACCTTCATCGGTATAAATAATGGCACCAATATCGATTTCTGTTTCTAATTCAATGGTGACACCCGCTTGGCCCGTGACATTACTCATGCTGGCTTCATCTAATGACTGAAGATCTGCCAATGCAGCAAGCGGTAGGCTTGAAATAGCAATGCAACTAGCAAAGTTAAGCGCCGATTTTTTTATTTTCATGATGTGCATCCTTACCCATCACAACAGTAAACGTTGCTCGGGTTTTATTATTCTTGTCATTGCTGAAATTCAGCTCTGATAGAAATAATGCGGAAACAATAAAAATGAGGATAGTTACTAAAGTAATGAGCTACGCGTTATGGCCCGGAATGATAAAACAGAAGAATAACGACAAGTCCAATTTCTTTAACGAATAACCTGAGTTGATAGACTCCAAAACTCAACTCTCAAACTCAACTCCCTTTCGGGGCTCCGCCCCCGCCCCCATGCAAGGAGAGGTTTCTCCTTACGATCCTCTCTTCTCGGCGCATCCAGCTTCATCCAGCCAACGGCAGTCATTATGCGGCACGCAAAACAATCCGCCCCGGAGCGACTTCTTAGAGTATCCATATTTATTGCATCGCTCCTAGGCAAGGTTTTGCTCTAAAGGCCACAGAATAACTTTGTTGTCTGGCGCCGCACGCACGCCGATTAAAAGAAAATCCGCAACGCAGTATTTTAAATCGAACGGTGCTAATTTTAGAGAAAAGGATTGTAGAGACATGAAATAACAAACCAGAGATCTAATCTGAAAAGGGTATAACAGCGACCATGATTGTGCGCCTCCGGGGCCATCGCAGATAAGGATAAAGTCTCTAGTCCTGCCGACAGGGTCGGTTAATGCTCACGGTAAAATTCATTCCCACGATTCAAAACATTCTTTATTGGAATAAGGTCGTTTACTGATATCAACACAAATGGAAATGACCAACTATCGCCTGCCGTATAAATAATCAATTCAGATTGTGGGATGGGACTAAAATGCCCGCCAATATGTTCGTAGACCTGCTCAGCCACGCCTCCTCTGGCAACCACCTCAAATGACATTATATCGTGACGGTTTTTCAGCCAATGAGAATTCCCATTCAACCGAATCTCGAACGTCTCAGACGTAACAATTATGGTCTCTTCTCTCATTCGCGGTTTGCGCAGCTCAGGCTCTATTTGAGCCCCTAAAACTGCAAACCCTAGAAGGGCCGCCACACAAATGACAGTCCAAAACCCAAGTGATGTATAACTAAGAGGAATCACATAGAGAGTAGTAAGCGCAAAAAATAGTATCACGCAAAACAGAAACTGCTTTAGGTTCTTCTCTGTACCAAAAGGAAGCTCTGCTGGCTGTATGTCTTTTTTGCTAATTTCTAAACGTTCCATGTTCAGACTTACCTTAACTCCGCCAGAAACTAGGACTCAACAACACCAGCAATGTGAAAATTTCCAATCTCCCGAGCAGCATGGTTAACGCCAGGATCCATTTCGCGGTATCACTGATGTTGCCGTAATGCGCCGACACTTCTCCCAGCCCCGGACCTAGGTTATTCAGGCAAGAGCCGACCGCAGAGAAGGCGGTGACTTGGTCGAGGCCGGTTGCCATTAAGGCAAGCATCATCACCATAAAGGTGACCACGTACAGGGCGAAGAAGCCCCATACGGATTCAAGAATTCGATCGGATACCGGGGCTTTTCCAAGCTTCACGGGAATGATGGCATTCGGGTGAATCAAGCGATGTATTTCGCGCACCCCTTGCTTGAATACCAGTAAAATACGAATGGCTTTCATACCGCCGCCGGTCGATCCCGCACAGCCTCCAATAAAAGCCATCATAAATAGCAATACGGGTAAGAATACTGGCCACACAGAGAAGTCGGCTGTACCAAACCCTGCCGTGGTAGCAATTGAAACGACTTCAAATAAACCGTATCGAAGCGCCCCAGTGAAGTCATAGGTTTCGGTTAACCACAGTGCTGCGACTGTCAGTACCGCGCCGCCTGTCATGATCGAAAAGAAAAACTTCAGCTCAGAATCCAAAAAATAGTGGCGAACGGTTTTATAACGCCACGCATAAAAGTGCAGAGAGAAGTTCAGCGCTGACACCAGCATAAAAACAATGGCGATGCTGTCAATGGCGGCGCTGTCAAAATGTCCTAATGAGGCATCGTAGGTAGAGAATCCACCAATACCAACCGTCGAGAAACTATGAGCTATGGCGTCAAAGGTGCTCATACCGGCAAACCAGTACGCAACAGCGCATGAAATCGTCAACGATAAGTAGATATACCAAAGTGCTTTGGCGGTTTCGGTGATGCGCGGGGTCAGTTTGGAGTCTTTTAGCGGTCCGGGCATTTCTGCACGAAAGAGCTGCATCCCACCAATACCGAGCATAGGAAGAATTGCCACGGCTAACACGATAATCCCCATACCGCCCAGCCATTGCAGTTGCTGGCGATACCATAGAATCGATTTAGGCAGGTGCTCTAGCCCCGTCATTACGGTGGCGCCGGTTGTAGTCCAGCCAGATAAGGACTCAAAAAAGGCATCGGCAAAGCTTAGACCGGGGTTGTCGGCCAGCATAAAGGGGAAGGTTCCGGCCAAGCCTAGGGATAACCAAAATAACGCAGCGACGATAAAACCGTCTCGGGTGCGTAGATCTTTTTTCACATGGCGTACCGGCAGCCAGGCGAAAAAGCCGATACCCAAAATCAACGACATAGCGATGCTGAAAGCTTCCGTCGCGCCATCGTCGTACCACATTGACACCAACAACGGCGGTAACATGGTTAAGCTGAATAACATCAAGAAGATGCCCAATACGCGGGCGATTACGGTTAAGTGCATGTCAGAAGAAGCCTAATCCCACTTGGAAAAGTCGTTCCACATCGGCGATATGGCGCTTATTCATCACGAAGAGAATCACGTGATCGTCAGATTCAACCACCACCTCTGAACGCCCCATGAGTACTTCTTCACCACGTACAATGGCACCAATGGTGGTGCCCGGTGGCAATTTGATGTCGCCAACACGACGCCCAACTACTTTCGATGATGTGCTATCACCGTGGGCAATGGCTTCAATCGCTTCTGCCGCGCCACGGCGCAAACTGTGTACATTAACGACGTCTCCGCGGCGTACGTGTGTCAGCAGACTGCCTATGGTCGCTTGCTGTGGCGAGATAGCCACGTCAATCATACCGCCCTGAACCAGATCGACGTAGTCGGCCTTGTTGATGAGTGTCATCACTTTTCGCGCACCGTGACGCTTGGCGAGTAAGGACGCCATGACATTCACTTCATCATCGTTGGTGAGCGCGCAGAACACATCGGTGTTTTCGATATTCTCTTCTTCGAGCAAGGTTTTATCCGTCGCACTGCCATGCAAAACAACGGTTTTGCTCAGGTTTTCGCTGAGGTAGCGCGCACGATCTTCGTTGTGCTCAATCAGTTTGATACGGTAATTTTTTTCCAACGCTTTCGATAAGCGATAGCCGATGTTACCACCACCAGCGATGATAATGCGTTTGTAGGAGTCCTCCGCTCGACGCAGCTCGCTCATTACTTTTTGAATGTGCTCCCTTGCAGCCACGAAGAAGACCTCGTCGTCGGCTTCAATTACAGTGTCGCCAGTAGGCTCTATCGCTTTATTACGACGGAACACGGCGGCCACGCGGGTTTCTACATTCGGTAGGTGATCTTTCAGTGCCGATATGGCTTGTCCCACGAGAGGGCCGCCGTAATAGGCTTTCACCGCCACTAACTGCACACGGCTGTCGGCAAAATCGAGAACCTGTAACGCGCCCGGAAATTCAAGCAGGCGTTGAACATAGTTCGTCACCACTTGCTCTGGTGAGATCAGTACGTCGATGGGAAACGCATCCGCGTTAAACAGTTCTGTTTGCCTCAAATAGGCACTGGAGCGGATGCGAGAAATTTTGGTCGGTGTGCGGAATAAGGTGTACGCCACCTGACACGCGACCATATTGGTTTCGTCAGAATTGGTGACGGCCACGAGCATGTCGGCATCATCAGCACCGGCGTCACGCAGTACATGAGGGTATGACCCGTGACCATAGATGGTCTTCACATCAATACGATCTTGCAGCTCGCGCAGGCGCACGGTGTCGGTATCGATGATGGTGATGTCATTTTTTTCGCTAGACAAGTTCTCTGCCAGCGTGCCCCCGACCTGCCCCGCGCCAAGGATAATAATTTTCATATCAGCTCAGATCCTGTGCTGTCTATATATAGATCAACAACGACAATGAGTCTTTTTTAGAACTCATGCGTCTTGTTAAGCAACGCGTAGTAGAAGCCATCATGGCCATCGGTTTGCGGAAATAACTGCCGCCCAGCTTCACATGCCTTCCCCCAACTTGCCTCTAGTGTAACGACACTTGCTTCAGGATGCTTGTTAACAAACGCCATCACCTGTTCACTGTTCTCTTGCGGCAAGACAGAGCAGGTGGCGTACAACAAACGACCGCCGGGTTTTAGCAGCGCCCAAGCGCGTTCTAATATCTCGGCCTGCACAGTTTCTAACTGCTGAATGTCGTCACGGCGACGCAGCATACGAATATCTGGATGTCGGCGAATCACACCCGTGGCTGAACAGGGTACATCCAGCAAGATGGCATCGAAAGGACTCTCTTCTGTATTACCACTGTCTGAGCCCCACCAGCCATCATCGGCGGCAACGTCAGCACATACAACCTCCGCCTCTAAACCAAGGCGAGCAAGGTTCTCGTGAACTCGGCCTAAACGTGACTCGTCGGCATCAACCGCCAGCAGTGAGATGTCGGCAGTCTCAAGTAGATGACAGCTTTTACCACCCGGCGCCGCACAAGCATCCAGTATGCGCTCGCCATTTTTAGGCGCCAGTATTTGTGCTGCCAACTGTGCCGCTTCATCTTGTACGCTCACCGCGCCTTCAGCAAACTCGGGCAGGCAGGTAACATCAACACTTTCATGCAGGTAAATACCATCGGCGCTGTGCTCAGTCGCATGAGCCGACAATCCGTCTTCCAATAAAATAGCTAGATAGCCATCACGAGTGTGCTTTCGTTGATTCACTCGTAAGCACAACGGCGCACGCTCGTTGTTGGCCTCTAAAATTCGCAACCAATCCTCAGGCCATGCCTTGGTCAGCATTTTAACCAACCACTTAGGGTGGCTCGTAGCTGTCACAGGGTTGGTTTCGAGTGGCGGCAATAGTTCTTCGTATTCACGACCATAACGACGCAAACACGCATTGATCACGGATTTGGCGTATTGTTTGCCCATTTCATCGCAGACTTCAACGGTGGCATGAACCGCCGCGTGTGGAGCTTTGCCTTGCACCGACAATTGATACAAACCAATGAGAAGTAAGGCATGTAAATCGGAGTCTTCTTCTTGAAATGGGCTTTTCAACAGTATTTTCGCCAACGCATTCAGGCGAAAATACCAGCGACACGTCCCTAAGGTGAGGTCACGAAAAAAGCCGCGCTCATTTTCGTCAATGTTACTTTCTAACGCAGGGATCGCCTGATTAAGAGATTGTCCGGCCATCACTTTTGCGATGGCCTGTGCCGCTGCGAACCGAGGCGTTATTTCAGCCTGTTTGCGACGACCATAGAGGGATTCCATAATTCAGAAGGCCTGTTGTATGAATGAAAGTATGAATAAAAATTCAGAGTAAAATTTCAATTAAAGCTCAGACGCCAGCACATAAAACGGCTGAAACAACTTTGGCTGGCCATTAATGATATCGGCCACCATCATCGGCTTTTTACCCGCCAGCTGAACCTTGCTCAGCAGCAATAGACCTTCGTTACAGGCCACTTCAAGGCCCGCTGGGGTCACGTTGGCAATCGTTCCCGGTGCTAGCTGCGTCGTTTTATCTAACGCTTCCGCCGCATGTACTCGAATTCGTTCGTCGCCAAGCAGCGTGTAGGCCATCGGAAACGGATTAAACGCACGAATGCGCTTCGCTAATACATCCGCGGAGTCACCCCAGTTAATCAGCGCTTCTTGCTTGCTCAGTTTATGTGCATAACAAGCCAGTGCATCATTTTGCACTTCAGGCGTTAGCGAACCAGACTCGACATCAGACAAGGTCGCTAATAAAGCGCTTGGCCCCATGGCAGCTAAACGGTCGTGAAGCACACCGCCGGTATCATCTAAAGTAATCCCGGTGGTGACCTTACTCAGCATGTCGCCGGTATCTAGGCCAATGTCCATCTGCATGATGGTAATGCCCGTCACTAAGTCACCAGCTTCGATACACCGCTGTATTGGCGCAGCGCCACGCCAACGCGGCAATAACGACGCATGTACGTTCAGGCAGCCATATTTGGGTGCTTCAAGAACATCTTTAGGTAGTAGCAAACCGTACGCGACCACCACCATCACATCGGCATTCAGCTCACGAAGCACATCAACATCCGCGCTGTCTTTGAAGTTTAACGGTTGATACACCGGCACTTCATTTTTAAGGGCCACTTGCTTCACAGGACTGGGCTGACATTTTTTACCCCGACCTGCTGGGCGATCCGGCTGGCTGTATACCGCCACGACCTCATGTTCGCTATCGATAAGAGCACTTAAGTGCTGGGCGGCGAAATCGGGCGTACCCGCAAAAATAATGCGCAAGGCCATGGCTTAGCGTTTTCCTTCTCGGGCTTCTAATTTGTGCTTCTTATCAAGTTTGTCTTTGATGCGCTTACGCTTTAGCGGTGAAACATAATCCACCATCAGCTTGCCATCAAGATGATCAACCTCATGCTGAATACACACCGCCAACAAACCAGTGCATTCCATTTCAAAAGCATCACCATTGCGATCTAGCGCTTTTACTGAGCAGTGCTCAATACGGGAAACGTCTTCATAAAAGCCCGGCACCGAGAGACAACCTTCTTGCATTGTCTCCATTTCGCCGTCTAAAACGGTGATTTCGGGGTTGATAAAGACAAGAGCTTCACTTTTATCTTCCGAGACATCGATGGTAATGATACGTTCGTGTATGTTGACCTGACTGGCGGCTAAACCAATGCCAGGGGCTTCATACATGGTTTCAAACATGTCTTCGACGATTTTTTTAACTCGTGCGTCAACTTCTTTTACAGGTTGTGCAAGAGTTCGCAGACGTGGGTCTGGAAATTCCAGAATATCTAGTATGGCCATGTGAAATACTGTACTTGTGGAATAATATGGCAGTGACTTGCTACTATGACTGCTCAAAGCAGAATTTTAAGTCACCCTGTACGCTAATAATAAAGGGAATAAAGGATGAGCAAAACCATCAAACGTCTTCTCGTTACGGGTTTGATGTGCCTTTCAGCCAGTGTAAGCGCATTGGAACTAAAAGCCGACGCCCCTGATCGTTACACCGTAAAGAAGGGTGACACTCTCTGGCACATTGCAGAACGCTTTACTGGTAATGCATGGGAATGGCCTGAAATATGGTACCAAAACGACCAAATCAGTAACCCTCACCTCATTTATCCGGGCGACATGATCGGCTTAATTGAAGTAGATGGCCAGCAACGATTGACTGTCATGGAGCGTGGCCAAGCCAGTCGTACCGTAAAATTGCGTCCGGGCGATGTAAAATTATCCCCAACCGCACGGGTTGAGCCTATCGAAGCCGCCATCGCTGCCATCCCTATGGATGCGGTTCAAGGCTTCTTGCGCGACCACCGTGTTGTGACGGCGGAAGAGCTAGCAGCGGCACCGCACATCATTAGTGGCTACGAAGGCCGTATCCTCATGGGTTCAGGCACTAAGGTATACGCCCGTGGCAATGTCGGTGAAAATATCGATGCTTCTTACGGTGTCTACCGCAAAGGCGAAGTCTACAAAGATCCTGAAACCAATGAAGTACTGGGCCTTGAAGCTACAGACATTGGTGTCGCGAATGTTCTGTCTAACGATGACGGTACGCTGACTTTGATGTTGAAAAACACCAATCAGCAAGTCGCCATTGGCGACCGTCTGTTTGAGTTAGAGGAAAGTCCACTCGCAGCCAGCTTTGTTCCCAAAGCTCCGGGGCAACTGATCGCCGGACAAATCATTGCGGTAACAAATGGCGTCAATAACGTTGGTCAGTTTGATGTTGTTGCTCTTAACCGTGGTATTCGTGATGGCTTAGAAGCGGGTCATGTAATGCTGATCAAAAAAGCAGGCGCGGTAATTTACGATCGTGTCGCCAAAGAAAAAGTGCGTCTGCCAACCGAAGAAGCAGGCAGCATGTTGGTATTCCGAGTATTCGACAAGATGTCTTACGCTCTGATTATGAAAGCGTCACGTCCATTAAAAGTGGGCGATTACTTTGAGTCTCCTGAGATTTAATCGTTATTCAGTACAAATTAGCCTCGAATGAGGCTCCCATGGAGGGAATATGCTCACGGATGAGCTGTTACTTGCTTGGTGGCGACTCCGCCGCCTAAGCGGTATCGGAAATATCGCCTTAAATGACATTCGTCAGAATCTAGCTTCTGCCCACCACTTTGCAGATCAAGCCCCAAAACAACTCACAGATGCCTCTCTCGACGATCTTATTCGCCTAGGCCTGCCTGCAACCAAAGCCGAGCAGTACTTCAATGACGAAGCGCTTTCTGCAGGTTTCGAGGCGCTGATCAAATGGTGCGCCGTTGAACATCAAGGTGTATTACTGGCGGGCATACCACCTTATCCGGAAGCCCTCGCCAGTCTTAGGGATGCCCCCACATTGCTTTGGTATCGTGGCGACCTAACTAGCCTGAATGCTCCCATGCTGGCGATTGTGGGCAGTCGAGGGGCGACTCCCGCCGCACTGGAGTGGACACGACATACCGCCGCATCTTTAGCGGAAGCTGGGCTTTGTATTGTCAGTGGATTAGCCCTTGGCATTGATGGCGCTGCACATGCCGGAGCTGTGCTTAGCGGACAATCAAATTCGACCGTCGCCGTTATGGGGACGGGGCCAGATCTGGTGTATCCCGCTCGTCATCGTCAATTGGCTCAGGATATTTACCACAGTGGCGGCTTACTACTCACCGAGTTTGCTCCGGGCACCAAAGCACAAGCAAGGCACTTCCCTTCGCGCAACCGCATTATCAGCGGGTTAAGTATCGCCACCTTAGTGGTCGAAGCAGGGATTCGCAGTGGCACTATGATTACCGCGCGCATGGCAGCGGATCATGGGCGGGATGTCTTTGCCTTACCCGGTGCTATTGCTAACCCTATGAGCAAAGGGCCACACCAGCTAATACGAGAAGGCGCGCTATTAGTGGAATCCGCAAAAGATATTCTTGAAGCGCTCAGCCTATCTGTAAATTCCCCCACCAGCACCGCCGATTTATTTGACCAAAACACAGACAATAAACCCGTCGATATTCCACCCTTAGTAACCCTGGTCGACTACACTCCGACCGCCGTCGATGTCATTGCCATAAGATCTGAGTACTCCATCGCCGAACTCATGCCGCAACTATTACAGCTTGAGCTGGATGGCTGGCTCCTGCAAGTGCCTGGGGGTTACTGTCGCACCACATAATGCATGATCATTAAACACCGGACCCACAACCCCTGTTTTCCCCAAATAAGGCAAGGTTAGTCACACGTCCTGTGCTGGTGAAGTACGTCCTCTCGACTAGACTGCAAATATAAGCCGCACATTCCTGATTTAAATCCCAAGGTATGAATGCGCCTTGTCACGCCCCAAGCTCACTGATAGCAAGGCCTGCAACTGACTTAATAGAGGATTGTTTAATGTCTCAAGCCGCCACAGCGAATCAAACGAATATTGCTGGCAGTTATCTTACGTTTCACCTGTCTCAAGCAAAATACGCACTGCCTGTGGATGCGATTCAATACATTACCACCCGAGATGCGATTGATCCGCACGATATTCCACGCGGTAAATCCGAACAAAGCCGAATATTTACCTTTCAGGAAGAGCAAATTTCTCTGTATAACTTCAGCGGTTTAATAGGTTCCGCCTCTCAGATTGAAGAGTGCCAAGCCTTAATAGATATGCTCGATCAACGAAAACAAGATCACCTTGATTGGATGGAAGCACTCGAGGCAAGCCTTGAGTCCGGGACAGAATTCTCCAAAGCCAAAGATCCGCATCAATGTGCGTTTGGGCGCTGGTATGACCACTATCACACCAACGACGAAGAGCTTCGCGCCATTATGGTTCTATTTGATGCCCCTCATAAACGTATCCACTCTCTCGCAGACACCCTTTTATCGATGGTGAAAGACGAAAACAAAGTCGCCGAGGCGCTTCGTATTCTTAATGATGAACGTCATTCGACCTTGAAACAGTTACTACGTTTGTTTGGCCAAGCCAAAAGCCGACTCTCCGACATGCTCAAACCAGTCGTCGTAATCCTACACGCCAACGACCGCAGTTACGCGGTTGAACTGGACAGTATTGATCAAATTATGGAGTTCAATAATTCACACTGGCTGCCGGGGAAAGAGCAAGATCTCAAACATCCTTGCTACGATGGTTTTTTGCAAAAAACCGAAGGCGAATTGTATATTCGTTTAGAACCAGCTCACCTTATCACATAAGTGATCAGCCTCTGTTCGTAGCACTTAAAACAAAGGCCTAGTTAATCAAGACAGCTATTTAGGCAAGCTGACCACAAAGCAGGCACCACGCTCAGGAATGTCTTCCAGTGCTATCTTCCCTTTATGGCGTTCGACAATACTGTAAACCGTGGACAACCCGAGGCCTGTCCCTATGCCTATCGGCTTTGTTGTAAAAAATGGGTCAAATACTTTCGACCGTATCTCCGCAGGAATCCCTGCTCCTGTATCTTGAATACGCACCCACCAATATTCATCGCTCTCGCTGATGGAAGCATACAACTTGCCGCCACCGGGCATGGCATGTACGGCATTCTGGATAAGATTCATGATGACTTGTGCCATCATGCCGCTATTGCCTTTCACGATGGCTTTCTCGGGTAGCTCTTCCACAATGCCGATTTTGTCAGCGATCTGGTGCTTCAGAATACCAATACTGTCGCGATAACAAGCCACCAAATCAAAGTCGTCACTTTCAACCTGATCTTTATGTGCGAAGTTCTTCAAGTTTTGAACGATGTCGCAGACCCGAGTCAGGCCAGAACGAGAATCTGAGACCAGTGAGAATACATCCTCCAGTACAAACTCTAGGTCGATCGACTGTTCTCGGTCATGAATCGTAGAGAGCAGTTGGCTGCGAAGCTGCTCATCACCGACCTCAAGAGCCTTTGCAAAGCGATCATGCAGTTTAATCAGCTCTGTCATACCGCCAATGTATTCATCCAACGGTTCAAAGTTACTTAACACATACGACACTGGGTTATTAATTTCATGCGCTATACCCGCTGCTAGCTGCCCTAAAGACGACAATTTTTCAGCATGAAAAAGCTGTTCTTGAGTAGAATACAGCTGATTCAATGTTTCTTGTAAGCGCTCATATTGCACTTGCAAGCGCTGCTCACTTTGCCGACGCTCTGCGTGTGCCCGTAATTGATCAGCCGTCTTTTCCAGCAGATTCACTGTACTCACATCCAACTGCTGCAACATGTCTGGTGTCAGCAACATTAACAAGTAGCCGTTGATGTCGGCATAACACCGATACGGTATCAATATACTGCCTGTAATCTTGGTACCGAGACACTGTGTCGCGCTCTGATGCAGTTCTAGCTCGGCATTCAATTGCACTAAAATCGGCTTATCTACGAGGTTTAACGTCTCAAATTGCTGGCTAATGACGGTCGACCAATCAAGTCCTTGATTCACTTCAGGAAAGGTTTGCAGTAGTTGAGCCTCCGCATCGAGGTACAAGCTGTGCGCACCAATTAGATCACTCAATAAAGCCGACACCTCACGCAGGTGTCGTTGTTGAATCGCTTCGTCTCGCCCTGAACGAGCTAACCACGTCAGTAACGCCAACTCCGCCTCGCGACGCTTTTTACTTTTATCTCCCAGCTGGTGTTGCTGCATCTCAGCCTGAATAAGCTCAATCAGAAAGGCTTCCGAAAAATCATGCTGCGACTGTAAGCGATGGATGCTTAGCTGAGACAGTTGCGTTGAAAGCCCACCAATGGACATGCCATCGACAAAACACACCAAGCGCATGACATGATTTTGTAGACGCTCACGTAAGTATTTAATTTGCTCTACAACCTCAGCCTTGTTCGCTTCAGTAATAAACGCAATCAATACAGGATGGGAGGGGTTTTTCTTCAGCCACTTTTGCGTAGCCTTACCCGGCAGCAGTGGCTCTGGCATCACCATCGTTGCCAACAATTCATTTGAAAGTTCACTTAACAGTGATGCTGGAAACTGCCCAAGTACCGCCCATGAAGCGCTCACCAAGCCTTGAATAGGTTGCTTACCTGTCATCACAACTCCGTCAGTTACATTCAGGTCTACACTCAGATTAGACAGTTTGGCTAATCACCCCAACAGAATGGGACTAAAGTCAGACGAAATTTTGATCCTATTTAGCCGACTAACAAGGTGAAACATGCTGATTCGACTTACATACCTCAGCAAAGCGACACGCGATATGAACATGCAAGACATCCAAGATATCTTGACGGTCGCCCGAGATAATAATCAGGGCTTAGAAATATGCGGCATGCTTTGTTACGACCAGCGCTATTTTTTACAAACACTGGAAGGCCCACGCGACGACGTGAATGAACTATTTTTAGAGATCGCCGAAGATCCCCGCCACGATGATGTCGTCATCATTAGTTATGAATATATCGATGCAACCACCTTTGGCTCTTGGGACATGGGGTTTGCTCCCGCAACGGATGCCTTTTATAAGTTGTTGAATGATGTAGGCCAAAATACCTTTGACCCCCGAGCCTTAACACCGGAACAAGCGGTAAGTTTTTTAAGCGGACTATCCGAGCAACACCAAACGAATAATTAAACATCAATAACATAGAGCAAGTAACACAGAGATAGCGCCTCAGCTCCCTTGCCGACACCACGACCTTATTGTAGGGTTCTCGGTCTGAAAAACTGAACGAGACATCGCTGTGAACCCTTGGCACCTTCATCAAGCCATCCGCTGCATTCGTGCTGGCGGTGTTATTGCTTATCCTACCGAAGCCGTCTGGGGGTTGGGTTGTGACCCAACCAACGAAGAATCCGTACAACGTATCCTTGAGCTTAAGTCGCGCCCAGAGCACAAAGGGTTGGTTTTAGTTGGTTCCTCGCTTGAACAGTTTAAGCACCTTATTCGACCACTATCTGCCGACGACCTGGCCAAAGTGAATGCCACTTGGCCTGGCCCTATAACGTGGATTTTACCTTGCTACGATGATGTCCCAACCTGGCTACGGGGTGAACATCACAGCCTCGCGATTCGTATCAGTGCGCATCCTATCGTGAAATCTTTATGCGATGCCGCTGGGCCGCTTGTCTCGACCTCTGCCAACCCAGCTGGAAAAGAACCCGCGCGTTCAGCCTTAAAAGTGCGAAAATACTTCCCCAATGGCCTCAACTGTTTATTACCCGGTGCGTTAGGCGGTAACGATCAACCGTCTGAAATTCGCACGTTAAGCGGCGAACGTCTGCGCTAACCCCTTTTTATGGAGCAACCATATGTCCACCAGCCAGTGTGATATTCCTGCTGTAAAAGCATTCTTACTCGATCTACAAGACCGTATTTGTGCTGCGGTTGAGCACGCCGATGGTAAAGCCAAATTTGTCGAAGATGCTTGGGAGCGTGACGAAGTAAACAACCCGATGTCACTCACCGGCGGTGGCCGAACTCGTGTGATCACCAACGGCACCATTGAAAAAGGCGGTGTGAATTTCTCACATGTTCGTGGGGCGGCGCTACCAGCATCGGCCACAGCCACTCGCCCTGAACTGGAAGGTCGCAGCTTTCAAGCCATGGGCGTGTCCTTGGTGTTGCACCCTGAAAACCCCTACATCCCAACCTCACACGCCAACGTGCGTTTTTTTGTCGCTGAGAAAGAGGGCGAAGAACCAGTTTGGTGGTTTGGCGGCGGGTTTGACCTCACGCCTTACTACGGATTTCAAGAGGATGTTACACATTGGCATCAGGTGTCTAAGGATCTTTGTGAACCTTTCGGGGAAAATGTGTATCCGAAGTACAAAAAGTGGTGTGATGAATACTTCTTCCTCAAACATCGTAACGAAACACGCGGTGTGGGCGGGCTATTCTTTGACGACCTTAATGCCTGGGATGACAAGGTCGACTTTGACCGCAGCTTTGCCTTTATGCAAGCCGTAGGTAATGGCTATGCCGACGCTATTATCCCTATTATTGAACGTCGTAAAGATACCCCATGGGGCGAACGCGAACGTAAGTTCCAGTGTTACCGCCGTGGACGTTATGTCGAATTCAACTTGGTCTTTGACCGAGGTACTATTTTTGGACTCCAGACCGGAGGCCGCACCGAATCTATTCTGATGTCGATGCCGCCCATTGCTCACTGGGATTACGATTGGCATCCCGAACCCGGCAGCCCTGAAGACAAGCTTTATACAGACTTTCTACCCCACCGCGAGTGGGTATAAATTAAGGACACAGAATGACCGACCTCTATGCGGTGTTTGGCAACCCGATCGGGCACAGTAAATCGCCTGACATTCACAATGCCTTCGCCGAGCAAACAGGTGAAGACTTGTTTTACAAAGCCATTCTTGCGCCTTTGGATGGGTTTGAAGACGAAGTTCGTCGCTTTGTTTCACATGGAGGGCATGGCTTAAATGTCACTGTGCCTTTCAAAGAAAACGCCTACCGCATGGCGGACGAAATCACTCCTAGAGCGCAACAAGCCCAAGCCGTCAACACCCTCAAAAAGCTGGATGATGGCCGCCTTCTGGCAGACAACACCGACGGCGCTGGCTTAGTACGTGACTTAACCGTCAATCATTCTGTGAGCTTAGCTGGCAAACGCATACTGATTCTTGGCGCTGGGGGCGCAGTACGTGGCGTTCTTCAGCCCCTTCTCGAAGAAAAGCCAGCAGAGATAGTGATCGCCAACCGAACGGTCAGTAAGGCGGAGCTATTAGCCAATGATTTCGCCGAATTGGGCAACGTCTCTGCGTCTGGCTTCGGTGATATAGAAGGCAGCTTTGGAATTATTATTAACGGTACCTCAGCCAGCTTAGCCGGAGAATTACCCCCAATACCTGAGAGCGCCGTCAGCCATGTCACCGTCTGCTACGACATGATGTACTCACCTAAAACCACGGTATTTAACGCTTGGGCCGAAAAACTAGGGGCTGCCCGTACCATTGACGGACTCGGCATGCTGGTCGAACAAGCGGCGGAAGCCTTTTTTGTGTGGCGCGGGGTACGCCCACAAACGGCACGAGTCATGAAAGACCTTCGCAGCGAAAGACGCCGTTAGCACCATCAAAAAAGCCCAGCAATTGCTGGGCTAAAACACGATCTATTTTTTATTCTCTTTCTAAAAACAGACTCGCTACTCTCAGTTAAAACTGATCTCAAATACCGACGTTGTACCGCTCACCTCATTACCAACCGCAATGTAGTGCGCTCCACCACGAGTAAAGTAATCAATTGATTCTGGGCCAAGATCACCGGCTGCCGTGTTGTAAGTGTCGTTATTACACTCATCACCAACCAGCTCAGTGCACACACCCTGGGTGAAGTCACGGTTGTTTAGATAGCTCTGGAACACTGGTGCCGCTGGATCTGTAATATCGAACACCATCACCCCCCCTTGACGCTCTAGCCCCACAAACGCGAAGTAACGCTCACCAATTTTTGCCGTCTCGATCGCTTCTGGCTCCGTGCCTTTGTCATCACTACGGTTATCGCCCGAGTTACCTTCGTCATTAGTAGAGTTAAAGTGATCAGGCTCTACGGCGTAAACCTGCTTAGCAATCTCATCACCGCTGTCGTATACCAGATCACCGGCTTCATTCCAGATAGAAAACGAGCGCCCACCAAACGTTACGATATCATCGTCTGCAGCATAACCAGCGGCATCGGTTATCACCTTTATGCGCTTCAGCTGAGCGTTATTACCTAAGGCTGCTTTCAAAGGATGAGCGGCATCAACCAGACCGGCAATATCACCGCCGCGCGCTTCATCGATAAATGAAATGCAGTCGTCAGCAACGACGTTATAATCTTCCGTACCGGTAAAGTCGTTACCATCCCATGTGTGACTAGCCGCTTCGCAAGTTTCTTGCGTGGTTTCATAAATGTACTCACGACCGTCACCTTCGTTGGCTGACAAGATGTATGTCGTACCATCAATATCAACACTGGCGATGGTGTCTGGCATGTATAAGCCTACCAACTGTTCGTAACTGGCAAACTCACCCGTACCTACATCTTTGTTTGAAGCATCTAGCTCGTTGCCAGAAGCCGCATTCCAAGACTTAACCCCCAGACCTTTAAAGGCCGTCACACTGGCTGATTCAATATCAATGATGGCCAAAGCGTTATTCTCTTGCAGTGCTACCCACGCGGTATCACCGGAGGTGTTTAAAGCAATGTATTCAGGCTCAAGGTCTTGCGCAACAGAGGTACCTGTTGGGCCAGCTAAGCGGACATCCGCTGGCATTTCTGCAGCACGAGCAGCGCCAGTATTAAACTCAGCAAAAGACACTTGATTAACCACAGCGTGAGCAGCAGCGAAGCCTTCTTTTAAATCGACAATCGTAACAGAGCCATCTGGGTCATTACTGTAATCAGCACTTGGCTCACCTTCGTTGGCCGTTAAGATGTAACGGGCATCATCAGTCAAGGCCACCATATCTGGCAATGCGCCAGTGGTATAAGTACCAATCAATGCAAGTGTGTCAGAACGATAAAGCGCGATTAAGCCTGAGTCTTGTTTGATCGCGGCTTCAATCGCTACAGCGACTAAACCCTGTTTGGCTGATACGCTATTCGCTGCGCCAATCTCCATACCGGCTGCTGTCGCCGCGGCGGTTAGGTCGATAGTGCTCTCTTTTAATGGGGCGCTATTCGTGGCTGCAAGCGACAATACGTCGATGGTGGCATCTTCCGCATTAACCACATAGAGACGATCCGAACATGAATCATAACTGACAATTTCGGCTGATGAGGTATCAAAGTCATTACCTGAAACGTACGTATCGATAAGTGACAATGACAAAGTACCTGCCGCGTCAGACTCTGCAACTGGCGTGACCTCAGTACACTCAATCCCTAAATCCAGTAGGGCTTGGTAGATCTCGTTATCACCATTATCATCGCCGCCGCAAGCCGCCAGTATTGCTGTGCAGATCGCTGGCACAATCAATTTAATTTTCATAGTCATGTCCAAGTCTTAAATTAGATCGTAAATTCTGTGACGCAGACTGACGGATAAACATGTCAGTTAAATGACAAATTCAACGTGGTTTTAGACAAATAAAAACGGGCGCTTAAAAGCGCCCGGTATTTATTGCAAACGACAATTACTCAAACGACCCGTTATGATAGATCTCTTGTACGTCTTCGAGGTCGTTAATTAAGGTCGCGAAACGCTCAAACTGCTCAGCGTCATCACCTGAAATGGGGTGTTCCATGGTTGGCAGGTAGGTGATCTCTTCCACTTCAAAGTCGATTTCAGAATTTAATTCCTGCAATGCCGTTTTGGTTTTAAAGAAATCCGTTGGTGGAACAAGTACGGTAATCATGCCGTCTTCACATTCAATGTCTGACACATCAACGTCGGCCATCATTAATGCTTCTAGTGCTTGTTCTTCGTCATCACCGGCAAACACAAACATCGCACGATGATCGAACATATGCGACACCGAACCCTGAGTACCCAGCTTGGCTTTGCACTTAGAAAAGACACCACGAATTTCACCAAAGGTACGATTGTGGTTATCGGTCAGTGCACTGATTAACACCATGCAACCACCCGGCGCGATACCCTCATACAAAGCAGGAACGTAATCTTCACCAATGCCACCTGAAGCTTTATCGATCGCTTTTTCAATCACGTGGCTCGGTACCTGGTCTTTCTTGGCACGATCGATCAGGCTGCGTAATGACAGGTTCGCTGAAGGGTCTGTACCGCCCGACTTAGCGACAACATAGATCTCACGGCCATACTTTGAGTAGACCTTGGTTTTGGCCCCGGCCGTTTTGGCCATTGATTCTTTACGGTTTTGGTACGCTCTGCCCATGGGAATTGCTTCTAAATGGCTAGTTGAAAGACATGAATTGTAACGCTAGGCGAAGCCGTTGTCAGTCTTGAAGCGCGTATTTGATTTTTATCTGTATCTGGCGCTGACAAAAAAATAAATACTTAGATAACGCCTGCTCGACTTAGGAATAACTAAGCAGATCAAATACTGGAAGCTCGCACCGACTCTCATCTAGATATTCGATTTTAATCATCAATGATTTAGATTGGTCTTGTAGGTATAAATATAACCTAGCGAGGTTAACAATAACTGGATGGTCATTCCTGATAGTTAACTTCTAGATACATTTTCTCTGGTATAAATCAGATATGTGTTCATCACTATAACCTAGCTGCTTCAAAACAGTCTGGGTATCAGCACCCAACTCCCTACCTGCTTGATGAGCGGTTGGGCGCTTAAAAGGCAGCGCTGAATCGATTTGTCTAATTTCATTATTGTTGGCGTCAAGCGCCTGAGTGACCATACCTCTGGCTATAAAATGAGAATGTTTAAACGCTTCATTCATGGTTAATACTGGTTCAACACAAGCATCTACCTTAGCAAATTCTGTTTGCCAATAAGATAAAGACTTAGTACGAACTTTGTCAGCGATAGTAGCTCGAATTTGACGCTGAACCTCTTCACTCTGATCGGAGATTTTGCTTTTCAATTCGGATAAATCTAAAACTGCTAATAAATTCATAGCAAAGCCAGGCTCTAAACTTCCAATAGAAATATGACGTTGATCGGCAGTTTCATAATAATCATAAAACAAACCGCCATTAAGCATCTCACTGCCTAACTCAGGGTCTTCTCCACTCGATATAGCATTAGAGCCAAACATAGTCGTCAATGCCATTGCGGCGTCACTCATACTGATATCTAAATACTGGCCCTCATTAGTAGTCATACGTTGAATGTGGGCCGCCATAATCGCCATAACCGCATGATGAGAACCACCGGCTATATCAGCAATCTGAGTTCCAGATAATACCGGCCCTGTTTCCTTACGACCTGAAAAACTGGCTAACCCAGAGAGCGCTAAATAATTAATATCATGGCCTGCACGATCTTTAAGTGGGCCGGTTTGGCCGTACCCGGTAATCGAGCAATAGATTAATTTTTGTTGAATCTTTTTCAGCGAGTTATAATCTAAACCTAAGCGTTGCATTACCCCTGGTCTAAATTGTTCGATAACGACATCGTACTCCCTAACGAGCTTGTGAATAATTTCTTTCGCATCCTCATGCTTTAAGTCAATCGAGATACTCTGCTTATTTCGATTCAAAGTTGCGTGAGCAGCAGAAACTCGGCAACTTTTATCCCCAACAAAAGGAGGCATCAACTTAACTAAGTCTGGACGAGTAGGGGATTCAACTCGAAGAACTTCCGCCCCCATATCTGCAAGCAGTTGAGTGGCATAAGGCCCAGGTAATAGAGTAGTAAAATCAAGAATTTTCAAACCTGCTAAAGGCAAAGACATAAGTGAAGAATCCAAAAGGTGCTGTAACAAGAATAAGAATTTCTGAAGTGGAAATAACGCCAGCTAGAATAGTTCTAACTAGCGTCTGATATAAACCTTATTTAACCATGTCACGACCAATAATGAGCTTCATAATTTCATTGGTTCCGGCATAAATCTTTTGCACTCGGGCATCAGCATAAGCACGGGCAACAGGATATTCCCACATGTAGCCATAACCACCATGCAACTGTAAGCATTCATCTACCACATCACATTGAATATCAGTGGTGAGTAACTTCAACTTAGCAGCCGTAACTGGGTCGAGTTCTTTATTGATATGCAGGTCTAAGCACTTATCAATAAATACTCGTGCCATAGTTACAGTAGAAGACATCTCTGCCAGCTTGAACTGTGTATTTTGAAAAGCGGCAATCTCACTACCAAAAGCTTTACGCTCTTTCACATATGTAACTGTTTTCTCTAATATGGACTCAGCACAAGAGATGGCAGATAGCGATACTGATAGGCGCTCTTGTGGCAACTCTTGCATTAAATAAATGAAACCCATGCCTTCGGTACCTAATAAATTTTCTTTAGGTACTTTTACATCTTGGAAAAATAATTCAGAGGTATCTTGAGCCTTCATACCAATTTTATTTAAGTTCTGGCCTTTAACAAAACCTTCACTATCGGATTCAACCAAAAATAGACTAGTGCCTTTTGCCCCAGCAGATGGGTCTGTTTTAGCAACCACAACGACAAGATTAGCAAGCTGACCATTAGTAATAAAAGTTTTTGAACCATTAAGAATATAATGTTCACCATCATTACTTAACACCGCATTAGTTTTCACACCCTGCAAGTCAGAACCAGTACCAGGCTCTGTCATTGCTATCGCAGTGATGATTTCACCGTTCACACAACCCGGTAAATATTTTTTCTTCTGCTCCTCTGTCCCATAAGCCATGATATAAGGCACAGCAATGTCCGAGTGCAAACCAAAACCGACACCGGTTAAACCGAAGTTAGCAATTTCTTCTGCAACCACTGCGTTATAACGAAAATCGACCCCCACACCACCATAAGATTCTGGCACTGTTGGACTTAAATATCCCATTTCACCAGCCTTGCGCCAAAACTCCGTACTTACTTGACCGTCTTTTTCCCACTGCTCATGAAAGGGAACGGCCTCTTCTAGCAAGAACTTGCGAAAGCTATCACGAAACATCTCATGTTCAGATTCAAATACAGTACGTTTTATCATTTTTGACTTCCTGTTTTTATTTGTTTATTAAAATTATTTGTCTTCAAAGATCATATGATCTTTTGCCATTCTTTTTAGCAAGCCTGGTACTTTAAAACGCTCTCCGAAGTTTTTGTGTAACTGCTCAGAGCGCTCTATGAAATTATCCAAACCGATTTGATTAATGAACTGTAAAACCCCACCAGTCCAAACAGGATAACCAATGCCCATGATAGAGCCAATATTGGCATCACGAACGCTGGTTAGAACATTTTCTTCAAGACAACGGACGGTTTCTATCGCTTGAATATAGAGGAGACGATCTTTGATTTCTGCCAAATCAATTTTTCTATCTGCTTGCTCAAAGGTTGCTTTCAAACTCGACCAAAGTTGTTTTTTCGATCCTTTTGGTAATTCTTTATCTGGATATGAATAAAAACCTGCTCCAGCGAGCTTACCTTCGCGCTTCAATGAAATCATCTTATCCACTGTCACTTCAGCAGGATGATTAATATATTTTTTACCTTCTGCCTCCATATCAAGCATGGTTTGCTTTCGGATCTTTTCTAGTAACGTTAAGCTTACTTCATCGGTAACTGCCAGAGGTCCAACCGGAAAACCTGCTAAGAAAGCACCATTCTCAATGGCGGCTGCGGAAATCCCTTCTCCTAGCATGGCAATCCCTTCGTTAACAAAGGTGCCAAAGACACGTGAGGTATAAAATCCACGACCATCATTTACTACAATCGGCGTTTTCCCAATTTGCTGAACATAGTCATAAGCGAAGGCTAACGTTTCATCAGATGTTTTTTCACCGCAAATAATTTCTACCAATGGCATTTTATCCACGGGAGAGAAAAAATGGAGGCCAATAAAATTCTCAGCATTTCTCGATGCTTCTGCTAAACCCGTAATAGGTAAGGTAGAAGTATTAGATGCAAATACTGCTGAAGATGATAACTGTGCTTCCGCCTCTTGAGTAACGTTGGCTTTTAATTCACGGTTTTCAAATACCGCTTCAATCACTAAATCACAACCGGCTAATTTCTGAGCATCATCAGTTGGCAAAATTCTATTTAATAACGCATCACGTCTATCTTGTGAAATGTGACCTTTACTTAATTTCTTATCCACAATTTTTTGTGAGTAGGCTTTGCCGTTCTCTGCATTTTCTAGGCTGATATCTTTCAAAACAACATCAATGCCTTTTGAAGCAGAAGAATAAGCGATACCTGCTCCCATCATGCCAGCACCTATTACACCAAGCTTGTTAGCTTTTTTTCGTTCAATATTATCAGGTCGCGCAGCTCCAGCTTTAATCTCGTTCAACTGATACCAGAAAGTGCCAATCATATTTTTAGCGATTTGGCTGCAGGCTAATTCAACAAAATAGCGGGACTCAATACGCATCGCCGTTTCAACATCCACTTGTAGGCCTTCTATCATAACGGCCAAAATAGATTCAGGAGCAGGCAGCGTTCCCTTGGTTTTAGCTCGAACCATTGCCGGAACAATTGGCAGTATTTTTGCTAATCCAGGATGATTGGGTTTACCCCCAGGAACCTTATAGCCTTTCACATCATAAGGCTGTTGAGTATTGCCATCGGTCGTTGAATTAGATTTAATCCAACCAATCGCAGACTCCAGCATAGCTTCTGGCGAATCAACAATCTGGTCAATCAAACCAAGCTCTAAACCTTCATCAGGCTTAAATTGCTTACCTTCTAATAAGAAAGGCATTGCTGCTTGAACACCTAATAAACGTGTCATACGAATTACGCCACCACCGCCGGGCAATAATCCCAGAGTGACTTCAGGCAGGCCTAAGATAACGCCTTTTTTTAATGCAATGCGATAATGAGCAGAAAGCGCCAGCTCCCAACCACCACCTAGCGCTGCGCCATTTATGCATGCAACAACTGGCTTACCCTGAGTTTCAATTGCGCGCAGAGCTAGCTTTAAACGATTGACCATATCGTATAATTGATCTGCGTTTTCTTTTTGTATCGTAAATAAATCGTCGAGATTACCACCAGCAAAGAACGTCAATTTAGCCGAACGAAAAATCACCCCGGAATAATCATCTTGAAGAAGCTTCTCAACCGCAGCACATAATGAATCGGTAAATTCATCATCCATTAAGTTAGCGCTGGCATTGGGTTTATCAAGAATCAGATGAACAATATTATTCTGATCTTTTTCATAAATTACTGAATTCATCATTTAAATCCTTTCAATAATAGTTGCGATACCCATACCACCACCAACACACAGCGTGGCAAGGCCGACTTTTAGATCACGCGCTTCAAGCTCGTCCAGCAGGGTACCTAAGATCATTGCACCGGTTGCACCTAATGGGTGCCCCATAGCAATTGAGCCTCCATTCACATTAACGATGTCTTCACTGATTTCCATTTCATCAATAAAACGCATTACCACAGAAGAAAAGGCTTCATTCACTTCAAACAAATCAATATCAGAAATATCCATACCAGCTACTTTTAAAGCTTTGCGCGCAGCAGGCCCCGGACCGGTTAACATGATGGTGGGGTCTGTTCCTACCACCGCAGTCGCCACTATTCGGGCGCGGGGCTTCATATTAAATTGCTTACCTGCCGTATCACTGCCAATTAAAACCAATGCGGCACCATCAACAATACCCGATGAATTCCCAGGGCTATGTACATGACAAATCGATTCAACTTGTGGGTAAGGTTCTTTGGCAACACCATCAAAACCCATATCGCCCATTGCCTGGAAAGACGGTTTTAATTTACTCAAGGTTTCTACACTGCTATCAGGACGAATTAATTCATCATGATCCAGTAGGATGAGTCCATTACGATCGGTCACCGGAATGACTGATTTTTTAAAGGCATTTTTTTCCCAAGCTGCTGCGGCTTTTTGATGTGAGCGCACCGCAAACTTATCTACGTCTTCGCGGGAATAACCGCCCAGCGTTGCAATTAAATCAGCACCAATCCCTTGTGGCATAAAACCTGTCGACATATTGGTTTCTGGATCCATCGCCCAAGCGCCACCATCACTCCCCATTGGTACACGGGACATAGATTCAACACCGCCAGCAACAACCAAATGCTCCCAACCGGAGCGGATCTTCATCGCTGCGGCATTCACCGCCTCTAAACCCGACGCACAAAAACGGTTTAATACCACACCAGCTACATCGTTATCCCAGTTGGCCGTTAGAGCGGCTGTTTTTGCAATCACCGCACCTTGATCACCAACCGCTGTGACACACCCGATGACAATATCGTCTACGGCGGCGGTATCAAACTGATTACGTTCTTGTAGGCTAACCAGTAAGTCACTAAGTAGCGTGATAGGCTTTACTTCGTGCAAAGCACCATTGGGCTTACCACGTCCACGCGGGGTGCGAATGGCGTCGAAAATATATGCTTCAGTTGTCATGGGGGTTCCTTTTATCTAGGGCCGTTATTTAGGTGCCATACGTAACGCAGAATCTATACGAATTACTTCGCCATTAAGTATGGGGTTTTCCACAATATCTTTGACTAAACGCCCAAACTCTGCCGGTTTACCCAAACGCGACGGGAAGGGAAGGGTTGCTGCCAAACTGTCTCGAATTTCTTGAGGAAAAGACTCCATCATAGGCGTCATAAATAGACCCGGTGCAATGGCCAATACACGAACACCGAATTTTGCCAATTCGCGTGCGGCAGGTAAGGTCATCGCGACTATGCCGCCCTTAGAGGCTGAATACGCTGCCTGGCCAATTTGGCCTTCAAATGCTGCAACTGAAGCAGTAGAAATAATCACGCCGCGTTCACCATCTTCATTCGCTTCACGATTTTTCATTTGATCGGCCGCTAGGCGCATAATATTAAAGGAGCCAATCAAGTTGACTTGAATCACCTTACTAAAAAAATCCAATGTCATTGGACCTTCACGGCCAATAATACGACCAGGATTGCCAATGCCGGCACAGTTCACTGCAATACCACAATCACCATAAGATTCTTTCACAGCCAGCATGGCTTGCTCTGCACTGTCGGCGCTGGTGACATCACAAAAAACGGCCATACCATCAATCTCCTTGGCAACGGCTTCCGCTTTGTCCATTTGCACATCAAACACAGCAACCTTAGCTCCCTGGCTGGCGAGAAATCGTGCCGTTGCCTCACCCAACCCTGAAGCTCCACCAGTTACAACTGCAGGAACACCTTTCATATCCATTGCAAAATCCTTAATTCTTATATTTTTTTAAAACGTTATCGCCTCATACTGGCCAAACTCACTGAGGCAAGCAATGCCATAAAGGGCTAAATTATTATCATAAACGGACATCGTATGTATAATAATGGGGAACTATCTTAATCTTAAGCAGAACAAATAACTTAAACGGACATATTCACTATTTAGCCTGAGTTATCATGACAGTCGATATTCCTACAAAGACACAAACCATCTCGCCTTATTACCAAAATGTAATCATTCGTGGCGCTAAGCGTTTAAATTACAACACCCAAATTTTATTACAGATAGCAGGCTTGCCCGAAGTCTGCACCAAGCGCCAATCTCCAGAAAAAGCAACCAATCTTATTCGCGCTGTATGGCAAATGATGGACGACGAATTTATGGGCTTTACTCAGCAGCGTTGTAAACAAGGGGTATTTGCCATCATGGCCAGACAGGCCATTCAGTGTCAGACGCTGCGAGAAGCTCTAATTCAAGGCACGCATTTTTATCAAACGATTCGCAACGACATTAGCCTGTCTTTTATAGAAGATAGTGATACCGATAACGGAACAAATAACGAAGCAGTATTAACCTTGCAATTGGCAGATGAATCTCTAGACCCTGACCACTTTCTGATTGAGTTTTTTTTATTAATCTGGCACCGCTTTTCTATTTGGCTAGTTGGACAAAAAGTGCCACTAAAATATGCCAGCTTTAAATACCCAGTTCCTGATCATGTGAAAGAATACAGCTTGTTATTACCTTGTCACTGCCGATTTAATCAAGATAAAAATAGCATCGTCTTCGATCGTAACGCCCTATCTTTACCAATTAAACAAAAAGAAAGAGAGCTGAAACGGTTCTTAAAAAATTCTCCTGCCGACTTACTTAGTAAACCCATGTTCCACAGTACTTTTACCACTCAAGTGATGAACTACATGGGAGAACACCAAATAGAGAGAATACCCTCAATCGATCAAGTAGCTATTTATTTTAATATGAGTTCGCGCAACTTACGCCGACGCTTAAAAAAAGAGGGTGGCAGCTATCAGGCACTAAAAGATACCCTAAGACAAACCCAGGCGATGAAACTGCTCAATGATAAAGAACTAGCGATTAATCAAATAGCGAGGGAAGTTGGTTTCAATGAACCAGCAGGTTTTACCCGTGCTTTCAAACAATGGACTGGAAAATCGCCTAAACAGTATCGAGACGAAGGACAAAGCGAGTAATAAAAACTTCCACCAACCCTTAAATGCCAATAAATACAGGGTGTTATATAAGGCAGAAAAGGCGCGATATCAAAGTACATCTAGATTCACTTTCAAAATATCTAGAAGTCAATTCAATCAATATCGTATATTTTTACTCATCAATTATCCTTGTTTTTTTAATTTTTTAGCTTAGTTAATACTTTGTCGGGTATTAGCAGACATTGGAACGGGTGCCTTGGCATCACACCTCCCTCCCTTCGGCCAAATACGTATCTTTCAGACCTACATAATTTCCGGCACCATAAGTAAAAAAGCTGCGTTCATCATCAGTGATTGGGCGAATTTTTTTTGCCGGGGTGCCCATGTACACATATCCGCTTTCAAGCACTTTTCCCGGTGAGACTATCGCGCCTGCGGCGACGATGACTTCGTCTTCGACTATTGCACCGTCCATTATCATGGATTTCATACCGATCAGTACTCGGCTTCCTATCGTACACCCATGCAACATGGCTTGGTGGCCGATGGTGACGTCGTCGCCAATAATCAGTGGATAGCCGCCGGGGTTGTAACCGGAGTCATGGGTGATGTGCAGCACTGATCCGTCTTGCACGCTGGTGCGAGCGCCAATACGAATATAGTGCATGTCGCCACGAATGACAGCCAAGGGCCAGACTGAGCAGTCGTCGCCTAAATGCACGTCCCCTATGATTACGCCGGTGCGATCAACAAACACGCGTTCGCCTAAATGCGGGGTAATGCCTTGATGCGTTCGTATGTTGCTGCGCGCTTCGTTGTCTGCATGACTGCCTGTCTGCCCCACTGAATCACTCATATTTCACTCCGGCCTTGCTTGTATTTTTAGTATTTGACCCAAATACTCTATGTATTGCCACCGCTTTGGAAGTTCTTAATGTCTAACCCTGTTTCTAGCTCGACTGTGTCGTCGAACCCATTACTACAAACTCATATTTTGCCACCGTTTTCTGCGATCAAGCCTGAGCATGTAGAGCCTGCTATCTCTGAGTTGCTAAACCGCAATCGCGAGCGCACAAATGCCTTACTGGCGGAATTTGCAAAATCTGGTGCAACGCCAACCTGGGAGACACTGAATACACCGATTGATCTATGGGACGACGAAGTAAACCAAGCGTTTTCGCCGGTGGGGCATTTAAACAGCGTGATGAACAGCGATGAACTGCGCGATGCTTACAACGCGTGTTTGCCGCTGTTGAGCCAATACAGCACCGAGATTGGTCAAAACGCGGATTTATTCAAAGCCTATGAAGCGGTTAAAAACAGCGAGGCGTTTACCTCACTGAGCCAAGCGCAACAAACCGCCATTGAGCATGCCTTGCGTGATTTTCGCTTAGCCGGTGTAGATTTACCCGCCGATAAAAAAGCGCGTTACGGTGAGATTCAGCAGCAGCTTTCGAAGCTGACCAGTAAGTTTGGTGAGAACGTACTCGATGCCACCCACGCGTGGAGCAAGCACATTACTGATGTGGCTGAGCTGGATGGCCTGCCAGAGTCCGCATTGGGTTTGTTAGCGCAACAAGCCAAGCAGAAAGACCTAGAAGGCTATTTAATCACCCTCGATTTCCCGTCGTACATGCCAATCATGAGTTACGGCACTAACCGTGAATTACGCCAAGAGTTGTACACTGCGTTTGTAACGCGTGCTTCTGACACTGGCCCTAATGCAGGTGAGTTCGATAACAGCGATGTGATGAAAGAGATCATGGCGTTGCGCTACGAACTGGCCACCTTGCTTGGTTTTGAAAATTTCGCAGAATATTCTGTGTACACCAAAATGGCGGAATCCGGACAGGAAGTGATCGATTTCCTTAACGATTTAGCGGTAAAAGCCAAGCCACAAGCCGAGCGTGAATTTGCCGAATTAAAAGCCTACGCTGCGGATGAGTTAGGACTCACTGATCTGAAACCTTGGGACGTTACCTTCGCCTCGGAAAAACTTCGCCAAGCACGCTACAGTATTTCGCAGGAAGATATTCGCCCTTACCTACCCGTAAATACCGTAATCAAGGGTATGTTTGAAGTGGTGTCACGCCTGTACGGTGTTCAGTTTGTTGAGCAAAGTGAGTTTGATACTTACCACCCAGATGCGCGTTTCTTCCATGTCGAAAAAGACGGCCAGCAAATTGCGGCCTTCTATTTGGATATGTACGCCCGTGCGAAAAAACGCGGCGGTGCTTGGATGGATGTGGCGCGTAATCGCATGAACACCGCTAATGGCACACAACTGCCAGTGGCTTATTTGGTGTGTAACTTCTCGCCAGCGGTTGGCGATACGCCAGCTTTGCTGACACACGATGAAATGACAACGCTATTCCACGAATTTGGTCACGGCCTGCATCACATGATGACTGACATCGACGTTGCTGCTGTGAGCGGCATCAGCGGTGTGGCCTGGGATGCTGTCGAGTTACCAAGCCAGATTATGGAAAACTGGTGCTACGAGCCAGAAGCTTTAGCGTTCCTGAGCGGACATTATCTAGAAAAAGACGGGCATACCGGCGAGCCATTACCAAAAGAGCTGCTCGATAAATTACTCGCGGCAAAGAACTTTCAAAGCGCCATGATGACCATGCGCCAAATTGAATTCTCGTTATTTGATTTCCGCCTGCATCGTGAATACAGCGACACCAACCCAGTAACGGCAGAAGAAATTTTGGCCGACGTTCGCGAGAAAGTGACCGTGGTGCCGACGGTTGATTTCAACCGCTTCCAACACAGCTTTAGCCACATATTTGCCGGTGGTTATTCAGCGGGTTACTACTCGTACAAATGGGCCGAAGTACTGAGCGCCGATGCGTACTCACGCTTTGAAGAAGAAGGCATATTCAACCCAGAAACCGGCGCGAGCTTCTTAAAAGAAATCATCAGCCAAGGTGGCTCACGTGAAGCCGGTGAATTGTTTGAAAACTTCCGTGGCCGCAAGCCGTCGGTCGAACCTTTACTGCGTCATTGCGGTATTGATGTACCGGAGGTCGCATGAGCGATACGCCATCCGGCTTCACACCAAAGAAAAAGCCACGCCGTTTTATTGCGGGGGCCGTGTGCCCCAAGTGCTCTGAAATGGATCGTACCGTCATGTACAAGAATGACGACGATGAAGAAGTGCGCGAGTGTATCAGCTGTGGCTTTAGCCAGACCACCAGTGAGCAAGCGGTAGAGGATAACGCCCAAGAACTCGTCACCCGCGTAACGCCGGATGGCAAGCCGCTACTCGATGAAGGTGAACAGCCGCTAAAGATTATGGGGCTCGATTTAGGCAAAAAAAACTAACCCATAGGCCCGTCAGGACACTGACCTTACCGGAAGGGATCTGATACTCTTCCGGTAAACCACCAAGACATGGATGCCTGTGAACATCTCTCGCTTTTTTCCTGCTGTACTTATCCCTGCTGTACTTTCTAGCCTTATTTTCTGCTTATCCGTCAACGTACTGGCCGATCCGGTATACGCCGAAGACTTTGATACCGACTTGCCACCACCCCGCGAGGGTGTTGATACCAGTTTGGTCACAGGTATGTGGTTACTGAAATTTAAAGACGTCGGTATTTACAAACGTTATGACGAAGATGGCAACAGCACAAAGACTGAAGTCGTTACTACGGGGTGGGTGTACGACCTAATCGAGCCAACCATCTTGCGTGACGACAATAATGAAGTTATTGAAGAAGATCATACGCAGCCTAGATTTTTATCTTTGAATTGCCTTCCCTTTGATAATCAAGATGGAAGGACAAACTATCCAGGTCAATGGACAAATGCTCAATACAAAGCGACCAATGCATACTACAACCACATCCAGAAAGAAGAGACAATCACAGGCTATCTAACCGTCACACACCTTGGTGGTGGCAACATATCTGGATACGGAAGATATACTCAACATCCAGCAGGATTTGCAGGGCGTTTTAATCAAGATAACCTTATTAGTCATGAATTAACGATGAGCGGCGTAAAAATCAGTAATAACGCAAGTCATGATGACAACCCCGATTTAGAAAGTGACTTTTCCACATGCGGTGGAGCAGTGCTCATAGAAACCAGTATTGAAGGCGAAACTCCGACGCTCAATACGGAAGTACTCGGGGGTTTCATTGGTGAAGAAGAAAGCATAACTTCACCACCTTATTTTGAAGATTATAATTTCAGAGTCAAAACGTTAAATAAAAACGATGCTGGAAATAGTGAAAAAGTTACTAGCTTAACTTTCAATTAAACGGATTTTATTTCATGAAAGCTATTAAGAAATTACAACGTTTATCCGTCGTAATCCTTTTATCTTTTTCAACTAGTCTATTGAGTGCATGTTTTCTAGAAGAAAAATCGGAAGACTTTATTGAAGGCAGTACAACCTCTCAAGACATTGAGAAAAAGGACTTTAACCAAAACATTGTATTTTCTGATTATGGGATGTATGGAAGAACCATTTACTTCACTGACAACGACGGCCAAGAATGGTGTTATTACGATGTACTAAAAATCGACAGCGCTAGTCAGTTAGAGTTTATCATATCTGAACCTATTGAAAATCAATGTTCTATAGATAACTCAAGACATTTCAGTATATTTGAGACGATGATAACTGGCGAAAACGAAAAAGATGACTCTATTATTATTTCAACTTCTGGCATTCACAGTCGACAAGAAATATACCCAAGCAATGGAGATTACTCAGAGTCCAACATTGAATTTCAGGAAAAAATAGATAATGACTTCTTCCCTACTTTGGGAATAATATTAGCAATCCAACAAGCAATATTCGGCCCTATATTCACTAGCTCAGTGATTCCATTTCAAATAGCGGAATATGAAAACACTTTTGTAGCCAATATAATTAGTCCTACAGACTACATATATTTCGGATTTCCAGAGTCGGATGATATTACATCAATTTATTCTATTTTGTTTTTTTCGCTCAACACTCCAAATCCACCTTTAGATGTCATCTATACTATTGCAACCAACACAGAGGACAGACAAGCACTCTACACTGCTCACCCGTATCAACGACTGACCCCCACGGAAGATGATCCTTATCCCCTGATTCAGATTCGCGTAGAGTAAGCTAGCTATGAGTTTATTCAAAAAGAGAGTATCTCCATATCTATTGGTAACGCCCTTGGTGCTCGCTTTATCAAGTTGTTCTGACTCTAATAATTCATCAAAAACCAATCCCGACTTCAACCAAGATGTTATATTTACAGACTATGGTACCTACGGTCGTACTATCTATTTTGACGATGACGAAGGTAGTACATGGTGTTATTACGACATTCTCACCATGAACAATTCGAAAGAATTAAAATTAACAATATCCACACCCATTAAATTTGAGTGTCATCTTGATAAATCACTATATTTAACAACTGAATATATAAGTATTACAGGGGAAGAAAAAAATGGTAGTAATGATTTTAATCTTTCAACAACGACAACCGAATCCGAAGCTACATATTTAATTTATCCTAGCAATGGTGATTTTTCTGAAAGCAATACGGAATACCAAAATGCAAGAGTTAATATAATCAACCCAAATCCATTAGCACCATTTATAACTCTTGGTCCTTACCGTTCAGGTAATACAGTAGCCACATTAAGAATTTCTAATATCAATGGCGGATATTTTTCAAATCGAATAAGCATCAACGATTACTGGTCGGTAAATGGGTTAGTGAATAGCGAGACAACGGTCGAAGAAGCAATCGAAGATGTTATTAAAAGTAACAGTTTACTTATTTCACTCCTATCTGATGGTGATGAACTCCCCGTATCAGACCTACCATACACCTTGTTAGGAAGGCCTGAGAATCGTGAAGAACTCTACACCGCACATCCGTATCAAAGACTAACGCCCACGGAAGATGATCCTTATCCTCTGATTCAGGTTCGCGTTGAGTAAGCTAGCTATGAGTTTATTCAAAAAGAGAGTATTTTCGTATCTATTGGTAACGCCCTTGGTGCTCGCTTTATCGAGTTGCTTTGACTCTAATAATTCATCAAAGACCAATCCCGACTTCAACCAAGATGTTTTATTTACAGACTATGGTACCTACGGTCGCACTATCTACTTTAACGATGACGAAGGTAGTACATGGTGTTATTACGACTTGCTTACATTCATCTATCCTTCGGAGTTAAAGCTTACATTATCAACCCCGATAAAAAATGAGTGCAACACTACTAATAATTTAAAAATGCTGACATACACAGTGCTTATATCTGGTGAATCACAAGATAATAACGGAGATTTATTAATTAGCACTATACGACCAGACACCAATCATGAATATAGAACCTACTACTCATTGGGTGAGAACTCTGAAGTATCGACAGAAACGTTAAATTTTTTACAATTTTTCCCTGGCAACGACCAACTTGCTGTCACACTCATTCTATCCACAAGTGATGATGGGTATTTTGCCAATATTCCTTTTATTACCGATTTCATCATTCCAGATATTTTTGATCCAGGTTATTTTAATCGAGTAGGATTTAACACAGATACTTATACGTCGGGCATTGCTAAAGACACTCGCGAAGGAACGCGAGAGATTTATACCTTTATAATGGATATTTTTGGGTTCACTTACCCATTACAAAATGAGCTTCCTTATCCTAGCCGTCACGAGCCCTTTTTCCCGTGGTATGTGCCTGATCGTCATGAAGTCTACCTACAACACAGCTACCAAAAATTAGTGACTACCGACGATGACCCATATCCTCTAGCACAAATAGTGACTGATTAATCAGTCACTATTTGCAGGTAATGCTCTGGATTCAATGTGCATACTGAGGTTTGTCTCAAACCTCAGTTCAAATCGTTTTCTGCCGACCACGCATCAAAGGCTTCCATCGTACGGTTAAGCCCTTCTCCCATCGCCAATATATGATCCATTTCCCAAAACTCAACAAACTTACCGTACTCAAAACGCGCCGCGGTCGCACGCCCTATGGGCGTGCGCACGATCAAATCATCCGAACCCGCAACAACGAGCACAGGTGTTTTAATTCGCTCAGGGTAGACCTTGCTGGCTTTTTTTGAATCTAAAAACCAGAACACCATCTCGGTATAGGCTTTGCCGGAATCCGCCTTGAGTTGATCAAACGCGTCCGCTGCATCTTCTTCGCTATGTTGATTACACACATAAGAGCGAAAATCATCCCATACAGGATATACCGGGCGCTTCCAGAAGCCCCACTGCATGAAGTGATGATAGAAAATCTTGAACATCGTAGGGTACAACGAGAACATACCTGCGGCGGGAGCAGGCGATAGCAACATTAATCCAGCGTGTTCCACTCGTTGTGCCACCAGCTGGGCAATCAATCCACCCATCGACCAACCCACAATAATCGGCGGTGTGTCTAGGCCATTAATTAGCTCTACAAAGTCGTCTGCGTAATCTTGTAGACTCACCGCGGCGACGCTGCGTGCACCTTCCATGACAGGGAGATCGTGATAACGCAATGGCGGGGCATGAACTTCATAGCCTCGTTGCTCTAGAGCCGCTGTCATTTCGTCCCAAGACTCTGGGTAGGACCAAGTACCATTGATTAACACAATGGGTCTCAATGTTGATGCACTCATGACGCACTCCGAGACATTTTTATGATTTGGTGCGACAGATTAACTGAACTATTTTAAGGTTCAAGCAATAAAGTGCGGGCAATGTACTGCCGTTTTTACAACTATTTTCAACGATATAACGCAAACAACCTCTTTTTAGGCACGTTAGGAAAAACTGTGAACCTGTCGCTTGTTGCCAGTGTCAAAGCTCGCATACACTAATTTCAGATCAGCACCCAACCACGGGCAGGTGAGGCAGGAAGCTTCCCTGCCCGTTTTTTATGGATCTGTGTTTTCACACCTGCTTTTGTCAGTTGGAGGGTGGCGACCACTCCGTTCTGGGTTACACTCGACTAGTAAGAAAGGAGCCTTACTTTGAAGTTTCGTCGCCTACTGTCTTTATCCATTATTCTGTTTATTACCCAACTTAGTGGGTGTGCTACCTATGGCAATGGCCTTGAGCAGGCTCTTATGGATGCCGATCAAGGTAATTACGCCGCTGCCGCCACAAAAATTGAATCGACGATCAATCCGACCGGCAAAGACCGCCTGCTTTACCATCTTGAGATGGGCGTGCTCAAACACCTCGAAGGCGACTATCAAGCCAGTAACGACCTGCTCGAACGCGCCTCCCTCATTATTGAAAGCCTGCAACAAGACAGCGTCTCCGATTCTCTGGTCATGGCGATGAGCAATCCGCGTAATATTGCTTACACAGGTAATACCCACGAACGCGTCCTGATTTACTACTACAAAGCCATGAACTATTTGGCCATCGCCGCCACACTACCTGAAGGCAATGCCAAGCTGGATGCCATTGAAGGGGCTCGTATTGAGTCTCGCCGTTTGTTGTTGCGTTTGCAGGCCCTGAAAAATAACGAAGGTAGCTACGATAATGCCAAAGACGATAACGAGCGTACTTTCTCTCAAGTACTGCGCGTTTTTTCGGTATTGATGGGGAATTTGGTAGATACCGATGCATTGACTTACCGTGATGACGCCCTTGCGCATTATCTAACCGGTGTCAGCTTTGAGATGAACAAAGAATACGACAACGCGCGCATCAGCTATCAAAAATCCGCTGAAAGCTACGATAAGGGTTACGCCGAGCAGTTTCGCTTAGGCAATGGCATGGGCCAACAAGCTTGGTTTGATGTCGCTCGTATGATGCAGCGCAGTGGCTTTAGCCGCTCAGAGTGGCAGAGAGTCTCTGCTGATAAGCTGCCAGTCAGCATGCAACAAGAGCTGTTAACTCTGGCAGACAACCCAAACACCAAAGCGCAAATACTGGTGGTAGAACACAAAGGGCGAGTTCCCGAGAAAAAGGAACTCAATTTACAGCTGTCAATTAATCCGAATTTGCGCGCTCTTGAACTTCAGCCTTACTTTTTTGAATACACCCAAGAGCAGATCAATTGGTTCTATCTTCTTTACGCCGACAAGCTTATTTATGGCTTAGTCGCTGATTACTTAAATGCCACCCGCAATTTACGTATCGACTTTTTCACTAAAACTATCTTCCTTGGCCCACTCTATGACACCGCAGAAAACCTAGGGCTCACTCAGGCCATTGGGAAATCTCTGCGTGTTACTGTGCCTTATTATGATCCGCCTACCGATTACGGCGACAGCTTGCTGACCATTGGCCAGCAGACTTGGTCACTAGATCAAGCCGCCAGCCCACAACAAATGGCGATTCAAGAACAAATGAAAAATGCCGGCCCTGAAATTCGTGAAGCACTCGGGCGCGCCGCAGTAAAAGCTATGACGGCCGCCGCTATTGGTAATCAAGATAGCTCTGGCATTCTCGCTTTTGCTGGAAAGCTGGTTGCCCAGCTCAGCGACGCCGCCGAAACTCGAAGCTGGCTGTTATTACCCGCCGAAGTACATATTAGACGCTTGTTTATCGAACCCGGAGACTACACACTGAACCTCGATTCAAGGCTTGCTGATGGAAATCGACGACAGTCGCAAACCAACATGTCACTTGAAGCGGGGGATATTAAGTTTTGGCAAGTACGGTCATTAGGTGCAGGGGCCACTACAAGTCCGATCACCACTACACCGTCGACTAACACCAAGCCTCTAAAGAAAGCCCCTAAAACCGCGGTAGAATCAACGCCAACATCCGATTCTGACGCGGAACCGATAGCGACAAAACCGATCAGAAGACTACCAACGAAGGATTGATAATATGCTTAATTTCACCCAAAAAATTGCGACTCTCACGCTGATCGGCGCTGCCGTTATTAGCGCAGGTTGTGCCACCAAAGTGACCCGCGTTGATCCAAGTGAAGAGATCGCGCTATCAGACCAGTGGAACGCCAAAGATTCAGAGCTTGTCGCCACTGAAATGATCAACGATATGCTGTCTTTCCCTTGGGTGACTGAATTTGAGATGGATAACAACCGTCGCCCGACGGTGATTATTCAGCGTATTAGCAATAAATCCCATGAGCACATTGCCATTGATACGTTCGTAAATGACATCAAGCGCGCAATCATTCGCTCGGGCAAAGCGAGCTTTGTGGCCGGTGGCGAAGAACGAGACGCCGTTCGTGATGAGCGTCGTGATCAAGAGTTAAATTCGAAAGACGCAAAAAACATGGGCCAAGAAAAAGCCGCCGATTTTGCACTGTCTGGCAGCATCAATTCGATTGTGGATGAAGCCGGTAAAAAGCGTGTGACCTTCTATCAAACAGATCTGAAACTGATTGATATGGAATCCAACATTGAAGTATGGAACGGCCAGAAGAAGATTCAAAAGCTTCAGGAGCGTTAATAACGCACGCTCCTGTATGCATTCAGGCTGATGCCGTTACGAAACCGTAGCTTTAATCAAATAAGCTACCGCAACGAACGTCGAGAAACACTAGGGCGTTCGTGCGATGTTTATTTAGTCGTTTATTCAGGCCCCGACACATGACGCAAAAATTTATTCCTACTCTTCTCGCACTGTCAATATCCGGAGTAATGCTCTCTGGTTGCTCGTCTATGTTTAAATCGGATACGGAGGTCGTTCCCGAGGACAGAGTGCTTACGAATAGCCAGCCAAGCTGGGTAACCGCACCTCCGCAACGAGCTAACGTCGCTTATGGTGTAGGCTCGATGGAAGTCTATGGAAGCCCGGATCAAGCGTTAAAGCGTGCGTCTGACTTTGCCAGAGCCGACCTAGTCAGCCGTCTCAAAGTCACGATTAGCGGGACCAATTCAAGCAGCATCAATGAATACTCATTAAACGGCGAAACCCGCCTCCAAAAAAACATTAGCCAAGTCGTTAGCAGCAAAATCCCGACTGTAACTCTCGACGAGGTAGTGATTGAAGAAACCTTCGTCGATGACAAGTACGCTTACGCATTGGCCAAACTTGATCGTGCCGCTGCTGCCGCTCGCCTAAGCCAGCAAATTGTCGCCACCGAGACTGAATTACGCTCGATGGCCAGTACAGAAATCTCAGGCGAAACCAAGCTCGCTCGACTACAGCAGCAACTCCCTGCAATGCGCGTCTTCGCCCAGCGCGACCAACTGGCGGCACAGTATGCCTTTATCGATACCAGCCGAATTGGCCCTTCACTGCCGAATGATTTAAAAGCGTACCGCCAAGATATTTTGGCCTCGCTAAAAGAGCTTCAAGTGAACTTAGTGTTATTAGATGACGGAGCGAAAATCATGCGTGGGGGCCTTGCGGAAGCATTCACGGCACAAGGTCTGCGTTTGGGAAATAACAGCAATACCGACCTCACCTTTGAAGTCAGTGCGACACTCGATAGCCAAAAAAGCAGCGGCAACGTTTACGTGTTTGCCAATGCGCGGGTTAACTTAAGGGATACTGACGGCAAGATACTCAGCTCATTTGCTAAAAAAGCGCGGGGCGTTTCAGGCTTGCAGCAGAATGCATTAAATAAAGCATCTGAGAAGCTAGCACAGCTGTTGTCAGATGAGTTAGCGGCGACCTTAACCGAGCGTTTGCAGTAATTTAGTCAATACTCACTATCGTTAGCGCTTCGTTACAGCAGATGAATGGCCGTGCGGCTTCATGTTTTAAAGTGAGTTTTCTTATTCGCTGCTGAGGTCGTGGCTCACGAGCATCTATTCATCACGATCTCAGCAGAACAAGCATAGGTAAGAAATTATGCCGCCTGAGCAGTTGCACCATAAAGGTTGTTGTACTGCTCTGCGGTTATCAGAGTGCCGTTATTTTCATCCCAAATAATGTAGCTAAATGCGTTAGGAATGTCTTTTAGGCTAAGGCGCTTCACATTCGTAAACAAGTGACGATACTGCTGATGACACGCTTTCAGGTTGTAGTTGGGGATACGTGCGGATAAATGATGAATGTGATGGTAAGCAATGTCCGCAGAGAACCAGTTCAAGAATGCTGGTAGCTTTAGGTAGCTCGTTCCAGCGAGTGCTGCAGTGTAGTAATCCCAACCTTCATCCCCAGAGGCATACACACCTTCGTAGTTGTGCTGCACCGTGAACAAGATGATGCCAATGGCCCCGGCCAGCGACAGCGCAATCACATAAACACTAAAAAATTCAGCGGCACCAAAGAAGCTAGCGGCAACCACCCACAAGGACAGCAATACGACGTTGTTGGCTGACATATGGCGATATTCTCGCCAAGTAGCCCAATAACGCGTCTCGTAAGTTGAAGCAATATCACTGTACGATTGGCTGCGGTCGGCAAGTTTGCCTTTTACTAGGTGCGCAACCAACCCCAATGTGCCTTTGATCCAGGTAAAACGGGGATTAAAGATAAAATAGAGGAACCCTGCCAGCGGCCCCATGAACAGCTTACGCTGGCGAGCGTAAGAGCATTTCTGTTTATCTGAAAGCTCACTGTACTCCTCGACGGACAACACACTCAACGGACCGCGATACTTATTCCAGTTGCCATTGGTCGAATGATGATAATCATGATGCTTCGACCACACGTATTGCGGAACACCACACATCACCCCAAAAATAAATCCTGCTCTGGCGTTCGCTTCGGGCGTTGGGTATAGGCAGTTGTGGCCGCAATCATGCAGCATCACAAATACACGAAGTACAAATAAAGTAAGCAAAGCTGTAAAGAAGGCGCTGAGCCAGTAAGACACCGAGAGGCTTTCGATCGCAGCATAAAGCAGCAGCATATAGGGAGCGATTGTCGTAAAGGTTTGTGTCAGCGCTTTACGTGTACTACGTTGAACGAAGCTACTCACCAACTCGTTTTTTTCGGCCTTTAACGCCAGTGTCTCAACTGCCAATGTGCTCATTTTCTATTTATTCTCAGACTGTCATATTCCGTTAACTTAAGGGTGAGCCAAAGCTATGAAACATACAAACTCATTTGAGCAACAATGCGTACTTAATTGTACGCATGGCTCAAATTGTTACATTTATTTTACAATGAGAATAGTGAGATCTAAAAAATTACTTAACTAAGATAACGGCCATCGTCAGGCGGGAAATACAACTCAGTTTGTTTGAGTCATCAAAAATACGAATCTCCCAAACTTGCGAGGTACGACCTTGATGCACAATAGAGGCGATACCAGTCAATTCGCCGGATCGAACGCCACGCAAATGGTTGGCGTTAATTTCTTGGCCAACCGCATACTCTTTTGAGTTATCAAGGCAGAGGTTTGCGGCCATGCTACCGAGTGTTTCGGCAAACAGTACGTTAGCCCCACCGTGCACCAAGCCAATGGGTTGAAAAGTGCGATGATCGGCCGGCATGGTTCCTTTTACAAAATCACCACCAACCTCAGTCACTTCAATGCCTAAGTTAGAGCATGCAGTGTTTTGCATCGCTCGATTCATCTCGTCAATATCCGGTGACGCAAACCAAATACTCATAACAACCTCCATAAAAAGTAGTACGGTCTATTTAGACAAAGTATCAGTCGTAAACCGTCCAGCACCAGCGTTTCTGGTGGCATGGAGTGTTGCGAAAATAATCGCGTTTTATTTTTGCGGCCTTTGCTGAAGCAGCGTTTGAGTCAAAATACGTGGATCAACTGGTTTTGCAACATGCGCATTCATACCAGCCTCTAAACACGCTTGAATATCTGATTCCATAGCATTCGCTGTCATACCTATCACCACTAAATCAGGCTTCATCGCCCGAATACGGCGTGTTGCCTCGTATCCATCCATCACTGGCATTTGCACATCCATTAGCACCATATCTATCGAAGTATCACTTTGCACCGCGTCAACAGCCACCTCACCATTTTCAGCAACGGAGGTCACAACCCCCTGCTTGTGCAATAGCTCTTGCATCAAAATCTGGTTCAGCACGACATCTTCAACAATAAGAATTTTCAGCCCCTGAAGTGAGTTAGTCATGGGCACGGGAGTATTAGGCTCATCCTGTACTTGTTTGCGAGCATCAAGGGAGAGCCTCAAGAAAACAAAAAACTCGCTGCCTTCCCCCACCGTACTTCGCACTAGTATGTCGCCACCCATCAACTTAGCAATTCGCTTGGAGATACTTAAACCTAATCCCGTCCCGCCAAAATGACGACTTGTTGATGCATCAGCCTGCCCAAAGGCTAAAAATATATGCTCTAACTTATCGGGAGGAATCCCGGACCCGCTATCCATAACGCGAATGGTCAATTTGACATCGCCGTAACTGAAGGTAAGGCCTACATTCCCAGCCGAGGTAAACTTAAACGCATTACTTAATAGATTCATAACTATTTGCTCTATACGCAAATGATCCCCAATCAAAAGCATCGGGACATTACGGTGAACATCTATTTTAAAATCCAGCTGTTTGTCATCTGCGATTTGACTAAATAAGGCCTCCATTTTACGAGCTATTTTTCGTACATTAACTTCACCCGTTTCTAGCTCCATTTTGCCTGATTCAATTTTTGCGTAGTCCAAGGTTTGATTGATTAATCCTAGTAACGTTTCCGAGGCGAGGCCGGCCTTCTGTAAAAAATCACGCTGCTGGTTTGTTAATTTAGAATCAAGGGTAAGGTAAATAAATCCACTAATCGCATTTAATGGGGTACGTAATTCGTGACTCATATTGGCCAAAAACGTGGACTTTGCAGCACTTGCTGCATTCGCTTTCGAAACCGCATGTTTTAGCTCTCGGGTTCGCGCTTCCACTTGCCGCGTCACACTCTCAATAGTGCCCGAGGTGGTTAGTGCAAATATCTGAAATAACGCCGCGATAACAAAGCCACCCGTAAGAATGACATAACTTGTCCAATCGTCTCCGCCAAATTTGTAATTAGCGCCAGGGGAGATATCTAGACGATATTCACGTCCCGCAAACCTCTCCACGTAAGAGAGCACGGATAGATGAGTGTAATCCACGCCTTCTTGTTCGAATAAAGGTAATTCAGAATCTGTCACATCATATAAACTAAACTTTAAACCGGCTTCCCTAGCTCGTTCAGCACTATCACCTAAGATACCCTCAACTCTCAAAACACCACTGGCGTATCCCATTAAAGACTCTGGGTTTTCGCGACCAAATACAGGGGTATATACAATAATGGCTTTTTCCTCGCCCTCTGTCTGAGCTAAGGTAATTGGCGCGGTAGCCACCCCGCTGTTTTGATTTGCAGCCTCAAGAAGCGCTTCTTTGCGTGTAGGGTTCGCGGCTAAATTCAAACCAAAAGCTTTGCGATTTTTCTCTAGGGGGTGGATATACAGAACGGGATAATATTCCTTACGCTGCTGTGCTAAAACCACAGAACCATCCGCAGCAAGCTCGGTTAAGTGAAACTCGGGAAAGCCCTGTTTTTGAAAGTAGGCCTCCCAATCAAGACGACCCTGATGATCTAAAACCTCGGTCCAGCCAACCGCTTGAAAGGCGTCGTCGTTCTCCATAACCCGCTCAGAAAACCGATTAAACTCATCGAAACTGATAAATTCACTCGCCAAAAATAACGCCGCATACGATGTTAATTTGTTTTCGGCGATCACCAAGCGAGATTCAACAGTGCGGGCAAGATGATCAGCCTCTGCCTTTAATGCCGCAGTGTTCTGCTCCTCACTATGCTCAACAGACTTATTAAACAACCCATAAACCGCAACGAGTATAAGCAGCATAGGGATGAACGTTTTCAGCTTGCGGCGGCGGCTAAAATTGTTTTCAGGCGCTAAAATAACCTGCACCATCGGCGTGACTAATAACACCCCTATCGAGTCTCCAACCCACCAAGTAATCCAGTTAAATGTAAACCTAGAAACTGGAATGAAATCATTCGCCAATAACACAAACGACCCCACCGTCGCCGCGACAATACAGCCAACCAAAACCACAATTGCACAAAATTTTAAAATGAATCGCGGATCGTCCCAGCGCTGGCTTCCTCGAAGAAAACGCCGATACAGCCAGGCACCAAACCAAGCTTGTGCAGTAGAACCCACCCCAATAGCGAGCCCCGTCAGCACAGGTACTAACGATAAATCAAAAAAACCGCCAGAGGTTCGGTATAGATTGGCAGCAGTGGCACCAATAAGCACCGCAGGTATCGCTACCCGAGCAGGTGTGAACAAAAATGCAGACAGCGCAATACCAGCGGCAGGCCATACAGCCGACGCGAAATCAGGAGGAATTGATAGTGCGGCCCCAAGCCTCGCAGCGGCAAAATAGGCCAAAGCGATGATTAACGCAGACATGAAATACTCTGATGAAAGTCGTCAAATCAGTATAGGCGTGATTTGGAAAACCACTACGTCAAGAATGGGGATGGCTCGACTTCAAGCCTTATAATATCCACGTTATAGCGATGAAAGGGACCCACTTCAGCTCGTCAATAATGGCTGTAGCCTCTGGTACTGCCAACTATCAAATGTCCTGCTATGTGGTGAATTGAAATGATACACAGTGAGCATTACAGAGATTACTTTAGTTAACTCTGTAACATTGAATTTAGGCAGGGTTTTATTTCCTCCAATGAATACACTTTTTAAAATAGCAGCTTTACTGAAAGTATTCCCCGCATAGTTTTGTCCACATAAATTATGCTATTTATCATCAGGAGCTTTCATGGCTGAGAAAGATTACGTCGCTGTATGGTTTAACGCACGTCGCCGGTTTGGTATTGACGACACGATCTACTGGGGCTGGTTCGACCCGAAAACAAAACACATTGACTGGCTACCGTGGCGGCATGCTGATGGCGATGGACTATACGGCGTAGCACATGCTCTACGTAAACATGGCTACCCATCATCTCCATTACCGGTATGCAACGAGAGCACCGTACCTAGCTGGAGAAACATCGCTAAAGCGCGGAAAGCCAACCCCACTGAAGAGTCAGATAAGGCGGTTAACTGGAAACAAACCTACCCCTGCACGCCAGATCAGCAATTCCAACCAGAAGTATGCACTCTTAACAAAGAACAAACTGAAACCTTGAAGGCTTATGCAGCCGATCATAAAGTCAGCACCGGAAACGTGTTATTCGCGGCATTGAGCAGAGTCGTTGCAAGAAAGCTAATTAGTGGTGACGCTCCTTTTTACTGGTTTTTCCCCGTCAATTTACGAGGAGCTACCGGAATACGTACAGAGTCGTTCAATCAAGTCTCGGGGGTGGCGATTCGCGTCAACCCAGCGTCTACGGCGAACGACTGGCAATCACAAATGCGCCAACGCTTAAAAGCAAAAGAGCACTGGATGATGTGGAAGCTGGCTAATCTCAGTAAATATTTTGGAGAGGTGGGCGTTGCTTGGTTTTACAAACGCTCCAGTATGAAACAGTTTTATATGGGCAACTGCTCAAATTTAGGTATTTGGCCGCTACCACATACAGACAACCCACCTAAGCCGACCGATGGCCGTTTGCTCGCAGGGGTTGCCCCGGGCACACCAAGCTACCCGGTATCTAGCAGCATGATTGAGTGGTATGGCGAAATAGCCCTAACACTCAAGCTTCACCCATATATTTGCCCAAATCAGTCACTTATCCGTGAGTTGGCGGACGCCTGGTTAGTGGAAGTGTTGGCGGACATTCAACGGCAAAAATAACCTCCATAAAAAAGCCCGCGCAGCCATCAAGCTCGCGGGCTTTCTGTGTGCATATAAAACAGCGATTAGCCTTGGTAACGATCCTTCAATGCCTGAATGCGCACATCCAACGGCGGGTGCGTCGAAAACAGTTGAGAGAATTTCCCTTCTCCACGAATACCAAAGGCCACCAGCTCACCATTTAGCTCACTTGGTTGGTCGTAGGTTTCTTTCAAACGCATTAAGGCCGAAGCCATTGCCGCAGGACTAACCAACTCCGCACCCGCTTGGTCCGCACGAAACTCACGACGACGACTGAACCAAGCAACAATAGTCGATGCCAAAATGCCTAGAATAATTTCAGAGACTATAGTCGCGATAAAGAAACCAATCCCCGGGCCATTCTCATTTTTGAAAATCGCTTTATCGACGAAGTTACCGATGATACGTGCAAAAAACATCACAAAAGCGTTCACAACGCCCTGAATCAGCGCCAAGGTGACCATGTCACCGTTTGCTACGTGACCGATCTCATGGCCCAACACAGCTTTTACTTCTTCGCGATCCATACGCTGCAACAAACCGGTAGATACCGCCACCAACGCATTATTTTTATTCCACCCCGTGGCAAAGGCATTCGGTGCTGACGATGAAAAGATACCGACCTCAGGCATACCAATTCCGGCTTTATCCGAGAGTTCTTTGACGGTACTCACGAGCCATTGTTCACCCGAGTTATGCGGGTTATCAATGATCTGCACGCCCATAGAGCGCTTCGCCATCCACTTTGAGATCAGTAGCGAGACAATAGAGCCAGCCATACCAAAAACCAAACAGAAAACCAGCAGGTTCTGCAAATTCAGACCCGAGCCGTTTTGCTCAAAGTAAGAACCTACGCCCAACAAACTAAGAGTTATGCTGGCAACAAGAATGACCGCCAAGTTGGTAGCCATAAAAAGGATGATACGAAGCATGGTATTGCTCTCCAAATAGGATGTCTGTCGTTAATCAAATGTCTTGATCATAGATATGATGCATTAAATGCGGCTTTTATCCTCTATTTCAATCGTTCTAGAGTGTAAATAAACGTGAGGACAGTTATGATGCTCGAACCCAGGGGGAGGTCTGTTTATATAAACGGCCTGAGATTAGCGATTGAGCTTAAACCCCGGAACCTGATCCGGTTAGTACCGGCGTAGGAATGGGGAAGCAGATAACACTGCCGACACTTCTAATGGCATACAGACTGGCTGTATCCCTACGCGACAGCCGGGTCTTTCTAAACCAATTTTTAACGGTTAATAGGACAGACCCAATGAACTCTCGATTTATCCGCACGCCTCTGACAATCGCTCTAGCAACGATCGCCACAACAACTTACGCAAACGACATCGCCCTGACACCAGTCACCGTCGAGGCCGACTTCCGCCAGACCGATGTTCAGCAAATTCCTGAGGCCGTGACTGTAGTAAGCAGCGACGATATTTCAGCCAGCAGCGCCGAGCACTTAGAGCAAGTATTGAGCTTTGCACCCAACGTGAACTTCTCCTCCGGTGCATCGCGCGGCCGCTTTTACCAAATTCGCGGCATCGGCGAACGTAGCCAGTTCATCGATCCAGTGAATCCATCTGTTGGTCTCGTTATAGATGGCATCGACATGACTGGGCTTGGTGGCGCCGCAACCTTATTTGACGTGCAACAGGTTGAGATTTTACGTGGGCCACAGGGCACTCGCTTTGGTGCCAATGCCTTGGCTGGCATGATCAATATCCGCAGTAATGACCCTACAAAAGAAAACGAAGGCTATCTATCCGCTCGCGCTGGTAACTACGACAGCTACGGTCTGGGTGGCGCGGTGTCTGGTAGCCTTGGGGATAACGCCCAAGGTCGTCTTGCCATTCAAGGCTTCCAATCCGACGGTTACGTCGACAACATTTGGCTTAATCGTGATGACACCAACAACATCGACGAAGTCATTGCCCGCGGTAAACTGGCATTTCAGTTAAGCGATGATACAGACTTAGGAATAACCTATCTCTACGCCGACATCGACAACGGCTACGATGCGTTCAGTCTCGATAACACTCGTAAAACCTACTCAAACGAGCCGGGGGTGGATGCTCAAGACACCAACGCAATCGCACTGAATTTGAATTCCGCCCTCAGTAACGCCGTACAGATGGAAACCGTGCTGACTGGCAGCTGGTCGGACGTTGAATACAGCTACGATGAAGACTGGGCCTATGGTGAATACACTTGGCTACCTGACGATCCTACTTACACACCGGACCCATGTGATGTGTCTCAAGGCCCATGCCTTGCCGACTTTGACGGCTACAGCTCGTTCGACCAGTACCTTCGTGATTATGATCGTCAATCCGCCGATGTGCGCCTACTGTCTGGCCCTGATGGCCGTATTTTCGGCGACAGCACAGATTGGGTGGCCGGTGTTTATGTAATGCAGCGTAACGAAGACCTGACTCGAAACTACACCTACGATCCACAATTCACAAGCGAACTGAAAACAACCTCGCTTGCAGGTTACGGAGAATTCGACTCCAGCCTCAGCTCGTCTCTGAGACTAATCGCTGGGATGCGTATCGAACATTGGAGCAACGATTTCGCAGACAGCAATGGCCTTAAGGATTCCACAGATGAAACGATGGTGGGCGGCAAGATAACACTTGAAGCGCTGCTCGCCATGGATCACCTGGCTTATGGTTCGCTCGCTCGTGGCTACAAATCTGGCGGCGTAAACAGCGAGCCGGTTATTGAAGATCAGTTCCGTACATTTAAAACCGAGCTTAATCACAGTATCGAAATCGGGCTGAAGTCAGCATGGTTGGCAAATGATATCAAAACTCGTCTGGCTGTTTTTTACATTGACCGTAAAAACCAGCAAATTAAAAATTCGTTCAGTTACATGGAAGATGGTGCACCTAAGTTCAAAGATTACATTGGTAATACTGATAACGGCAAAAACTACGGTTTCGAACTCGAATCAGATTGGGACGTCACGGATCGCCTAAACTGGGAAGTCAGTTATGGTTATCTGATTACCAAAATCGGTGCGTACACGTATAAATCTGAGTATTACGGCACGTTTGAGCAGGATGGCCGCCAACAAGCGCATGCGCCTCAATACAGCGCGGCGACGGCGATTACGTACGGCCTGACTGATGCTCTTTCCGTACGTTTAGGAACAGAAACAAAAGACGCGTTTTACTTCTCTGATAGCCACAACCTAAAATCGAAAGCGTATGTCCTTTGGAATGCACGTCTTGCCTACGATAAAAAAGACTACAGCCTCGCACTGTATGGACGTAATTTAACTGATCAAGATTACGAAGTACGCGGTTTCGGGTTTGGCAATGACCCTCGTGATGGTTACGCATCTTATGGCTACGTCCAATACGGCGAACCACTGACCTATGGTTTGGAAGGTAAGTTGTATTTCTAGCCGCCTCACATTGTGAATGGATTCCCGCCTTCTCGGGAATGACGAATGGGCCTATGACGAAATAACGAAAGCGGCCACACGCCTTGAACCACACTGGAGACCAATATGGAAATCTCAGTCGAGATCAGTAAATACCCACTCGCAGACGACTACATTCCCGCGATCAAAAGCTTCATTGATCGGTTGAATACCATTGATGGCTTAGCGGTCGTGACCAATACCATGAGCACACAAGTATTTGGCGATCATGATCTAGTGATGAATACCCTGCGCGACGAAATGAAGCTGAGCTGGGAGACTTACGGCAAAGCCATTTTTGTGTGTAAGTTTATTGGCGTAAACCTTGATCCAGCGCTCAACCCACACGGTTAAATATTCATAAAGGTAAACGCACATGTTCGATACCATTTGGCAAGGTGCTTTAAGCTATGCGCAAACCATGAGCCACTGGGAAACTACCGCGGTGATTCTTGGTGTCGCGTATTTAGTATTCGCCATGCGTCAGAGCCAATGGTGTTGGTATGCCGCATTCGGCAGTACCGCTATTTTCAGCTGGTTGTTCCTTGATGTGAGCCTATTAATGGAGTCGGCACTGAACGTCTACTACCTCGCCATGGCCGTGTATGGCTGGATAAGTTGGCGCAACGGCAAAACCGAAAGTACCGCGCTACCGATACAACGCTGGCAGTTCAATCATCATGTATTAGCGATAGGCGGCGTGCTTCTTATCTCTGCGGCGAGCGGCTACCTACTCAGCGAAAACACCACCGCTGTGATGCCCTACTTAGATTCTTTCACAACCTGGGGCGCGGTGCTCACCACTTGGATGGTCACTCGAAAGATACTCGAAAACTGGCTGTATTGGGTGGTTATTGATGCCGTTGCGATCTACTTGTACATCGACCGCGAACTCTACCTCACGGCCTTATTGATGATGGTATACGTCGTGCTCGCGACGGCAGGCTACTTTATGTGGCGAAAAGACTACCTCGAGCAAACGACAGCGCCGAACGGTGTCCCCGCTTGAACACCATTCTCGAACCGATTATGAAAGACTGGCTAACGTGGGCGCTGGATAGCGAACCAACGCTTGTCCGAGAGTTAACAGGCGGCCTGACCAATAAAAGCTATTTACTGCAATCCGGTGAACGCTTATTGGTACTCAGAATAAATCACCCCAACAGTGTTGATTTGGATATTGATCGGCACTCTGAACTGACGATTCATCACATGGCTGCGGCGGCAAAATTAAGCCCTGCTATTATTTACAGCGACCCCGACTCACGTTATTGGGTACGAGACTATATCAATGGCAATCCGTTATCTGATCAGCAGATATCGCCCGCCCACTTAGATCAAATGGCGCGCCTCCTCAATCAACTGCATCGCTTAACCTTAGCATTCAAAACACCTATAACTCGAACACCTATAACTCGTTTAGATATATCTCACAAAGTTAACCACTACCTCCAACAAACCACGCCTAACGAAGAAGTACACCAATTAAGGCAAAGCCTGTCCGCGCTCATGTACTCTCATTCAACCCAAACCGGAGAGAAAACAGCCAACTGCCTATGCCATATGGACCCACTGCCTGCTAACTGGATAGAAGCATCTAATGGCAAATTATGGCTGCTAGACTGGGAATACTCGGCATGGGCAAACCCAGCCCTCGACTATGCAGCACTCTGGTTACACATCCCTGAAGCACTTCGTTCACATTGGGAAGGACTACACCCGGAGCTTTCGCCCGAGCAAAAACAAGACGCCATCAACACAATCCAACTGCTCGAACAATCATGGTATCTAGGGCAGCTCTGAATAAGACTGACATGCACGCGCGAATACGATTGCTTAACCCCGTCACGTTTAATACATCACGTTATAAACAAAGGCATTGATCATTGAAATGTTGCGCTTCGTAATCACTTCGTAAGTACTTGTAACAAGCAATCAGAACTTTAAGAACTAACCTGACTATTCGTCGCAACAATGGTCACACAGCGCCATATACAAGACGATCACTTGGCCGGATAATTCGTATTACGTCATCTGAAAAATCAGCCAATGAACCTAACTATTAAGCAGTGCTTTCAGTTGCTGGGGTTGCCTGAAGACAGCAGCCCGCAAGAAGCAAAAGATGCTTATCAGCGTCTGGCTTTTGCTTACCACCCCGACCGTAACCCTCTATCCGGGGATATGTTCCGACAAATGACCGCGGCCTACCAAACTCTCACCACTTTCTTCAATCAACAAGAAGACCTGAATCAAATGCCCTTGAAGATGAGTATTGAAGACGATAAAGCACTCGCGGAATCGCGAGAGCGTCGAAATCGTCGCGGTCGCCCAACCGACCGACGTTTTGAAATCGTTTTTGAATCTACTTACCTAGGCACCAGCATTAAAGAGCTAATTTAGAAACACCATAATAGGTTTTTGATAGTGCATAAAAACGTTACTATAAAACTCTGTTTTTATGGCTAGATAGGACTCTAATGAAAATCGCATGGATATTAATGGTCGCGTTACCCGCCAACTTAGTCTTGGTCAACGCTGTATTCGCGACTCCTAGCCTTAGCACTTCGAACACGGAAGCCTCTCAGCACGCCGACTCTATAAACGAACATAACGAACCTATCAATGACGAACCTATCAATGACGAACCTATCAATGACGAACCTATCAAAAATGAAGCCGTAGAGCACGGAAGTATGATTGAGGTCATCGCGATGGCTCAGCGTAAGTCGACACTGCCACTCATCCGCTATTGCATAGAACAACAACCCGACCTCAAAGAGCAATTAAAAGTCAGCTTTTTAGGCTACGGTGCTAAAGTCGACGAAGCCTTAACTCCGCTAATTACAGAGTACCGCAACGACCCAGATGCCCAACGTCCTACGGCCGACTTAAAGGCCATTGAAAAAAAGCTTATGGATCAGGTCAATATGAAGATCAGCAAATTAACCATTGCTGACTCGGCGCATTATTGCCGTTGGATGATGACGCAACTCGACGCCATTGAAGTCGAGCAGTTTAGGGCTCAAATTCGTGAAGGGTATGAGCTAATGAAGAAATTTCCACAAACAAAGAAATAGACCGTTATTTGCAGAATTTCTATAGTCAGATCAGGTGTCAATTTACTATCGTAGCACCATCTTTCAGTTCTTTGTCCGTCAATGAATATTGGCGCACTTTTTTACTGTCAACATTAATAGCGGAAGTCAAAGCATCCACCCACGCAGCAAGAACCTGCTTAGCACCTTCAGGATCTTTGCAAATACTAGGATGCAGTTGAAGACTCAAACTCAACCTGCCATACCAAGTAATTGTCGCTGTTGTTACCGGCAAAATAAATGTCGCCGGAGGGTTACAGACATAATAACGTCCGTCATCAATTGCCCCATCAAGGTTATCATTTGCAGGCCAACTGCCCATATTTGAAAACACACCAACCCAAGTTGGTTTGATTTTTTTTACCAAGTATCGAAATGCCGACAAACCAATTATGCCTGTGATGTTCGACAACAACCAAGCCCCCCAATGAACACCTTGCATATAGATGCTTTTAATTTTTGCATCAATACCTGCGGTATCCATCGATTTAGGAATAATCAAACTGATGCTTGCAGTGGTATTAACCTCAGCATTACCTTCAGAAGCACCACCCCGCATATTTAGCGGAATAGTCCAAACCGTTTGTTCTGGGGCTTCCGTCATTAAATGCTCAATAGATACTTTATTTAATGCGGATAATAACAATGCATTTAAAGAAACTTTTTGATCACGAGCATGATCGAGCAAGGCCGTTGTTGTTTCTTCATCAAACAATGCATATGTATAGGTGGGAGCAAAGCCGCGAACTGAAAAATCACCTTGTTTCCAAGGGTAATTAATTTTCGGCATGTTACGCATATGCTCACGCATCAATTGAATGCGGCTCCACAGAGAGGGTTTTTTTATACCTTTCATTTGTGGATGTTCTTTGATTTTCATGCCATCTTCGGCCAAGAGATAATCAAAAGCCGCAATTCCATCGCGTTTACTGTGGTCCATCAGGTATACGTTTAATTTCTCTGGCGTTTCTTTAGGTGCGACACATAAAGTCATGTCGATACTTTCACCCATTTCTTTAAAAATTAAGTATTTCTCTCCCGATGTATCACGCGCCATTATTTGTCTCCATAGACAATTTTGAATTTCAATTTATCGAAAAGACTTGTCGTCATCAGAGTTTTCATCCACCACTGAATCTTTGCGCTTGGACCAACTAGATAACGTGCCTTTGGATTCTTTGCTGATAATGCTTTGACTATTGTATCCACCACGACTGAAGGCGCTACCGCCGAGTTCACACTCTTACGCACAGCTTCTTCTGATCGAGCAGAGTCGGCGTCATATAGTTTGCGAATATGCTCTGGTTGTTTAGCGAGTTTTTCATGCACGGCATCAAAGGTTTTCTCCCAAAGCGGAGTAGCTACTGCACCAGGGTTAATTAAAACCGTATCTATCCCAAATCGCTTTAACTCAACGCGCAGGACATCACTCAATCCTTCAATTGCATATTTCGATGCAACATAAGCCCCAGCAAAAGGCCATGCAACCAAGCCAGACGTTGAACTTACATTGACGATACGTCCTTGTGTTTCACGCAGCAAAGGCAACATGGCTCGGATCATTCTTGCCGTACCGACAAGATTCGTCTCCATCTGCCATGAAAGATCATCGTCAGACTGAATCTCCAATGGTCCAATAACAGCTACACCCGCGTTATTAACTAGCGCATCAACTTTTTCACCATCAGTGACAAGTTTTTCTGCAAAGGCATTCACTTGCTCGGCATTACATACGTCCAATGCAACGGCATAAATGTTCGAATGCGCGGCATCAAGTCTTACTAGGTCTTCTGCTTTACGCGCTCCGGCATACACCTTGTGCCCTTGTGCGGCTAACGTTTCCGCTAAAGAGAAACCAATCCCCGTAGATGCTCCAGTAATTACTATAGCCATTATTTCTCACTCCACTTAAATAACTGTCGGAAAAGTGGTCGCGGCATAGCACTAAACACACTCGACATTAAATGAACCTGCCAAGGAAAGATGTAACGCATCTTTTTCTTTTCGATAGCACTGACTATCATCCTGGCCGCTTTGTCGGCCTTAATTAAAAATGGCATTTTTTCTAAATCGGGGTGAGTTGCACGCGCCAAAGGAGTATCAATATAGCCGGGCATAATCGCGCTAACCGAAATATTTTGATCCGCGTAACGCAAGGACATACTCTCGCACATCGTCGTCACAGCAGCCTTAGAAGCACAGTAAGCCGGAGTTTGGCCGAAACCATTTAATGCCGCAGCGCTGGAAATTACAGCAATAGCCCCTTCTTGCTGAGCTTGCATAATAGGCAAGCCAGCTTCGATAGTATTGAGCGTACCGGTCAAATTCACATTAAGTATCAAATTTGAACGATCAAAATCGAGCGGCCTTCCCTTAACAGGAGTCCCATCATTAACACCAGCACCGGCAATCAAGATCCCCAAGGAACCATTTGCAAAGGTTTGTATGGTATCAATGCACGCTTGCCGGTCAGTGACGTCGAGTTCGAAAAATTCAAGATTATTTGGTTTATCCGGAAATGCACGAAGAAAGTCATCTTCTCGTCCTCCGCACACACCAACCCGATGGCCTTGTTGTAAATAGCAGACAGCTAATGCTGCCCCTATGCCACCAGTACCACCGGTGATAAAGACGTTCATTATTGTTATACCTTACGTCATAGGGTGAAAAGTAAGTCTGATTTTATTACCCCACGACGAACGAGAGCAACAGCCTCCTGCCGATTAGACCGATTGCGGCACGTTTTAACAACTGAATATCTAACTATTTGTGATTTGATAGCCAATAATGACCTTATGAACAAACTTTAGCTTTTCCACCACCTCAGGCGTCATCACGAATGGATAGGCATCAGCCACGCCCATACTTCGGTTAAGCGCGTTTAACTTCACACTCAGCCGTATCCAGCACTTAAACAAAGCATCCGGATCACTTTCACCGGTTTTATCTTGCGGCAGGATCAACCCATCGTATTCAGACAGTGCAATCATTTGCCATTCTCTGGCGGTTTCTAGCGTGTCGGTAATATGAAGGTAGTGAGCAAAGGTTTCAGCCCAATCCTCCCAAGGATGCATAGAGGCATAAGCACTGATGAATCTTGGCTGCCAACTAAGATCATTTTGATCACGCTGATAATGTGCTTCCAATGCATCTTTATAAGATAAATTTGGGTCACCAAAATGCTGCTCAAACTCAGCGAGCAAGAGCTCGTTCGGCTTCACTAACCAATCCCAGTAAAAATGCCCCACCTCATGCCGAAAATGCCCCAGTAAGGTACGGTACTGCTCGCCCATATCCACTCGCATTCGATGCCTAGCAACATCATCAGCTTCCGCCAGGTTGATGGTGATATCACCCTGGGCATGTCCAGTGAATACGGCACTTACGTGAGTCAGAGGCGTATTAAAATGATCTGAAACATCACCATCCGCGAGAAAATGGAAGCTTAAGCCTTCGGGGGATTGCTGCTTATCAGGCAGTGGCAGCTTTAACTCGCTTAACGTAAATATTAAGCGACGTTTTGCTGCTTCTAAATTTGCCCATAGTTCACGATGCCCTTCTACCGCCAAACTCGGAATGTTGTCATTAAAGTGACAAGAGAAACACAGGCTGTTCGCTCGTGTAGCCAGTTCTGCCGGAATCATGCCATTACATACCGACTCTTTGCGGTTAGCGCACGGCACATAGAGGCGGTCTTGATTGTAGTACTCGCCCTCTTCGTTTAAATCAAACACCAATAAGCTCTGAGTGTCGTGACACCACCCTACTGGCCGGTGACAACACAGACATTCGGTATTCTCAAAGAAGAGAGCAACATCATCTTGGCAATCACATGCAAAATAACGCATAAGAACCTCAGGTAATATTCAGAGATGGACGTCTACTAGTACTCTCAAAGGCAACGTTTAGTACTCTCAAAGACAACGTTCAGTGTTACAGCCCACTCAGAAATAATGGCGGCTAGTACACTGTAGATTATTCAATCAATTTTGTTTTCTATGATGAAGCAGCCTGAACTTGTACTCGTTTGGCTGTTTGTCTTCCGGGAGTGATTCACCGCGCTGCGTCGCCAACCGAGCGGCCAGTAAACGACTTAGCCAGAATCGTAACGCCGCACCGCGCAACACCAAATTCCAGCATGACCACTCCTCAGCACTAATGTCTCGAACGGAACGATACGCCTGAGCCAGCGCTTCAACCTTGTCAGAATCTAAACCGGATGTGCCAGTCTCAACACACCAGTCATTAGCAACAATCGCGAGGTCGTAAAGCCAAGCGCCATCACACGCGTTGTACAAATCCAATATAGCCGTTAATTCTGCCGACTCAGAAAACAACGCATTATCATGGAATAAATCCGCATGAATCCAACCATGCGGCAAGGTCATCCAAGCGCTACGCTGAGCTACCTGATAGGCAACCTCATCGCGCAAGAGTTCACTATCTTCTGGGTTTAAATCACGACCATATTCAGACGCGACACTCACCCACCAATCAAAACCACGCTCATCACTGCGGCGATTAGGTAAATCCTTAGAGTGCAGGTGAAAACGTGCAAGTTCGGCACCAATCGCGCGACAGTGCTCAACGGTTAACTGTTGTGGGTGCGCCCCCGGAAAGCGTTGACACAATATCGCTGGACGATGGCCTAAGTCGTGCAGCCAACGTTCATTATTATTGATGAGCGGCGCGGGAACCTGAAGACCAGCATCCCCTAAGTGACGCGCTAAACGCACAAATTCACGCACTTCATCCGCGGCATGATGCTCAAAAAGAGTAAGTACATACTCACCATGGGACGTAGTCAGTGCATAGTTTGAATTTTCTAGTCCTGCACTAATCGGCGCTAACGCTTCAAGCGCCCCCAAGTCATAGCTTGAAAGCAGACCTTCAACATCAGCCCCTGAAACGTGGGTATAAACTGCCATAATTCATCCAGATTTTATCACTGTGGTCATACTACCAGCGAAAAATCACCCACTTAGGCGTCCGCATATTCGGCGTATCTTGGCGCTCAAGCGACTCAGCCCCTTCTTCACCGGGTACTAGATAGTATGCCGGGCCGACTTTGGGCTGGACTTTAATTTCAACGATCTGACCGTTCTGACGAAACTCATAATAGGTGTTATCACCGTCGTTACGAATGGTCACGGTTTCGCCCGCAGGCTCCTCCGCTTGAACACTGCCAGTAGCAAGAACAGCCGCAGTTGCTGCTGCAGCCAGAAGTTGTGAAATCTTCATGTTAGACTTCGCCTCAAGAATATGACGTTCAGCTCAGTGTAACCGACCACACAGGTAGACCCTAGCGACAACGTCAGTTTTCCTTTTATTTCAGGGCTAACTCAATGTCAGATGCACCAGCTTCTAAACCCGTGATTTTGGTTGATGGGTCGTCGTACCTATTCCGGGCGTTTCATGCGATTCCGTTACTGACCAACTCCAAAGGCCTGCACACCAACGCCATCAAAGGCGTAATCAGCATGGTGAAACGCCTTGCGAAGGATTACCCAGAATCCCAAGTGGTGGTGATTTTTGATGCCAAAGGCAAAACCTTCCGCAACGATATTTACAGCGAATACAAAGCCCATCGCCCCCCCATGCCAGAAGAGTTGCGCGAGCAAATTGAACCGATTCACAACATCATTCGCGCGATGGGGTTGCCACTACTGATTATCGACGGCGTTGAAGCCGACGACGTGATTGGTACTTTGGCAGCCCAGGCGGTTGGCCATCAGCAGGATGTGATCGTCTCTACTGGCGACAAAGACATGGCCCAACTGGTAAACGAGCATGTTGCCCTCATTAACACCATGACCGACGTATTTATGGATGTCGAAGGGGTCAAAACCAAATTCGGTGTGCCGCCTGAGCACATCATCGATTATCTTGCCCTCATGGGCGATAAAGTCGACAACATTCCCGGTGTACCGAAGGTTGGAGAAAAAACCGCCGTCGGGCTAGTCGCAGGGCTAGGCTCGCTTGAAGATATTTATGCCAATCTCGATGAGGTCAAAACACTCGATTTTCGTGGTGCTAAAACCCTCGCCCCTAAGCTCGAAGAACACAAAGAGCAGGCGTTTCTTTCGAAAGAACTGGCCACCATTAAATGCGATGTCGAACTGGAGTTTGGGTTAACAGAACTCAAAAGCGCGGACACCGATAAAGCCACCTTGCTGGGTTTGTTCCGTGATCTGGAATTCAAAGCTTGGATTGCCGAACTAAGTGATGAGCTAAGTGATGAAGTAGGTGACTCTGGCAGCGCAGACACATCAACGTCAAACAAAGTGAAGGCAGCGACCAATACCAGTACAAGCTCATCTGACGACGACGCCACCGACTTCCCCGAGGTATTCTTAGGCAAAGGCGAGTACGAAATCATATTCGAGCAAGCTGACCTAGATCGTTGGGTCGATTTGCTCAAAAGCAGTAGCCTATTTGCCTTCGATACTGAAACGACCTCCTTGAGTTATAAAGACGCCGAAATTGTTGGTATTTCCTTTGCCGTCGAAGCCGGAAAAGCCGCCTACGTGCCGCTCGCGCACGACTATGTTGGCGCACCTGAGCAGCTTGATCGCGATATCGTGTTAGCCCAGCTCAAGCCGCTGTTAGAAAACAAACATCTGAAAAAAGTCGGCCAGCACATGAAGTACGATGCTCACGTGCTCGCCAACTATGACATCGGCTTAAAAGGCGTTGAGTTTGATACCATGCTCGAATCCTACGTGCTCGATTCCGTGGCCACCAAACACGATATGGACAGCCTGTCGCTCAAGTACCTTGGCCTCAAAACGGTGAAGTACGAAGACATCGCAGGCAAAGGCGCTAAGCAAATCACCTTCAACCAGATTGGCATTGAAGAAGCTGGCCCTTACGCCGCCGAAGACGCCGATATCACCCTGCGTCTACACCAAACCTTATGGCCGCGCCTACAAGCCAAACCTGCATTAGCGAAGGTTTTCACCGACATTGAAATGGACGTGATGCCTGTGCTGTTTGAAATGGAAGAAAACGGCGCCATGATCGACGCCGATAAACTCCACGAGCAGAGCGCGCACCTCGATAACCGCCTGCAAGAACTCGAACAAGAAGCCCATAACAGCGCGGGCCAAGTATTTAACCTCGGCTCACCAAAACAACTCGCTGAAATCCTGTTCGAAAAACAAGGCCTGCCGGTTCGTAAAAAGACCCCCAAAGGCGCGCCGTCGACCGCAGAAGAAGTGCTGCAAGAGCTGGCTGAAGAATACGAACTGCCACGCCTTATTTTAGAAAACCGCGGACTGGCCAAGCTCAAGAACACCTACACCGACAAACTGCCATTGATGGTGAACGCCAAAACGGGCCGGGTGCATACCTCGTATCATCAAGCGATTGCTGCGACAGGGCGTTTATCGTCGACCGATCCGAACTTGCAGAACATCCCGATTCGCTCAGAAGAAGGCCGTAAAATTCGCCAAGCGTTCATCGCGCCAGAAGGCTACAAACTGGTTGCGGCCGATTACAGCCAAATTGAATTACGCATTATGGCGCACTTGTCGGGTGACAAAGGCCTCGTCAGCGCCTTCGCCGATGGCCGCGATGTGCACCGCGCCACCGCCGCCGAAGTGTTTGGCGTCAGCGAAGCTGAGGTCACCGACAACCAGCGCCGCAGCGCCAAAGCCATCAACTTCGGCCTTATTTACGGCATATCAGCCTTTGGGTTGGCCAAGCAACTCGGCACCGGGCGCGGCGAAGCCCAAGAGTACGTGAACAAATACTTTGAACGTTATCCCGGCGTGCGTGACTACATGGACAACACCCGCGAACAAGCGAAAGACACCGGCTACGTAGAAACCCTCTATGGTCGTCGCTTGTACTTGCCCGATATTCGCGCCAGCAATGGCCAGCGTCGCCAGCACGCCGAACGCACCGCGATTAATGCGCCAATGCAAGGCACCGCTGCCGACATCATCAAACGCGCCATGATCAAAGTGTACGAATGGCTGCCCGCCAGCGGCTATGACGCCAAGCTGTTGATGCAAGTGCACGATGAATTGATTTTGGAAGTGCGTGAAGATCAAGTAGAAACGTTCGCGGTAGAACTTAAAACTCAGATGCAATGCGCAGCGGCGTTAGACGTGCCGTTGATTGTCGATGTGGGGATTGGGGATAACTGGGATGAGGCGCATTAGATGCACATTATTGATTTTTTGGGAAAAACTGAATAATCTCAGAGGTACTGGTGTCACCCGCTTCAAGGGCTGATATCAAACCATTAAAAAATATTGAAAACGAATTATCACGCAGGGAGCAACAGTGAATACTAAACCTAATATCCAATTCCCACACGACTTCGTTGAGCGAGTCAGTAAGCTAGTGGATGGCGCTGTGGTAATGGATGATGATCGGCGGAAAACGGTAGAAAAGGAAAAAAAGACACGAAGCTTCGACGAAATGCTCGCACGGTACCTGCATGAGATAAACTCTGGAGAAGCGGGTATCTGCAAGGCAGATCTAGAATGCATAAAACGAATACTCCCCGAGCTGTATATTAGTGTGGATCTGGCTATTTGCGCAATTGCGCGTTGTATTGAAGCTGAAGACATCACCCTAATTCTTCACTGTACTCGCCTTCTTGGCAGAAAACGCAATAGCAAGAAAATCGATAAACAACTTCTAGGGAAAAATCTGCGTGAAATATTTGAGGATTCTGCTGAAGTCTTTGAAATACATAGAAAAGGGGTAGATGACAAAAGTATGGTAAGGCGTAAAGTTAAAGCTGCCTTACAGGTCATCAATGAGTGCCTTACTCACAACAAGACCATAATATGAATCAAAAGATAGCAAAGTACTTTTACTGGAACCTATTACTAAAATACTCGAGAACTCAAACTGTCAACCTAGCGAGCATTACATCTTTTTCCATCCCATTTTTAGCTCAACTTATTGATTACATAAATAGGACTTACGATATAGATCTTGTGAATAGCGAATTGGTTCTAGCGCAAGGCTTGTATATATCCGGAGTTTTAATTCTAGCAGCTAAACTATTAGTAGAATTGTTCTGCCCAGAAAGAATAAAAAGATTCCCTTATCAGGATGATCACTTGGTGTTTCACGGAGAGGTTCGAGAAGCACAGGAGACTATTAAACGCTGCCTGTCAGAATTGAAATCAACTGAGACCCTCTCATATACTGCTAGCTTAATTAAAAACAGAGTTCAAAATAGTGCTGGCATTACTGAAAAATGGGATAGTGATAACCAATCTTTATTCTTTGTTAGGTCGATCACTGGAACTCTATTTTGCTTGGGCTTCTTAGGTATGGGGACCATCTTTTTTGATAAATTCATCAGCAGCATCAGCTCGGTTTTTTCTCTCTGAAGCCAACTCTGCCGCTAGCTTGAAAAGCCCGATAAAGTAATCATCAACTTTCTCCGCATCCTCATACTTTTTACTGCCTGGGCTAGCATTCTCACTCATTTCCGCAACCCTCTTTGATCTAGTTATCATATAATCACCTAGTCATCAAATTCCAACCTCAGTTGTTTACGCAAAATATCTACGCCACCACCTTCCGAATATTTTTCCAGAAACTCTTTTGCAGCAACACCGAGAAGGACACCTAAGGACACTCTACCATCCAACTCATTGTACACTTGACGGAGTTTGCTTTCCTCCTCCAGAGTCAACCTAGCGCTGACCCTGACAGTTTTGACCTTTTGATTCACAATAGTTCACTCAATCTCTGCTATCTATACTAAATCATAGCGCCAAATATGAATCAATATGAATCAATGTGAATCACTTAGACATTCGTCAAAGCTCACAATTACTCTATGTGATAGTTAACGACTAACTTTTCGCTCGCAGAATAGTATCCAATGTGGAAATTATACTTAGATCAAAGATCTAGTTTTGAGACTTAGAACAAGTTGCTTACGATACGACAAGGTACTTAGCCCTACTATTATATTCCCGTGGTCAACATAGGCGGCGAACCTAAATCAAACCGGTTTTAACTGTTTTCTTGCTTATGCGCCGCCACCTCCCATACTTCATCTACTGATTTCCCGCTGTATCCCTGCGTTTTTACGCTCTCTTCTCCTTCAATAAGACGCGCCCGAATCCATTCGATTTCTTTTTGCGATTCCTGCTCTCTAAGCTGGCGCTCGCGAATCAACTCTCGCAGCACTTCACTTTCGTTGCCGTAATGCCCCGCACTGATCTGAGATTTCAGCCAGGCATCTTGTTGGTCGGTCACAGTAATGCTCTTTTTGACCATAGCCATAAGGGTCTCCGATGATCTTTTATACTACTAAGTAGGATAATAGAGTACAAAAAAGCCGGTCGCAATCAATGCAGACCGGCTTTGTAAGAGCAGAACGTATCAGAGTACTCAGCTAAGCTGCGGAATAATCTCTTCCATCATGCGCTCAGCATTCGCCGCAATCGTCAGGGCTGGGTTGGCCGCACCCGCACCGCCCGGAATAGACGCCCCATCAACAACGTACAGGCCTTCCACACCGTACACTTTGCCGTCCAGACCACAAGCACTGCCCATGGCGACGCCACCGAGTGGATGCCAGGTGCCAAACCAGCCTGCTTCGTTGAGTTTGCCACCACCGGTCTGCACCATTTTATCCATGGTGTGAACGAGGGCGTTATGGGAGGTTTCGTTGGCGTCACGATCCCAGTTGAGTTTGATCTTGTCAGTCCAACGGTTGTAGGTCACACGTGAGTTCTCGTCCGGTACGACCATGCCCATCTGTAGCTGGGTATAATCGCCGACGACGGAGGTCGGCGAGTGCATGTAGCCGGTAATTTTGTACGGGTTTTCGGTATCGAATGCGGCGATGGATGGTGGTCCACCCTGAATCGGCGCTGTCGAGGTGTTGATGTCATTGCGGCCCATCAGTTCGTCACCGTTGGTGCCCCATTCCGCACCAACCTGATCGTTTAAGCCTGGAATATGGCCACGCTCTTTTGCACGCAGCAATAAGCGTGTGGTGTGAAGTGAACCCGCCCCCATAAAGAGATACTCACACTCAATCACGTGCTTGCCGGTGATTTTGCCTTTTTCGTCCAGCATATCGCAGGTCACGCGATAACCGCCGCCGCTGTTGGCGTGAATGTCCGTCACCAAATGTTGCGGGTTAATTGTCACGTTGCCAGTGGCTTCGGCGTCGGCAAGATAGTTACGGTCAAGGGTGTTTTTCGCACCGCTGTTGCAACCAAAGACGTACTCACCAACAGAGGCGTACTGTGGCTTGGTGCCGTTAAGTTCTTCGCGAATCACATCCCAATCGAAACTCACATGACTGCGCACGATCTCTAGGCCCGCGTCTTCGGCGCTTTTAATAAACTCTCGCTTGGAGGTGTAATTAGGGTGATTCAGAACGTCGTCCGGGATTGGTCCGCCGCTAATACGATCTAATACACGCGGATAGTAGGTCTGATCCATGTCGGTGTACGACAACATAGGCAGTGCATCTTCAAACGCGGCGCGCTTAGGTTGTAGTAGTACGCCACCATACACCACCGAGCCACCACCTAAGCAGGCACCACATCCCACGGCAATGGATGAGTCAATAAAGTATTCCACCATGCCCATGGAGCCAGGGATCAGCGAGCTTGGATTCGTCCAGAGTACGGTGTCGTTAATTTTTAGCGTTGAACCAGTTTCGGCCAGCGTTGGGTAGCTGCCTTCCCCTTCGTATTTCCAGTGCTTACCTCGTTCCAGCAACATGGTTTGGATACCGGCTTCAGCGAGTCGTAATGTCGCGACTGAGCCGCCAAACCCTGAACCAATCACCAGTGCTTTGGTTTGAGAACGGGTGGTTTTACGGAACCAGCCGGCATTGGCCATTGGGGAAACAGAGGCTGCCGTGGCTGCACCAGCCGCTGCTGTGCCTTTGATAAAATTACGCCTATTTAGTTTGGCCATATCGAACCCGCTTTTGTTTTTATTATTAATTTAGACGAAATATATTGCAGAAAATTAAGGGATTCGGTCAAGGAATGTTGCCACCGAGGCACGCAATGCCCTAATGGTGAACACATATAAATGACGCATTTTAAGACGTGATTTTTTCTTCAGACAAAAAAAGACCCGATAGTCATTGGGGGAACTATCGGGTCAACTTCGGATAATTGGGGAAGAACCGAAGGGGAAAACCGGATGACAAATGAACGACCTCATAACGTTCACCCTCATTGGATAAATTAACTATAGCCAAGATTTTAGATTTTGCTGTGATCTGATTATTTTTTTTAGACAAATAATCTATTAAAAATAGTTTCTTAATATCTTCGGTCTTATCTGGCCATATTTGTTTATTTTTCACCACAATTTATATATCGATCAGATTGTCTCGATATGTACCTAACAAGATTTGTTTGAAGGTGTGATACTGATCTCGTAAAAAATAAAAATAACAAGATAAAGGGTTAAACCCATGACTCAGTTTTCTAAAGGTCGTGCCTTGCTGGCATGTGCCGTTCTAGGTCTGTCTGTTTCGGCTACCGCGAATGAAGTGTGTAATCCAACGTCTGTTGGTACGTGTGCACTGCCATTTCCATCCAATTATTGGTCGAATGAAGATGCAAACTCCCCAACGGGATTACGCTTAAGTATTTCCGACGATGTCATCAGCCAAGAGATTCTAGCCGAACTTCCTGTTCAGGACGGCTTTAGCCCTGCGGGCTTGTTCAACGGCGACAGCGGTTTTTCTGCTGGTACGCCTGTTGTATTTGAATTCAATAGTGCACCCGACGCGGCGACTCTTCCTTCTGATGGTGGTTCAGCCGTAATCGCCATTGATATAAATACTGGCGAGCAGCTGGATATTCGCGCTCAAGTCAGTGATTACGCTCAATCTGATCGCGTTAGCTCTGTGTCTGAAGTTATTGAGATTTTTCCACGCTCTCGTTGGGCATACGGCCACGACATTCTCGTCGCGGTAACCAACGACTTAGACCTTGCAGAGCCTGAATTAGGGATTGCCGCTAAGCTACTGACGACCGATGCTGAAGACCTTGCTTACACATCGGACTTGATCTCTAAGCTAACGGCGAACGGTATCAACCCTTTGAGTGTTCGCAACGCGACCATATTCAAGGTACGTGACCGCGCAGAAGTCGTTGAGCCTATGTTCTCAACCATTGATGACGTTTGGGATCGTGAACATCCCGTTCGTAACCTAGACATGACTTACAACTACATTAACCGCGACATTGCTGGCCTGCTTAAAGGTGAAGTTCTGGTTTACAACTACCGCACCAATGGCGGTACTGGGGTTGTTGATTTTGATGCCGAGCCAATCGAGCAGTGGATCGAGTTCCGCTTAACGATTCCTGCGGCGTCTCGTGATGGCGGTGCAGCTCCGGTGGCGCTTTATGCTCATGGCTTGGGTGCCAATAAAGAAACAGACACGCTTGTTTCAAAAATGAACGCAGAACTAGGGATCGCGACCTATTCCGTTGGTTTCCCAAATCATGGCGATCGTACTGAATTCGATGGCGGTTATGTTATGTCCATCCTCAGCCCGGATCAGTTATCTAAAACCATTGGTATGGTGGTTCACAATGCTATCGATTTCGCGTCTGCACATCGCGCATTGCAAACCACGCTGGCCGAGGTTGATTTTGTGGGGCCTAAAAGCTGGAGAAGCTGGTACGGCAACAAGGCAGATGGCGTCGCAGACATCGATGCAACTCGTGTAATGATGGAAGGCACATCACTGGGTGGTGTACTGGGTTCAGTTTACGGTGCCGTCTCTCCTGATTTGCAGGGTTCTGTCTATCACGTGACTGGCATTGGTGTAACCAGCATTCTATCTGGCTCTATCCTTTGGGAGGCCATGTTCGCTGCATTAGTACCACCTTCTGCCAACGGTGCCGAGTCTGTGATGCTACGTAGTGCGATTCAGCAATTTTTAGATTCTGGCGACGCCATCAACTACATGGATTACTACCGTAATCCTCGTGTTGGCCGCGAAGCACGCCCTCTCATGTTAACCATGGGCGCAGGCGATACGCTTGTAACGAATGACAGCACAGTGGCAGCTGCTCACATTGGTGATTTGCCGGTGGTTGGTGAGTCTATTACTGAACTCAGTGGCGTTCGTATTGAAGAGGATTACGATGACGGTGGCTATGGCATTCGCCAATACAAGCCGGTTGTCGGTACGGTTCCTCTAATCTGGGACGGTGCTTTTGCTGAAGCCGCCTCTAACGCATCAGGCCACTTGATCTTTACTCGTGCCTCGGATCGCCCGGATCAGCAAGAGTTTATCAAACGCTTCATTTTTACTGACCTGTAATGACAGCTAACCTGTAAATTTGATCCACAAAAAAGGAGGCCTCGGCCTCCTTTTTTTGTGTTCTGCCATTATCGCGGCGACATCCAATCGATCACTAAAGGATCTCTCGCCGCTAATTATTTAGTCCTCAGCCTCTGAGCCTAGATCCTGTTCATTCTCGGCAATAAAAGGCGCTTCAAACCAACGAGTCAGAGTTTGCTCCAGTATTTTTTGACCATCACTATTAAGCGATGAAAAGGTTTGCACCGTCGCTAAGCCACCAAGGTCCTTTAATGCATTCTTAACTTTCAATAATGTGCTCTGCGCTGGCCCTCGTTTCAGCTTATCTGATTTGGTCAGCAAGATATGAATCGGCATCTTAGCGTCACGTGCCCAATCGAGCATGGCATTGTCAAACTCTTTCAATGGATGACGAATATCCATCATCAGTACCAGCCCACACAGCGCCTGACGACGATTAAGGTAGGTTTCTAACTCACGTTGCCAATCATTTTTGGTCGCTAGAGGGACTTTCGCGAAGCCATAGCCCGGCAAATCCACCAAAGCGAGCTTAGATTCACCCAAACGAAAAAAGTTAATTAGCTGAGTTCGCCCTGGGGTTTTACTGGTACGTGCCAGCTTTTTCTGCCCCGTAAGACGGTTCAACGCGCTGGACTTACCAGCATTAGAGCGGCCTGCAAACGCAACCTCCCGGATAATGTCCGTAGGGCATTGACTTAGCTTTGCAGCACTCTTTTCGAACATAGCATTGGTATAAATCAAGGAATCCAGCTCCGACTTGGGGTAAACGTAATGACCGCCCGGAAAATAATGTTATATAATGAGCGCCCTTCAACGCTGAGCACTATTCTATCATAGTGCAATGAAAGAGAAGGGGGCCTCTTATCCGGGACAAAAACTGGCATAACTGAGAGAGACTCATACAATGAAAAAACTGGCAATTTTTGCGGCTATAACCGCTACACTAAGCATTAATGTACAAGCGTTTGATGTAGAAGCTAAATATGCTCAAACTTGTGCTGCTTGCCACGCCACAGGCGTCATAGGAGCACCCAAAGCGTTTGATGAAGCAGCTTGGGCACCCCGTCTTGCTATTGGTATGGACGCACTAGTCACTAGTGTGACCAACGGTAAAAATGCGATGCCACCACGTGGCCTGTGTATGGACTGTACCGCTGACCAGTACAAAGCGTTGATCAATTACATGGCAGCGCCCAAGTAACCGTGAACTAAATTCTGAAACTGGACCTGATGATGAAAAACCTGTTGATTAGCCTGATTGTATCCGCCGGACTTGTGTCTTTTGCACACGCTGGCGATGCAGAAGCTGGTAAAGCAAAATCCGCAACCTGTGCAGCCTGCCATGGTGCAGACGGTAACAGTATGGCCCCTACCTTCCCTAAGATTGCAGGCCAGGGCGAGCGTTACCTGATCAAGCAGATCAAGGATATCCGTGATGGAAATCGTCCGGCTCCAGCGATGGCGCCTTTCGTAACTGGCTTGAGCGATGAAGATGTGGCGGATCTAGCGGCCTACTTCACCGCACAAACGCCAACCTCTGGCGGCGCTAAAGAAGAATTGGTTAAGCTTGGTGAAAGCATTTATCGCGGGGGAATCGCGAGCAAAAACGTACCTGCATGTATCGCCTGTCACGGCGCTGCTGGTGAGGGGGTTGATCTTGCTGGTTTCCCACGTCTTGCAGGTCAGCATGATGCTTACACAGCCACTCAGTTGCACGCATTTAGCAACAACCTGCGTACCAATGATGGTGATAGCAAAATGATGCGTGATATTGCGTACCGCTTGCACGAAAAAGAAATTGAGGCCGTTGCTTCATACATTCAGGGTCTGCGTTAATCGCCCCAGAATGATCAAAAAGGTAGCTTAGGCTGCCTTTTTTTTGCTTTGCTATTTTCAACCACGAGGTCACATACTGACAGAGCTTTGCATAGTAGCTCTGGTTAGGCCGTGAAAATCTGTGTAAGAATGTACTTATTCCGATGAGTGCTCTGAGCACTAAACCACACCACAACACCAAAACAATAGGGAGCCAAGATGCTTTCGCACTTTAAAACATGGATCGCCGCCGCACTTATTTCAGTCAGCTCAGTAGCCACAGCGGCTGAATTCGAAGCAGGCAAGCACTACAACGTGCTAGAAGAGCCCGTTGCTGTCATGCAAGATGGCAAAATTCATGTGGAAGAAGCCTTCTGGTATGGCTGCTCCCACTGCTACGCCCTAGAACCTAAAATTAAACCATGGAAAAAAGCTCTCGCAGACGACGTTGCTTTTGAACGTGTGCCAGCCATGTTTGGCCGTGCTTGGGTTGTTCATGCTCAACTTTACTACGCCGCCGATGCACTTGAAGTGTTAGACCAAGTGCACAACGACATCTTTGATGCTATCCATTTGCAAAAGCGTCGCTTGGTTACTCGTGAAGACCAACGTGATTTCATCATTGCCAAAACCGGTGTAACCGCTGAAGCCTTTGATAAAGCATACGACTCATTTGCTGTTAATTCTCGCATGAAACGTGGCGATCAGCGCATTCGCTCTTTCAAAATCGGTGGCGTACCAGCACTTATCATTAATGGTAAATACGTCGTTGATGCAACCTCTGCTGGTAGCCAAGAAGGCATGTTAGAAGTCGCTGACTACCTGATCAAACAGGAACGCGGCAACTAAAGCAGTAACTAAGCACAGTATCAAAAGTTAGTGACGACACTAACCTCTCTGCAGGCGTTTACCGATGCTCCTCGAGTGCCGGATCGCCTGCGGTTAATGACCTTCAATATGCAAGTTGGCATACGTACTGGTGGCTACCACCACTATTTATTACGTAGCTGGCAACACTTCATACCTTTCAAGGCGCGCCAATCGGCCCTCCACAGTATCGCTAAGCTTGTTAGCCCCTTTGATATCGTCGCTCTGCAAGAAGCGGATGGTGGAAGCTGGCGCAGCGGTCGTCATAATCAAATTGAGCAGCTTGCTCATTTAGCCAAATTCGATCACTGGCACCATCAGGTAAACCGCAATATGGGATCGATTGCCCAACACAGCAATGGTGTTTTATGTCGGCAAACTCCCTTCGAGATTGAAAAGCACCCCCTTCCCGGCCTTCCCGGACGTGGCCTTATGCTGCTTAAATTTGGCCGCCCCGACAATCCTCTGGTCGTTGCCATTACTCATCTAGCACTAAGCAAGCAAACACAATTTGCCCAACTCGATTTTCTTACCGAAGCGCTGGCGGATGCAAAACGCGTCGTTATTATGGGCGACCTCAATCAAGAGGGTGAATGGCTACTTCATCAAAGTGCTTTAAAAACGCTTAATTTACACCCGATCGCCGATGAGCTACCCACCTTTCCTAGCTGGCAGCCAACTCGTGGAATTGACCATATTCTCGTCAGCGACAACATCCCCCTGCATAGGATTGCGGTGATTGACCATCCACAATCAGATCATTTACCCGTTGCCGCTGAAATTGGCGTATAAACCCCAACTCACGCCAAGCAGCTCTCAAGATCTTACCTATACTAAAGGCTGAAACACTCAGTAATTAGTTGTAGGAATATTCATGGCCTTGAGCAAAACAGGCAATCCGGACCAGCAATGGCGAGACAAATATCTGGCCCTTCATGCGAAACATGAACAGCTAAAATTGCAAACCGGCGATAAAACAGAACAGCTTCGCCGTGGCTTGGTTATGGTTTCGCTACTGGCAGAAGGACAATCCAGTAAGCTGGACACCTCCCTCATAGACCTCCGAGAAGCCATTAAAGGCACTCCACTGGGAATGAGCAGTAAACTGAGTGATTTAGAATCCTCCATCATCAAGTTTGATGCGAAATACGATGCTAACGCCTCCGAATTAGCTAGCGAAATTAGCAAAATGGCGGAGCAACTGTGTCACTGCCCCCTGCCTCAACCCGTGATTAGCAACATTCGTAGTCTTAGAAAAAGCGCACCTCAAGCACTAACTAGTTGGGATGGCTACGCCACTCAGCTGCAAGGTTGGGCCGGTATTTTATCGGCAATTGCTGGCCTAGAGGGGAATAACGAAAGCGCAGAAAAAGCAGGCGGAAAGTGGTTCAATCGCTGGTTCTCTAAAGAAGAAAACCCAGATACTCCCCCAGAGGCCGTAAGTGCTGAAAACCTCCCTGCTGAAACCACAACACAAGATTCAGGCGCTAGCACTCACTCCCAAACACCTGCTCGGCCATCTGATCAAGTACCTGTTGAAGCTTCTAAGCCACAAGATTCAACAGAATCTGAGCCAGGATTTTCATGTATTGCCGCCGAAATTGCTGAAACCTTAAGCGGCCTTATTTCGCGTTTGGTTATTCCAGAGCGCCTTGCCGGACGTTCAACCGAATTGCTAGATCGTTTAAACGACGGGCTTCACTCGTCTGAGTTTGTCGCTTTGCTTGAAGACACATCACAGTTTTTACTCGACTGCTTGGGTTCAGGCCAAGAAGAATTTGAGCGATTTTTACAAAGTTTAGATAAGCGCCTGCAAGCCATTCAGCTGATGGTGGCGGATGCCAACACTAGTCAAAACGACAGAGAACAAGCACGAACTGATCTCGAAACAAATGTGCGAGATCAAATTGCGGATATCCGTTCAGTCGTCAATGGTCTTGGTGATTTAGGCGAGTTAGGCTCCAGCGTTCGAGATCACCTTGCGACAATTGTGCAAGCAATGGAGAACTACCAACAGGCTGAAGCCCAGCGAGAGCTTCGTTTGGCGGAGCAACTCCAAGTATTGCAGGCCCGCCTGAACGAAATGGAGGCCGAAGCTTCGCAGGCGCGTAAAATCATCGAAGACCAAAAAACTCGTGCCACCCAAGATCACCTTACCGGCCTACCTAATCGCGCGGCCTATGAAGTGCGTCTAAGTGAAGAGCTGCTTAAACGCAGCCGCACCCGCAGTCCACTATCAATCATCGTCTGCGATGTTGATCACTTTAAGCGCATTAACGATACCTACGGCCACATTGCTGGCGACAAAGTGCTGCAACTATTGTCGTCCACTGTGCGTCGTAACCTCCGCAACGATGATTTTATATCCCGTTACGGTGGTGAAGAATTTGTTGCTCTTCTGCCAAATACCACCGCCGATGATGCGATGGGCGTGGCAGAAAAACTAAGACAAAAAGTAGAAGCCTGCCCATTCAATTTCCGCGGTGAGCGCGTCACCATCACCATGTCATTTGGCATTAGTGAATTTCGTTCATTGGAAGCCCCAGAAACCGTATTCGAACGTACGGATAAAGCGCTCTACAAAGCCAAGGGCGCGGGTCGTAATAGGTGTGTGAAAGCCTAATAAACGTCATTTTTTGCTATAACGTTTCGAATCGATTAAATTAGCGCCCATATATTCCGATTCGAAACCTTATGGCTCGACGACAGACCTCCGAACGACGACAATCAATACTTGATGCGCTCCATCTACATGGCCGCGTTCAGGTGGACAGTCTTGCCCGTTCGTTAAACACCTCAGAAGTAACTATTCGTAAGGATCTCAGTGCCTTAGAACAGGCCGGAAATCTGATTCGTCGTTACGGTGGCGCAATTTCTGCGTCCAATACCGCTGTTGACCATACGCTTACTGTCGTCTCTCCAAGCCCTCCTTTAGAAGTTTCGGTTCGAAAGAAAGAGATAGGACGTTACGCTGCCCAGCAAGTGAAGAATCACAGTCGGATTCTCATCGATTTCGGCACCACCACTACCGCTATGATCCCGCACTTAAATACGCGAGAAGGCTTAGTGGTCATGACCAATTCAATGCGCACCGCGCAAGAAATCTTAAGTCTTGAGCCAGCGCCAACGCTCCTAATGACCGGTGGTACATGGGACACCCAAACTCAATCATTACAGGGCCAGATAGCCGAACAGGTTTTGCGTTCCTATGATTTCGATCAGCTATTTATTGGTTGTGATGGCATAGACCCTGCCCGAGGTACAACCACATTCAATGAATTAACCGGCCTCAGTAAAGTGATGGCAGAGTCAGCGAGTGAAGTCATTGTTGTCGCCACCACCGACAAAGTTGGCCGCCGGATACCCAACCTCGAACTTCCTTGGTCAAAAATAAACAAACTAATCATCGACGTGAGCCTCCCTATAGACGCACGACGAAACATCGAACAACAAGGCGTAGAAATCATCATCGCAACGCCTGACGGAGAAAAATAATATGTGTGGAATTGTTGGCGCTGTCGCGCAACGTGATGTTGTAGACATTCTTATCGAAGGCCTACGCCGCCTTGAATACCGAGGCTATGACTCTGCCGGTGTCGCCATCATTAATGACACCCAAACCCTGCGCCGCGTTCGTCGTATGGGAAAGGTGCAATCATTAGCCGATGCTATTACCGAAGCGCCTACCCTCGGCGGCACAGGTATTGCGCACACGCGCTGGGCCACCCACGGCGAACCCTCAGAAGACAACGCGCACCCACACATGTCTGGCGACATTGCCGTTGTGCATAATGGCATCATTGAAAACCATGAAAAACTACGTATTGAGCTGCAAGAACAAGGCTACATATTCACCTCTCAGACCGACACCGAAGTCATCGCCCACCTCGTTGAGCGTGAACTCAAAGACTCAAGCAGCCTGTTAAATGCGGTGATGGCAACGCGTTCTCTATTGGAAGGCGCTTACGGTATGGTCGTCATCAACAGAACCGACCCAGAGCGGATGATTGTTGCCCGCTCAGGTAGCCCTTTGGTGATTGGTCACGGTATTGGCGAAAACTTCGTCGCCTCTGACGTGCTGGCCCTACTGCCTGTGACACGTAAGTTTTCTTACCTTGAAGAAGGCGATGTCGCCGAAATTACCCGAACAGACATTCGCATCTTCGACGCAGGCAATATTCCGACAGAGCGTGCTGCCTCCGAAAGCGATATTGAACACGACGCCGGAGATAAAGGTGAGTTTCGTCATCACATGATGAAAGAAATTTACGAGCAGCCGTTAGCCATCGCTAATACACTGGAAGGCCGTTTAATCGGCGGCAAGCTCAACCTCGAAGCCCTCGGTGACCTCAGTGACATTGACCAAGTTCAAATTATCGCTTGCGGCACCAGTTATCACTCAGGCATGACTGCGCGTTACTGGATCGAAGAGCTAGCAGGTGTTGCGTGCAACATCGAGATTGCCTCGGAATTTCGCTATCGTAAGTCCGTCGTACGCCCTAACAGTTTAATCGTTACTATTTCTCAAAGTGGTGAAACCGCTGACACTCTCGCGGCATTACGATTAGCCAAAGAACTCGGTTTCTCTCGATCTCTAACCATTTGTAACGTGCCAGGATCATCCTTAGTGCGTGAATCAGACATGGCCTTAATGACCCGTGCTGGGGCAGAAATTGGCGTTGCATCCACGAAAGCGTTTACCACTCAGCTGGTTGCACTCATGCTGCTCACCGCGGCACTCGGACGCGCAAACAATATGAACGCTGAGACCGAAAAACGCATCGCCGATAGCCTGACTCTGCTTCCGGGCTTGCTTGAAAAAGCTTTGGGCATGAACAGCGATATTGAAGAGTTGGCTCAACACTTCGCCGACAAGCACCACGCACTCTTTCTTGGCCGTGGTGATCAATATCCGATTGCAATGGAAGGGGCGCTCAAACTAAAAGAAATCTCCTACATTCACGCCGAAGCATACGCTGCAGGCGAGCTGAAACATGGCCCACTGGCCTTGATTGATGCCGAAATGCCAATTGTCGTAGTGGCGCCACACAATGACTTAGTTGAAAAGCTAAAGTCGAATATCGAAGAAGTACGAGCCCGAGGTGGTGAACTATTTGTTTTCGCCGATGAAGCAGCGAACATACGCCCGGCCAGCAATATGAAGGTCATGTCTGTGCCGCATTGCGATGACATTATCGCACCGATTCTTTACACCCTACCGCTGCAATTACTGAGCTACCACGTCGCAGTCATTAAGGGCACAGATGTGGATCAGCCGCGTAACTTGGCGAAGAGCGTAACGGTAGAGTAGGCGCATCATACTTGGCGGCTTTCCGAACCTGAGAATACGTTAATATCTCTTTGTGTTAGCCGCCTCCGTCATGTTCAGCAACCTACTACTTGTTCAGCAACATAATAGAAGTCTTTAGTTTACAAACAATCACTAAACGACTTGGCATAAGCGTTATTTTTATCAACAACGGAATTGCTTCAGCGTGTTTTGTAGGGATGTTGCTAACTCAGCTAACTGGTCAGCGGATGCCCGTGTATCATCAGCAAAGATTTGAGACTCTCCGCCAATAATATTAATTTGTTCTACATTTCCCGCCGCTTCACTCACAGCCTGACTTTGATTATCAGCTCCAGTAGAAATGTCACTATTTAGCTTAAGAATCGTTTCCACAGCATCATTTATCTGACCCAGCGAGGCCGCTACCAATTGCGACTGATCAACTGTTTCATACACCTGATCACGGCCTTCGGTCATGATACTCATCACTTGCTTAGCATCTTGGTTCAACGTATCCAGAATTCCGCCAATTTCTGCCGCAGACGCCTGAGTTCGACCTGCTAGCATACGAACTTCATCAGCAACGACGGCAAAACCCCTCCCTTGTTCTCCCGCTCGAGCTGCCTCAATCGCTGCATTAAGAGCCAAAAGATTAGTTTGCTCAGTAATCTCACGAATCACGGTTAACACACTAATAACGTTGCTACTGGTCTCAGCGAGCCGCTCCATAGAAATCACACCTGATTCAATTTTTTCCGCTAATTTAGAGACTGAAGCCGCCGATGCTTGAACCTGTTTTTGACCCGCACTTGCATGCCCACAAGCAAGTTGAGCCGACTCAAGTGCATTGCCTGCGGAGCTAGCAGTTTCGGCAAAGCTATGGGATAGCTCTTCCATCACCGTAGCCACTTGCCCAGTTTCATTCGCTTGACGCTGAATTGCCTCACGACTGAGTTTTGCAATTTCAGTGGCGGAAGCAACTGAGCCACCCAGCTGCTCAGCAACATGACCGACAGAACGAACTGTCTCCTGCAGCCGTTCGATAAAACGATTGAAGTGCCCAGACAAGACACCAGCTTCTCTTACACCGGATACATTGAGGCGCCGCGTTAAATCGCCCTCGCCTGACGCAATGTCGTTAAGTGCCTGGGATATATGGTCGAGAGGCCGAGTTATAAGGCGGGTGATCATAAATGCTAACGTTGATAAAAGAACGAGTACAATCAAACTAGTCACAATACTGCCGGTGATAATTCCATCAATGCGACTCGCCGCTGAGGTTCTTACCGCAGTACTTTCGGCGCGAACTTGTTCTGTTTGTGTCGTTGAAAGTTCGCTCACACTGTCGACCAACGTCATCATGTCGGAACTGTAGGTAGCCAGTTCTTTGGTGAATCCTAAGTTGGCTTCTCTCAGGCGCAGTAGAGACTCCTCTCCGCTAAATAATAGCCCAGCCAGAGCCACTCTTTGTTGCTTCATCACCTCCACCAGCTTAGCAAGCTCCGGCGAGTCTGCCGTTGCACTGGCTAAAACATTGAGCTGTTTATCTAAGCGTTTAAACAGTGGCAAAGAGACGTTTTTCTCTAAACTGATTAAACTCGACACATCAGGTGCGTTTTGAATCTGGAATGACAAAGCGTTGAGTCGTGCAGCCGTTTCAGCCAAAGCAACTGAGGTTACAGAAACAGCTTCCTTATCGCCTAGCGTGAATTCATAAAGCGCTTGCGACATAGCCCGCCAATTATTATCCGTACCAACATCAGCACCGGCTTCTAACTTTTTAAATTGGCGTTTTAAACCGCGCAGTTCGCGCTTAACCATCAACGCACTTTTACCTTTGAGCGCGTTAGAATCGCGTTGCATTTCATGAATCAATACATCAACAGAACTTGTTGTCTGGCTCACTTTTTCGATGTTAGCCAGTAACTTACTTTTGGATTGATACAACAAGGATTCAGTGTGACTTAGCTCTGATAAGACAGACTTCAGTTCAATTGATACTTCGTCGTCAAGTATCGGCGGCTGTTCTTGCCACTCGTGCAACGCCTCCGGTGACTGTGCTACGAGCACCTGCAAAGCTTCAACCAGAATGTCACTGTTACGCTGAGACTGACTGACTAATGCCAAAGATTGATCAGTCTCAACCGCAAGACTTTCACCCGACTCTTCAGCCACCCGCCCTAACCAGACGGTCATTGCTGAGACGATCAAAACCGAGATCAAAGCAATGGTTGATAATCCTACGAGCAATTGACGAATGGATACACTTACCCCTGTCATACCTCCCCCTTTTATTTAGCGCAAACTTAGCGTAAATCAGACCAGTTAAGCGCTTCATAATGACCATTACGAATCACGGTGGGCCACACTTCATGACTTGCTTGATGTTGATCAGCCGCGAAGGAAACGGGAACATCAATGCCTACATCTAAATTATTCAGCCCTTCAAGGCCATCAATAAGGCCTTCGCGAGAAACACTTGTCGCATTTTTCAAACCTTCCACCAATATCCTTGCCGCCAGATACCCCTCTAACGACACAAAATCAGGGGCAGCACCTTGGCCAAACTCTGCAAGATCTGCACGGTACTGACTAACGCCAGCAAGATCCGATTCATAATGCGGAACCACTTGCGTCACGACGACGCCATCCGCTTGATCACCCAATGCTTTCAGCAAGGGCAAGCTGCCCACAAAGGACACATTCACAAACACAACCCCTTCGAGATCAAGTTTCGCTTGGCGTATAAACTCTGCGCAGGGCGCATACGCGCCGACCATGATGATCGCTTTAGGTTCGATATCCGCATCTAAAATAGCACCTAACGCACCCTCAATATTAGTTGTATTACGAGCATAACGGCCGTGAGCCAAGGTATCTGTTGCATCAAAACCACGTGCTTTTAGTGCTTTTACTGCGCCATTGAAACCGGCATCACCATAACCATCGTTCTGTGTAAAAAAGGCGATTTCTTCTGGTTTAATGCCCGTGCTCAGCAAGCCGTCAACCATGGCTGCCGTCTCTTCCGCATAACTAGCGCGATAGTTAATAACGTATCGATCAGGAGGCGTCTGGCGAAGTACTCCAGCTCCGGTGTAGGCCCCAAACAGCAGTGTTTTTTTGGCATTGGCAATGGGAACTGTCACGATGGCGGTTGGTGTGCCGACATTACCCATTACTGCGACGACATTATCATGATCAATGAGAGTCTCCATGTTGGGGGCTGCTCGGTCAGGCTCATAGCCATCATCTAAGGCCACCAATTCAATCGACCGACCTTGAACCCCTCCGGCTGCATTCACTCTGGCAAAGTAACTTTCAATGCCTGTTTTCACACCATTCCCAAGTGCTGATGCCGGGCCGGTTAATGCCGCCGACATTCCTACTTTGATGGTGTCAGCAACGACTAATGAGGAGGCCAGCGCCATGGCAGCGGCGGCAAGCAATCTTGCGATGTATTGTCTTGGTTTCATACGCGCACCGTATTTATCCATAATGAAATGATTTTTTGAGTATAGAGGCCTATTCGAAATCTGTAGGGTTAAAAGAAAAACTTACTCGCAGCATGTATCATTCCTGTCTTTTATGCGTTCACTACTGGGGGAGGTCACTCACCATCAATAGCTTGTAAAGCCCCGTTGGTCGGGCAACAATGGCTAACCGGCGGCCTCGCTTCAGGCCTAATTTTTATTTTTGCTATTAACGGGTTCCGAATGCCTTTAGCTCAACGTTTCTCCATTGTCTCTTTTCTGTCTCGTCGCCTGCTGATTCACAGCAGTATTTTAATTGGGCTGGTATCTCCTTTCGCAGTGCATGCAGAAGAGGTCACTCCCGATGAGTTCGAAGCGCCGGGAGTAATATTAGAAACGTTAAGCGGAGATATTACGCTGCTGGATGGTGCGGCAGCTGAAAGTAATTTAGAGCTGGTTATCAGCAACCCTGCGACATCAGAGTTTGATGGGGAGATTTATTTTTACGGTAATGAACCACACCCTTTTGTCGTACCACCAGAAGAAACAATTACCATCGCGCTGACCCCTCTTACTCGACACGCTGGTGATGCTGGTAAAATGCAAAAGGTAGAAATTGATCTAACTCTGATAATCAACGACGCGCCTGCGCCACCTGTAAACACGACAGACATCGACCTGAAAATTCCTACGGCGGCATTTCCCATTGTTAGAGCAGAGCCGCCCATCATGGAACGCAGCCGAGAGGCTGAATTTGCCTATGAGTATTACGCTCTATCCCAACAGTTACAGCCTCTCAAGCTGACCTACAACCCCGGCCCAGTGAACTTAAAGGTGCGTAAAACCGTGTACCCTATCCCTGTTGTCGCTGGTCCTGTAGAAATTAGCATTGAGGTGATTAACTACGGCGAGTCCTCCGCTACCAACTTAACACTGCGTGATTCACTCGAAGACGCTGACTTTAGCACCACCGACGAGCGCTTTACTCGTTTTGCCTCTGCTGATGGCGTCGCTGAGTTAGTCTGGGAAGAAAGCATTGAGTCATTAGCCCCAGGTGAAAGCCTTCGCCTTAAGTACATCGTCAATGCACGTTCTGACGTCGGTAACAAACAACTGCCAGCCACAACCGTCATTATGAACGATGAGTTAACCGGCTTAAGCAATAAGGTCTGGCTACCAAAGTGGCATTAATGCTGTTGATATTCTTGACTGGACATTCCGATTAGGTCACTTATCGCCGTTGTTTTTCACTTATATGATACTGCTCTGTGACCCCTGTGTGTGGAATTGTATCTGCTTGCCAGTTACGTTCTCAATGTCACGAATGACACGTCTAGCCCCCCTGACAGATCTCATTCAATTGCTTTACTGAACATGTTCTTACTCACCCGAGATTTTTATCATGTTCAAACAATTCATTCCTGCAGGGGCCGCCTTGGCTGCCATCCTTGCAACCGTCGGTTGCTCTAGTTCAAACAACAGCTCTGACGATGCACAAGAAGAGACCACGAACACAGGCACCGAGAGCATTGAAGGGCGAGCTGCTGATGGCTACCTAGCCGGCGCACGTGTATGCCTAGACTTGAACAGCAACAGTGCCTGTGATGATGACGAACCATCAAGCACCACAGCCAATGGCGGTGCCTATACGCTTGATGGTGTAACTCAAGCACAGATTGATAACTCACCGATTGTGGTTGAGATCATCGTTGGTGAAACCATTGATGAAGACCAGCCGGGCGTCGTGATTGAAAAAACCTACACCCTCACCGCTCCTGCAGGGTCAGCATTTGTTAGCCCTCTGACCACAATGGTGCAGAACGAAATCAAAGAAAAAGGCCTCACGCCAGAAGAAGCCAAAGCCAGTGTTCAAACTAAGCTAGGCACAGATTTAGATCCAACGGGTGATTACGTTGCTGGCTCAGACGATGAAACATCCGGAGCAGAGTTTGAGCGTTTGCACAAAGTCGCTCAGGTAACCCGTGCAGTTATGCAGAAAAATATTGAATTGGTTGATACCGTCGTAGGTGAAACAGGCGTATCAATGGAAGACTTAACCGCGCTCATTATTGAACAAGTCATTAATGCGCTGGATGATATTCAGCAAGCTGTTAACGATTCAGGGAGTGATTTTAATCCGGATGACTTAGCAGGCTCTGATGAACTCGAAGGCACACGTCTTGATCCAACGACGGTGGAAGACGAACTGCAAGCTCGCGAAGATCGTAAGAACGCCTCTGCAGCCAATCTCAGCACTCTTTTAACCAGTGGCGGTGGCCTCAACTTTTTCGAGTCTGACGAAGATGAGGGCGAAATAATGTTCTACTACGGCAACGTACTTGCGGATGGTGAAGGAGCAATTACGATCACTCAATTTGGCTTCGATGGCGAAAGTAGCTGGGTCGAAAATGATGACGATAACTCACAAGATCAAAATTGCTTTTTGGCCAATGCCACGTGGAACTGCCTAGCCGATAACGACGAGAACATCACCACCGAGGGTAATAACGTTCGAATTCTTTACGGTGACCTAACCGCAACCGAAGAGCTTATCTCTGGTGTTGAGGTTAACTTGGTAGGTAAGCGTATCGTCACTTATTTAGAACCGTCTTATCATGCCGTGGTTGATCCAAGCGCTGTTTTTGAAACAGGCGCGACCGGCTACCAACTCACTTTCACTCGCACTAATAACATCTACGAAGTTTATAAAGACAACGTCGAAGAGGTTAGCGAATGCTGGGGCGGCAACTTCAATGAAGACAACACTTGGGCGCCAACCGACGTTTGGTGTAACAACGTCTTTGTTCGCACCGGTGACGGCAACCACGAAACCGATGGCGATGCAGCCACCAGCCTAAGTCAGCTCATCAGCGCAACGGCCGCAAGCAACCCAAGCAGCCGTGCCGATATCGGTGGCGTGAATATCCACGGTAATGATATTGAGTGGAGTGTCGAGCTAGTTCAAGGCGGCAACGCGAACATCTACAAAGTCGAATACAGTGAAAGTAGCGAGAGCGTCAAGAAAGTTGCCACAGCGACTTGGACGCAAGAAACCATCGACACTAAATCACTGATTCTACTAAAACTGCCTGCCAATATTGCTTTCCAAGGTGGTTATGATCAAGGCGAAGTGCAAATGTATACCGTCGTCGATGGCTACGTTCGCCATGGCGAGATGATACCAGCCGGTGCTCGAGGTGATCGTCAGTGGGTGCTAAACGGTGCGGGCCGAGATCAAATTAAAGCGGCGTTTGATTACTCGCTGTTAGACTCTTTAGATGCTTGTGATGTAGAAGATAATGAAGATTCGACCATCAGTGATTTTGATACCATTGCTACCACTTGCTCAGCCACCTCGTTTATTAGCAGTGACGTCGCTGGTAAAGCGTTTGCACTCCGTGACGGCGCCTTTAGCTTCACCCAAGATGGTAATGGCGTGTACCAAGGTGAAATAGACGATGGCGACTTTGTCTCTCTAGGGTTTACCTGGGCCATTGATGGCGATGGCTACATTGAGATCAATACCCAACATACAGATGACGGTGTCACTGAGTTTCTTCGCATGAACTTAGCCAAGGTTGAAGTCAATGCTCGTCAAATGAGCGTCGTCACCTTTGGCCAGGATTCTGAAAGCAGCTCAACACTTGGTGCTAGCACCGGTGAGGTACGCGGCGAAGTCTGGAATGTTCGCTAAGTCTTCGACTCTTCAGCGACCACTTAAACGGCCGCACTAAAAAACGCCCGGTACTTACAGTCTTACAGACAGAAGCATCGGGCGTTTTTTTATAGCAGCATTCTCCGATACAAGGGCGCCGCTAAGAATAGATCATGAATAAGAAACGAGTTAAAAATCAGCCAGCATGTTTTTCAAGCTGCTAAGCGTCTCCTGGCCGCGCTGTTTCTGCTCTTCCTCAGAGACCTCAGTTTTACCTTCCCAAACGATATCGTCGTTTGGCAGCTCATCCAGAAAACGCGAATGCGTGGTATCACTGGCTTCACCATATTGACGACGCTTACCTGCATAAGTCAGGGTCAATGTGCGTTTCGCTCGCGTGATGCCCACATACATTAAGCGCCGCTCTTCTTCGATGGTATCGGCTTCAATGCTGTTGCGGTGTGGCATCAACTCTTCTTCCATACCCATAATGTACACATGCGGAAACTCCAAGCCTTTAGACGCATGAAGCGTCATCAATTGCACTTGGTCGTTTTCGTCTTCATCGGATTGGCGCTCTAACATATCACGAAGAATCAGCTTTCCTACCGCATCTTCAATCGTGCACTCGTCGCCTAACTCATCCGCCTTGTCGATCATCTTCTTGATTTGATCCACCAAGAAATAAACGTTTTTCATCCGTCGCTCAGCCTGATGCGGCGTGCCGGAATTTTGATGCAGGTAAGCTTCGTAATCGATGTCTTCGATCAACTCTTTAATCGCGGCCACTGGATCATCCGTGTACGCATTACGGGTAATTCGTTCCAACCAATGACCAAAACGACGAAGACGATCCAACGCCTTGGGCATTAACTGCTGTTCCAGTCCCATTTCGGTGGTCGCGGCGATCATGCTGATGTTACGCATGGAGGCGTATTCGCTAAGTTTTTCGATCGTGCTTGGGCCTATTTCACGACGCGGCGTATTCACAACCCGCAAAAATGCGGCATCGTCGCTGGGATTAATCAACAAGCGCAGGTAGGCCATGATGTCTTTGATTTCATTACGACCAAAAAACGACTGCCCGCCGCTGAGTTTGTAAGGCACTTGATAGGCCTGCAACTTCATTTCGATCATGCGCGACTGGTGGTTACCACGATACAAGACGGCAAAATCACTATAACCACCACCGTAACGTAAGCGACGCTCAACTATCTCGGTTGCAATTCGCTCGGATTCGATTTCATCATTACGACATTTAAGAATCTTGATCGGATCGCCATACCCCTTGTCCGACCACAGCTTTTTCTCAAATTCGTGCGGGTTGTTATCAATCACGATGTTCGCTGCGTTAAGAATCAAACCAGTCGAGCGATAGTTCTGCTCCAACTTGATCAACTTTAACGTTGGGAAATCTTTTTTCAGCAAGGAGAGGTTTTCAGGCCGTGCCCCCCGCCAAGCATAAATAGATTGGTCGTCGTCCCCTACCACCGTCAGGCCAGTACGATTGCCCACAAGGTACTTCACCAGTTCATACTGGCTGGTGTTGGTGTCTTGATACTCATCCACCAGCAAGTAACGGATCTTCCTCTGCCAACGCGCGCGAACATCCTCATGATCACGAAACAATAAGGTCGGCACCATAATAAGGTCATCAAAATCGACCGCATTGTAGGCCTTCAACATGCGCTGATAGACGCTGTAGGTTTGTGCAATGAGCTGTTCTTGCGGGGTTGTGACTCGGGCGATGGCTTCATCCGGCGTCACCAGATCATTCTTTAAACTTGAAACACCGTTTTGCACCATGTCCAGCATATCGCCATCATCACCGTGTTCACGATGCATGATGTCACGCAAAATGCTTTTGCAGTCGTCTTGGTCGAGAATCGAAAAACCGGATTTATAACCCGCTGACTTCAGCTCAGCTTTAATAATATTCAGGCCAAGGTTGTGGAAGGTCGACACAATCAGGCCGCGAGCACCACCACGGCCTGTCAGCTGCATCACTCGCTCTTTCATCTCGCGTGCGGCTTTGTTGGTAAAGGTTACCGCTGCTATGTGGTGCGACTTAACGCCACACACCCCAATTAAGTAAGCAATTTTACGTGTGATTACACTGGTCTTACCCGAGCCTGCGCCGGCGAGCACAAGTAACGGCCCTTCGATATATTTGGCGGCTTCTTTCTGGCGGGGGTTGAGCTGACTTAAATCGACCACGGTTGTACCTCATTTCAGAACCGGGGATTCTACCAGTATTGAGCACGGTTTGAATCTTACGAATTTCGGTTTAAGCCTCAATCACCGGAATGACACAGGTAATTATTATTTCATCGCCATGAAGGTGATTTTTCAGGCCAATATTTCGCTAACTGTCTTTCGGTAACCTATATGTATTGAGTAGTTAACTAATTGGGCATGCAGGTTAAATGATATCTACTCAGGAAGAGAGCAAGCCAGTTCTACTGGTGCTGGGAAGTGAGCGGGCACTTCCAGAATTTCTCGTTGACTGGGTTCAGCAAGAATGCGAGCGCTCACAACAAAATTTTCGTATCGGTATGCTTGATGCGTTTATTCCTATTCCTGACGGGCACATGGTGGTTGTGCTTGCGCCACACGACAACCCAACCATGCGCGACCATATTCAAGACATTTCAACCCATGTCCCCACGCTGATCATTGGTCATCCGGAGGATCGTGCCTTCTATCCTGAAGCCTCGGTATGGCTTGACCTAACCCATATGACACCGCATGTATTACGCCATGGTATGGCCGAACTGCAAGCCTGTATTGCAGGGCATTTACGTCCTTTGTTGCCACGCCAAACATGGATGCTGCAATTTCGTAATCGTATTAAAACGGACAAACAAATATACCTTCAACTAGTGAGTTGTCGCTGGCGTCCCGCCGCAGCCGGAGACAGTGCCGAATTGCGCTTTGCTACCCAGCAATCGTTTGAACATCAACTGCGAGCCAATGCACCCGAAGATGCCATGATAGGGAAGCTGCTCGACGATCAATTTGTCATCATCAGCCATAACGAAAAAGCATTATCCGCACACTGGCTACATTCCTTCGCGGACAACATGAGCTTTCTATGGACGGCCTTTTTAAGCAGTCCGGTAAAACTTGATGGCTACGATGACCTTGGCGAAGCATTGCAGCACTGCGTACGTGAAATTGAACATTCACGCATGATGCAAAGCGGACTAG